>Ga0315280_10004589_pt1 | contig 20274 bp, 16 predicted proteins | sample YL17G06_40_MG_FD_203697 | JGI IMG/M metagenome (GOLD analysis project Ga0315280, IMG submission 203697) | Sediment microbial communities from Yellowstone Lake, YNP, Wyoming, USA - YL17G06_40 | ecosystem: Environmental > Aquatic > Freshwater > Lake > Sediment | place: USA: Wyoming | collected... | reverse complement strand
TGCTGAAACCTTCTTCCGGTCGGGTATGCGTCGAAGGCATGGACCTGGGCCGCCCGGGAATCTCCTGGGTCGAACTGCGGCAGCGGGTGGGGCTTGTTTTTCAATATCCGGAGCAGCAGCTTTTTGAGGAAACGGTTTTTGATGACATCTCCTTTGTTTTGCGCCAGCGCAAAGTCCTTCCCTCCAAGGAGGTTGAGCAGCGGGTGAAGCGGGCCTGCGCCTGTGTGGGCTTGGACTACGAGCAGTTCCGCCGTCGGTCTCCCTTCGACCTGAGCGGGGGAGAAATGCGCCGGGTGGCTCTGGCCGGCGTTTTGGCCCAGGAGCCCCGCCTGCTCATCCTCGATGAGCCCACCGTGGGGTTGGATAGCACGGGGAAGGGGGAAATCCTGAGGGAGATTAGCCATCTTAAGGGCTCGGGGAAGACCGTGATCATCGTCTCTCATGCCATCGAAGATCTTCTGGACATCGTCGATCGGTTGATCGTCTTGGAGGGGGGAAAGGTCTTAACCGCTGGCACGCCGGCTGAGGTCTTTTCATTCCTTCTTCGGGCCAAAAGATCGGAGTTTCTGGTCCCTCCTATTCCAAAGCTTTGCCAGGATCTCAGGTCCTGGGGATGGGACCTCCCGGGGGCAATCTACCGGGTTGAAGAAGCATTACCGGTCCTCGATCGATTCCTGAGAAAGGGGGCCACCCGAGAGAGAGGAGTTCGAGCGCCGGAAAACTGAGGACCAGGCCTGGGAATTGGAACTTGAATTCTTGGGAATCACCGCTTTCAATGAGGGCGATCGTCGGGAGAGATCAAGAGAAAACCTGGGGGAAAGAAGGCTTAATGGAAATCAAAGTCTTAGGTTGTTATGGAGGAGAACTTCCGGGGTACCGAAATTGCAGCTTTTCCGTGGACGGGAAATTGCTGTTGGATGCGGGGGCCGTGACCTCGGTGCTCCGTCTTCCCGAACAGCGCCGGATCAGCAACATCTTGGTTACCCACACCCATTTGGATCACATCAAGGATATCCCCTTTCTGGCGGCAAATTTGGTAGGGGACCGCTTCCATCAGCCCGTCAACATCATCAGCGTCGACCAAGTCATCGAAGGGATCAAGTCCCATCTTTTCAACGATGCCCTTTGGCCGGATTTCACAGTTCTTCCCACCGTGGAGTTCCCTGTTCTTAAGTTCATCAGCATTGATCCCGGCACGGACGTTCAGGTAGGAGATTTCACTGTCCGGGCCATTCCGGTGCATCATACGGTCCAGGCCGTGGGTTACTTGGTGCACAAAGGTTGCAGCGCCATCCTCTACACCGGGGACACGGGCCCTACCGAACGCATCTGGGAAGAAGCCAACAAGCTGGAAGATTTAAAGGCGGTGTTGGTGGAGACCTCTTTTCCCAATAGCCTGAGGGCCGTTGCCGAGAGCAGCGGCCATATGACCCCCGAGACGATGAAACGAGAGCTGAAGAAGCTGCGCCGGAAAGATATCCCCATCCTTCTCTTCCATATGAAGCCCCAGTATTTAAGCTTACTCAGAAGAGAGGTCCGGAGCATTGACCGTAGTAAAATTTCTTTTCTGCGACAAGGAGAGCGCTACCGGTTTTAACACCCCGATTAAACTCCGGAGCCCCGCCTTTGGCGGGGTTCGATTGTTGGGCGATGACATCTTGGCTGACCTAATACCAACTTGCAAAATTTGGCGTAACATTCGATGGGCTCGGGGGCCCGGGAACCCGGGGCGCTTCGCTGGGCATAAGGAGGCATTGCTTCTTTCAGGGAGGGGACGGGCAAGAGCTCCCCGCCTCCTTTGACGGAGACAAAGCTGAATCTTTTGGCCAGGTTTTTCCCGCCGATGCTGCCGGCGCTCACCGTCCCGGGTTCCCGGGCTACGGCAAAACTGAGAGGGAAATGAGCAAAAGTTGGTCCAAACCCCCAGCCATGAGTATGCCGCCAATTTTTGCAACCAAGCACTAGGGATTCGCTGCTCAGGGGGTGATCGAATAGAGGATCAAGTAGAGGCCGCCCGAGCGGGATCGAGGTATCTTCTCGGGCGGGGGAGGATCAAAAAGAACCGGGAGAAGGAAGCGGAGAACTTGAAGCAGCAAACGGCAGCGGGAGAAAAGCATTACCGGGAGACCCTGGAATACCTTTTCGGACTGCAACGGTTTGGGATCAAACTTGGCCTGACGAACATCACCGCCCTGCTCAAGCGTTTGGGGGACCCCCATGTGGGATTGCCGGCGGTGCACATCGCCGGCTCTAACGGGAAAGGTTCGACAGCGGCCTTTTTGACCTCTCTGCTGCGCCAAGCCGGATACCGGGTCGGCCTCTACACCTCCCCCCATCTGGTGGATTTCAGCGAAAGAATCCAGGTCGACGAATCCCCCATTCCAACGGAGCGAGTAGTCTACTGGACTGCATACATTCGGGAGGCGGTGGAGAGAATGGGAAAAGATGGGGAGCTTTGGCCGACCTCTGCCGCCCAGGCCCTCCCCAAGGATTTTGACCTGCAGAAGGCCACGATCACTTTTTTCGAATTCACGACGGCTATGGCCTTCCTCCGCTTTCGGGAAGCGAGAGTAGACGTGGCCGTGCTGGAGACGGGAATGGGGGGAAGGTTGGATGCCACGAACGTCATTGACCCCCTCCTCTGCCTGATCACTTCCATCTCGATGGAGCATCAGCAATATTTGGGCAAAACCTTGATGCAGATCGCCCGGGAGAAGGCCGGGATTATCAAACCGACGCGGCCTCTCCTCACTTCGGCCACCCAGCCCAGAGTGAGTTCTCTTTTTCGCCAGAGGTGCCAGCAGCTAAACTCTCCCTTCTATGCCTGGGGGAAGGATTTTTCGGCGGAGGAATTGCGCCCCCAAATCATCGATTTTCAGGGTCGTTCTCACCGATGGTCTGATCTCCGCCTGGGGCTGGCCGGGAGCCATCAGGTAGTAAATTCCTCTTTGGCATTGGCGGCGGCGGAAGTATTGATAGAGTATGGCTATAGCATCGAGGAGACGCAAATGCGGCGGGGGTTGGCGGAAGTGAAGTGGCCGGGCCGCTTAGAGCTTATCGGGGAACACCCCAGGATTCTCTTGGATGGGGCTCACAACCCGGGGGCAACCAAGGTGTTGAAAAAGGCTTTGCGATCGGGATTTCCGCGCCGTCGGCTGATCGTGATCCTCGGAGTCATGTCGGATAAAGAGATTCGCAAGATGATGGCCGACCTGATTCCTCTGGCCGAACTCTTGATTCTCACTCGACCGAGAACGGACCGGGCTGCTTCCTTGGAGACCTTACGCACCCTGGCCTCCTCTTTCCAGAAGCCAATGGCAGAGGTGGCGGAGGTGAGGGAAGCTCTTCGCCGAGCCATGGCCGAGGCCGGAGAGGAAGACTTAATTTTAGTCACTGGCTCCCTATATACCGTGGGGGAAGCGCGAGCCTATTTGACAAACAGCGGCAAGGTCCTTTCTTGAGCATTCTCTTCTTGAGAACTTCTGGGAAAAAGGGGAAGGTTGATCGGCAAAAGCTCCAGGCATATTTTCGGGAAACCTGGAAAAGGATTATGACCGGCGCGCGCCGCTTGAGCCTGGTCTCTTCTATTTATCTTTTTTTTCTATTCACCTTTTTTTCCAGCGCGCTCTCCCAAGCCCCCCCCTCTATGAAATACGAACCTCCCGGGGAACCCATTCGCCTGCGGGCGGATCACATAGCCTATGATAAATCCGATAACTCATATTTGGCTGAGGGAAATGTGGAGGTATGGCAGGGCGATCGCAAGCTCACCGCCGACCGGGTACGCCTCAACGCCGGGAACAACGAAGCCGAGGCCACAGGGAACGTGATCTTGGTGCAGGGGGAAGATGTCCTGCGCGGCGAACGGATACATATCGATCTGGATACCAGCCTGGGAATTATATTTCAAGGGACCCTCTTCCTGAAGAAACAACACTTTTACCTCCGGGGGGAAGAAATTGAGCGGGTGGGAGAGGACACCTACCGGGTAAAGGGGGGGAGTTTCACGACCTGCGATGGGGATTGGCCTTCTTGGCGCTTTACGGGTAGAGAAACCCTGGTGACCCTGGAAGAATATGCTTCCGTGCGGGGGGCCACCTTTGAGGTAAAAAACGTTCCTTTGGTTTACTCGCCTTATTTGTTCTTTCCGGTGAAGACCCAGCGGCAATCAGGTTTCCTGATCCCCCGGGTGGGTTATTCCAATACCAGCGGCTTCCGGATCGACAACGCGTTTTTCTGGGCCATCTCGAAGAATATGGATGCCACCTTTTATCTGGACCTGGCCGAGCGGAAGGGGGTAGGCGAGGGACTGGAATACCGGTACATCCGCAAGAAAGGAAGCTCGGGGGTCTTCCATGGCTATCATCTCCGGGAAAGTGAGGCATACCGAGAAAAGTACACGGAGCAATTGGACCGCCAGCCCGACCGCTGGCAGGTGGACCTGCAGCATGAAGAATATTTCAGCGAGAGGTTTTTTGCAAAGACGCGGATCACGGGGTTCAGCGACCGGCAATACTTCAAAGATTATGGTCTGACTTATGAGGACCGAGCCAGCGAGCAGGCGTACTCCTTTGTCTCGCTGACTCATAACTGGGAGCGGTTTAGCCTCTTTGCCGAGGCGCGCCACACTGTGAATTTGGTCCGGGAGGATAAAACCACTCTCCAGAATTACCCCCTCATAACCTTCACGGGGTTAAAACAGCAAATTTTCGCCAGCCCTTTCTATTACAGTTTCAACTCCACGGTTACCAATTTCTGGCGGGAGGAAGGAGTGGCCGGGCAATTGTTGGATGTCCATCCACGTCTCTCGCTGCCCCTGAAATGGAAAAACTACGTCGAGATCACTCCTGAGCTGGGAGCTCGGGAGACTTTTTTACGTACTCAAGATGGAGGCGAAGAATTCCGCAGCCGGGGACTATGGGATTTGGGCGTCGCGGCGGCGACGGATTTCTCCCGCACCTTTGACACCGGATGGGAGAAGGTGCCGAAGCTGAAACACCAGATCCGGCCCGAGATCGCTTACACTTACATCCCCGACTACTCAATCATCCCGGACGTCGATCAACGGCAGATTCCCGATTACGGAACCGCTTTCAACAAATCCAACCCCATCACGTATAGCCTCACCCAGCGCTTGATCGGGAAAGTCTTTGATGCTCCCGGGAAAAGCCGCTATCACGAGTTCGTCTACCTCAAAGTAGGTAAGAGTTATGACCTTCATGAAGCAGGTCGTTCCCTTGACGACCTCAATAATTCTTTTCAGGCTATCAGCGCAAAGCTGAGGGTCAAATCATTGAAATATTTCATGGTGGAAAATATCACCGCCTATGACCCTGACAAGAACCGTTTTCTTTCTACTTACACCCTGTTTGGGGTTACCGACTCCCGCGGGGATACGTTCAACCTGGAGTACCGCTGGGAGAGGGGAATCCGGGAGCAGATCAACGGGGGTTTCAAGATTAAGATTTTACCCACTTTAGATGTCTCCTACGGGAAGCGCTATTCTGGGCAGGAGAAGCAGTCGTTGGAGACTCTTTATGCAATAACTTACCATCCTCAATGCTGGAGCGTGGAATTGTCTTACTCGGAGAAGCCGGGCGTAGCCGGACAGCCGGCCGAGAAAAAAACGTTAGTGATGTTCAATCTTGTAGGATTAACTTCGATGGGCAAGCGGTAAGGGGGTAATTCTCGGAAAACCAGACCTGGTTTCCCTCCCGGAAAATTATTGGCCAGTGAATTCTACCCGTCTCACATCCACTGTGTTGTCGTAGAAGGTACTCCCCGCCCCCCGGTCCGTCAGTCGTTGGGAAGTCAGGGCATTCACCGAGCGGGAACCGGGGCAGTGGTCCAACCACCAAACCCCAGCCGCCACAACGAGGCCAGGAGGGACTTTGGGGGTTACATACAGGATGAAAGAAACTTCGCCCAGTTGATTAAAGGCGACAACAGGATCGCCCTCCTTCAGACCTCTGGCCCGGGCTTCAGTGGGGTTCATCTGGAGGAACATGGCCTTTTCTTTGAGGCGGAGGTCATCCCGTTCCCGGAAGGAAGAGTTTAAGGCGTAAAGACTGGGGGCCGTCATCAGCCGCAAGGGATAGGCGCCGCCATAAGGAAGAAGATAACGGGGTAGAAGATGTTGCTCTTTCAGATTAAGGATTTCAATCTTCCCCGAAGGAGTTTTGTAGTGAGGGCTGGCGTCTAAAGGAAGGGGAATTTCGACAGCCTTCCCGGAAGCAAAAGCTTCCATATCAATCCCTTTCAGCCTGGAACTGGAATGGGAAAGGAGATGGTCAATAAGATCATCGGCGGTCTGCCGGAAGAAAGGCTCCGGGAATGTCATGGCTGCAGCCAAAAGGCTGAAGACCTCCCAGTTGGACTTGCTTTCCCCTACGGGAGGGATGACCGCTTTTGCCCGCTGAATGCAGTAAGTGCCGTAGGAACGATAGAGGTCGCTATGTTCTAAAGAAGAGGTAGAGGGTAACACGATATCCGCATAGCGGGCTGTGTCGGTCATGAATCTCTCGTGGACTATAGTGAAAAGGTCTTCCCGGGACAGCCCTTTCAATACCTGGTTTTGATCCGGAGTGACAGCAGCGGGGTTGGAGTGATAGACGTAGAGGCTTTGAATGGGAGGATGATCCAGTTGATTCAATGCCCAACCGAGCTGGTTCATGTTGACGAGGCGGGTCTTATGGACTGTGAAGTCTTCTCGCAGGACCTCCTTCATGGCGAAAGATTCCCCTGTGCTGGTGCTGCTAAAACACCCCCCGCCCTTCTTTCCGTAGGCTCCCACCAGGGCCGGAAGACAGACAATTGTGCGAACGGTCATGGCCCCGTTGCCGTACCGGGAGAGGCCGCTTCCCAGCCGAATGAAAGGGGCTTTTGCCCTGCCGTAGGCTTTGGCCATGGATTCCAGGGCTTCTACCGGAAGGCCTGTCAGGGAGCTGACTTTTTCAGGCGGGAAGTCGGGAAGAACTTGCCTTTTTAATTCCTCAAATCCTTGCACATGAGCGGCCAAAAAATCATGGTTGATGAGATCATGGTGAACGAAGAGGTGCATTAAGCCCAGAGCAAGCGCACCATCGCTGCCGGGGCGGACGAGGTAGGCTCGGTCGACCACGGCAGAAGTGAAGGTCTCGTAGGTATCGATGAGCCAGACAACGGCTCCTTTTCCCTTGGCCTTTCTCACGCCATGGAGGAAGTGAATGTTGGTGGCCACGGCATTGATTCCCCAGAGAATCACCAGATCACTGTGAGCCACTTCGTCGGGGTGGGGAGCGGGGGTTTCTCCCATAACCGCTTTCCAGCCCGCCTCCTTGGCAGGGGAACAGATGGTCCGGTCCAGGCGGGAAGCTCCCAAGCGATAGAAGAAGGGGTGGCCGGCATTCCGCTGGATGAGTCCCATAGTGCCGGCAAAAGAGTAAGGAAGAATGGCTTCTGCCCCGTATCGGTCAATAATCTTTCGCCAACGGCCGGCAATGGAGTGAATGGCTTCTTCCCAGGAAATTGGGCGAAACTCGCCGGAGCCTTTAGCACCCTTCCGTTTTAGAGGCCGGGTGAGACGCAGGGGAGAGTGAACGGTGTTTTGATAACGGTACATCTTGGGGCAAAGCGTGCCCCGGGTGAAAGGATGGTCTGGATCACCGGAAACCTTGACAGCTTTTCCGTCAACCACCTCTACCAAAAGGCCGCAGGTGTCGGGGCAGTCGTAAGGGCAAACGGACCGTTTCATTTCACTGGGCAAGGGGAACCTCCTTAATGATTCCAAGTCCACTGAGTCAACACGCCGCCTCTTTTACGGTTATCTCCTTACCGGCCATAGAATAGTCGCGGAGGTCTTATTTGGTGCCACACAGCATCACAGGCATCCAGTTCCTCTTTAGAAAGGGTAATCTCGGTAGCGCTTACATTCTGTTCCAGTTGTTCAATGGAGGTTGCTCCGCAAACAATCGCGGTGATGGTCTTATTGCTCAGCACCCACGCCAGGGCGAATTTAGGCAGATTTCTACCGTGTTCTTCGGCTATTTTTTTCAGTTGCTCCACAGCGGAAAAGTTGAGGTCATTCCAGTATTTCTGATTATAGACGTAGCCCTGATGGGCAAGACTGAACCTGGCCCCTTCCTTCGGCCCCTTTTCCTTTTCATACTTCCCGGAAAGGAATCCGGCTGCCATTGGACTAAACACGCATACACCGACTCCTTCTTCGGCACAGAGGGGAAGAAGCTCATATTCAATATCTCTCGTAAGCAAATTATAGGGCGGTTGAATGCAATCCCATCGGGCCAGGTTATATTTATCGCTTATCCAAAGAGCCTTGCCAAGTTGAAAGGCCCGATAATTGGAGCAGCCAAGATACCTAACCTTTCCCTGACGGACAAGGTCATCCATGGCCCGCAGGGTCTCTTCCAGGGGGGTGTCATAATCCGGCATATGGGCATAGTAGATATCGAGATAATCCGTATCCAGGCGTTTCAGGCTTTCCTCAATCCCCTGCATAATATGTTTGCGGGAAAGACCAATGTCATTGGGACTCGTATCCTCTTTACCCTGCCATGGGGGAAAAGGCTTCGGGCGAGCCAAGTCAATCGGCCCTGAAATTTTCTGCTCGCCGTACTTTTTGCCCAGTTTTAATATATGCCCGACTTTCGAGGCCAGCACGATGGAAGGACGTATTCCTTTTCCTTTAATCGCCTTGCCCACGATTTGCTCAGTTACCCCATTGACATACATATCCGCCGTATCAATGAAGTTAACGCCGACATCGATTGCCTGATGAATGATTCTGATCGATTCTTTTTCTTCCACCTGGCGTCCAAAAGTCATGGTGCCGAGGCAAAAAGGGGAAACTTTGAGACCCGTTCTTCCCATTTTTCTGTATTCCATCGAATCCCTCCTCTTAATCAATAAATTTAAGCATGGATTCTCACGCTGGCTTACCCGCCCCCCCCAAAAAGCAAAAACCACTTTATAACAATTGCTAAAGGTGCTTGTAGGTTTATTCGTTTAATCCGGGAGATTCAATATACCTCTTTTTTATGGTTTGATCAAGAAGAGCCCGAGTTGGGGAAAGAATGCCTTGACTCTACCCCTTTGATTTATTAGACTCCTGTTTAAATCCCGATCTCAACATATTTTTTGGTCCAAAAATCTGTAACCTACCCCATTCCAAAAGGGGGTTATATGTTTTTGGGATTTCTTATTCGACCCCAGATATTAAGATGAAATGGGCCTTTGTGCGCCTGCGCGAGACATTGGCCACAAATAAAGATTTAGCCCGAAAGCTGGCTGAACTGGAAAAACGAATCGCCAGTCATGATGAGAGCATCCAGTTACTCTTGAAGGCAATCCGCGAACTAATGAACGAGCCGGTAACTCCGAGGAAGAAAATTGGTTTTCATCTGAAGGAACGACACAGCCCCTTTTTCTTCTCTGAATGAAGTGGGAGATCGCACGTCATGGCAAGGATCCCGTCGGTCGTAATACTATTTAGGAAGAAAAGGTAGTGTCCCAAAGTAAACGTATTAGAGGGTGTATGACCCCCCGTTTAAAAACAAGGTTGGCAAAAGCGCCCTCGATCTATTTCCTGAGGATTTGATGTTTTAGTTGAATCCAGCAGACTCGTACCGTGAAACTTGATATTTTTTCGCAGTCTTCAGCACTCGGAGGAACCCCGAGCCGTTTAAGCCGGGACTTAATAGGGGCGTTGGACTCATGACCCATGACTTTCGTTGGAAGAGTAAAAGTGATAGATTTGATCAACGTCCCCCAAAATTACAAGGACGAAAGAGCATTCCCAGATTCATAGACGAGGGGGACGTTGATCAAAACCATCAAAATTTAAATTCCTTTTTCTTAAATCAGGAAGTGGGGGTTGATGGCGGCAGGCTCCGGTATTTGGAGGTGGGGGAATCTGCCATTTCGAAGGCTATTCTGAAAGAAGAGCGGGAGGAAAATATTTGATGCTTTTGATCAACGTCCCGCAAAACAATGTCCCGCAAAACACAAGAGTTTTTAGAATGACGAACCCGCCTTGTCCTGCAAGCCTGGGATGGGTTATAATAGATTTAAAGTCGAGATTTTGATGATGAGCCAAAGGAAATGACTTCGTGAAAAAACTCCATATTTACATTGACTCCTCGGTCATCGGTGGATGCGAAGACCCGGAATTTGCCGAGAATAGCCTGGCACTATGGCGTCATTTTATTGGAGGTGATTTTATACAAGTTCTTTCGGAACACACTCTGCGTGAAATTCAAGATGCTCCAGGTGAGGTTCGTGCTCGCGTTCTTGAGATTCCGAAAGAAAATCGGATCGTCTTGGCAGATACGCCCGACGCATATGAATTGGCAGAGGCTTATTTGGCTCATGGCATCGTTGGTCCCGGCAGCCGTTCAGACGCTCTGCACGTAACTCTGGCCACGATTGGCCGGGTAGACGTCATGGTCAGCTGGAATTTCAAACATATTGTCAATCTCAACAGAATACGCCTGTTCAATGCTGTGAACTTGCAGCGAGGATATGGATTAATTGAGATTCGCACTCCGATGGAGGTTCTTTATGAAGAATAAGGCCTTCGACGGTGTTGCCTGGATGCGGAACCGCAGGGCCAAAATAGATGAGGAAGACCAGGGGCTTTCATGGGAGGAGAAACATTCAAAGACCCGCCAGCTTCTTGAAAAAGACCCCTTATGGCTTCGGTTGAAGGATCGGGTTGTGGAACCAAATGAGAGCCTGTCTATTGCTTTAATGGAGTCAAGAGAAAAGTATGGCCCCAAGCAGTCGAAGTGACTCTATTTTCACCCGTCATGGTAATCTGACATTCTTTCAAGGGGAGACGTAGGTTCTGAAACAACTCATCGGGTAGCGCGAGAGGGTAGGAGGGTCAAATCTTCAGAGGCTGATGCCCAAATCATTTTTTTGGTGATTTTTTCGAAATTGTTAATGAATGGCTGAGTGTATCTTCTTGATTTCACTCCAGCCTGATTTTTATGAAGCGAAAATGCTTCTTCGAGGCATTTTCAGGCTATGCGGTTCAGACTTTCCCAATGAGAAAAAAACTCAGGGCATAATTTGCCAATCTTGTCGTGAAGCAGAAGAATTTAAGTAGAGGAGGTGCCCCATGGATCAACGCCGGCCATACCGGTCTTTCATGAGCTATATCGATCGCAGCCGGGAGTACTACGCCGCTCAGGGCTACTCCCAGCCGTATGCCTGGGCCCACCACGACGACGCCCCCTTCACCCCTCTTAAGAAGCCGCTCTCCGAGTGCCGGGTGGGGTTGGTGACGACCGCAGGCAAAATGGATGCCGAAGCTGAAAGAGAGGGCCGGCGGAAGATCAGGGAGTTGTACGCGCTGGCGGCAAATCCGGCCCCGATGCGCATGTTCACTGCCGACCTGTTCTGGGACAAAAGCGCAACCCACACTGACGACGTGGATAGTTTCCTGCCGCTGAACCGTCTGGCCGAGTACGCTGCTGGCGGCCGCATCAAGTCGGTCTCGCCCCGCTTCTATGGGGTCCCCACCGATTACAGCCAGGGCAGGACATCGTTGCGGGACGCCCCGAAGATCCTTGAGTGGTGCCGTGAGGATGGTGTCGACGCCATGCTCCTTTCGGCACTCTGACCGGTCTGCCACCAGACCGTGAGTCTGGTCGCCCGACACCTTGAAGAGAACGGCGTGCCTACGGTAGTATTGGGTTCGGCCCGCGACATCGTGGAGGAATGCGGCGTCGCCCGCTTCGTGTTCACCGACTTCCCGCTGGGAAACCCCTGCGGGAAGCCCTGGGACACCGAGATGCAGCGCTCGATTGTGGGAACTGCCCTTGATCTGCTGGCGAGGGCCTGGATGCCCCGCACCACGGTTCAGACGCCGTTTCGCTGGGGTAACGACAAGTGGCGCGACGCCTTCATGCGGGTCGACGACAGTAACCGCGAAGCGCTCGCCCGGGAGGGAGAAGAGCGCCGTCGTCGTCAGGCTGAAGCGAAGAAAGGTGACCGGTACCGGAATGGCAAGTCTTGATATCCTGTAAAGCACCCAGCATCAGGATCGATAGCGTTGAGGGCGGGGTTATAACGATGAAAACACTCAGGCGAAAAGGCAGCATACCTTGCAGGTGAGAGTCCTGCTCCAGGAATTGCCTGTTTACCTGGGTAGTGATATCCGACTTGTGAGGAGGTGGCGAATCATAAGAAATTCCGCAAGTAAAAAGCTCGTTGGGCTTTCCAGTAAGTAGTATAGAGAGGGTCGGGCCTAAACTATTGACAAAGAAGCTTTCTCTTGAATTTAGAATGATTTGAGTGAAGTCTTGGGCCAAAGTGACTGGTTGATTTCGCCGGCTGCGATTCGGGCGGCGTATTCTGAGGATCTGCCTGAGATCCAAAAGTTCCTGTAAGTGCATTGAGAAACCACGTCACCTTAAAAAAACATAAAGCAAGTTCTTAGTGCGCCAGGCAAAGCCTGGAGAATCCAGCTGGTTGAGAAGCCAGCCTGACAAAGTTAGCCGACCGTCAGAACCGAGTTTTGCATTTATGCGGGTAACCGTAGGAGTGAAGCGTAAACAGGGTGACAGCAGGCCGTAATCCGGAAAGGGTGAAGGAGTTCAGCCCCGAAAACGCTTATGTTGTGGAGCGAGCCCAAGGGATTAAGAACCCTGAAGGCAGCAACGAAGCCATCGTTAAAGGCGAGATGGTGGATACTCCACCGGGGTCATAGTCCACGGCATGTTGTTCAAGGGATTTTGCCGGGAACCTGGGAGGACCTGTGCCTTCCTCTGATAAAGGGGTACTCATAACCGAGGAAACGAGGGTTGAGGATGAGGGACAGGTAGTCGGATCAACTCATAGTACTGATGAAGCCGGGTAATGCCGGTGGAGGGAAGGGGTTGACAGGCAGGTGTATCGAGGAGGGGAAACAATGCAGGACACAGAGCCCGGAAAAGCATTGTCAACGGAACTGAATCGGCTATCAGGGATTGCGGCAAGAGATTCAAAGGTTAAATTCACTTCATTAGCCCACCTATTGACCGAAGAATTCCTGAAGGGATGTTATCGCGAGTTGAACCATCAGGCGGCAGCCGGTATAGACCAGGTAAGTTATGAGTCCTACGGAGAGGAACTGGATAGGAACATAGCGGATCTGGTAAAGCGGTTGCGGGAGAATCGATACAGAGCGAAGGACATTCGCCGGGTATGGATACCGAAGCCCGATGGGAGGGAGCGGCCTTTAGGGATTCCTGTTCTGGAGGACAGGATTGTACAGAGAGGGGTGGCGAAGATATTGAGCGCCATTTATGAGCAAGACTTTCTGGACGTATCTTATGGATTCCGGGCGGGGAAAAGTGGACACGATGCGCTTAAGACGCTTGAGTTGAGCATTATGAAAGGCGGGGTGAACTACCTGATAGATGTGGACATCAAAGGGTATTTTGACCACGTGGATCATAAGTGGCTTATGCGGATGATGAAAGAGCGGGTTGTGGATCGCACGATCCTGCGGTTAATAGGGAAGTGGTTGCGGGCAGGGGTCTTGGAGGAAGGGAAAAGGATACGCAATGAAGTAGGAGTGCCCCAGGGTGGCGTTATATCTCCGCTTCTGGCCAATATCTACTTGCACTACGTTCTTGATTTGTGGATCATGCGGAAGGTAAGGAGTGAATTGGCAGGCAGAATATACCTGATCCGGTATGCCGATGATTTTGTCATTGGATGCACCGACAGGGAAGACGCGCAGAAGGTATGGGAGAAGTTGCCGGACAGGCTGAAGCAGTTTGGTCTGGAACTATCCCTGGAGAAGAGCCGGTTAATAGAATTTGGCAGGAGGGCATATCTGGAGGGGAAGGAAAATGATAGCAGGTTAAACACGTTTGACTTTCTTGGCTTTACGCATTACATAACCCGTAGCCGCAGAGGCGGCGTGAGACTGGGTCGGAAGACGATCGGGAAGCGATACAGAAGTACCCTGATTGCCATGAATGATAAGCTGAGGAAACTGCGCAATCTGTTGTCGTTTCGTGAACTCCATGTGCACTTAGGCCGGGTTCTTAAGGGGTATTACAACTACTATGGATTTGCGGGAAATGCAGCGACGCTGAATAAATTTGCCTATGCGGTAGAGCGTAGGTGGTTTAAGTGGCTCAACAGGCGAAGTCAGCGGAAGAGTGTCAACTGGGAAGAATTCCAGGAGCGACTCAAGCGTTTTCCCTTACCCAGACCCAGGATAGTGAAAGGTTACTGTTGGATTTACGCCGCTGATCTGTGAATCTACCTGAAGAGCCGGATGCGGGAAATCTGCATGTCCGGTTCTGTGAGGGGCCGGGGCCAACGGATATAGGGTTGAAATAGTGTGGCACCGCCGGGAAACCAGGCGGCAAACAGAGAAAACAAACCTCAACTTATAGTATCGGAAGAAACCGGTTTACTCGACTTATGGGCCATTGTTCAGGGTTAATAGTGTGGCTGGCACCGGGATATTCAACAAGGAGGTGATGTAAAGTTACATAAATTAAAGTAAGAATCTAAGCCGTTCGTAGAGGATCTGAAACCCAGGATATTCAATAAGGAGGAGGTACAAATGGAAAAATTTCTGATTTCACTTTTTATCTTCGTATTTTGCTGTGTTTTTGGTTCCGGCAACCCCCTGGCGGCCGGTCCGGACAAAATAAAGGTCGGTATCCTGCTCCCGCTCACCGGCACATTTGCGATGGTGGCTGAAACCCAGAGGGATGGTGCGCTGTTGGCTGTGGATGCTATCAACAAAAAGGGCGGACTCAATATGCCCTGGGGAAAAGTAAAGGTGGAAGGCGTTGTCGCCGATGACGAAGCCAAGCAGGATGTGGGCGTCCGGCGCTACCGCTACATGGTTTCAGAAGGGGTGAAAGGCGTGGGTGGTCAGACCTGGGCGCCGCTCGCGTACGCCATCAATGCCATGGTTTCAAAAGAACCGATGCCCTATTTCCCCGTTTGCGTCATGGCCAAAGAGGCTTTCTTGAAGGGCAAGCTGGCCGATTCCACCTTTGCCACCGCATTCAGTCCCTGGACGGTTGGATACATGGACGGCTCTGCGGCCATCAAAGTATTGGGCAAGAAACGTATTTTCTTTTTGGCTCGTGCCGATAGCTGGGGTTGGGACATCCGGGACGGTGTCTATGCTGCCGCCAAAGAATTCGGCGCCGCGATTGCCGGGTATGACGAGGTTTCGCTCGGAACCAGTGATTACACGACCGTTTTACAGAAAGTTCGGGCGGCTAAGCCGGATGTTTTCATCTCCGCTCAATTTGGTGGCGATGCAGTGGCCCTTTTAAAACAATGCCAGCAGATGGGCCTCAACAAGGAAATGACCATTTTCAATGCCTTCATTACGAACGTAGTCGCCAAAGGCATTCCTCCCCAGGCCCTGGAGGGCATCTACGCGATGCACTATTTTTACTATGACCTAAGCGACTTTGAAGACAAGGAAGTGGTAAAAACTGCCAAGGAGTTTACTGAGCTGTATCGGGCGAAATACAAAACGCCTCCGGATGCTTATGCAACCATTGCCTATACTGCCTTCTCGGAAATGTTCCGGGGGTTTGAGGCTGCCAAGTCTTTTGAGCCGAAAAAAGTGTCCGCAGCGCTGATGGCCAAAAAAGGCGAATTTACCTCGGTCAAAGGCCCTGCCAGATGGCGCGAGGATCACGCGGCGGTATACAAGTATGCTGGCTTTTTGGTCAGGGGAAAAGGTTTCGGGGAGCAGAAATACGAATGGGATCTCTTTAAGGTCATAGGATACCAGGGCGGCGATTCGGTAATGCCGACTCTGAAATCTCTGGGTTATTAAACCTGTCTCGGCCCCGGTGGATGGCATGCCCTTTCACCGGGGCGGAACAAAAGAAAGGGCTGGCCGTGAGTACCGCTGCAGGTGCAGAAATCATCAAAACCGAAAACGTCACCAAGCGATTTGGCGAATTGATCGCCGTTGACCGCGTCAATTATTTGCTGCGGGAAAACGAAGTCGCGGGTATTATCGGATCAAACGGGGCCGGGAAGACCACCTTCTTCAACCTCCTGACCGGGTATTACCCGCCCGATGAGGGGACCATCCTGTATAAAGGGGAAGACGTTACCCACGTGTCGCCGCAAAAACGGGTGGCCATGGGGATGATGCGAACTTTTCAGCTGACATCCACTTTCGACAATCTCAAGGTGATCGACAACCTGGTCCTGTCTTTTTTTAGGGCGCATAAAAAATCGTCGTTGCTTTCTCTGCTCCTTACTACCTGCAAGAGATACCGCCAGGAAGAGAAAATTGCCGAATCCCTGGAAACCTTCGAGCTCCAGGATGTGGCCCACAGAGAGGTGAAGCATCTCAGCCTGGGTGAGAAGAGACGCCTGGAGATTGCCATGACCATCCTGGCCGAGCCCAGGGTGTTGCTGCTGGACGAACCTCTGGCAGGGCTGGGCGAGTTGGAAATCAAAGGGGTCCTCGGGGTCCTGAGCAAGCACGTGGGCAAGCAGACGATCCTGATTGTGGAACACAAAATTTCCAAAGTGGAGGATTTCCTGGAGAGACTTACCGTCATGCATGAGGGGAAAATCATCGCCGACGGCGGGTATGAGGAATGTCTCCGGGACCCGGAGGTACGCAGAAGCTACTGGCAGATCGACGCCTCTGCCGATGGAACCGATCCTCCCCGCACAATCGGAGTTCAGGACGATGAATAACGCTGAAATACTGGTGGTCAGGGGCCTGAATGTATCCTACGGTGAATCGAAGGTTTTGTTCGATGTCGATCTCAGTGTAAAACCAGGCCAAGTGGTGACCTGCGTGGGTCGAAACGGAGCCGGCAAAACCACCCTGCTCAAGAGCATTGCCGGATTCCTGAAGCCGACCTCTGGATCGATCACCTTCAACCATACCGACCTGATAGGCCTGATGTCCTACGATATCGCCCAAATGGGGCTTAAATACATTCCCCAGGACAAAAAAGTTTTTTCGGATTTGACGGTCAGGGAAAACCTGGAGCTGGGCAGCTACGCCACAAAGGATTACAACTGGGATCGGGTGACCGACTATTTTCCCAGGCTGAAACACCTCATGGATCGCAAGGGTGGATACCTGAGCGGGGGGGAACGTCAGATGTTGATGATCGGCAGAGCCCTCCTGGGGAGCCCCAAAGTGTTGCTGATCGATGAGCCCACCGAGGGACTGGCCCCCAGCATCGTTGCCCAACTGAAGAACGTTTTCAAGGAACTGAGCAAAAAGTCGGCGCTGGTGATCGTGGAACAAAACCTGCCCCTGGTGTGCGCCATATCCGATAAGATATACGCCCTCAAAGAGGGGCGCATCGTCACCGAACTCACCGACAAGGAATCCATCAAAGCCAACATCTGTGAACAGTATCTTTAGAACCCAAGAGAAGAGAACGCATGCATGAGTTCCCTACAGGGATTGTACGTAGCTGGCCGCGTCTCAGGAAATTCGAAATTCGAAGCACGAAATCCGAAACAAGCAAGAATGTTCGAAATCCAAATGATTGATGATCTCGTAAAAAGTCTGAAAATGCGTCTTTCTGTCATTCCGGCGAAAGCCGGAATCCAGTCTTTTTAAATGATTATAAGTTCTCTGGACTCCGGTTTTCATCGGAGTGACGACTTTTTACGAAGCCATCAAATGATTAAAACAAGAGCGTTTTGAATTTCGAAATTCGGATTTCGGATTTGAAAGGATTATTTCTGTATGAATATATTTAAATGGTGGTGGGGCATCCTGCTGGCATTTTTGCTGTTGGGCGTGGTAAGGGTAATCCTGCCCCTGCCCTTCGTGATTGAGGTCATTATTTTTTCCATCTACACCATGGGCTGCAACTTCCTTCTGGGTCGGGTCGGTTTTATTTCCTTCGGGCAGCCGGCCTATTTAGCGGTGGGGGCATATGGAACCGCTTTTTATCTCTATTACTTCGGCACCAACCCATACATCGGCATCCTCCTGGGGCTTCTGGCCGGGGTGGTCGTGTCTGTAATCGTCGGTCCTTTTTTCGTCCGGTTGCGCAGTGACTATTTTGCCCTGGTGAATCTGGCGCTGGCGGTGATTGTGTACTATCTGATGGAAAAAATCCTGGCGGATATCACCCACGGCGACAACGGCCTGTGGTTTTTGACCCGAATGTCCTCCACCCCCGTGCTTGACCTCGGCAAACCCAGCGATTTCTTCATCTTCGCTTTCCTGGTGGCCATGGCCCTCTGGGCGTTCTACAAATATCTGGACGACTCAATTTACGGCGCCTGCTGCTTGGCAACCAAGATCAACGAAGACAAATTAAAATTTCTCGGATACAGCAACTTCAACATCCGCTGGCTGGCTTTTATCATCGCCAATACGACGACTGCTTTGGCCGGCGCACTGTACGCCGTCTATTTCGGCTTTGTGAGCCCCGAAATCACCAGCCCGGCGCGATGCGCCGATCCGGTGGTGGTGACGATTCTGGGAGGGGTGGGCACACTCTACGGGCCCATCGTTGGAGCGATCGCTTACACCGGCATGAAAGACTTGATCAGCGGATTTATCGTCAACTGGGAACTTTTCATCGGCCTGCTACTGGTATTCATCATGCTTGCCGGAGAAAAGGGCATTTGGGGGACGCTGGAGCCCATTCTGGGAAAGACCCTTTTCCTGAAGAGAATCTTGCCAAGTTTGCAGGATCGGGGAGACAAAAGTAGATGATGGACACGCAACTACTGATTTCCGGCGTCATTTTCGGGCTGAGCATCGGTAGTATCTATTTCCTGCTGGCGATCGGCCTGTCGCTCTGTTTCGGCTTGATGCGCATCATCAGCCTCGACCAATTGCTGTATTATTCCATCGGGGCGTTCGTCAGCTATACCATTTATGTCGCCACGGGAAACACGTGGATCGGTGTGTTTGGGGGGATGGCCGCTGCGGGCATCGTCAGTTTCGGTGTGGAGCGGTTCGTGTATTTACGCATTTACGAACGGGATATCGCCTTCACCATGATTGCCTCCTTCGGGATTCTGATCGCCGGTGTAGGCGCCATCAAATACATCTGGGGACTGGTTCCCCGGCCGGCTCCCATTCCGATAGAAACTCAGGCCACAATTCTGGGCACAGAAATCCCTGTCTACCGGTTGATGGTCATCGGTATCTCCTTTTTGGTTTATGTGGGCATCTGGCTCTTTTTGAACCGGACCATCACCGGCAAGGCCATCCGAGCCGGTATTGAGGACGTGGAACATGTGGAAGGCCTGGGCATTAACGTGTACAAACTCTTCACCATTACCTTTATCATCGCCGGAACGTTGTCCGGGCTGGCAGGGGGACTGCACGCGCCGCTGATCATGGTGGATCCCCATATGGGGCTCCACGTGCTGGCATTCGTTTTCATGGTCGTCATTATCGGCGGTCTGGGCAGCATTAAAGGAACCCTGGCATCCGCCTTTATCGTCGGTCAGGTCACCTCCCTGGGATCCCTCATCTACGCCCCGCTGGCGCAAATGGCGCCGTTTGCCATCATGCTTTTGATTCTCCTGATCAAGCCGACCGGTCTTTATGGCAGCAAGCTGTTGAAACGTTAAGGGCCAGCACTCGCCCTGCCTTTTTTAGGCATATTTCAATCAGAGATCATTGATCCTCAAGGCTATCCCGGACTGAAAAATAGTAGGTGAAAGTGCCAATAACCTCTTCCCGTACTCTTCGCTCATTGAAATCTTTCATAATTGCAACATTTCAAGCGGAAATCAGCAAGATGGGCTAAATATCAGGGAATTTTTCCTCTTGACTGTCAATATACTTAAGAGTAATTTTTAATTATTTATTTCCAACCTGGATTTTATTAACCTGACAACCTAACCTCTAATCTTTTGGAGGAAGTAATGAGAAGGTGTTTTTAGAAGGTACCTATGAAGCCTCCAAGGGAGATCCTTTCCCTTTGGAGGCTTTTGAATTTTTCTTGACACAAAACCGACCTATTTCTTATATTATCATCCAATCCTAACTAAAGGAGGGCTAAGCAATGAAGAAAATATTTATTTTCCTAATCGCTGCTGGATTCCTTTTGGGAGCAGTTGCCGATGGCTGGTCTCAAGCCAGGGATTTTAAGTGGGCTACTTCAGCCGCGGGCTCGTCTGGCCATCGGGCTTTGGTCAATTTGGCGGCGGTGCTGACCAAAGAAATGCCGAACTACAGGATCGCAGCCTTGCCCACGCCGGGGGCGATCGTTTCCGTCAAGGGCTACGCCACTGGGCAGTTTGATGGCTACTATGGCGCCGATATTGCCTTCTACG
>Ga0315280_10004587_pt1 | contig 20280 bp, 18 predicted proteins | sample YL17G06_40_MG_FD_203697 | JGI IMG/M metagenome (GOLD analysis project Ga0315280, IMG submission 203697) | Sediment microbial communities from Yellowstone Lake, YNP, Wyoming, USA - YL17G06_40 | ecosystem: Environmental > Aquatic > Freshwater > Lake > Sediment | place: USA: Wyoming | collected... | reverse complement strand
ATTTCCATAATAGCCGGCATGAAACACGACTATAGAGGCATCCATTCTCTCCGCCCTATCGCAGCAATCCATAATCCTCTTCATGCTGGCCTTGGCTTTCACCGGGTTGGCCAGGTTGATATAGTAAGGGGCGTGGATGCTTAGCTGTACTCTCAATTCTTTGTTGAGTTCCTTTAGTCTTTCCGCTCTCTCTTTGTTCATCCATACTTGCCTAACGAACTCTACCTCCTCCTCTAACCCGTTCTTGTTCAGCCAGACAAGAGCATCTTCTGTTTTTTCACACACGGATGGTGTTCCCGCTACCCCTATCCTGATTGCCATAACTCTATTAGACAACAAGCTTAAATATACTTTTCTCGTTTTCTATGGTATGGCTAATGAGATATGCCCTATAGACAAGAAGAAAAAGAGCGACTTGGTCTGTAAGCATCGCTACTATAAAGAGGGCAAGTACAAGCCATGCGAGCACTACAAAGGAGCGGGCTGTGCTCATCCAAAGAAATATGTGGAGGAAAAGAAATGAGTTTGACCGCAGATGAAGAGATGGCCTACAAACTGGTCGACCTCTATGTGAGAGAGATCTCGCAGCGGGGAGAGAAGAGGCAGATGGGACTAGATACCATAATCAACGCCTACTTCTACACTCTCATGAGACTGAAGAAGAAGAAAGAGGAGATGGGGATGATAGAACCGGCAGTCGAGCAGGAGGAGCAGAAGCTGGAAGAGGGCATAGAGAAGGTATATTTCCCAGAAGCGGGCGAGCAGTTCGACTTCGAGTAGCTATCTCGTCAGAATCTTAATCACGTCATTGGGCTTTAGGATATACTCTTTCCCAACCTTCTTCTTAGTTTTTGCGTCGATAGCCCCGATAAAGGCCTTACCTATGTCGCTATGCACTTTATAGGCTAGGTCAAGCGCTGTGGAGCCGGTCCTCATCAGATACACGTCTGGAAGTATTTTTCCGTTGCTGTCGGAATAGTGGTGCTCGTCCTCTACCGGGTAGACCGGGATATAAGTCAGTTTGTCAAATATCAGCTTGTTAATCACCTGCTGGACGCCCGTACTTCCATATTTCTTCAGAACATTGTCTCTGATGAAGTTCAACGCATGCTCCTGCTCGGGCGGAAGGCTCTTGAGGGGTTCGAAATCACCAGAGCCAGGCACATAATGGATCAGACCAGCCCTATCCGCTTTCCTCAACGCCAGTTCGGCCTCTGCGCAGACCGGAGTTATGTCATACTTAGCCTTTAGCCGGTTATAGTTGTCCCAAGAACTTTTCAGGTCTATCTTGTTGCCTGCTAGGATTATGGGCTTGTTGACTTCCCTTATCTTAGTCGCCAGGTCAAGCAGGTCGGAATAGCCCCTCTCGACTATCTCTCTTATCTTCTCCTGATGCACGCCCAAGCCAGATAGTTGTTCGTAGATTACCTCATACATTGGTCTGCCTTGTTTCACTTTCCTATCTATATTTTCCCAGTTCTTTTTCAGTATGCCCTCCATCCAATAGTCTATCTCCTTCTCCAAAAAGATTATGTCCTTCTCCGGGTCATAGCCTGAGCTAGGATTGCCGCCCGCATCTGTAGTTCCGGATAGGTCAAAAATATGGATTAATCCTTCCGCTTCCATCAAATCAGAGAGGAACTGGTTGCCCAGACCTTTTCCCAGGTGGGCGTCAGGCACCAATCCGGCCACATCCACGAGGGTTATCGGAATCAGCCTAACCCCGTTCTCGCACTTGGAGTTCTTTGGATTACATTTGAGCGCGAACTCCTTTTCGGCACAGTCTCTTCTGGCGTAACTGACACCTACATTTGGCTTTATCGTGGTAAATATCCTATTACTTATCTCGACATTCACCATAGTGGCGGCGCTGAACGCCGTCGACTTGCCCACATTGGTTTTGCCCACAATCCCTATCTTCATCGAAATCCTATTATTTATAGCCGGGCATAATTAAAACATGCTCTGGTCAGAAAAGCACAAACCTCGGAAGTTGGAGGATATCATAGGACACACCCAGGCAGCCCAGAGACTATCAGAATGGGCCAAAGCCTGGACTAAGGGGAAAAAGCAGAAAGCCATAGTCCTATCTGGGGGTACTGGCATTGGCAAGACAGCGATAGCCCACGCGCTGGCCAATGAATTCGACTTCGAGCTCTTCGAGATGAATGCAAGCGATGTGAGGGACTCGAAGACGATAGACAAGATAGCCGGACTAGCCGCCGTCTCACGAACCTTTTCCGGCAAGATGAGGCTGATTCTTTTTGATGAGATTGACGGACTTACAGGGGCAGAGGACAGGGGCGGAGCTTCGGCAGTCGGCAGGATTGTGAAAGAGCCGCAGTGCCCGGTCATATTGACAGCGAACGACATCTGGGACATCAAGCTAAGGGGGATAGTGTTTGCCTGCGATAGGATAGAGCTCAAGAAGGTGAATTATCTGTCGATAGCAAACTTTCTCGACAAGATAGCGAAGAAAGAGAAAGTGAAAGTCGACAAGGAGATACTCAGGAAGATAGCCGAGTTCTGCCACGGAGACATCAGGTCGGCGATAAACGACCTGCAGCAGATAGCCGAGGGGAAAGAGGAGGTATCGGAGAAAGACGCCGAGATACTGATGAAGAGGGACAGGGAGGAGAACATGTTTGACATAACCCGGGTGATACTCAAGACGATGGACTTCAACACCTCGCGAAATATATTGAACAGCACTAGCGAGGACCCGGATTTCATCTTAAAGTGGATTGACGAGAACCTGCCGAAAGAGTACAAAGAGCCTGAAGACCTGTTTAGAGCATATGAATACCTATCGAAAGCCGATATCTACATGGGCCGGATCCATAACCGCCAGCACTGGGGGTTCCTGAGATATGCAACAGACCTCATGAGCGCAGGTGTCTCTGTCTCCAAGGATGCGAAATACTCTGGCTTTACCATGTACAGCTTCCCCAGCGTCATCAAGTACCTGTCCAAATCAAAGCCAGAGAGGGAGATGCGAAAGACTATTGCCGGGAAGATAGCGAAGACAGTACATACTTCCACGAGAACCGCTATCCAGGACTATCTGCCCATGTATCTCGAGCTGGTCAAAGACAAGGAGCTGGCCCCAAGGATAGCTGCCCAATTCGACCTATCTGAAGAGGAGCTCGACTTTCTGAAGGCCAAGAAACCGAAAGAGATTTTAAAAGAGGCCGAGAAGATTAAAGAAGACTATATCAAAGAGCTGATTTGATGGGGGTACTGAAAGAGACTGCCGAGTGGATGTTTCACTTGTCCGGTTTCATAGTGATTGGAGCGGACTTTTTCCTACCTTTCGGTTTTCTCGAGAAAGCGGTCATCTTCATCATAGGAGCTCTTCTCATCTACATGATCTGGATTCAATAGAGCTCAAGCTCGAAACAGGAGACAGGCACATCTATCTCGAATTTTGCAAGCACCTCAGGACCAACCTCCCCTATATAGCCATGGGCAAACTCGCTACTCCTCCCCTTAATCATGAACGGCAGATCTTTCCCCTTTACTTCGATTTTTTTGCCCAGCTCCCGGAACAGCCCCTCGAGAATGGATTTTGTCGCCGTATAATTGGCGTTAGAGTCGGCGCATACAACACAGGCCTTCTTGACCGTCCTGGTTTTGGTCTCTTCTTTCTCATCCACGACTATGGCGTCCCCGACCTCAAACAAATTCTGCGGATACTTCTCATGCTTGTTGCCGGACAGGATCTCGAGCAGGCCGGGCAGAAGACTTGTCCTGACCATGGTTGTCTCCTTGGTCTTAGGATTGGCTATCTCGACCCTCCTGCCCTCTTTGAGCAGTAGCCTATGGTAATGCTTCTCCTCGTTTGTTAGCATGAAGGTCATAACCTCCTGCAGCCCAAAGCCGATTAGAGCCTCTCTGACCCCGTCTGCCATTGCCTCTTCCGGATGCTTCCCCCCGATCGTTGGGAAGATTGTCCTTCTGGGTTTCAGGTTCTCATAACCATAAGCTATCGCTATGTCCTCTATCATGTCATCCTCATGTAAGATATCGCTCCTATAGCACGGTATCCTGGCCTTTTTCCCAGCTAGGCCATAACCCATCCTCTCTAATAACCTCTTACCCTCCTCCTGGCTGACCTTGACGCCGACCAGTTTCTCAACGTTAGCGAATTCGATTTCTTTCTCCAGGACGGACAGGTCAGGAAGAATTCTATTGCCGACTTTGACCTTCTCGATTCTAGCGCCTCTATCGGCGAACATGCAGACCAGAATGTTCAGCGCCTCGTTCAGAGTCTTTTCGCTCGAGCCGGTCATGTCTATAAACAGGTCTGTCGTCTCCTCATATACTCTCGTAAGCTCTCCATTTATGATCGGCGGGAACGACAGGACGTCGCCGTTCTTGTCAGTGATTATCGGATAAACATCGGCGCCCTCCAGAGTCCAGGCATAGTCTATTCCTTTCGGATGCCGTTCAAGTATCTCCTTAAGGTTCATCGCAATGTTCATGCCCAAAGGAACGAACGATATCTCAGTCGGTTTTACTGCTTTGTAGGTAAAGGGCGACTGGACTTTGCTCAGATCATGAATGCCTATCGCCAGCTTCTTCCTCTTCCTGCCGAACGTCTCATGTAGCTTCTCCTGTATCTGCATCATCGACCTTATCAGCGAATCATCCACTTTCACGTTTCTGATGACCGCGCACACGATATACGGTCTAACTATCTCTACCGATTTATCCACTCTGACCTCTATCTTCGGCTCCGACGCCTTGTACTCTCTCAGACCCGGCTCAACGCCGATAAATGTCTTAAGGCTCCTCGCCAACCCTTCTACCGATAGCCAGTCGGGTCTGTTAGGCAATACTTCTATGAACATCTTGTCTCCCTGAACATCCTCGACAGAAGCGCCCATCATCGATAGTCTCTCGGCTAGCTTGTCTTTCTCCACTTTCTTGCCCGCCAGCCCGCAAAGTTCGTTATAGTCCACCTCAATCATTGACATTTCTTATCCATCCCAGACTGTTCTTATAAATGATCCTGATATCCTCCAGCTCATCCATAATCATTAAAGGTCTTTCGCCGCCAAGCCCCCATGCCAGGACGTTCGCGTCTATTCCCAGCGGTTTGACCACTTCTTTCCTGAAAACCCCGGCTCCGCCCAGCTCCAGCCAGCTCTTCTTTTTCTCGAAGTATATCTCCACTTCCACGCTCGGTTCTGTATACGGGAAATAGCTGGGCTTGAACCTGACTTTCTCGAAGCCTAGTCTTGAATAGAACTCCTGAAGAACCCCGAACAGGTCTACCAGAGTAGCCTCTTTGTCTATCACTATTCCTTCGACCTGGTAGAACTCGGGAAGATGTTTATAGTCCAGAACTTCATTCCTGAACACCTTGTCTATCGAGAATACTTTTACCGGCAGCCCCTTGACTTTGGTCAGCTCGCGGCAGGTGGTGGCCGTGGTATGGGTCCTCATCACCAGCTCCAACGCACTCTTCGGGTTCCACTTATACTTCCAGCCTTCTTCATGCGCTTTCTTGATATTCTCCAAATACTTTTCCGGCGGTTTGTCAGCTTCTTTCGGTTCTTTGGTATAGAAGGTGTCCTGCATCTCCCTGCTCGGATGGTCTTGAGGGACAAATAGCGCGTCGAAGTTCCAGAAGCTCGATTCTACTATAGGACCTTTGATCTCTCGGAAGCCCATCTCGATAAAGACACTTCTCATCTTGTCTATCATTTTCCTGAACGGGTGCTTCTTGCCGCCATAGACGACAGGAGCGGACACCTCAACCTCGTACTCCCTTAGCTTGACATCTCTCCATTTCCCTGTCGCCAGCATGTCGGGAGTGAGCTGTGATATTTCCTTCTCCAGAACTATGCCCTTTTTGATGATCTCCTTCCCCCTGAAGGTTAGCTCCATAACTCTCTCAGTGTATTCTTTGAACTCGAGTATGCTACCCCTTTTCTTGAGATGGTCCATTTCCTGCGCCATCTCCTTAGAGACAACTTTCTTGTGTGCGATAAGTTCTAGTACGGTCTCTTGCGGCATCCTTTTCTTTAGATAATCCTGCCCGGCCTTGGTCAGTTCTAGTTTTCCCTCTTTTATAGAAACAGCATTGAGCTTCTTCAGCCAAACGATAGCTATCTTCACTATGTCATGGCTCAGGCTATCGTCCAGTTCGGCGATAGTCTTGCTCTCTTTCAATAGCTCTAGAACCCGCCTCTCCGGAAAGCCGTTAGCCAGATAGTCCGTTCCTTCAAAATCCAGCTCTATCCGCTCTTTCACATTCTCCTTTATGTCTATTAGCTCCTTCGAGGCGAGCCAGGTAGACGCGCGGTTTATGGACGCTTCCGGCAGGCCCGTACTGTCAATCAGCTCTAGCGTGGTCTGTTTCGGCTTTTTCTCTAGAGCGAGTAGAATGTGCTTCTCATATTCGGACAAGGCCACTTAAACCCCTCGTTTCGGCATCTCTATTTCCTCTTCCCCACCAAAGCTCTCGCCGATAAGCCCTATTATCGGTTTTCTGTAGATGAGCAATATGACTAGCACCACGATGACGGCTGCGCTGTACACCGGGTTGTTGTAGAAGAAATCGTAGGTAGAACTTAAGATAGCGTCTATGTCAAGCTCTCCCACGTTCTCCTCGACTTTATATTTGACAGCGAATCGGTTGTCTATCCTTGAGCCGTACCATACAAGGGTGTACTGGTCATCAATCATTGAGCTTTGCGATGGCGAGGGGGTGACATCCATTATGTTCGTCTTCTTGATAGTAGAATCAAACTTAAGCTGGAGTTCGGTCTTCCACGGGATTATGAACTTGTCTATCACTGGCTGGTAGAATGAGAACTTGCTCTCGTTCACCTCGAAAATGATATCCCTCCCGACTTTATCCACTTTCGTCGAGAAACCAGAGATATCGTAATTGACTATGACATTGTTCCCAAAATTGCCTGCTCCGGCGGTAGACGCGGATGTTGTCAGGCTTCCAATATCGCCGATCAAGGTTGTTCTTATGTCTGCGAAGAAAGCCTGCCACATCGAAAGATCTGTTCTGGTCTGTTTCGCTATACTCTCGAAAGTCTCGTAATCAGTATAATTCAGCTGCAGTGTGTATTTCTCGCTCACGTGCGCATTACCGTCCCTATCGACAGTAATCACAACCGTGTGCCCCGCCAGCTCTTTGCCAAAGCCTATCGAGACTATAACTAGAAAGCACAATAAGATAGCAAGTTTTCGCATACCCCTATTACACCCCCATGAAATTTAAACATATATTCTTTTTATTGCTTTTCCCACATATAGCTTTTTATTATACCTCGCGCAATAAACTATCTGGAGGATACGCAATGTTTGAAGACGAAAAGAAGAAGGTACCTGTCGGAAAGATTGTCCACTTCTATAGCAAGATAAGCGTGGCGGTCCTAGACCTTTCAGACACCTTGAAGCAGGGCGACGAGATTGTCATCGAGGGACATGGAAAAGAGGTAAAGCAGAAAGTTGACTCGATGCAGATAGAGCACCAGAATATTCCCGTTGCTAAAAAAGGCCAGTCGATAGGTCTTAAGACAGCCGATGTGGTCAAAGAAGGAGACCTAGTATTCAAACTGGTATAAAGGCTCACCAAACCCCTAAACCTCTATTTTCATGAAATCGCTAGCTATATCTGTATTCCTGAATATCTCCCTGGCCTCTTTCTCCAGAACCTTCGGGTTGTCGTCATATCTAGGGCTAATGTGGGTGAGTATCAGTTTTTTGACGCCGGCTTTCTTGGCTATCCTCGCCGCGTCCTTGGCAGTCATGTGCCCGTAATCGTGCGCTTTCTCCTTGAGCTCTTCGGCGAAAGTGGCCTCGCAGATTAGAACATCTGCTCCTTTCGCCGCCTTGACTATCTCATCGCATGGAGTCGAGTCACCGGTATAGACTAGCCTTATCCCTTTTCTAACCGGCTTTGAGACATCCTTCAGGTATATCGTCTTTCCTTTCCAGTGCACCTTTCCCCTCTCCTTGAGCTCCTTGTTAAGAGGGTTTCCTTCCAGCCCCAAACGCCTTAGTTTCTCCTTGTCCAGATTGACCTCGACTTTCTCCTCGAATACGTAGCCGTAGTTCGGGCAGTAGCTGTGCTCCGCCTTGAACGCAGTCATCTTAAAGTCCTCGTCCTCGTAGACAAACCCTTCCTTTATCTCCTTCACATGTATCTCAAAATCGCGGAAAGAATACTCCCAGTCAGCGAAAAAATCCACGTACTTCTTAATCCCTTTTGGCCCGAAGATGGTCAGCGGCTCTTTCCGCCCTAGAAACCCCTGAGTCTGCAGCAGCCCGCCCACGCCCAAGAGATGGTCGCCATGGACATGAGTGATGAATATCTGGCTGACCTTGTACGGAGATATCCCTGCCAAGATCATCTGGCGCTGGGTCCCCTCGCCGCAGTCCCAGAGAAAGTTGTGGTTCAGGAACTTGACATGGATGCCTGGATGGTTCCTCGTTTTCGTGGGGGCGGAGGTGCTCGTTCCCAAAAACGTTATGTCCATGTGTTCTAATTTGACAACAGACCTTTTTAACCCTAACTTTTTAATAGGCCAACTGTCTTTCTACCATCATGTTATCCGATAGACAGCTAAAGTGGCTTGCCGACAAGATAGTGAACGACAGCATGAAGATAGGGACAAAGCCTAATCCCGCCTATCTGAAGGCCAGGAAGAAATATCGATGGCTGGAAGGCTCCTTTACTCTCAAGCAGGCTGTAAGAAGGTCCGGCCTCTCAAAAAAGACTGTAGAAAAGATACTCGCGAAATATTCTGATGTCAACTATGGCCCGCTGGTGATAAAGAGGGGGAGCAAGTACCGCGTGAGAGACCGGATGGGGCACAACGTAGTCATCTCCTATAACCCGGCGACCAAGAGACTGAAGGACGAGGTCGAGAGACTGTGCTGGAGGAACGGAGCGCACACCGCACCCAGGGAGATGACCGCCCAAAACCTGAGAGAGTCGTTCATGATTCCGCCGTTAGACTCGCTTTACGAGCTTCCGACCATGGCCCGCGCCACGAGAGAGCATATAGACTATCGCATATACCTAGAGGCAATTGAAAAGGAGTTCTGGGCGAAAGGAATACCGATATCCAGATTACTGGCAACCGCTCCGGCCACACAAAGGATACATGAGATAGAGGACAGGAAGAAGGTGCGCTGGTTGCTAGTCGGCTGGCCGCACCCGGAGACTGCAAGAGAGCTAGGGATTTCTCCATCCAAGTTCAGCAAGATAATGTTTGACTCTATCTGGTGCACGTTCGACAAGAAGACGAGACAGGTAATCAACAATTACCATCGCAAGTTCTCAGGCTCCAAGACGATCAGGATAACGGCTGATGATGGCACCGACCTGACTTTTTCGGTCAAGGGCAGGAGGTTCTTGAAGGACGACGGGATATTATCTGACGAGGACATCAAGAACAACGATGTTGGCATGAACATCCCATGCGGCGAGATATTCATAGCGCCGCGAGAGGATTCAGCCAACGGCACGCTCTATTACCCGAAGACCATGGTGCATGATCACGGGATGATATATGGATTGATGCTCCACTTCAAGAACGGAAGAGTGGTCAGATTCACCGCAAAGAAAGGCAGAGAGCATCTGGCAAAGTTCCTCGCTGAGAACACTGGAGAAAAAGACAGGATAGCTGAGTTTGGCATAGGCCTGAACCGAAAGGCTAGGTACACCGAGGGCAATATCCTAATCGACGAGAAGATTTTCAGGACAATTCACGTAGCTATCGGCTGGAACATCGGCTTTAAGGGGAAGAACCAGGCCTCTTCGCACCTGGATTTTATCAAGCCCCTATTCAACTGCAACGGGAAAGTCTACGCCGACGGAAAGCTGATGATAGACCGAGGTGTCTTAGTTGCTTGAGAATGTCCGGAGGTTGAAGGAGAGAGTAAAAATCCCGGTCCTTATTCTAGACGAAGCAAACCTGCGGTACTATACGGAAGTGGCGCAAGGAGGAGCCCTGTTGATAGGCAAGGAAGATACTCTGGTGACACAAGATTTTGAACTGGCCAAAACCTCAGCGGTAGATACTGTAATAAAGGCCAAGGGGAGAACAAGCGACGAGATTCTGAAATTGCTGAAACAAAAGAAAATCAAGAGGGTCGGGGTTGATTTTAATTCCCTGAGCTATCTTTGGTTCAAGAAACTCCAGTCGAAGAAGATAAAGCTGGTGGATACATCAAAAAAGCTGGCTGAGATGCGCATAATAAAATCCGAAAGGGAGATAGAGAAGATAAAAAGGGCTTGCGAATTGGCTGACAAAGCGATGGCCGAGATATCCAGCAACATCCGGGCCGGCATAACTGAGAGGCAGCTCAGGAACTATGCTTACACTACTCTTCCCCAGGCCGAGGATGTGGCGTTCAGTTTTATTATAGCTTCTGGTCCCAATTCCGAATACACCCACGTTAGCCCTAGCGAGAGGAGGATAGCGCTAAGCGATTTATTGATAGTCGACATAGGCTTTCGTGTCGACGGTTATAATTCCGATTTGACCAGGACGTTCTGCCTGAGTCCAACCAGCCAGCAGAGAGAGCTCTATGATTTTGTACTCCGGGCGCAGAAGCTAGCTGTCGACTCGGCCAGTCCCGGGGTTTCTTGCGGGAAGCTCTGGGGCAAGGTCGCGGCATTTTTCAAGAAGGATGACTTGGACAGGTTCTGGAAATATGGTCTTGGCCACGGGGTCGGTCTGGACATTCACGAACCCCCGAGTCTGTTCAAAGGCTCGAAAGAAAAGCTGAAGAACGGCATGGTATTCACGATAGAACCGGGCCTCCATATACCTGATTTTGGCGGGGTGAGGATAGAGGACACGGTCTTATTAGATAAAAGACCAAAAATATTAACCGAATCAGATTATTCTTTGGAGCTGTAGAAATGCTTGACCTACTTGAAAAGTACCTCAACGTTCCAGTGGATTTTATAGAGATAAGGGCAATTGACCACTCTAGAACTGACATAGTCGCACAAGCAGGAGAATTAAAGCGCGTTGTTTCAGGAAGTTCTGTAGCCGCTTCTGTGCGCGTACTCGACAAGAAGACTTGGGGGTTCTCGGCGACAAATGATTTGAGCAAACTCAGGGAAGCAGTAAATCTGGCCATGAAACTTTCCAAAGTTTCGCAGAAAAAATCGTTTAAGTCCGAACTGAGTGCCGAGAGAGCAAATTCAGATGAGATTGCGACTAAAGCAAAAATGGACCCGAGAGATTATTCCTTGGAGCAGAAGGCCAAAGACACACTAGAAATGAATAAGGAGATGAAAATCAAGAAAGTTGTCGATTACACGATTGGCTACGGTGACATGATTGAATCCCGCTATTATGTAAATTCCGAAGGGACAAAGTTAAAGATAGATTATATAATATCCGACATCCAATTCAAGGCCGTTGCAAAAGACAAGACCACGCAATTTGCCACGTACAACGATGGCGGATGTTATGGCTACGAAATTGTCGACAAGTTCTGGGATAAAGCACAAGAGACTGCTAAAAAGGCAGTAGAGCTTCTAGGAGCTGAGATAATAAAATCCGGTAGATATGACATAGTCTTAGGTCCAAGAATGGCGGGTATCCTTGCTCACGAAGCAGTAGGGCACGCCTGCGAGGCCGATCTCGTGATGACCGGCGAGTCCATACTGAAAGATAAGATTAAGAGAAGAATTGGAAGCGAACTAGTAACCATCTGCGACAACCCCACTATTCCCCACTCCTACGGTTACTACCCTTACGATGACGAGGGAGTTAAGTCAAGAAAAACGATGTTGATAAAAAATGGGGTCGTGAACGCATATCTCCATTCAAGAGAGACCGCATCAGAACTGGACTCCAAATCAACCGGAAACGCGCGCACTATGGGCGCCTACTACGAGCCCATAGTCAGAATGAGTAATACTTATTTTGAAAGCGGTGATGCAAAATACGCTGACATAATAGATTTGCCTTATGGCGTCTATTTGGAAAAAAGCAGAGGAGGGCAGGTGGATACCTCTAAGGGCGTTTTCCAGTTTGGTGCTGAAGGCTATCTGATAGAAAAAGGCGAACCCACAAAACCGTTGAGAGATTTGTCGTTTGTAGGGAACATACTTGATGTTATGAAGACAGTCGACCTTGTTGGAAAAGAACCGCCAGAACTGCACGGCGGCGGCAATTGCGGAAAGGGAATGCAGAGAGTGAGGGTCTCATTGGGAGGACCATACATGAGGGTAAGAGGTGCCAGAATTGGAGGAACTTGAGACGTTCCTGAAGAAAGCGGAGAAAAAGGTAGACCAGGCAGAGCTATATTTCGAGAGACAGAACTCGACTTCAATGATGACAAAGCTGGATGGGATAGATATAGGAAAATCAAATTTGAATAGAGGTTATTCTATACGGGTTGTCAATGATGGAAGGTTGGGATTTTCCTATTTCAGTTCTCCCTCAGAATTTGACAAAGCGCTGAAAAATGCAATTCACTCCGCCAAGTTCTCCAAAAAGCTTGGCGTAAGTTTCCCATCAAGAAAAAAACTGAGCGAAGCAAAGGGTATACACAATAAAAGGGTGCTTGACCTGTCTGAAGAGGAAATGTCCGATATGCTACTTCAGATGATAGATTTGATAAAGAGGAAAAAAGTCAAACCCCTGAAAGGTTCGGTATTCAAGTCAGAGAAATTCCGCATAATGATAAACTCAGAGGGAGGGAGCTTCCAGAACAAGGACACGCGTTTTGGAGTTTCAGCAGGTGCTTTGTTTAAGGAGTCAAAAGGCCATGAATGGTTCTCTTCACACAACCTATTTGGCATAGACAGAATCGCTGAAAATGCCGCCTCCAATGCGATTAAATTCTCCGGCGGCAAACCCGCTTCGGGAAATTTCGACATAATACTCCACCCAGAACTTGTGAGTAACCTAATCTCACAGATTTTTCTCCAAGCGATAAACGGCGAAAGAGTTTTCAGAAAAGATTCTTTTTTTTATGGCAAATTGGGCAAGAAGGTGGCTCCTAACAAGATAACCGTATATGATGACCCACTCTTACCGCAAGGACTTAACTCTTATCCCTGCGATGATGAGGGGGTTCCATCCACTAAGAGACCGATTATAGAAAAGGGAATTCTGAAAAGCTTCCTTTACAACCTGGAGATTTCTCATCTGGCAAAGAAAAAATCCACGGGCAATGGGTTTAGGCAATCCTTCCATGGCCCCCCCTTCACTGAGATAACTAACCTGGTCATTGATTCAAAAGACAAAGTAAAGTTGGAAGAATTCAAGGGAATCCTGGTTCATGACTTGCTGGCGATACACAACGCGAATACCTTGACTGGTGATTTTGCATTGGAAATCCAGTCAGGCGCGTTTTTCGATGGAGAGATTAAGAAGCCAATCGGGTCCTGCTCATTGGTGGGAAACTTTTTTGATATTTTGAAAAATGTTAAGATGGGAGACGATTTTCAGAACTATGACTTCTACTATGGGCCGTCCTGGATTTATCACGGTAAGGTCGTATAAAAATCACAATCTTTAAGTATTTTGGCTAACCCAGTCAGACTACACACTAGAGCCGTGAAAAAAGAAAAATAGAAGGTTTTATAATAAACAGGGGGTTTAGAAGCCCAACTATTTATCGATTAAGTTTTTTTATCATTTCTTTTTCTTTTTTTTCTTTGCCATCGCACCTCACAAAGAAATAAAATCAGTTTTCATATTTAAGATTATCACCAAAAACTTTCTAAAAAAATATTTTGACAATTTTTATCACAATCTTTAAGTATTTTGGCCTCGCAAATTGTCATGCTGATTGTAATGGCGAAGGATTTCAAGACGACTGCAGAGATTCCTGTCCCAAAGAGATTGATAGACCAGATCATAGGACAGGAAAAAGGGGTCGAGATAATCAAGAAAGCGGCCAACCAGAAGAGGAACGTCCTGCTAATCGGAGAGCCGGGCTGTTTGGTGGGCGACGAGCGAATTGTTTTAGGAAACGGCACAGTAGCCAAAATAGGGGAGCTTGGGAGCGAACACCTGCAAAAGCTCAGCATCGATGTTCGAACCGGAGAGGGGGGATGGAAGAAGGCAGAAGCGACTGTATTTCATTACTACAAGAACCAGCCAATAATAGAGATAATCACTGAAAGTGGTAAAAGTATCAAAGGAACCTACAATCATCCTCTACGCTGCTTTAAAGGAATTAGCCGCGAATACCTATGGAAGCGACTTGATGAGATCAGTGTCGGCGATAAGGTAGCGGCTGTTACAAGCATTCCCTGCAGAACTAAAAAACTCGTTAAAACTAACTTCAAGAAATTAAACAGAACTTACGGACCCAAATTTTATGGAAAACTACCTCAAAAAGTAACACCAGAGTTAGCGGCAGTTATTGGGTATGTGCTTGGCGATGGTTGGATAAGAGAGGATTCCATTGAGTTCTTAGTTGCAGAACCGGAGAAAGACATACTGCCGCACTTGATGCAATTATGCAAGTCTCTCTTTGAGATTGAACCAAAAGTAAAAGGAAGACTACCTGCAGAAAGAAACGTAAAGATGTATACAGTTTCCCTATATTCAAAGGACATCGCTCATAATCTGTGTTTTCTTAGGGAAAAAAGAGTACCGGACCTCATTTTCAAATCTGGCAATGCAGTTGTGGCAAGTTTCTTAAGATGGCTGTTTGAAGCGGATGGAACCGCGCTTAATATGGGAAGAGGAAAAAGAATGGTTGGTCTCAGAGCTAAGGACATTGAATTGTTGCGGGATGTTCAAATACTTTTACTCCATTTTAGTATTCATTCGCGCATCACTTTTGCAGGCGGCAACGGCTATTACTTGATGATTAGAAGAGGAAATGACATTATAAAATTCGCTCGCAGAATAGGTTTTGCTTCCAAGAAAAAAACCACAATATTGAAAAAGCTGGCCGCAGATGCCAAAAAATTTGCTAGGGTTAAGGGCCAACGTTTTGAAAAAATAAAGAAAATAATCCACCATCCGCCGCAGGATGTATTTGATATAGAAGTTCCAAAATGCCACCGTTTCATAGCGAATGGTTTGATTTCTCACAACACAGGCAAGAGCATGCTGGCACAGGCTATGGCCGAGCTGCTGCCTATCGAGAAGCTCCAGGACATACTCATTCTTCCCAATATTGCGGACAAGAACAATCCAAAAGTCCTAGTTACGCCGGCCGGGGAGGGAAAGAAAATTTTGGAGAATGAGAAGAAAAAGTCGTTAGAGTTAGAGTCGATGAACGAACTCAAGCCGAGCACAAGCATGCTCCTTTTCATCAGCCTCCTTTTTACTCTTTCAATAGTGGCTGCTCTCTATCTCAAGCTATTCTCTGACATAATCCTGGCCGCCTTCATAATCATCGGCGGAATCTTCCTGGCGATACTGATTTTCGCGAGCGCTTTCACGACGGGACTAAAGAACATGAGGATGGGCGGAAGGGAGGAAGAGACCACGCCAAAGCTGCTGGTGGACAACTCAAGCAAGACCATAGCACCTTTCGTAGACGCGACTGGAGCACACTCCGGCGCTCTGCTGGGCGATATTAGACACGACCCATTCCAAAGCGGCGGATTAGGCACGCCAGCCCATCTCCGCGTCGAGCCAGGGATGATTCACAAGGCCAACAAGGGCGTTCTGTTCATCGACGAGATATCCACGCTCTCGCCAAAATCCCAGCAGGAGCTATTGTCGGCAATACAGGACAAGAAATATTCCATTACAGGACAATCGGAGATGTCTTCAGGGGCCATGGTCAGGACAGACCCAGTGCCTTGCGACTTCGTATTGGTCGCGTCAGGCAATCTTTTCGACCTGGAGAAGATGCATCCCGCGCTGCGTTCTAGAATCAGAGGCTATGGCTACGAAATCTATCTTAACGAGTTCATAGACGATAACGCGCTCGACAGGAAGAAGCTCGAGAGGTTTGTAGCGCAGGAGGTTGTCAAGGACGGGAAGATAGAGCACTTCACGAAAGAGGCGGTTGACGAGATAATATTCGAAGCCAAGAGGAGAGCAGGCACCAAAGGCAAGTTCACGCTGAGACTGAGAGATTTGGGTGGCCTGGTCAGAGCGGCAGGAGACATAGCCAAAACTGAGCACGCGAAGATAGTGACGAGAGACCATGTAATAGAGGCGAAGAAGTTAGCCAGGACACTGGAGCAGCAGGTGGCCGACAAGCAGATCATCCAGAAAAAGGAATACGAGGTCTTTGTCACCCACGGCTATAAGGTGGGGAAAGTCAACGGTCTGGCGGTCATGGGAACTGAGAAGGGGAATTTCGGCGGGATACTATTACCAATCGAAGCGCAGGTGGCTCCGGCGCTTTCTGCGAGGGAGGGGAAGATCATAGCTACGGGCAAATTGGGCGAGATCGCGAGAGAGGCTGTCCAGAACGTCTCGGCGATAATCAAGAAATACAAGGGAACTGACATCTCTAGCTACGACACCCACATCCAGTTCTTGCAGACTTATGAAGGAGTCGAGGGAGACTCGGCGTCTGTCTCTGTGGCCACTGCGGTCATATCCGCGCTTGAGGGCATACCTGTTGACTTGTCTCTCGCGATGACCGGCTCCCTATCAGTCAAGGGAGAGGTCCTTCCAGTTGGCGGGGCCTCTGCCAAGATAGAGGCGGCGATAGAAGCCGGCGCTAAAAGGGTCATCATCCCTGCGGCTAACCGAGAGGACGTTGTTCTATCACCCGAAAAACTGAAGAAGATAAAGATACTGACTGCGAACAACCTCTGCGACGTGCTGTCTGCGGCGCTTAAGCCCGGAAAAGAAAAAGACCGACTGATTAAGGGCATCTTGAAGATAGTGGTCTGCTAGGACCTGACTGTGACGAATTCTTTTACAAGTATAATCCTGGAGAAAGGAACACTCACCTTCTCTTTCCCCTCAACAACTACCATCTTCTTCTTTCTGTTTATCTCAAATATATTCCCCAGCTTGTTTCCTGCTTGATCGAATACTTCCAGGTCCTTCTTTAGTCTGGCGACGATGTACTTTCTCCTCCAGATGGCCCTGACTATGCTGAGCCCGACGATAGTTCCTAAGAATGCAAGCAGTATGTAGCCGAAAAAGTCAATCGCAAGAATCTGACCCAGGATTAGGTTGACTGCCCCGGTTATGACCAGCAAGATAGCCAACATCGTGACTACCGTCATGGCGTATTTCCTGACCTTGAGCGGCTCGTTGATGTAGTGCATGTCTCCCATCCTGCCCACGAGGAAGAAGACTAACCCTATCGTGAACAGGGTTATGAATCCGTTAAGGAAGATTGCCCCCTGCTTTATTGGCTCGACGACTTTGCTGACTGCTATCTTGTCCATGCCCGCCCAAAATGCCAGTATGAAAATAAGCAAAGCTCCCATATACAGCGGGAACGACGCCTTTTCTGTCCCTGTCGTCTCTCGGAACCCGCGTACGGTATTCAGAACAGGTTCTTCTATTCCGAAGCCCTTGAACATGAGATAAAGACCGATTAATAGAACGATTATCTTGAAACCCAGCTCCTGCAAGAAGGCCACGGTTAGCAGGACAACGCCCGGCAGACCGAAAATCAGCCTGGCAAAATGCGGGTCTTTCAAAACCTCTTTCAGGACATAATAGCTCTTCTCCAGTTCTTTCGCCTGTTTTATGATTAGCGTCTTCTTCGAGACTATCTTCTTTCTCGATTGGATTATGGGTATTATCTCGTCGTCATCCGCGCCATCAGTCACCAGGTATATCCCCTCGACTTCCTTGTGCTTGGACAGGACAGTGTCGAGCTGTTGTGAGACCATCTTATCCGACCTATAGCCCCGGGAAGGATGGCCTGTTAAAGTGACTATATCCACAGCCTCTTTCTTTAGTTCGTCGAAAATCCTTATGGCTTCAAACATGGTGTTAGCATCTGCCTCTCCCGGGTCGGCCATAATCAGAGCAGTGCCCGCTTCTACGTTCTTGTCTCTGCCGATAATAGGCCCCTTTATCTTGGCCTTCTTCCCAAGGTCATCATCTCTGTCGACGCAGAGCACTAACACTTTCATACAAACTACCCTTAAAACAAGAGTATTTATATATATTTACCTTAGAATAAAAACATTAGGTATATATCCTTTGAAGGAATAGTGTTATTATGCCATCCGAAGCCGAGATGCAGGCCACAATCTTTCTGGTTTTCGTAGCCGCGGTAGCCGCCGGGCTCGTAGGGCTATGGTACTTCAACCTTTTCGGCCAGCCACTCTATTTCCTGCTGCTCATACTGGCCGCCCTGATAGTCATATACACCCAGTCGCCAAAATTCTTCCTGGTTTTGCAAGAATACCAGAGAGCAGTCGTCTTCCGCCTCGGCAGGTTTATGAAGGTAGGAGGCCCTGGGTGGCTCATACTGGTTCCCTTCGTTGATTCAGCTGTGAGGGTAGACCTTAGGGTTCAGACGCTAGAGATACCTATACAGACAGTGGTCACCCGAGACAACATCAAGCTCGCTGTGGATGCTATAATATATCTCCATGTCACTGATTCAAAGAAGGTGATAATAAACGTCGAGGATTATAAGACTGCCTCAGTCTCTTTCATCCAGGCCAACCTGAGGGACGTCATGGGCAAGATGAACTTGGAGCAGGTCATATCCAACATCGACCAGATAAACATAAACCTGAACCGGAATTTGTCTAAAACCGCCTATAATTGGGGTATTGAGGTGGACAAGATAGAGGTGCAGTCTGTAGAGCTTCCTCAAGAGGTAATGGCAGCCATGCATCGCAAGAGGGCGGCTGCAGAGGATAAGATGGCTCAGGCGCAAAGGGCGGAAGCGCAGAAGATAACAATTAATGCGTTGCAGGAGGCTGGTTCTAGACTAACTGACCCAACACTACACTACATGTATCTACAGGCGCTGCACAAGATAGCCGAGGGCAAGTCGACTAAGATAATATTTCCGTTAGAACTGTCGCGCCTAGCAGAGAATCTTTCCTCCCGGATCGGCGTGCCTTACTCCAAAGCGCAGGACCAGCTAGTCGAGAAGTATCAGGAGCTAGGTAAAGAAGGAGAAAAGCCCCGTTCTATAATCGAGGAACTGAAGAGAGAGCTGGGTTATAAAGAGGAGAAACCCGCCCATAAGAAGAAGGGCTTTGAATTCGACTAAAGCGCCGATTCTATTACTGCTCCTATAAAGATCATGGCCACTGCAAGCCCGAAATAGATTAGCGAGTCCCTCAAGACGCGCTTGTAGTCTTCCCTTATCCTCTCCTGGATGATGGCCGCAGAAAGGATGCCTCCAGCCACAGCTCCCAAGAAGTAACCGCCGAACTCGAATATCCCATGTGGCAGTATCTTGATTAATATGAGGGGGTCGAGATTATAGCCGATTAGCACGCCTATTACTGAAGCGTTCCATGAGATTAGCCAGACAGACCCCGCGCCCAGTACCAGCGAGAAGATGAACAGCAATAAGAGCAGCGAGACGTTATTCACAAAAAAGCTTTCCCAGCTCTTATGAACGACGGACAACCCGGTTATAGTGCTCCCCTCCGGTCCGCAGATTGGAAGGTTTTTTTCGTTTATGACCCCTATGTTATTGAGAGCACCCAGCTGGTCGGTGAAAAGGCACTTAGAGCCACGGTCGCCGTAAAGCACATAGAAAAAAGATGAGGCTATTATCACTCCGATGAAGAAGTAGGCATACAGTTCTATGACGGGTAAGTGCCTCTCGAACAGGTTTCCTTTCTTCTTATGTTCTTCGATAGAGAACACTCTTACGACGAGTGGGGCGGCAGCTATCGTGATGAATGAAACGAGGAGATATCCAGCGCCATGGCAGACTGAGAACGTCTCTATTACGAAAGTCACTAGGGCCGCGACTATCGTGAAGACGAATCCTGCTGCTATGCTCATCCACGGTTTTCTTTCGACACGACCGGGCGAGAATATGGACTCAATCATAACTATAGTAAATCTTCTCCTGTTTAAAAAACTTCTCAATAGCAACTTTTTTATACTAATCCTCTCTTATCCTATCATGGCGAGAGTCCAGGGCGCGTTGGAGTACCTGATCATAATAAGCGTAGCCATCGCAGTAGTCACAATAGTGAGCATGATTGTCGTAAACTCTTTCGGCTCCCAGCAGAACAGATACCTATACAACGCCTGCGCAAACGCAGCCGCGTCGTGCAAGACCTCCCTTTCAGCGAATCCTGCAACTGCGTGCTCTTTCTGCGATACCTCGTGCAACTTCACCAATGGAACAGAGATATTCCCGAGAGCAACCAATTGCTGCAAACAGGGTAAAAGCGAA
>Ga0315280_10004586_pt1 | contig 20282 bp, 19 predicted proteins | sample YL17G06_40_MG_FD_203697 | JGI IMG/M metagenome (GOLD analysis project Ga0315280, IMG submission 203697) | Sediment microbial communities from Yellowstone Lake, YNP, Wyoming, USA - YL17G06_40 | ecosystem: Environmental > Aquatic > Freshwater > Lake > Sediment | place: USA: Wyoming | collected... | reverse complement strand
CTGGAGGATCGCTCTTAAAATATGTGCTGTAGACTTCGTTCATCTTTTTGAAATCTTTGATGTCCTTCAGAAACACGCTGACCTTGACTACGTTGCTTACCGACATGCCAGATGCGGTGAGTATTGCATTCACATTTTCAATCGTTTGCTTTGTCTGTGCTTCAATATCGCCGTCAACTGTTCTTCTAGTCTTGGGATCGAGAGCGCCCTGTCCCGATATGAACAGAAAATTGCCAGCGCTTATAGCCTGGGAATAGGGACCAACAGGCAACGGGACTTTTTCAGTCTTGATAACCTGCACATTGTTTCCCTCGCTTTTCTACGCTTGGTTGCAGGTTACACGAATTAAATGTTTTCACACGCGGGATATGTTAACCCTTGGGGGCATATTACAGAAAAGGGCTCTGGTAACAACTTAATCACATTACCTGTTCTTGGTATTCGTATTCAATGAAAACAATCAAAAAGCAGGTGAAACTGCCGAGTATGAATGATGCAGAGAAAAAGCCAGAAACAATCAGAGGATAAGGTTCTGATTGAAAGAATATTCCGCTCACAACGCCTGAATAACCATAACCAAACCAATAGGCTGGAAGGTGAATGGTTAATCTTAGAAGCTTTTTAGGATTCTGTTAAATCTCAGGGGTATTGGGAAATGATAAATATGACTTTCCAGTAAACAACAGATTGATGGAGAAAGAAAAATGAAGAAAATTCTCCAGATAAATTTTAAGTTCAAGGTGACAAGATCCGAGCTTGAGAAAGCCTTTCTGAAGGCTGCCCCTAGATTTGGTCCTAGTGGCGATGTCAAGGGACTTCTGTGGAAGATCTGGCTTATGAATGAAGCTGAAAAATCAGCAGGCGGAATCTACCTGTTTAAAGACGATGCCTCAGTAGAGGCGTTCCTGAAAGGAGAAATCGCCGCAGGGCTAAAGAGCAATCCAGCCTTGAGTGATATCGAAGTAAAAGTATTCGGCATACTACCTGAACACACAAAGATTACACGTGGTCCTGTAGACTGACATAACTCTAAGAAACAACAACCTTCCCATTTTTCTAGCTGTTAGAAACATGTAGAGGTTCATACATCGGGATCAAAACCTTAACTTTTGGCTTTGGAGCGCACGCACTTTTTCATAGCAAGTCTCTATTTTTCCATTTTGAGTTGGCTAGTAATTCAGGAAAATCTTCCATCATTCAAGTCCCGAAGAGTTAACAGAACCCACACGCGTTATAAATATTAGTTACATCGTGCACAACGTAATTCCACGTGAGTGATCTTATGGAGAAAATCATAGCTTATTGTGGAATAACTTGCTCTGACTGCCCAACTTTCCAAGCGACAAATATGAATGACGATGCCGAAAGGAAGAAAGTGGCGGAATTGTGGACAAAAGAGTACGGTCACGCGTTCAAGGCAGAAGACATTAACTGTGACGATTGTCTGACGAGAGGAACACGCATCTTCAATTATTGCACCATATGTGCCGTTTTCTTCACATATTAAAGGGTCTTTTTGCCGTTTCGGGCCTTACTCACAGATTTCATTCTTTATGTTCCTTAAGTTGAGCATTATCATTTTTTTACCTTCTTGACGATCATGCAACTGTCGGTTAAGCCGATTTCAAGCATGTCACCCTCTAGTAAGGAAAGGGCGCGAACTACCTCAATGGGCACGGTTATTCTAAAACTGTTCCCTATCTTGGTGAGCTTCACCTGAATTGTTAACGGCATGTTCGCAGGTATATACCGAGATAATACTTAAACATAAGTGTTACCCATGTATATACAGAGGTAGCACAAATGAATAGCGCGCGCGCTCTTCGAATAATCTGGTTGTGAGTTCTTATTCTGCTATTCGTTAGCGTTGGCAGAAGCATAATTTGCAGATGCGATTTCAGAACCTCCTTAATTTATATTGGTAGAGAAGGGATGCAGTACTGTTGGGTTGGAAATCTTCTGAAAATTGATCTTTCTCGCGGGAAAGTTTTGAAGGGGAAGTTGAGCAAGGACCTGATGACGAACTGTATTGACACGCGCGCACTGTGAGCTTTACGAACGTAAAGCAAAAAGTAACTTAGGTAAAGTTGCACGCTGTGCAACTATAGACGTTGAAGTTCCTGTCGAGACTCCAAGAAAGGTCTGTAGTCGTTAAAAGCTATACGAATTTGAGTTTTATGAATATCGTGCCGGAAAAATGAATTTATCAGAAGTTTGAGAGAGTGGCTGAACGTCTGGATGTGACGGCTGAGACACTCATCGGTAATGTAGATAGTGTTAGTGCTCAGAGAAATTGAAAACATGCTTGGTCAATAGGCTCTGTCACTAGTGAGAAAACAGCGCGAAAGCGTTATGTAGTCACGTCATCTGAGTGCTGTGTCGGCAACCAAAGTGTAAGGAGTATGAGAGAAGATTAGGTGTTGACAAAGAACATTGTAGTGCACGCTATAGAGGTGATATTGTGCCATCTGAAGAATTTGGATTGGGGACATTTTCAATAAATGTGAAGCTCTAAGGGAAAAATTGCGCTAGTATAGGATTGTAGCTAATCCAGGCGCAAATTGGAAGATAAAGGAAATTCTCACAAGCTCTGAAATCAAAGAAATTGATATTGATATTCTCTGTCATCCGGCTAAACTAGACATTCCAGAGCCCCAAGTGTCATATGATTCCATGGACTCAAAGCGGGTGCGCTTTTGGGGGTGTGAGGTGGATGAGGCCTTGATTCAATCGTTGGCGCGAGCGGCAATATCATCAAACCGTGGCTAGGTCTGAAAGTGACAGGTATGGCGTACATGCGGGAGGAAGGTAGCGCGCATGCGTGTTCCTAAAATGGTCAAAAATGGTTTCAATTCGGTTTTGCCCGTTTATCCTGTGTTCGAGGAAGACAAAATACCCAAAGAAATCAAGAACAGACACGGAGCCCAAAGCCGTCCCTGGGTCTTGAAGGCGAATAAAAACCATTTTAGGCCAATTTCGGAACAAGCATGCGCGCATGCGTGTTCCTAAATTAGTCTCCGAAGCATTTCCGACTTCTTTTTCAGAACGCAGCCCCTTGAGGAAACGTACAACTGAACCCGACTACATCGTGAAAAGGAATTTAGGAACACGCTAGCGCGCTATGATTGAGCATAGAACGCTCGTCAAATCAATTTTGGCTTTGTGAGATCTGATGGTGACCTGATAAATCTTAAATAGGTTTCTCATAATATGCATCAGATGGTTTCCAATGATAGGGATAGAAGCTATCGTACAATCTATCATTAATGGTGTGGTTATAGGTTCTATATACTCCCTTTGCGCTGCTGGTCTCTCCCTTGTATGGGGAACAATGGGGATATTGAATTTAGCGCATGGAGAATTTTACATGTTGGGTGGCTACGTTATCTTTTTTTCTCTCTCCGTATATGGTATTAATCCATTTGTGAGCCTGCTTCTTTCTGTTATTGCCGCGTTTTTGTTGGGAATTGTCATTCAGAGAGTTGTAATCCGCCCTTTACTCGACACAGCCCAATGGGATATAAATATTATCATTGCGACGGTGGGTCTGTCTTTTTTATTACAGAACTTAGCTCTGGAATTTTTGGGGAGGAACTACTTGTCGGTGCCTTACTTTGTGGTGGGAAAACTAGCAATAGCCGGCTATAATATCGTCTATCATCGAATACTCATTATTGCTACTTCTCTACTTTTATTGGTTGCCTGCTGGCTTGTTATTAAGCGTACAATGATGGGGAAGGCCATACAGGCTACTGCTCAAGAGAGGATGGGTTCTCAGCTGGTAGGAATTAACATACATCGAGTATTCTTAGTGACCTTTGGAATAAGCACTTCATTGGCGGCTTGTGCAGGTGCACTTCTCAGTCCCATCTTTATGGTTTACCCTTGGGTAGGGGGATTAGTTCTCGGAAAGGCGTTGATTGTTTGTGTTTTGGGAGGGTTAGGTAGTTTTAAGGGAGCTATCGTAGGCGGCTATATGATAGGAATAGCGGAATCTCTTGCGGTCCTGTTTGTAGCGACTACATGGCAGGATTTTGTAAGTTTCGCGATCTTTATCCTCGTGTTAATTCTCAGGCCCACCGGATTATTCAGGAGGTAACAATTGATCGATTCGAAGCGATTATTTAAAGCGTTATTAGAAAAAATAAGAGTACCGCGCGTAGGAACCGTGGTCTCATTCATAGTCCTTCTGATGATGTTTCCTTTCCTTGTCAGAAATGATTCATATATTTTGCATATCACAATTTTGGCCTTAGTGTTTGCTATTTTGACTTCGAGTTGGAACCTGATTGGTGGATACACGGGAATACCCTCTCTTAGTCACCATACATTTTTCGGGATCGGCGCATACGTATCCGCTTTATTGGCGATAAGGGTTGGAATCTCTCCTTGGATAGGTTTATTTGTTGCTGGCGGTATCGCTGGGCTTTTTGGCTTGGCCCTTGGCACTCCTTGTTTGAGATTGAAAGGAAAAGCCTACATAGTAATGATGACAATAGCCTTCGCATCGATTGTCGAAGTACTGAGTAAGAACTTGGTCGACATAACCGGAGGAGAATATGGTCTCTGGGTGCCTCCGTTTCCTGACATACCGATTCCAGGAGTTGGCGTCATAAACCTCTCGGGGGCGGTCAGGATGCCCTACTATTACATAATATTAGTTATCTTTCTATTTGTAATGTATTTTCTCTATACGTTAATAGGCTCAAGAATAGGTTTCGCGTTTCGTGCCATACATGAATCTGAGGAAACTGCCGAAAGTGTTGGCATTAACACTACCAAATACAAGCTTCTATCTTTTTTCATAAGCTCGGCCCTAGCTGGCATTGCAGGTAGTACCTACGCTCATTACATTTTAGCGATTGCTCCAAGCTCAGTCTTCGGCATAAGTCGTATGTTAGATATACTGGCAATGACAGTTATTGGCGGCATTGGTAGTTTCTTTGGACCTATGATTGGTGCCTTTGCCATAACAATTTTATTAGAGGGACTACGTGCCTTCGGAGGTTACCGGCTCATCGTCTACGGCATTCTTTTTGTAACCGCTATTATATTAATGCCTGGGGGGATTGCACGAGAACTCCAGACTATTTACTATCGCCTACGGAAGTTAGTAGTATTAGAGACACATTAGTGCGCGCGCGATGGTAGTTATTATCAATGCGCAGATTCGTTAGATGCGATTTTCGTTAGCGCGCGCTAAGCAGTCCGTCGCACGTCAACTGTAAGTAGTAGCCACAAAACTTAAGTGTAAACATCAAGAGTTGTCTTTGAAAATGGATGGATCGAGAAATGGTTACGGTAAAGATTTTGGGAGTCTCTGGCAGTCCAAGACACGGGAATACTGAAATCTTGGTACAGGAAGCACTTTCAGGCGCCGAAGAACTGCCCAACGTGAAAACAGAATTCATATCTCTCGTGGATAAGAAAATTGCTGGAGGATGCAAAGCTTGCTTTAATTGCCTCAAAAAGCCTTCAAGTGATCTTCTCTGTCGTGGCCCTGGGTTAAAGGACGATGTTAATGATATCCTTAGAAAGATGATTGAGGCAGATGGAATAATCCTTGGAACGCCGACCTATTGGGGTAGTGTCACATCACAATTGAAATGTGTGATTGATAGGGTACAATCGGTTGAAAGCGCAGGGATGTTATTGAGAAACAAGGTCGGCGGGGCTATCACCGTCGCTTGTAACAGGCAAGGCGGGCAAGAAGGGGCGGTGTTAGACATCCTAAAGTTTTACCTGATCTCTGATATGATTCCTGTTAGTGTTGGTCCTGAACGTCCGGAAGAAGGACTGGTGGGGTTCTATGGTGTTCAGGGGCAGCAAGGTTTCCCCCATCGCGTTGCAAGTTGGCTTCCCGGAGGAAAAAGTGCTTGTAGGCAGGACGAAATGGGAATGAAAGCTGCTAGAAATTTAGGAAAAAGAGTAGCCGAGTTTGCCAAGATAGTTAAAGCTGGACTCGCAGCAATGTCAGATGTTGAACTCGCCTGGCCTAAGGGGCCCATCTCTCCTTGGAAAGAAGAATGAGACTTTAACATTCAAGACAGGCCGTACGAGAGCATTTGGCATGTGGCTTATGATTTGAGGTCGTGTAAAAATGCCGACTGCAGAAATGGCAAAAATTGAAAAGAGAATGAACGATGCATTGAAGCTCGAGGCGCTAACATATATATATTTTGCCAGACCTACTTTCGAGGAGTTGGGAAGAAAAGGAGAGACTAGCATACGAAACGGTCTAAGGGAATTTGGACGTTTCAGAGGGAAGGCCATAAAAGATTGGCATACAATGGAGAGGCTCCCGCTTAATGTGGAGAGCCTTCTCAGATATTGGGACACAGGTGCGGCACAGATGGCAGGTATCTACGATTCTACCGCAGTGTTTACTCCTTATTATGTAGAGCACCCAGTCAAGAGTTGTGTATTGCATGAAGTATTCAAAGAAGAAGATTGGGAACAATACGGTTATGTTTTTTGCGATGAGATTCATGCGGAGATTTGTGGGGCCTACAATCCGAATGCAATCGTGCAAATACATGAGAATTTAAACAAAGGGGATCCTCGATGTTTCTTCAAGTGGATGATGATACCGGAAGGCAGGGTCAGCAAATCCGTATATGATCACGTTAATCAACTTATAAGAGAAAATCCTGAAAATTACGCTCTTGACTCCTTGAAAAGAACCACCCGTGTGGTCGGAGCGCTCTATTACTTTTTGGCAGATTCACTAATCAAAGATTTCGGTGAAAAAGGTAAAGAACTTGTGACTAATTCTTTGCGAAACCTAGGTAGGAGGCGTGGCGAGAAAATCAAGGCGAATTTAAAAAGAGAGGGAAAGGAAAACACTGTTGGGACTGTTTTTGGTAATTGTGATTTGCCATACGATATTTTGTGGAAAACGAAGACCATACCCTCGAATGAGGGGTCTATCATAGAAGTATTTCAATGCCCTTTCGCTGAAGTTTGGCATGAATTAGGTAAACCGAAGATAGGTTTGATGTACTGTACAGCAGCATACAATGCTCTATTTGAGCCGTTAATGCAAGATGTATGTGTCAAAGTTGAGCGATGTATGATGCAAGGCGCGACTAAGTGCAGCTTGAGCTTCAAGCGTAACTAGAAGATTTTTGATATGGAACCTGTAATGTTTTTTCACTAGTCAACTAGTCGCTATCAGAGAATCTTTTTCATAAGAATGATAAGTGCAAGTTTTTTGATCTATGGAAGCTACAAATGCGCAACGCTCTTTCTAAGAAAGGGGGAAAGGTGTTAAGGTCACATTCGATGTTGTCACCAATATGCCCATGGTTGTGGCACATACGTAGTTGTAGCTCTGGACTCTGGGAAAAAGGCCTTGGAAACGCCATTTTGGAATTGTGCCGTTACTCTTGGAAGATGTTGTGAATCGCACATGACCTCATGGGTGGCTGGTTGGATCTTCAATAATCCTAGTAACCCCTCATATTCGAGTGCCAATAGTGATTGAGTGATTGCATCAGCGCCAACGCTTTGAGCCTTTTCTATACAGGACATCAATGCGTTAAATGGGTCATAACACCACAAGTGACCAGCTCCCGTTGGTGTGTTAAACCGTTGCGTAACCTTTTGTGCAAATGCTGCATGAGCAGGAAACAGTGGATCAAAATCCAAGGATTCCCATATCAGACCTTCAACATTTTCTCTTCCCGCTGATGGGACAAAGTCGGCATACGAAGGACACAAGCAGAAGATGACTAATGAATTGCATCCAACTTCATGGAACTGCTTTATGAAAGAGGCGCCTTGAGGGACTTCAAAAAAGCGAACGTACACAAGAGCTGGTCTTTGAGCTTGGACTTTTGTTAAGAAGGAATAGAAATCAGTAACTCCGCTTTGGACATACTCGAGCGCAACCACATCCCATCCTGCGTTTTTAAGTAGATCAGCTCCTATGTCAGCTTCTCTTCCCCAGGCTCCTTCTGCTGCAATAATTGCAACGGTTTTAGTCTTTGGCTGCCAGAAGGTTTTTTCCGTTAACCAGTTCAGCGCATCAACCAATGCAACCACTTCGCCTGTGGCATTGATGCACATCTTGAAATAGTATCGATACTTGTACGGATCAGACATGAACTTTCGAGGTAAGGAAGAGCTCGCAGCGTCAAAGCTTACAATGGGTATCCCATACTTAGATGCGAGTTCCATACATGCCATCGCAATGCTACTACCGTAAGAGACGACTCCAATGTGAATTTTCTCTCTAGTAATGAGCATTTCGAGATTCGCCACAGCATTTTCAGGTTTGCCTTCATTGTCTTCAATGAAGACCTTGATTTTTAGTTTTCTATTGTATTCGTTTACGTAGATTCCCCCTTTAGCATTCCATTCATCTACTGCGATCAAAATGGCTTCCTGTCCCTCCTTTCCAGATGACGCTAATGGTCCTGTTAATGGAGCGGTGATGCCTATCTTTATGAGTTCCTCTGATACTGGCGCAGCAGAGTAGTAATAGTATATAGCGCTGCCAGCAACACCTGCCACGATCAAAACAACAGCGATAATGACAGTTTGAATCTTAGTAATTGCTTTTTTGTAGTTGGCTTTCATTTTCCCGATATCTCCGTTAGGACTCATATGAGGTCTGACCTCTAACACTTATAAGATTTGTTATGAAATTAAAGCGCGCGCCCTGTGAGCTCTGATAGAGTCGTGAAAAATCAATCTCATCGTTGAATAATTTGCAGAGACCCTTGACAGAAGAGCACCGAATGAAAATGCCAAAAGATCCTTGAAGTTGACACCGACCTGGATCTAAAAATCTTTATATCAAAGGCTTATCAAATTTCTAACTACGCGTGGCTTTATTGAAAGTTGAGTGGTCAAGCTCGGATAGACTTCTGGAATGCCAAAAGGTAAATATGTACTTCGGAGGCATGGCGGCTCTAAAGGACGTAGATTTCGATGTTAGTAGGAAGGAAATTGTAGGAGTGATTGGCCCGAATGGGTCCGGTAAGACCACCCTCTTCAACTGTGTTGCAGGGGTGTACAAACCAACATCAGGAATAATAAAGTTTGGGGGGAGGAAGATTAACGGTCTTAAGCCTCATGAAATATGCAAGTTGGGAATAGGCAGGACTTTCCAAATAGCAATGCCCTTTCGTGGAATGTCCACGCTCGAGAATGTAATGGTAGGTCTACTTTTCGGAAGGTCTGGGATAAGAAACAAAGACGAAGCCGAAGAAGAAGCAGTAAAAATTCTAGCGTTAATTGGATTGCGAGAGAAGACGCATTTCTCTGCTGAGAATTTGACTATAGCAGACTTAAAAAAACTTGAAGTGGCCAAAGCACTGGCTACAAAACCTTATTTGCTACTTTTGGACGAGGTAATGGCAGGTTTGAATCCAACAGAGACATTGGAGGCTATGGATATTATTCGGAGAATTAGGGACGAGATGGAAATTGCGCTAGTTGTGGTCGAACACGTCATGAAAGTAGTTATGAGAATCTCAGATCGAATTGTCGTGCTCCACCATGGCGAAAGAATCGCGGACGGAACCCCTAGGGAAATATCCAACGATAAGAAGGTCATCGACGCATACCTTGGGGAAAGATACGTCTTCTAGAAGTGGAAGTTATGCTTGAGGTAGACGATATCCACGTATTCTACGGAGATTCACAAGCACTATGGGGAATATCCCTCAAAGTTGAAAAAGGTGAGCTCGTCACGATCGTTGGGCCTAATGGGGCAGGAAAGAGCACCACGCTCAAGACGATATCAGGTCTACTCCATCCAACATCTGGTACCATAAAGTTTGATGGCAAGCGGATCGAGAAGCTTCCACCTCACAACATAGTAGAGGCTGGAATTGTGCAAATACCAGAGGGAAGGAGGCTCTTTCCATACATGACGGTGATGGAAAACCTCGATTTGGGATCTTATCCAGCAAGAGCTAAGAAGAAAGATGAAAACCTCGAGCAAGTATTTGCTCTATTTCCAAAGCTTAAGGAGCGAAAAAGTCAGCTTGCAGGAACCTTAAGCGGAGGAGAACAGCAGATGCTAGCAGTCGGACGTGGCCTAATGTCAAATCCAGAACTGCTGATGTTGGACGAACCCTCTCTTGGACTTGCCCCAAAAGTAGTGGTCTCAATTTTCGATGTCATAAAAGACCTTCACCGGCAAGGAATTATGATCCTGCTAGTTGAACAGAATGTTCACCTCGCCCTAACTATGTGTGATCGGGCTTATGTCATGGAGACAGGAAGAATCAGATTGAGCGGGGAGGGAAAGAGCCTGCTAGATAATGAACTCGTGAAAGAAACCTATCTAGGCGCGTAAATACCGTGTCATGACACAGACTCTGACGAACTGATTAACACCCTTAGATTTCCATAGCTGGTAGATTTAGGTCACCAACATTGACCTTAGCAGGTTTGCGTGAGGGCGCGCTTCGGTAGAATCCCACAATCAGGGGTTATCAGTGGGGTTTAGGGTAGGATATATTCTTGGCGAAATGGAAACCTCAATGAAGCAGCAAACAAAATGGAAACTGAAACTTTTCAGTCTGTGATTGAGAAAGGTTTAGCGGTAGTGGAAAGGGAGGGAAGAGCACTTCATTGCCATTCGCTGTGGGCGAATCATGAATTGTAGTTGCTAGGATTCGCCGCCAATCTCTCGCATAAGCAAGATCCCCCTACGGTCAGGGGATCTGCAGGAGGCTAGGGCACAAGAACCACATGCGAATTCATCATAGACCTCAGAGATATCATCGTTCATGACGGCCTGCTTGATTTTCTTGCGTGCACCAAGCATCACGAGTATTAGGTTTGGCAAGGTTAGATTGAGACTCTGATGACCGATATTTTGCACACTATTCATCAGAATTGTCGATTTGGAATATGATTTCCACCATCTTTGCCGTTTGAACAAAAACTATATAAAAGATTTGGACGTTGTACTGTTTTGGAAGGGATTCTTTGGATGGGGAAGGAGACGAAGGAACCTGCGATCTCTCTTTTGAGAAATTCTTCAAAGAGGATAGGTAGGCTTTGCCCAGTACTTCTGGACAAAGAGGGGAACGTCATAGATGGGCAACATCGACTTGCAGCTGATGCAGATTGGCCTAAAATACGGCTTGACCATATAAGGTCTGAAAAAGAAAGGCTTCTTGCTAGACTGATCAGTAACGTATGTCGTAGGATGGTATCAACTTCCGAGAAAAGGGAAACCCTCGAGCGACTTGGCAGAATCTACATCGAAGAGGGCGAGAGACCTGGAAAACTTGCGTACCGAATTGCCGAAGAGACAGGGATGAGCTATAGGTGGGTAATGAAGTACTTGCCAGAGCGTTTGAAGGAAAGGCCGGGTCTTGGCGGGCCATCGTTGCGTCTTGTGGAAATTTACAAATGTAAAGAGAAAAATCATATAAGTAAAGTTGGATGCTGCGCAACAGTAGACCTTGCGAGGTTGCTGTCAAAGCCAGAAAAAAGGTGTGTAGTTGTGAAAAATTATACTAACGCGACTTTTGTGAATCTTACGATTGAAAAACAGCTTTACGAGAACTTCGAAAGAATAGCTGACCATCTGGGCGTGACAGCTGAGACCATCATCAGCAACACACTGATCTTGACACTGAAAGAAATTGAAAAGATGACTTTATCAGCGAACCCCATAATTGCTGAGAAATCAACAGCATAGCATCTTCTGCTTAGCGCGGGCGGTGCTTCACTGGAAAAGCTAAAACAGGATACAGCCCCGATTAAGATGAATCTTGGAGACAAGTGTATGAGTTACGCCGCTCTTGTTGAAGAACTACTACCCGACGGCACTAGAGAATGTGTCGACAGGATATGGAAATACTCGGATGCAGGAATGACTCTGTTTGCATTGTACCTTCGCAAGACTGAGCTCTTGAAGTCTTTGCGAAAAATGCGCTACTGGCTTTGAGACCTAGTTGATATGTGAATTGCAGTTCTTCCGAGTGAATTAACTTTAGGACGTCTGACGGTTCCTGATACAGACGACTAATTCAAAACCGTGAAAGCAAGCGTGGTATCAGGTGTCAGATCTCTACTCTATAGTCTTCTTTGAGAGTCTTTGCGACGACCTGTGTGTTAGTTCTCTCGATTTCATTCATATTCATCATTTTTTCCAGCTTCTTCATAAAATCCTCTCTGTTTTCTGACCTAGTAATGACCACAAAATCATATTCACCGAAGATGAAGTAGACCGCGCACACACCAGGTATTTGCGATAGACTCTTCCCAACTTTGTCCGAGTAATCTGGACCGTACTTGGCGCGCGCAAGGGTAATTGTCATGTAGTCTTTGCCAGCCTTTGCGGCGTCAACTTTTGCGTGGTAGCCTTCAATTACTTTTTCTTTTTCCATTCTTTTTGTTCTGTAGTGCACTGTTGATTTTGGGAGGCCTAACTCTCTGGCTATTCCTTCGATCGGTGTCCTGCTATCTATCTGGAGTCTTGTGAGGATTGCCTTATCCGTTTGGTCAAGAGACGTTTGTTTTTGGCGCAAGCCTAGTCCTCAGAGAGTATTTGTGCACTCTGTTTCTTAAGCGTATGGCGCACAGGAAGGGAAGTGACGTCCCGAGCGCGCCTCAAACCGTTATGATTTAATGGCTTCTAAGTAGAATTTGGCCTGATTACTTAAATTGGATCGATTCAAGCCTCCGATGCAGTCCTAACTCTTTCGTGTGAACCATTCTTCCCAAACAAGGTAATTGCAGCTAAGCATTGTGCAGTTTTATTGGCAGAAGACTGTACAATGATCTGGATTTATATATGTGATGAACACCCAACCTCATCAAGGGAAGTCTTTTGGAAAGAACGAATGAAATAATAGCAAAAGCTGAAAAATATTTGATTACGAGCATGGTAAACAAGATCGAACCGGTGGTAGTGAGCGAAGCCAAAGGTGCAGTAATAAAGGATGTTGCCGGAAAAGAGTATTTAGATTGTTTTGCTGGGATATCGGTCGTGAACGCAGGGCACTGCCAACGGGAAGTAGTGGAAGCCGCAATCAACCAAGCCAAGAAGCTAATACATGCCTGCACTTATCTGTACTATGTTCCGCCAACTATTGAACTTGCGGAAAGAATTGCGGCAATAGTGCCGTCAGGTTTGCAGAAGACCTTCTTTGGTAACAGTGGCGCGGAAGCCGTGGAATGTGGGCTGAAGCTTGCTAGGAAATTCACGAAGAGACCGGAGTTCATAGCTTTAATGGGATCTTTCCACGGACGATCTTTTGGAACTCTCAGCATTACTGGCCAATCAGGGCGACGCAAGTACGATATGGGGCCCTATCTTTCAGGCGTATCGTTCGCATATCCGCCTTATTGCTACCGATGCTCATTCAAACAGGAATATCCAGGATGTGATCTGCTTTGTGCAAGATCAGTTCAAGACGTTCTAGACTTTAGCACAGGCAAAGGAGTTGCAGCGTTTATAGCCGAACCAGTCATGGGCGAAGGTGGGATTATACCACCTCCACCAGAATACTTCAAATTGGTGAAAGAAACGCTAGATCAGAACGGAATACTCTTGATTGATGACGAGGTGCAGACTGGATTTGGCCGCACTGGGAAGCTTTTTGGCATTGAACACTACGGGGTCAAACCCGATATTATGGCGATGGCAAAGGGCATTGCAGACGGCTTTCCTATAAGCGCATGCACGGCAAGAGCTGATATAGGTAGTTCATTCGAACCGGGAGATCATCTCTCAACTTTCGGAGGAAACCCGGTTTCGGCTGCAGCAGCTTTGGCCAACATAGAATTCATCATGAAGAATAGGCTGCCAGAAAAAGCAGCGGAAAAAGGGGTCTACATGATCAAGCGACTGAGAGAAATGCAAGAGGAGTATCCAATCATGGGAGATGTGAGAGGAAAAGGATTGATGATTGGAGTTGAACTTGTGAAAGACCAAAAGAAGACACCCGCAAAGGAGGAGACTGGAAGAATAAGGGATGCTGCTAGAGAGGAAGGGCTCCTGGTCGGATCGGGAGGTGTGAAAGGTTGTGTGCTCAGAATTCAGCCGCCTTTGGTCATTGAAAAAGACCAGATGGATAAGGCATTAAGCATCCTGGAAGTTGTGATCAAAGGAGTGAAATGTTCAAAATAGAAAGGTGATGTGTCATGGCGATATTGGAAGAACCAATCAAAAAATCGCTGAATGTAAAGAACTATATCAATGGGGAATGGATAGATTCAAAGGGCGAGATCCTCGACGTGATCAACCCGGCAACAAACAAAGTGATCGCCAAAGTTCCTATTTCAACTGAAGATGAAGTGAAGGCAGCTGTAGGAGCTGCGAAGGCAGCATGGCCTGAGTGGAGAAGAACCCCCCCGCTTGCCAGAGCCAGATGTCTATTCAGAATGAGAGAAATCATGGAGGAACGCTTCGAGGAACTCAGCAGGATTCAGACTATGGAGCACGGAAAGACCATCGATGAATCCAGAGGAGAAACAAGACGCGGAATTGAAAATGTGGAGGTCGCAACTGGCATAGCGAGCTTAATGATGGGCTACAACTTAGAGGATATTGCGTCAGATATTGATGAATACCTCGTGAGGCAACCTTTGGGAGTATTCGGGATAATAGGCCCATTCAACTTTCCATTCATGGTTCCTCTATGGTTTGCCCCCTATGCGGTTGCAACTGGAAACTGCATCGTACTGAAGCCTTCAAGTGAAGATCCAATTAGCCAGATCAAAATCGCAGAGATTGCAGACGAAGCCGGCGTTCCACCTGGTGTCTGGAACATAATCAACGGCGGAAGAACAGTCGTAAACGGGATGCTGGATCACCCGGACATTAAAGGCATCTGTTTTGTAGGATCCACTCCTGTCGGAAAAGATGTAATTTATGCAAGGTGCGGCGAAACAGGCAAGCGGGTCATAGCTCAATGCGGAGCTAAGAATTTCATGGTTGTAATGCCTGACGCTGACATAGACAGGACCATAGCGGCATGTATGACTTCCTTCTACGGCAACGCTGGCCAAAGATGTTTAGCCGGAGCTAACCTCATCGTCGTTGGCGCGAACCAAAATGAACATGAATTCAACGCTTTCTACAACAAAGTCGTAGAAAAATTCACAAATACAGCATCAACGATCCGAGTTGGCTACGGTCTCGATCAATCAGTCCAGATGGGGCCACTACGTGACAAAGCAAAGAAAGAAAGGGTTGCGAGTTTCATACAAAAAGGCGTCGAAGAAGGCGCCAAAATAAGACTAGACGGCAGAAAGATAAAGCTCGTTGGCGACTGGCCGAAAGATGCTTTCCTCAACCCCACAGTGTTCGAAGATGTAAGGCCTGACATGTGCATAGGCAAAGATGAGATCTTTGGACCCGTGGCAAGCATAATGAAGGCTAGAAGTTTGAACGAAGCAATAGAAATGATTCATGCTAGCCCATTTGGCAATTCGGCTGCCATCTTTACTCAAAACGGAAGATGGGCTCGCGATTTCAGGTACACCGTCCAGTGCGGGAACATCGGCGTCAACATAGGAATAGTCGCTCCAATGGCGTTCTTTCCATTCAGCGGAATGAAAAACTCATTCTTCGGAGATCTGCATGGCCAAGGTCAGGAATCAATTCGCTTCTTCACGGAAAGCAAAGTTGTCATCGAAAGGTGGTTCTAGTTGTCTCCTCAAGAAGCCACAGCTTCCACTGTAATCGACTTCGCAGGGAGACTTGAAGAAGAGTCCTCAAACTTCTACGAAGAGCTTGCTGCAAAATTTGCCGAGAACAAAGAGGAATTCCTTTCCTTTGCTGAAGAATCCAAGAAAGACAAGATACTAATCCTGAGAACTTACCAAGAAACCATTACCGACGCACTCGAAGCGTGTTTCTGTTTCAAGGGTTTGAATCTAGAGGACTATGTGATCTCGACAACATTGAGAAAGGATACGAGTTGTTCTGTCGCTTTGAAGTTGGCAATCGACAATGAACAAAAGGCCGTTCAATTCTACTCGACCATTGCTAGTCTCTCAAAGGGATTGCTAGCCACAATACCCATGGCTTTCAAGAGGGTTGCAGAAAAAAGAAAAAACCGCCAGCTCACCTTGAGAATGCTTGCCACGAAAGCATATCGCACGCACTCCATGCAAGGGCTCAAGTGAATACTTGAAGGATCAATGAATTTACGCCATTCAACTCTCTTCGAACGATCATCTCTGCTCTTAATGGTCAGAATTATCGATTCTAGACAGTTCTCTTAGCTCTCGCGCTTGTGTTGGAGCAGCTGGCTCAAAGTTTATTGCATTAGAACTCAACAGGGTTGTCATGCTGTACCATGTGAGACGGAAGGATCTTGGCGTGATGGTATGGGAAGTGTTAAAGGCGGCGGGCGCAGACCATGCTATAAGATTAAATGCTTCATTACATAAGCTGCATTGTACAGTGAACAGGTCAAAGAATGGCAAGAAATCACATTGTAGCGCGCGCAGGGTTGACGGCGTCGTGTTGGTGCCGTGTGATTTGATTTTGCCAAGGGACTCTTCGCCTACCTCACTCATTGCACGACCTCTTCAAATACTCAGTTGCGCTTTCACATAGGGCTCGGATTGGGCAAAGTTGACAACTGAAAGACGGGTTGGAGCAGGGATACAATCCGATACAACACCGACTTGCAACCGCGTTTTCAATAGTCGAACTCATTCACAAAGACCCCAAAAGCTACATTTTAGTAGCACTCAACGCCTGATTCATGACATAATGCACTCGTTCAACGAATTGCTCTAAAGTCTCGCCGTACTGGTATTCCTCATGTTTACGCCAAAGAATGCCGTGCCGCCTTAACCATTCTAGGTCGCGCGCGGCAGTCCAACGGCTAACATGAAAACGGTCCGCAACCCGACTGACCGTTTTATAGCGGTAACGGGGCTCATTGTTGACCTCTGCAATAATTTTTATGCGTCGCATCGCGACATCAGTTCTTAAACCGCGTTTTTTCTTACATTTGGTAGCAGTTAACGCCATTTGTTGTTTTCACCTGCCTCAAAATAGGGACATTAGGGACATTTTTTCTGCCAAAACTCGTAAAATCTCGCAGTTTCTCGCAGTTTTGAGACAAAAAGATGACATGCGTCATATCTATCACATCACGCGCGCACCTTCCATTAATCATGATCGTAACATTTTAGCATTAGAATTCGTTTCTTTCATTAATTGATCTCTCCGATTTCTTTTCATAGACTCCATAACAATAGTGAAATCTCGCAATGATGCCCCTGGAGCAAAACACATTCTCCTGTCATGCAACCACCTCCCATCGCTTTTGTTGACCGGTTTGTTCCGGTTTGACATGGCCATATGGGGCAAGAGTGCTTAACATGCGGCTGCATGCCATTGGATTATCAGGGAAGAATTCATTTGCAATCTCATTTTGTAACGTGGGTCCTTTATCACGCAAAAACCTTAACAGTCTAACACTTAATTCACGATTTACTTTACTTCCAGGCCATAACTCAGATAATTGCAGTTCCATGTCACGCACTAGACGATGTGTTGATATAGTTTTCTGAACATCACCCTTTGTGATTTCACCAGTGAATTTAGTCCCCCAAGTGCCAGGTGCAAAATACGGGTCTAGTGTTGCTGAGATATATTCTTTGAAACGGCGAAAGACACCGCGAGATAACACGGCAAGTTCATAGAGTGCGTCTTGGCTGAATGGTTTTGTATCCCCAAATGCTGCTTGGTAATCGGCTAGTAACTCTTCAGGACTCCAGAGTTCTAGTTCGAACAGTTGCATTTTTCCCAAGAAAAAGTGTAATGGCATTGCTTCTTTTTGCAGAAACACAACGATATTGGGAATTTCTGCAGGTGCCTCAGGTCGCTTGTTTTGTTTCAAGTCTCTTGCCCTATACGCGCATCGTGCTGCCCAGAATGATTGAATGCTGTCAAGAGACTTTGTTATTTCACGTTGACTGTTCTTGCTGTAGTCCCACATATCTACGATCAAGTTCTTACATGCATCTGAAATATCCCAGTTCCAATCTTTGTCTGTGATTAGAACCTCATGCGTCTTATCTTTTGAGGCTTCAATCTTTTCGTAATAAGGTATTTTTTCAAAATGACCGAATTGCTCATATCCTTTTTCCATACGTTTGAATTGAACTGTTAAAGCGTTAGTGTTGCCGCTTCTAAGTCTACTATCAAGCCAATGGGCAAACGTGGTTTTGCCTACGCCTTGACCTCCGACGACTTTAATGAGGTTGCCCTGGGTTTTCTGAAGCCGAAAAAGAATACTAAGCCATGATGCTTGCAGAAAAAAGAAGCCTTCATTGACCTCTTCTTCTCTTGCGAGTTTGCAAGACCATTTCCAAATATTGATGTAATTGTCTATGTCGATTTCTTGCGTTAAAACGTTAGGGTTTTCTTCTTGTTTAGCGTCTTCGCTTTTTCCGTTTTCTTCTGTCAAAAAATCACCTAAGTTGTTTCAGTCTTTGCGGCAACAGTCGCCGCAACAGTTTCTGCAGGCTTCTTGGCACCGACTTGAGCCTGCAGAGCTGTGATTTCCAAATTCAACGCTGTGTTCAAGGCAGCCAAGGTTTTTAAGTTCCTCGATTATGACCTTGAGGTCTTGCTGCTGTTCTGCTAAACCATTGACTCCCTAGTGATGTTTTGGCGGTTTTAATGCGGACCGCCAACCGCCTGTACTAAACTGCATTATACTAGACTTCACTGAACTCAACTTCACTTTACTCGACTACACTGCACTAAACGTGCTGTTTTACAGCACATTAACTGTAAAGTGTGTGGTCGCTTATCAATGTTGTGTTTTCTTCACAAAAAAAGAAAAAGGTGAATTAGTCTTTGACTTCTTTTTCTTCGATTCCGAGATACTTGAAAGTTTTTTCTTTGAGTTCCTGCTTCTTCTCAGGGGGCGCCGTTTCAATCAACAGATATGCTAATGCCGCCATTTTTCCTTTCAGGTCTTGTATTTTCTGTTCTTGTTCCTTGATTACCTTATCCGTCTCTGTGGCCGTGGGCGTTTCTAATCTGAGGTTTGGCAGGGCTTTTTCCGCGTAAACTTTCCTATGGCCTTCAACAACGTCTTCTGTGATGTCGGCTCCTTTGCCAGGGAAATAGTGGTTGTCGACGCCGCCTAAGGTGTAGCCCATCCAATAATTCACGTAGTCAGAGCCTGCTAGCGCTGCCTGCTGCCTGAAATATTTCCGCAACGTGTAGAGTCTGAGTTCGCTGGGTTTGCCTTCTTTTTTGGTTTCATATTTGACTGCGCCGCGGGTGCGGAGCCGTTTCATTGTATCCTGGAATAAGTGGCTGATTAAGGTGCGGTCAATTGGCGCGCCTTTCTTACTGATGAAAAGGTAACTGTCACCGTTAACTTCGCCGCGGGTTTTCAGATATTCCCGCAGATAATGAAGTGCATCTTCACCGATGAACGTGAAGTATCCGCTGTATTCGCCTTTCGTGTTTTTTTCTGGAACCATGACTCGACAGGGAACCGTGCCCTTGCTGAACTCAGGCTCCAAATCCTTGATTCGTAATTGATTAACCGTGTCAGGCCGCAGTCCACTTTGAACCATAAACGTGTAGAACGCTTTTTCCCGTGCCCTAGACGCCGCCATCAAAGTTTTGATTTCATCCTTCAAAATCGCGCGGTTATGAAATGTAACTTTGCTTCTGCCGTCAGGAACGAAACCAAGAGGCAAATTGCGGTATTTGAAGAAACTGCGGACCGCGGTTGCTCGGCTTATGATCGTGTGCTGCGCGTATTTCTCCATTAAACTTCCAATGTAGTTTTGCAGGAGCTGGGCATACTTCATTTTGAAGGTTTTGTCTTCAGCAGTCTCATATTCTTTGGTTATTCCTTCTGGGGTGGTGCCTGCGTACTCGCAGAACTTGCGGAGGTGTGCGCGGTAAATACTGGCGGTCATTTTGCTTTTGCTGTGACTGTATGCAACGTTGTTTAGCCATGTTTGAGCCACGTCATTTGTTTGTGACATTTTCTTCATCTCTGAAGAGTAATGTGTGGTTCTTGCTTGTAAAGGTTTGGAAATATGTGAAGATATCCATATCTATTGCACCATATGCGAGATAAGAAAAAGCGGACAAGAGAAGAATGTGAAGAACTGTGCTCACTGTGACGACTACAAGTGTGAAAAACTTTCTAAGCTGCATGAACAAGCGTCCAAGGCAAAAGAGACACTTGATGAGATGCGAAGAAGCGTGAGCAAGAACACGAAGCACTAGCTAGCGCGCGCATTGCTTTTATGAACGTGAAACCATGGAGAATCCTACCTAAAAGGCTATCAAAAGCCTATCT
>Ga0315280_10004585_pt1 | contig 20286 bp, 17 predicted proteins | sample YL17G06_40_MG_FD_203697 | JGI IMG/M metagenome (GOLD analysis project Ga0315280, IMG submission 203697) | Sediment microbial communities from Yellowstone Lake, YNP, Wyoming, USA - YL17G06_40 | ecosystem: Environmental > Aquatic > Freshwater > Lake > Sediment | place: USA: Wyoming | collected... | reverse complement strand
GGAGAGGCTCTCTCCACACCGAAGGAAGGAGGAGTTGACTACTATGAGCAAAAAGTGATAAAAATTATTCAACCGGGTGGGTCAATGTCTGTGGTGAGGGGTGGATCATAGATGGTGGTAATTGACAACAGACAGGGCATACGGAAACACAGTTATTTAAGATTCAAAAATCTAAACCCATAATTGATGAAATTGACCGCGCGTTGGCAAGGCATTACGGCTTCACGGAAGAAGAATTGGACTTCATCATCAACTATGACATCAAGTACCGCATGGGCAAGGACAGCGATGAGCAAGAAGAGGGCTAAGAGCAGGACCTTGGCTTCGCTGTTGAGGACTTAATCAAACAATTCTGCCACTGCCATTTTCTCGTTGATTTGACAAGTGTCAAGGTATATCAGTAGAATTCATTAGGATTTATTCATTCACTAGATTCGGAGGCAACAAATGAATAAGAAGGAAGGAGCTGTGCAGCCTGCCCAGGCAGCAGCTGACGAACTATTGAGGAATGCACAGCAAGAGTTCCCGGGAGTCATTGAGCTTGTGAAAGCTTACGGCGATTACGAAGAGACCATCTCATTGATTCAGCAATATTTGGAAATCGACAAAGGGCAACCTCAGATTACCACATCTAATCATTCTTGTCCGGTCACTAGCGGATAAATTCATGCCTACCTGGGGCGAATTACTCACGCAAATTACAACCCTGCAAGCACAGGGTAATGTTGGTGCTCTGGATATCGTTCGCCGTGATGCACTGTCTGCTCTCTCAAACTATACAGGGCGCAATGTAATTCTCTACGCAAGTGCGCACCTGCAGAAACTGGGTATTCCTCCAGAGCTGCTGAGTATTACCAATGAGGATATCGAAGGTTTCATGGAGGTGATGCATGGCCTTTCTGGAAACAAGCTGGACATCATCATCCATAGCCCTGGCGGCCGTGTTGAGGCAACAGAAGCTATCGTCAAATACGTAAGAAGTAAGTTTAATGACATCCGTATAATTGTTCCACATGAGGCTATGTCTGCGGCTACTATGTTGGCTTGCGCTGGCGACCGTATAATAATGGGGCGGCATTCCTTTCTTGGTCCCATAGACCCGCAGTTTCTATTAGCCACTTCACTTGGTGTGCAATCCGTTCCCGCTCAAGCAATACTGGATCAATTTGATAGGGCTAAAAGAGAATGTTTGCAGGATCGCAACAACCTAGCTGTGTGGGTGCCGAGTTTGCAGCAATATGGCCCTGCACTTCTGCAACAATGTGAGAATGCTTTGGCACTCTCTAAGAAATTAGTAACAGAGTGGCTTAGTCAGTGGATGTTCAAGAAATCAAGAAAACGTAGGGAATATGCCGAAGAAGTTGCCAATAGACTGGCTGACCATAAAGACTTGCTTACTCATGGGCGCCCGTTGGACAGGAAATTCTTGAAAAACCTGAGAATGAAGGTAGATTTCCTAGAACTGGATCAACAATTGCAGGACAAAGCGCTTACAGTCTATCATGCCACGATGCATACATTTGCTATGACGCCTGCAGCAAAGATAATTGAGAATCAGTTTGGCCGTGCTTTTATTAAAATCATTCCTACTGTTGTAGTCAGGCAACCTGGCCAGCAACAAGCTCCCCAGCAGCCACCTCAATCCCCGTCACCACTACCACCACGGCCTCCGCAATCGCCATCTCCGTCACCCTAACACGAGTTCCTGTTCGCACGTATCCCTGTGCTCCGCCGTCCAAATGTTTTTGCTAACATTTTGCTAACATACTTTTCATCACTACCAATAACCAGCCACCACGCCAGATACAAAATCAAGTCCTTTCAAGAACCCACGCCACAAGATCGTATCTGGAGACAGTGGATACACATCAAGGTTGCAAGTGGGGTTCAGTTATCGTTGCACGAAACTGACGAATGTTCAGCTCATTTTCTGTAGGCGTGTGGCCTGTTTCGAGAAGCACCTAGAAGGTCTGGCATAGAAGTTGCAAAGTCCTCCTTTTCCTTCCTCGGCTCCCTAACACAGCCGTCAGCACTTTTGACTACCCTAGTAGCAGGTGCTACGATTAAACAGGTGCTTCAAGACGGAGTGTGCGGGCTAGGAATGAAAGCCAACGGATTCGACGTGGTGACCGGAGCTTTTAGCTATACCGGCAAGTACATAACACGTCGGCTTCTCTCAATGGGGAAAAAGGTGAGAACGATTACCGGACGCCCCGCGAGTGAAAGCCTGTTCGGAGACCAGGTAGCCACACACCAATTTAGCTTTGATAATCCAGGTCAGCTGATTCAAAGCCTCGAAGGGGCGAGAGTTCTTTATAATACATACTGGGTTCGCTTTGCACGGGGAAAGGTCACCTTTGACAAGGCTGTTGAGAATTCCAAAGTGCTGATTAGGGCTGCTGAAGCCGCCGGTGTCCACAGAATCGTGCATATCAGCATCACCAATGCTTCCGAAGATTCACCTTTTCCATATTTCAAGGGGAAGGCGCTAGTAGAGAAGGCTCTTATCAATTCAAAGCTCTCCTACGCCATAGTGCGGCCGACCGTAATCTTTGGTACAGAAGGTATTCTCATTAACAACATCGCTTGGCTTCTCAGGAGGTTCCCGATATTTGCCATCCCCAGCTCAGGTAATTACCGGCTCCAGCCCGTTTTTGTGGAGGACCTAGCAGAGATAGCAGTCAGTGCTGGGCATAGAGAGGACAGCATAGTTATGGATGCAGTTGGTCCGGAGGTCTTCACCTACGAGGAGCTGGTCACGTTGATTGCTAGGAACATAAACAGCCGAGCCAAGATGGTCCACGTCAGACCATGGCTGGCACTTCTACTTGCCAGATTGATTGGCCGCTTGGTTGGAGACACGGTAATAACCAAGGACGAAATAGATGGGTTAATGTCTAATCTCCTCATTTCCGAGGGCTCACCTACAGGGCATACGCGCCTGAGCGATTGGTTGGAGCAAAACGGTAACAGTGTGGGTGCCAAGTATTTTTCCGATTTAAGGCGGCATTACTGCTAATATTGCCCCGGGGAAGGCTGCACACTCTTTCCAGTTTGTTGCACAACAACTCATAATGTGACCTCTGAGGAAATGAGGGGTGTACCTACTTTAACCGCGAACAAAATAATTCCAGTATAGTTGCCAAACCTGATACTGATAAGCGGAGTCGAGGAAATACCCCTTTGCCTTAACCATTGTGCCAGCAATGTCGATTGCATTATACTACTGGAGAAACATAGAGATTAAAGTGTATTAAGGGAGATGTCCGTCAGAGATGTTCGCCAAACAGGGCGATGTTCAGGCTGTGATTCGCGCATACAAAGCTCTATACCCCGAAGAGTTGGTAGAGCGGTACAAGAAGGGGGAGCGGGACTTTCGAGGTATTAACCTATTCCGGGCTGAACTCGAAAAGATCGCTGCCGATAGATTTGCTGCTGGACGGAACATTGAGCTTCCTGCTGCCTCTGAAGAATTCAACCCACTATGGAATGACTACCGATGGAGTTTCGAAAGCGAGTTTGAGTGGGACGCGTCGGGGCACTTCATCCCGTTAGAGTTCGATGATATTCTTCCCATGCGCGACCTCTCAAACGCGGACCTCAGAGGAATCGACTTATCAGGGTCGTATCTATATCGAGTCAAGCTGGAAGGTGCCAACTTAAGCAATTCGGTTATACGCAAGGGGCAAGTATTTGACAGCGAGTGGGCTGGAGTCGACCTCAATCACGCAGACCTGCGTCGCACTTGGTTCAGGGATGTGGACATGACCAATGCCAACATCTACATGTCGAGGCTCAACCGAGCGAGATTCATGTCCTGCCAACTAAAAGGTGCCGATCTAAGAAGAGCAAAACTACGAAAGGCGTGGCTGGTTTGGTCAGACCTGACCAACGCGCAGCTCGACAAAGCACATTTCGATCAGACATGGCTTTCTGGTTCAAAGCTCTTAAACGTGGACTTCGACGAAGTCGATTTCCGCAATAGTATTGTTTATGAGGTAGCATTAGCTAAAAATCAACAACAAGCCTTCTTGGGCGCCATGCGCATTCGTACTGACGAAGTTAGTTGATCCACTTTTCCTCAAGTTTCTCCTTCTCACACGATGGGTTCACCACTAGAAATTTTCGGAGTCGGTCCGACTCCTTACCCAATATCTTACCCACGTGGTTATTCTGGTGCCTTAGCAAAAAGTAACTTGTGACACATTGGCAACCACACAAATCTTTCCCTACACAATGTAGCGTTTAGTGACCTCGGTAGGAAGTACCACCACAACATTCAGCATGGCGGACTGACATCGCTTCGACTGTTCAACATAGCATATACCCAAAGCCCTTCTTGCTGATGATACGCCGTGGCCCTGACAGATCCGGTTCGATTTTCCCCCTCAGTCGATAGATCAATTGGTCAATAGTCGCGTCAGATATGCCGCCGGGGTCTTGTACCTCTGGCCAAACCTCGTTGATTATTTCGTCCTTGGCGCAAACTTTCCCCGCTTTGCGATGTAAAAATGATAGAAGATCATATTCCTTCCTTGACAGGAAAAGCAATTTGCCGTCAACCCAGACTTCTTTTTTTTCCTCATCGATCCTGAGCCAGCTAACAACTCTCGTCCCATCTACTTCACCGACTGGAGCACGTGTTGTGACATGTGACTCCTTGAATCGTAGTACCACATGTGCTTTTCCTGAAACAATCCCCAGCCCAATAGCTGAATCGTGTTTCAAGATATAGAACTTATCAGGTTCGATTCGTTTCCCATCAATTTCAGTCCCATTTGTACTTCCAAGATCACGCAACATGAAACAACCTTGACGGTAACAAATCTCGGCATGATGCCTTGACACATAATCATCAAGCATCTTTATGTAAGGGTCGGTCTCAGGTGTGACCCGACCAATGACTACAGTATTCGTGTCCAGTTGAAAGACCTTGCCAATATCTTCGCTATTTCCCTTCTCCACTACCAGAAATGCCATGTTTTGCCTCTAACCTTGCTAATCCTTGTGCCAAGACAAGTTCCCCGGAGCATCCCAAAGCCAAAAAGCCAGCTAACTAGCCGATTTGTTAACTTCATATTAGTTTCCTGTTATGAAACTGTCAAGCACACGCACTCGTCATCGGTTAAACTATTCCTTGAAGGCGATAAATGGGGATGAGGTCTCACATTAAGCCAATGCTAAATTCGGAGGAGCAAGGGTAAGCAATGAAGCGGACGAGTTATTGCAATAGTGTCTATTATAATGTCATAATAGCAATGAAGGGATCTGGGGGTGGACGATGAACTGTCCTCATTGCGGCTTTGAAGTGGCGGAAGCGGAGCAATTCTGCTCAAATTGTGGCGCATCTTTTCTTATAACAGAAAGCCCTCAGAAAACCTCCAATCTCTCAGCTTTACTGTTAGGTACTATTCTTAATGGCAAATACCACATCAAAGCTCTCCTGAAAAACGGTTCAATCAATGTATACGGGGCTAGCTTCGAAGGTGAACAGAACTTGTTGCTCATTGAGGAAGCCACCGTTGTTCACAAGAAAAAGTCAGATGTTATAACTAGGATAATTGAGACATTTAGGCACATAGGGCCTTCGTCATCAGCCGCTAACGAAATCACAAAAGAGAAAACTACTGAAGCCATCTGCCAGCAATCTCTGCCCCTCCAAAAAAAGTTCGAATTGCTTTCCTCTTTAGACTCATCCGCCTTTCAGAAAGCTTATGATAACTTTATCGTTGGCGACAGAGAGTATCTTGTCTTGGAGAATGCGACAGGCAAAAGCTTATTTGACATCGTGTCAGAGGATTTGCCCGGCGAAGATTTAGCAATAGATATCGCCATCAACCTGTGCCAATGCGTTGGCAATATTCACCGGGCTGGCTATATACACCTCAACATAGAGCCTGGCAGTATATATTTGCTAGACGGGCAAGTCAGACTATTCAATTTTGAGAGAGCTGTGCGGGCAGGTGAGCGTCGGCATGAATATCTCACCTCCGAGGGCTATTCTGCCCCCGAGCTACTTTCAAATGATACTGGCATTGACGCCAGAGCGGATATCTACTCAATCGGCGCGGTCTTATTTTGGATGATTTCAGGGCAGAATGTGACCTTATCTGGAGCACATGTCATGAAAGTTCTATCTTCTGTGTCATCTCCCGAACTTGCGAGAATTCTGTTGTTCTGTCTAGCACACAACCCTGATCTGCGGTATGCGACAGTAGGCGAACTAAAAGAGAAGCTCGTGGCTTATAAACTAACGCGCAAAAGGAACTTTCATTTCGATACAGCAGCACTCACTGACACTGGCATGATAAGACAGAACAACGAAGATTCATGTTTCACCCTAGAAGTTACTCAGCCTGCGGATTTGGGCACAGACTCCTATGGAGTATACTTGATAGCCGATGGGATGGGAGGAGAGCAAGCCGGTGAGGTCGCCAGCACTAAAGCGGTAGCGGTCATATCTTCGGCTATTCTGGACAGCCTGAGAGCGCCAAACAAACCTCAGTCATTTTCAGAACTGGTTAGGCAAGCCATTGAAAAAGCAAGCGCTGAATTGTATCACCTAGCTCGAAACGACCCAAAATTATCCTCAATGGGAACAACAGTTACCTTGGGACTGCGGGTGAACAATGAACTTTACTTGGGTCATGTTGGAGACAGTCGGGCATATTTAATACGAAGAGGTGTGATCAGACAGCTAACTCAGGACCATTCGGTGGTTGCTGGCTTGCTAAAGGCAGGAATGATTACTCAAGAGGAAGCAAGACAGCATCCGGACCGAGGCAAAATCTTCCGCTGTCTGGGAAGCTCACCAGATGTTGTCATAGATACCTACAAAGAAATTGGCAACGAGGAAAAACTCATCTTACAGCACGGCGATAGCCTCGTATTTTGCACTGATGGTCTGACCACCCATGTTTCCGATGACGAAATCCTGACAGAGATAGAAAAGCCAGACGATGTCTATGACGCCTGCCAGCGGTTGGTTTGGTTGGCAAATCAGCATGGTGGCACTGATAACATTAGCGTAATCGTGGTAAAGTCAAGAGACACTAAGTGAGAGGAGAACACAAATGTCTGAGGTTGGATTGGAATGCAAGCTCGCTCGGAATTACACTCTAGAAAATGTACCTAACGCTTTAGCCTATCTGTTAATAAAAGTTATTCCAGACCCTGCAGTAAATTTCGGTTCTCTACCCGTCAATCTGGGGTTAGTTATAGATGTAAGCCGTTCAATGCGAGGAAAGAAGATCGAATGTGCCAGAGAAGCGGCAAAGCTCGTTGTTAAGTCATTGAGGCCGGAAGATTGGGTGTCAGTTACCTCTTTTAGCGATGAGGCAAAAGTCATTGTCGCAACCACAAAGGCTCACGAGAAGGAAGTTATTCTATCTGCGCTGGATCAGATCCACATTATCTCAGGAACTCGCATGTACCATGGAATGGAGGCGGGGGCGCGAGAGATGCGCAAAGCCGAATTAGCTAACAACATAAACCGAATGATATTACTCACCGACGGGATGACAGAGGGTGAAGAGGCATGTTGTGCTATTGCCGAGCAGGAGACCAAGAATAGTGTAGCCATTTCAGCATTTGGTATTGGTGACAAATACAATGAAGAGTTGCTCATCGAAATCGCTGATAAGACCTTGGGAACATTTTATCATCTTCGGGCACCAGAGCAGATTATAGAACAGTTTCAAAAAGAGGTAGGACTTACATCTTCTTCCGTCATAAGTGGTGTAACTCTCAGTGTGAACTTAGCCAAAGGTGTTGAATTAGAGGAAATTCACCGCATCTTCCCTGGCAGCGTAAAGTTGCAACCGCGAACTGAAGCAGATGGAAAAATCAGCTCCGTAGAAGTTGGGAATCTGAGAAAGGATGAACAGACCTGTTTTGGTGCTCAATTGAGACTGCCCGCAAGATCGGCGAGCCGAGTGAGGATAGCTCAGGTATTCCTTACCTACAATATCCCGAGCTTACAAATCGAGGATAGGGTTGTAAAGAGTGATGTCATCGTGGAGTATACCAGTGACCGTGACCTGTGTGGCAAGGTGGACAGGGAGGTTGTTGCGTACTTCAATCAGCTCAATGTTGACAAATTGATTGAGCAGGCAATAAGAGAGACGAAGGTTGGCAATATATCAGCCGCCACCCAAGTACTGGGCCAGGCTCAACTGATTACCCAGAGGATTGGCAACGTCGCCCTGACGAAGAGCATTGAGCAAGCCACGCAGGAGTTGAAGGAAAAGGGGGCCATTTCATCTGAGGCTGTAAAAACAGTGAGGGCAGGAAGCAGTCAAACGGTCAGGGTCGAGAAAACTGACCGGGTATAAGTAGATTATCAGATTGATAAGCAATAAGGAGGTTAACAATGGGGAAAAAATGTTTAAATTGTGGGTGGGATGGGAATGAACCAGATTGGGAATTCTGTGGACATTGCGGTTCTGAGTTGACGGGGATAGCCGAACAAGCAGAGCCATCTCTTAAACGCGCGAAAGTTTCTGCTCCAAGTCAGATAACAGAACCGCCTGTAGCTGAATCTGCCAAGTCTGAACCAAGCCCACCGCCTGCAGCAGCTGTTCCAGCCGTAAAGGCGAAACTGGTGGTGGTACAAACTGGGCGAGTAGGTCAGGAGTTCGATATTACTAAAGACTCCATGAATATTGGCAGGTTAGACCCTGATAGTGGTGTTTGGCCCGATATTGACCTGTCTCAAGACGACCCAGGAAGCCAGGTTAGCCGCAAGCATGCCAGGATATTCTTCGAGGATAGCAAATATTTCATCGAGGACTTAGGCAGCATTAATGGTACTTTCATTAATAAGGGGCCTCGATTAACTCCCGGCAAGCCACAGGAGTTAAAGAGTGGCGACGAAATTGTTATGGGAAGGACATTTCTAAGTTTCTTAACTCAATGATGCCAGAGTTACCAATGGCAAGTTTTCATCGTTGCAGTGCTTTCCGCTGAACGAAAGGAGGTCAGAAATGACTAGCGAGGCTAAAAGATTACAGGCAGCCTTTGTGCAAAAGGAGCAAAAGCAAGACTATCTATCGAATTTGGAAAGGCTCAAGACAGAAGGCTCGGTTACCACAGAGCAGTATGCAACACTGAAAGCCGACTATCAACAAAGATTAACTGCAGCCGTATCAGAAATTGCCAACATAAAGAGTCAACTGAAGAACCAACTGCATACAGCTGAGCAAGATTTGATTGCATCTCAATCGAAATTAGAAACCGTGGCTGCCGAACATAAAGCTGGAAAATTAACTCAGGAAAAATATCACAGTTTACACAAAGAGCTGACGCAGGAGATTACGAGCACTGAAAGTATTATTGTCGAACTGCAGAGGCTCATTGGGGCAAGGTCATCTGCCGATAGCGGCACTATCACCTCAAGAGGTGCTGTGTCCCCACCTATAAAGGTCGAGGAAGTAAGGGTGAAGGAAGTCAGCAGGATGCTTCCAGGACGAGCCAAACTCGGTTACACAGGGAAGGGAGAGGACATCCTCGGACGGGTACTTCTCTGGGGGATATTGTCAGTCGTAACTTTGGGCATTTATTCGTCTTGGGCAATCAACCATCTCTATCGTTATATAATAGAACATGTCAAAGTCGACATGGCATCACAGGGCAAGGTCAACCTCGGGTATACAGGGAGGGGAGAAGACATCTTAGGACGGGTACTTCTTTGGGGGATACTAACAGTCGTCACTTTGGGGATTTACTCGCCTTGGGCCATCAATAATCTCTATCGCTACATAGTTGAGCACACACAGGTCGATGTCTACTAACATGATGCAGCTGTAGTGGTTAAAATAATGAGGAAATTTCGTCTGATTTGTCAAACTGAGGTGCCTAAGCTCATAGCGTATGAGAGGCAATACGATTCCTACAGTATTTTGTGGCCTGTTAGACGTTGGAATTTAAAAACAGCTGTGGAGGGCAGAAATGGTTGATGAGACAGAAAACCTAAGGGCAGCCTTTCTAAAGAAGGAGCAAAGTCAAAGCCTACTCTCCAACCTAGAAAGATTCCGTGCAGAAGGCTCAGTTACAGCAGCGCAGTGTGCGGCAATGAAGGCCCGTTATCAGCAGGATCTGACGGTCGCCGTATCAGAAATTGCGAACATTAAAAGCCAGCTTAAGTTACAGTTGCAGGCCACTGAGCAAAATCTGAGTACACTCCGAGCGGGACTAGAAGAGCTAGACATTAGGCACAAAGTAGGAGAGTTAACGCTGGAAGAATATAACAGTTCCAAACAAAAGTTGATGAAGACCATCGACAGAACCGACGGCGAAACTTCTGAACTTCAAAGATTAATCGCGGGCAAATCATCAAACCAAATCGGTGAGCTTCATAGGGTTGGAGTGAGGTTTCCGAGTGGAAAGTTGTCCATGCCAAATATCTCCGGAAAAGGAATTCTATCACCCTTAGGAATAGCAAGCTTTATTATAGCCGGACTTATGTTGATTAGTGTCTTTTTCATGCCAGCCTTATCTGCACTAGGAATTAATATATCTTTTATGCAGATAAACCCCGGCATTGGAATTGTCTGCCTGGTTGCAGCCTTGGCTTTTGCGGGCGCTGTATTTCTTAAAGGGCCTACTAGCAGTGGCAAGGCTCACATGGGAATAGGTATCGTTGTTCTTCTGGTCCTATCAGTAGTTCTATACATGGTTAAGCATGATGCTAGTAATTATGGTTATTCTGCCTTTGAGTTTCTAGCCATGGGCTTCTGGCTTTATGTGTTAGCGGCTATCGCTGGCATCGTGGTGGGTGTGCTGGAATCGCGAGGTACGGTGAGGTGACTTGTATTATCGAAATACCGGCTAAAGTTAGATGGTAACTATAAGGTGAATTTTATAAGAGGAGTAATGGATTCCAAAATATAGATGTACTGGCAGTAATCAAAATGAGGAGGTTGTTTATGAGTACAAGAAGGTACCTAGTATTAATAATTGCTACATTATTGCTTCTGAATCTGCCTGCTTGTGCACGGGATGGTGCCGCTGGAAAATACGAGTGCCCGGTACAAGGCTTTCCCTCTTTCTATTTGGATTTGAACAGTGACGGTACCTTTTGGTTACAGAAGCCATCGCGTGAGCAGACAACCGGAACGTGGGAGCGAAAAGGAAACGAGATTTATCTATCCTCGCCTGATTTAAACTGGATGATGTTCCCAGCTAAATTAAAGATTGAGGGTGACATGGTGATAGCGGTCCGCCCAGAGAATCCAATACCATTTGAGCGAGTAGGAGATGTGCCTAGCGAGGGAGGGGGAGTTCTCTGGCCTTTATTCTGGGCGGCATTTTCCATCGGAATCGTTGCTCTTGGTTTTTTCATCGTTAAAAAGTTTACCAAGATACCCTTGCCAATACCCAAGCCGGCTGTCAGCCCAAGCACAGGTAAGCCACAGACGGTACCACCCGAGTCTCCTTTTAAATCCGAGCGAAGTGCTGCTGAATCAAAACCGCTGCCAGTAGATATTAAGCCAAGTACACCAGAAGCTGTAAGTTCACGAGCTGAAACGCCAATTGAAGCTAAACCTCCTGTCACACCAGACTCACAACCTAAACCCGGCGACATCGGTCCAGGCGCATCTCAGCCCACGCCTCCACTAGTTGAAATGAAGCCGCCTGCCTCGTCAGAACCACAATCATCACCAATTGATGTCCATCCAAGTGGTCCGGTAATCATACCTGCACCTATTATAATAAAGGATAGCGAAAAGCCAGTGTCACCAGCAGCTAAGGCCAAACTTGTGATGACACAAACCAGTGGAGTAGAAAAGGAGTTCCCTATTTTTGGAGACTCCGTGAATATTGGGAGATGGGATGCAGATGGTGGAGCTCTCCCAGAAATTGATCTGACTCAGGATGACCCGAGCACCCATGTGAGCCGTAAGCACGCCCGAATTTTCTTCAAGGACGGTAAATACTTTATTGAGGACCTGGGCAGCGCCAACGGGACTTTTGTAAACAGAGGGTCGCGGTTAGCTTCAGACGTACCTCAAGAGTTGAAGAGCGGAGATGAGATTGTTGTAGGGCGTACTTTTCTAAAGTTTTTGGCGTGAAGGAACATGCGTTTAAGTTCAAGGATATGAGGAGATGGTAGTTCATGCCTAACTGCCCTAACTGTGGAAAAGAATACAATCCCGGTGATGAAGTCTGTCCGGATTGTGGCCTTGTCTTTCCATTTACCACCGATGTTTTAGCTTCGGGCATAGTCCTCCAGGGCAGATATGAGATCCGGGAACTTTCACATACCGGAGGAATGGGCTACATCTACCTAGCTAAGGACAAGAAGCTCTATGAGCGCCTGTGCATAGTCAAGCAGGTGAAGGAGCCGGTCAAATCCGGTGCTGACCTGAAGAAGCTGGAAGAGGAAGCCTTGAGGATGGCAAAGCTCAGCCATCCTAACGTTGCCATGATTCTCGACCACTTCGTGGAAGATGATTATTACTTTCTCATTGTGGAGCGCATTTCAGGCAAGACCTTAAGCGAGGTTTTTGAGGAGTGCTATGGTCAGCTTACTGAAGATGAAGTGGTCAGTTGGGCTATCTCTATGTGCGATGTTATCAGTTATATCCACAAGCAAGATATCATCCATCGGGACATCAGTCCCGAAAACGTAATGCTAACAGACGAAGGCATTATTAAATTCGTCGACTTCGGTACTCTGCGTGAGCTGAGGTATATTACCACCAAAGGCACTGCCGGGATGGGCAAGTACGGCTATACCCCCCCAGAGCAGTGGCAGGGAAAACCCACACCTCGATCGGATATCTTCGCCTTAGGTGCTACCATATGCTACCTGCTGACCGGTAGCTTGCCTCTGTCCAGGGAGTACTTGTCTGGACAAGGCCCACAAAGAGATGACTTCAGTCCCAGTTTTCCTCCCATAAGAACAAAGAATCCAAGCGTTTCTGCAGAGCTTGAGGCTGTTTTGCAGAAAGCACTTCAGTTAGAGGCTGGCAACAGATACTCATCGGCAGCAGAATTAGGGCAGGCATTGAGGAGCTTAGGAAAGGCAGAAGCCCGTGAAGAGGAGACCGCCGAAGCACCCAGGCCTGTTTTGAGCGTTGACCGCGAGCGACTTGACTTTGCTGATATTAGACCTGGAAGCCTTGCGACCAGGGTTCTTACTTTAAGGAATACTGGCACTGGCAGGCTGACAGGTATGATAAGCACAACGCAAACATGGCTAAAGGTATCACCAGCTACCATAGACCTAGAAGAAGGCGAAGGTGAAATCTGGGTATCGGCGGATACTGATGGACTTGTTCATGGTTTCAAAGGTAAAGGTGAAATCAACATAGCCACGAATGGTGGTCAGGCAAATGTTACGGTGATATTGTCAACGGCCATTAAAGACAAAGCTAAACCCGTGCTTGCAGGCACAGGACGCAGGAAGTGGCTTATATATTCGATAGGTTTTCCCATAACCGTCAGCGTAGTAGCTGCCCTGCTTATCATCCCCTTGAAGAACGTGCCTATCCAAGTTACAGAGAGCTATTACGAGACGGTAGTTCAAAAGGAACCATATGTCACTAAGGAGGTGGTCAAAGTTCCGGAAACAAGCAAACGTTTCGTAATTGAAGATAAGGTCACAACAGTCCCAGCTCAGACATGGTACTCTGAAAGGTTTAATCATCCCACGGCACCGACAGACGTCACCAATTATACACTTCAGATTTATGGTATGTGGGATTCCTCAGCAAAAGACCTTTTTGACTATGGTGTAGAGATATTTGACCCTCCAAACTATCAGCAAATGAAGCAGGGTCAATTTGGTAAATACGATACTATTTATGCCGTATGGGGCGTCCCCCACACGGGTATTATTACCGTGGACTCTTTGAAGTATCCTGACATCTATGTTGTCTTCTATAATACGACTCAATCAGACCGCACTATCACTTGGTCGATGCAACAAAGTACAACTACCACAGCTTCAAAGGAGCAAGAGATAACCAAGTACCGTGAAGTTCCTGTCCAGGTAGAAAAACAAAGAACCGCAACCAAATATAAAAAATATCTCTATGGGAGTACTATTTTCATTTTCGGCCAAAGTAGGTTGCAATCGCGGCAGCACCCCACTGGCAATTTCATAACCCTGAAAGTATTGTAAGGAGAAGCTGGTGATGCCCAACTGCCCTAACTGTGGAAACGAATACAACCCAGGCGACGAGGTCTGCCCAGATTGTGGACTTGTTTTTCCATTCACTACAGATGTGTTAGCTCCCGGAACAGTCCTTCAAAGCAGGTATGAAATCCAGGAGCTATCTCATACTGGCGGCATGGGTTACATCTACCTAGCCAAAGATAAGAAACTATATGACCGCCTATGCATCGTGAAGCAGGTAAAAGAGCCAGTTAAATCCGATTCTGACTTGAAGAAGCTAGAGGAAGAAGCCCGCCGCATGGCTAAACTGAGTCATCCCAATGTGGCCATGGTCCTCGACCACTTTGTTGAAAATGGATACTACTTCCTTATCGTGGAGCGCGTTTCAGGCAAGACTCTAAGCGAAGTTTTCGCCGAGCGCCATGGTCAGCTCACAGAAGAGGAAGTGGTCAACTGGGCCATTGCCATGTGCGATGTCATCAGCTATATCCACAGTGAAGGGATAATTCATCGAGACGTCAGCCCCGATAACATCATGCTGACCAAGGACGGCTCCATCAAGTTTGTTGACTTCGGCACCTTGCGTGAGCTGAGATACATTGCCACCAGAGGCACTGCTGGGATGGGCAAATATGGCTACACACCGCCAGAGCAGTGGCAGGGTAAACCTACGCCTCAGTCGGACGTCTTTGCCCTAGGCGCTACCATATATTACTTACTGACAGGCAGCTTACCCTTGTCCAGGGAGTATTTATCTGGTCAGGGGCCTCAGAGACAAGACTTCAGCCCCAGCTTCCCTCTAATAAGAACAAAGAAACCCAATGTTTCTCCAGAGCTTGAAGCAATTCTGCAGAGAGCACTTCAGTTGGACGCAAACAGCAGATATTCCTCGGCAGCGGAGATGGGGCAGGCATTGAAGAGCTTAGGAAAAGTAGAGGCTCGTAGGTGGCAACCAGTAGAAGAAGCTAAGCCACCACCTGTTTTGAGTGTTTATCCTGAGCGCCTTAGCTTTGCCGATGTTAGACCGGGAAGCCGTAGCACCAAGAGCCTTACTCTGAAAAACATCGGCACTGGCAGGCTCACCGGCAGCATAACCGGAACTCAACCATGGATTAAAGTATCACCAAGTACCATAAGTCTGTTGGAAGGTGAACAAAAAGTCTTAGTCACGGTAGAAACTTCAGGCCTTGCCTCTGGCTTTAACAGTGGTGGAGACATCAACATTGCCACAAATGGTGGCATGGCGAGAGTTAAAGTCAATCTGTCAATGCTCACCGTAGCGAAGCCAGCACGCAAGAAGTGGGGGTTATTCACGGCCGTTGCGGTTGCTCTGTTCGTGGCTCTTCTAATGCTATTCGGACTGAACAAGCTCAATATGCTGAATTTGACTTGGTTCTCCGGCGAGAACAAGCCGCCAGTCAGTGTTCCAGCTTCGTCTGGACCAGAAGCTCAGGATACTAGTCTGTCTAATCAGCCGCCTGAGACTCCAGGTTTACCAGCTTCGCCGTACACTTTGAGCACTTACGCAAATGAGTCAATGGAATACAGTATTGGCTATCCTAGCGATTGGATTTTTTACCCCACGGGAGAGCCGAGGGATTCGGCGGGAGCGTTGATAATTGCACCTGCACCTCGCCTTGCTTCTATCTCTGTAGTCGTTGCAAAGGACGCTATTTCAGAATATTTACCGATGGAGGCAATTGTTCAGGGGTGGATCAATATAATGAGGGACACATCTAAAAGTTTCACGCTGTTAGAAAGTAGGAAGATGGTAGGGACTTGGGACTGGTATATTGAGTACGCTACAGTGGACGAAATAGAAGGTCTCGATATCGAGTGCCTCACAGAAACATACTGGAAGGACACAGGGGATGCATTATACATGTTAGAAACATCGAGTGAAAAGGCGTTTTATGATACGTATCCATTCAGAGAAGTGGTATCAACATTTAAGCTCACATCAAGATGAGGTGCCTCAATGTTGGTTGGCATCGGGCTGTTGAAGCTAAAGGGCTCAAGGGTCATCTGGGTGAGGAAAGCAGTGTTAGTGCTACGGCACTCCACATTGAAATCATAGACGATGTCTGTATCTGGCTTTCACAAAACTAACAATGACCCGGTTCATCTTTATTTGTAACGGGGGAAATGTCAATACGGGGTGACGTTGAAGACAGCCTGTAGGACTCCTTATTCCATTAAAGCAAGACAACATACTAAAAGGAGAAGAACGTGAAGTTGAGATATGTTCTTATTGCCGTGGCAGCGGCGGTGTCGGTAGCCATTGTTTTTACTTTACCTCTGTTGACCACCCAGGTTCAGCGCATTGAGACTTATAAGGAAACAGGGATGAGCCTTGAGCTCTACACTGCAGTAGAGCCTGTTGAAATGGAGGTCCCGCACAGTGAAATGATAACTAGACAGAAGGTAAGTTTCGACATGCAGCATAGAAAAACATGTATCGGGTTTCTCATTCGCCGTTTTGCTGCTGCAGATGAAGCAAAAATCACAAGAACTCCTGATGGGTGGATTCAGGTGCCCAGCTCAGGAAGTATCTTTGCATCTTGGTCTGTAGCTGAGAGCGATCGAAGGAGCCCTAGTATTGCAGGTGTATGTCTACCAGAGGCAGGTATTGCCTCTAGTCCGGAAGATAGACCGGTGGTTTCAAATCATGAGGTGGGCTGGGAAGGAAAAATAGAAGTTCCATGTGAGAAATTCTTTTTCCTGTATCCTAGAAATATCATATTCATTTACCTTTGTATTGGATACTACTGTGACGCGCCGGGGCCGATGCCACCAATAGATATTTCTACACATTACACCTGGTACAGCACGGAGACTGTAAATAAAGAAGTGACCAAATCGCGGCTAGTTCCTGTAGAAATAGAAAAACAAAGAGTTGTAACTGACTATAGAAAAATTTCAGTCTGGCATTGGTTGTTTGAAGAAAGATAGTCTTTGAGGGTAATTGTGCGAGCATGAATTGTCCCAACTGTGGAAGAGAATACAATCCTGGAGACGAGGTCTGCCCAGACTGCGGCCTTGTCTTCCCATTCACCACGGATGTCCTAGCTGCCGGAACCATCCTCCAGGGTAGATATGAGATCCAAGAGTTAACCCATACCGGCGGCATGGGTTACATCTACCTTGCCAAGGATAGAAAGCTCTACGACCGCCTGTGCATCGTCAAGCAGGTAAAAGAGCCGGTTAAGTCTGACTCCGACCTGAAGAAGTTGGAGGAAGAAGCACGACGGATGGCAAAGCTCAGCCATCCTAACGTTGCCATGATTCTCGACCACTTTGTTGAAGGTGATTATTACTTTCTCGTTGTGGAGCGAATTTCGGGTAAGACCTTAAGCGAAGTTTTTGAGGAGTGCCATGGTCAGCTCACCGAAGACGAAGTGGTCAACTGGGCTATCGCCATGTGCGATGTTATCAGCTACATCCACAGTGAGGAGATAATTCATCGAGACATAAGCTCTGATAATGTCATGCTAACCAAGGAAGGAGCCATCAAGTTCGTTGACTTCGGCACCCTGCGTGAGCTGAGGTACATCACCACCAAAGGCACCGCTGGGATGGGCAAGTATGGCTATACGCCACCGGAGCAGTGGCAGGGCAAACCAACACCTCAATCAGATATCTTTGCCTTGGGTGCTACCGTATACTACCTGCTGACAGGCAGCTTACCTCTGTCTAAGGAATATCTAAGTGGACAAGGGCCACAAAGGCAGGACTTCAGTCCAATGTTCCCGCCCATCAGGCAAAAAAATCCAGATATTTCTCCAGAGCTTGAGGCTGTTCTGCAGAGAGCACTTCAGTTGGATGCAAACAGCAGATATTCCTTGGCAGCAGAGATGGGGCAGGCATTGAGGAGGTTAGGGATGGCAGAAGTCCCCGGAGGACCGCCTGTGGAAGCAGCCAAGCCTGTTCTAAGCGTTGACTGTGAGCGTCTTGATTTTGCTGAGATCACTCCTGGAGCCCGTCCTTCGAAGAGCTTTACTCTAAAGAATGTTGGCACTGGCAGGCTCACTGGCAAGATAACCACAACCCAACCCTGGCTAGAGGTAGTGCAAAGTACCATTGACCTTAAGGAAGGCCAAAACGAGGTTCATGTAACCGTGGATACTTGGGGCCTTGGGCCTGGTTTCAATGGTGTGGGAGACATCAATATAGCCACGAATGGTGGTAAAGCGAATGTGGGTGTGAACCTGTCAACGGTTGCAGCAAAGCCGTCGCCAATTCCTGTGCCGACAGAGGCAACTCGCAAGAAAAAGGCAATATTCATGGGTATTGCGGTCATTGGGCTTGCGCTACTAGTCCTATTGGTCATAACAATCGTCACGAATACTGCGACGCCGGGCAGGATAATATTCAGGTCTGACCGTAGCGGCGACTGGGAGAATTATATCATGAACGCTGACGGGGGTAATCAAGTAGTCCTGTCTGATGATGCTAACTACGGCTACAACAATATGAACTGGGCTTTTTCACCTGACAGGCAAAAGTGGGTGTACCGCGATGACGCTAATTGCGTTTCCATTAGAAGCAGTGGGGGAAGCGAGTTTAGGCTCTCATGTTTTCATGGTGTTACACGCGACTTTGCTTGGTCTGCCCAAGGAACCCGGATTGCTTTTGTGCACGATGATATTAAATCCCCATACCATAACATCTATGTCATCAACGCGGATGGCAGCAACCTAAGAAAGCTTACTACAGATACGCCCGGATACTACTGGGATCCATCATGGTCACCCGACGGTACAGAGATTGCCTTCATATGTGACCCCGATGGTAATCTAGAAGATAGGAATCTAGAAATCTATGTAATGGACGCGGATGGGAGCAATCAGAGGAACTTGACTAAAAATTCTGCGTGGGACTCGCTGCCAGATTGGTCACCTGACGGCAATAAAATTGCATTTGTATCTGACCGCGATGGGAATGCGGAAATCTATATTATATATGTGGATGGAAGCGGCCTGCTAACCTTGACCAAGAATCCTGCGACGGACTCGCATCCAGATTGGTCACCCGACGGCACAAAGATTGCATTTTCGTCTGACCGCGATGGTAATAGAGAAATCTATATTATGAACTCGGATGGGAGCAGCCAGACTCGGCTTACTAATAATACGGTGGATGATGACTATCCGGTGTGGTCACCTAAAAGGACGAGGTGATGTTAAGTGCTCAGCTGTCCAGAATGTTCATATTGAACATTAGCCTGATTTGTTCAGGAGAGCTTGGGAGGTTGATAGGAAGGCTACAATCTAAAGTGAAAATGGGGGGTTTTCGCGGCCGGGGTAAGGGATTGGTATCCCCGGTGGTTTTGAGGGGCTTCCTGGGGCTTTTGGTGGACTCTGAGCTGGGCAAAGAACGGTAAGGCTTTTGAATGCGGTCTTCCGAGGATAAAAAAAATAGGGGCTTTGGTCTAGCGACCCACGCCCCCTGTGAAAAGGGCATTAAAAAAGGCAAAAGAACCTCCTACACTTCAGAGGCTGTTTTGCCTGTTACTGTGTGATTACAAAACAAAATAGGGTAGTGTTAATCTGAGTCAACACTACCCTTTATCTTTAAGGCTTATCTTTCTGCCCCAAAAAAACAAAAAGCGAGGGTGTCGCTCCCTCGCTTTTGCGTTGGTCTTCTTTTCGGCGTTGCGTTCTGTTTAGCTTTGTTTAACCTACGGCTACAGGCTCTCTGTCCTCTTCAGGCTCGGTTACCTCTTCTGGCTCGACTTCAGGCTGTCTAGCCTTGCCTTTGCCTTTACGCTTCGGCTTGCCTTCAGCCTTTGTCTCTGTCTCTGCCTTCGCTTCCGTCTCTGTGGTTACCGCTTCGGTTTCGGTTGTAACCTCTGGCTTGCTTTCAGGTAAACGCATCGGCATAACCAAGCATCGGTAACCATCAACAGTCAAGGCTATTGGCGATTGTGGACTTGTCAGCTTCATTTCAGCTATGCCACCGCAAGCCCTTAAGGCTTTTATCAGGTAGTTTCCAGCTACCGCTATCCTTGCCTCTCCACTGGTTTCGGCTGATATTGCCATAGAGCCTCTATCCTCTTTAGCCTCGATGGTAACCTTGTTATCGGCTACGGTTAAGGTTAAGGGTCTATAAAGCCCTTTGGTGTTATCGTCAAACCAGATAGCCAACAGGCTTTGACAAGCCTT
>Ga0315280_10004584_pt1 | contig 20286 bp, 26 predicted proteins | sample YL17G06_40_MG_FD_203697 | JGI IMG/M metagenome (GOLD analysis project Ga0315280, IMG submission 203697) | Sediment microbial communities from Yellowstone Lake, YNP, Wyoming, USA - YL17G06_40 | ecosystem: Environmental > Aquatic > Freshwater > Lake > Sediment | place: USA: Wyoming | collected... | reverse complement strand
GTTCGGTGACTGATAGGGGTGATCTCGCTGCTTGCGTAGTTGTGGAGGTAGCCTTCTATTCGGTTGGGTCCCCATAATCGTTCTCTTCTTAGATGTAGAACCAACTGGATCGTTGATTCAGGCGTCCAATGATAGCTGCGATTTCTTCTAGACTTGACCTGTAGACCCGCCCACCCTTGTTTCCGGTAGACGCTCCACCAACGATCCACAGTCTTCTCATTGATTCTCAATGCGGAGGCGATCTCGCCAACTTTCCTTCCTTCAAGTCTTCTTCTAACAATCCATCTACGTCTCTTCAGAACATCATCCATGCGCATTCCCCGGAATCTCCCTCAATCACAGTCCGGGACAGATGAGGGTAGTTAGCTCAATCCATTTTCGCTGCCTCAGACGAGCTCTGGCCGTTCCTAAGGACAGCGTAGGTTCCGTCAGTGGCTATCTTGTTTTTCTGGAATACGGGGGGATGATTGATGGAATCTCGAAAATCGTAGGTACCCGAATGCATGACGACTGAAACGAATGAAGCAGTGGGAATCTTGTCCGAGCGCAAATCTTATCTTCCGACTGATTGCGATTCGTACGGACAACTATGTCAACCAGAAGGCCTGCAAGTGACCTACTCCAGCACTACGTGAAAAGAGCCAAAGAACGACGATTGGTGACTGACGCTGACATCGCTTTTCTCCGAGACCCTTTCACGCCAGCAAGGCAAGGGTGTGGAGAACAGGGTTGCACGATGTTGGCTGAGAGGTTCATTTCAGAGATCGAGAGAGAGGCTGCCAGTCACGGATACATTGAGAAACGAGCCAATGGCTACCGGATCACTGAGAAGGGAATGGACCTTCTGAAGCGCTATGTTAGGCGCACCAATTTTTCTTCGAATCTACCCCAAGAGCCAAACGCCTGTGATGAGGTGGAGAAGCTGAGTAGAGCAATGGCCACTCTGTGGGGGCCCATTGAGCAAGAGCTGGCGGAAAGCAAGGCCGAACTCTTCTCCCAAAACCTTGGGGTCCACGAGATCGTCTTTCTGGCATCTGTAAGTGCCTTGAAACAGAGTTCTTGATGACTCACGATGTCTGATTTGCTGGAGTCTTGGCGTGAAATTGCAGAAGCGCAGATGTTTCGGCACGGCCTAACAGCCACGAATACCGAAGAGCTACTCACTATTCGCGACAGTTTGTCCGAATACGAAGAATCTTCCAGCTGGACGACGGAACGGATTCTGGAGAACATTGATGGGTACCTGACTCTCCTCTGCGAAGTTGAGCCGCTGAACTGGGCCCTCATAAGCATCTGGGAGAGATTGAGTGATAGGAGCAGCGAGCTGCGATCGCTGGAGAAGGGTCAAGCGATTAGTGAGTTGAAGACCACCATTGATAGCTACGTCTCGAGTTCAGCAGAGGCTCAGTTTGCGATAGCTGAACGGCTAAAGAGCCTAGTTCCCGAAAGAGCCAACGTGCTGGTCCCTGCGATTAGTTCCACTGTCTATGTCGCCTTGGATCTGTGCGCGAACTCAGGAAAAACGATGACGATCCACGTGCCGTTCTTCTACCCTACGAATGGCGGAGCGCCGCATTTCGCCACGGAAGAACACCTCGTTGAGTTCTGGAGTCGTCTCAGACGAGGATCAAATGGTGAAGAACGCCCGAATGTGACCTTTGTGACGTTGCCTTTTTCCTCCATGGGCAATCTAATTGGGGAAATGTCGGTGATCTTGTCCGGTGCACATGCGGTGACCAGGAACAAGTGTGCAATAAACAGAGAGGGAATTCGCTCGATAGAGAGTATAGCGGAGGAGATTGGAGTACCACACTTCGTCCTGTGCGCGTCTTCCAAGGTGTGCCCGTTCTGTTTGGAGGAGGGACTTAGAATCCCGCGTGGTTCCCCGCGCAGGGAAAGCGTGGCTGGCTCAGCAATTGTGAGGAAATGGTCCTTCTTCGAGGTATTAGCACCGAACGACCACTGGAGGCTACTAACAGAAAGCTAGCGAGTCTTGGAGTGGCTGTCTTCTTCAGTTGCCTCATGCTAATTGACCACGAAGTTGCTTGTAGCATGCTTACATCAGCTCCGTCAATCAACGAAAATACTTGAGCAGTAAGGCAATCGCAAGTATCGCAGAAATGGCTAGGAAAAGCATGGGTGCCACGGGGCCCATAGTTATGACCAGAGTCACGTAGATGGCGGAACCGATAACAAAGACCGGCAGCATGGGCAAGCCGATACGCGAGAGTGCGCTAGGAGTCAGTCTGTAACTGACAGACAGATTTCTATAGTGCTCCTCAACTTGAGCTGCGGCAGCTGGTCCTTCTGTTGCGCCCACCATTGTCGCACTAGAACCGGCTTGAACTCCGAGGGACAACGCCCACCACGATACGTCGTAGGGAATTGCGACATTTAGGGCCTTTATCATGGAAAGCATTAGCGCAGTCGACGGTCCTGCTTCTGTGAACATCGTTATGAATGGAGCGACCATGATGATCATTATGCTCACCAAAACTATGTTGCTTCTTGAGAAGTCCACTACCCAGTGCGCAATTAGTTCCAGAAATCCAGTAGCCTCCAGTCCTCCTACAATCACGAATAGACCGGCCAAAAACCCCGTGGCATCCCATCGGAGTACCCCAAAGATTTCACTCATCCTTCTGTCAAGGTTGTTTCTGATTTGCATCCGCTCTTCATGTGAAAGCTTTCTTCCCCGGAAGGACTTCAGCTCCTCTCGCCTAGCCCTTATCTGGTCAACAAGCAGAAGCAGAATAGCTGCTGTCATGCTGATCAGGCTTGGCGGCAAACCCAGATTACCAGAGAAAATGAACATGCCAAGGACGCCAAAGAAAAACGCCAAGCTAATGAGCAAACCAATGCGGTCCTTAACTGCGGCATTTCTTTGTACAATGAAGTGGCGTTTCAGATGCTCCTTCACAAGAGATTCCCCGTTGCGTTCTGTGCCGGTCTGTTTGAATTCCTTGGGGTAGAAAACCGAGACGCTTAGTATGGTCAATAGCAGCACGAAGAAGAGACATATAGGGAGCATGAATGTCGCAAATGCGTCAAAACCGATACCGACTCCAGCAGCAATTATCATATTGGGGAAGTCTCCGACCATAGTCGAGGCCCCGCCCAAGTTTGTCGAGATTATCTCCACGACTACCAACGGGATGGGATCGCGTTTGATCGTATCCATGACACGAAGTGTTAGCGGAACGACAATCAGAACGACCGTCAAGTTGTTTACCATAGTGGAGAAGAAGTACGTAGCCAATACCAGGGATATGAAAATCCTGCGGTAATCAAAACCTAGACGGACGAGCAGTTGATAAGCAATCCAGTCAAAGACCCCATTCCTCTTGACGATTGTGGTGATAGCGTTCATGCTTACCAGCAAAACAAGCGTTGAGAAGAAGATGGATTGAAACGCTGATTCTACGGAGTAGATTCCCAGTACCTCACCAGCGAAGACGGTCGCGATCGCGCCACTCAAGCCTATTACAGGTCTACTGGCTCTCTCGTAGTAGATTGCCGCAAAGACTGCCGCCAGTATCGCTAGCATGACAGCAATGGGCACTATCTGAACCAATAGAGCCACTTCCGACAGTCCTTATTGTGCTATAGTGTTCGTCGATTAATGATTTTTGTGAGAAGACAGAGCCCAACCTGAGAATTCGACATTCAATCAACAACGCGAGTCCGTGTGTGATTTCTTACCGCGGGATAGCATGAGCAAGAGAATACAGAAAATAAAGGGAGCCCGTGCCCGGAGATGACCAGTCCGAGTTGCAGAGTGAAAGAGGCAATCGCAGAAATGAACGTCCCTACCAAGACAGGTGAAGGCAAAGTGGTATTTCGCAATGCTGTAAAGATACGCATAGACATCATACTCCCGCGTGGGATCTGATTTCTTGTGACCTTCAAGCAACTTGTGGATCGGAGCCCTCTTGCCCGCGCGTGCAGGCCTTCGTGGGTTCGAATCCCACCCCCCAAAATCTCTGACGTGACCACGACCCGGGCTTGAGTTATTCGTCACTTTCGCTTCCGTGAATGGATGAGCCATTGGAGGGCAAGTTCTCAGTGAAGTCCTTTGCCAGTTCCATCTTGTCGTTGACTTCTGTCAAGAGGTCAGTCAGCTTTGAAGTTAGCATACCAATCTCGTTGAGCAACCAGACGAGTTCTAAGGGTCTCGTTCCCATGTTGGTCTGAATGTGGGGAATAGAGAACTTCCTCTGGCAATCATTGCATCTGTACCGTCTTGCGATTCCATGTGCGTTGTATCTGAATCCACATCTGGCAATATCAGGTGACCCACAGTGTCGACATTTCAGGTGCTCTTCATCGAGCGGTTCCTGTTGAAGCTTGGAAGTTGAACGATGCAATAGCGCTGCGTAGAGATGGATGCACCATTCCTCGCTGGCTTGGCAGTCACAGACCCATTTACCATGCTTAAGCTCAACTAGCTGCCAAGCTTCTGCTGTTGGTGCTTTTGCGACGAAGTGTGTTTGTGAGAGTCTGCGAACGAGCCCTTTCTTGAAGACCTCGAAGCCTTCCTCGCGGATCTTGTCTGAGATCATTTCTTGCTCTCCTTCACTATCAACGCTTCAGCGCTTTTCGGGCAGAATTTGATGAATGGGCAGTAGACGCAACCCGACCCCACTTCCGGCGTGGGCACTTCGGATGCCTGGAATGCTCGATGCAGTGTCGTTGCCCTCGTGATTATCCACTCTTTGCGACTGCCCAGAGGAACCTGTTTTGGTAGGATGGTTTGATCGTCCACGTAGACTAGAACAAGGCGTTGTACGGGTATTCCGTAATGGTCGAGTAAGGTGTAATAGCATTGAACCTGTGCTGCGTGATTTTCACGTGGAATGAATCCCTTCTCCGCTTGCCACTTCACGAAGCGGGTGGTCTTGAGGTCGTAAATCGTTGCAGTGTCAGGATCGTAGGCGTCCACGTAGCCAACGACGGTTACCGGGTGCCCGTCTAGTTCGAAGCTCATTCTGACTCGGAGTTCGTTCCACCCAAACGACCGGCCAGCATAATGAAGCAATGAGCCTCGCAGCTTTGCCCATGCAGACTCCACGGTTTCGTCAGAAGCAATAGTCCGGTCAAAGTACGTGTGAGCTAGGCAGCCAGTTAGCGACGTCACATGGTAGGTATCAGGTTCAGGGTCGAATCGTTTCGACTTCAGTCGCATCCAAAGAGAAGAAGGCAGAAGCCCATTACAGTCTGGGCATGAAAGTACATTCTGCCGATGAACACATATCAGCATGCTTGTGAGAGTTCATTCCCTCGCATTCGGTTTGACGTAGCGTCATCTTCTACGCTTCGACTACCTTTGCACGTCGACCTAGAATCACTCGAATTTCCTCAGCTATCTGCCAAGCAAGATTGGCGTCTTTCTCTTCCACTATTATCACAGCCATTTCTACATCACTCCGCCAGAACCTATGCCTGGGCGGGATTTAAGGATTACCGTTATACCGTCATACCGTCAGGTGCTCTTTGGCCTCGGGGCATGAGACATGTAATAGCGGAGAGCTTTCTCTAACTCCTCACTCAGACGACGTGCAGAGCCAGTCCTGACCACAACAAACTGGATCCACTCGGTCCAGAGATCCTTCTCTATGACGATTGACGTCTTCTGTTTCGGCATGGTTCACACTTACGGTAGAAATGCCTAAAGGTATTGCGGTAACTTGACCTCTAGTCGACCAGACACATCTGTATTCTGTTACTCCAAATCCCTAACCATCCGGTTGTGCCTATTGGTATCAATAGATGCCACGAACCACATACTGGTGTTGTGCCAATAGATATCAATAGGCGTCCCGGGGCATGGCGATGAAACGCTTCATGTTCTTCATAACGGCGGAAATGGAGAAGGCGCTCGAACAGGAACGCAAGAAACGCTTCCTAGACTCGATACCGGAAACGGTCAGAATCATTCTAAGCGAGCACCTTTCGAATGGCGCCCCTAAGTCCTAGGGCGATTCTAGTTGTTTCACACAGTTCACCCGATAGGAACAATCGCTTCCTTGGCTTTGTGTCCCTACCTTCGATGTCAAGCCAAGAGCTAAGGATCGACTTGCAGGAGATGCAGGAGGGTTTATTAGTGCAGGAGATGCAGGATAGAGCATGCCAGCTGCTATGCATGTTCTCAGCTATGGCGCGGGCGTTAACTCTACTGCACTCATGATATACCTCATGAATGAGAAGAGAAGGCTGGACGCTGTCGTGTTCAGCGACACAGGCGGAGAAATGCCGGAAACTTACCGATACCTATCGGTAGCAGACGAATACCTCAAGACGCATGATGTGCCAGTCACGACTGTCCGTTCCAAGAGGACTTCACTCTTCGATACATGCACTAGGAGACAGGTTGTTCCGTCCCAAATATGGCGTTGGTGCACAAGGGACTACAAGATAACGCCGATCTATCGGTACTACCGTTCCCTTGGCGTCCACGTGTACCAGTACATCGGTATTGCATATGACGAACTTGAGAGGATGAAAGACAGCAGAGCGGACTATGTTACGAACCTCTACCCTCTAGTTGATGAGAGAATGACCCGCGAAGATTGTGAAGAGATGATAGTGGAAGAAGGTCTGCCAATTCCTGTAAAGAGCGGTTGCTTCTTCTGCCCCTTCAACACAATGCAACGCTGGCATGAACTCTATGAGAACCACCGGCAGCTGTACCGAAGAGCGACACTGCTAGAGGAGTCCTCCAAGCATTTCCCAAAGCAACGCCTCGCTGCACCCACATTAAGAGGACTTGCGAAATCCTTTCGTCATCATCGAATACCCCAGATCGAAGTGTATTCGCCATGCGGAAGCGAATGCATGACATAGAACGCTATGCGTAGACAGCCCTAGGTGGTTCTGGCGGAGTCGGCAGTGTCGCTCCAGTCGCTCCGGTAACCATTACGTCCAACTCGTATCGGATGCCACGTAGTTCGACAATGAGGCCCCACGCGCTGTCCAAAGCGGTTCTGAACATGCCATAATGCTCTTCCTCTGTTTTGGCCTTCGTTTTCTTGTCTGCAAGTCGCTTCGTTGGGTTAACTGCTTTCTTCATGTAGGTTCGATTGATATTGCGCAGATTCGTTTCAACCGCTTGCAGGCGAAGATTGACAGTGGGATGCGCCGCAATCGGTCTGAGTTTTTCGATAACCGCAAGCAGGCCTTGGATTTCCGCGTAAAACCAGTCACGATAATCAGAAGCGAGGCGTTGCATCACATCGATTTTCGACTTGCGAAGGTACATTCCATCTCGTAGCTTCTCCTTTCAATGGACTTCTGTAGGTCGTCGATCAGGGTCTTGGTTGGATCTTCGGCTTGTTTTTTGCTCATTGCTTCTCTCTCTCCAGCCATTCCCTTATCGCAAGTTTCCCAGCATCCTCAAGACGCATCTTTCTTGTCGTCGTAGCCATCTTGAAATCTTTGAAGAGTTCGTCTTCCAAGGGTAGAACAATGACGTGTAAATCTTGGGTGATTTCTTTCGATGCAAAGACAGCTCTCTTGCACTCTCTTGCAGACGTCCTTGCGTGCTTCTTTGCATAGTCAATGATGTCTCTGGAATCGAAAGCAGTCTCCCCGGCGATTTCCTTGGCTAGTTCGATACGCCTGTGTTGATCTCTGATGCTCGCCAACTTGGTCGACGCATCAAGGAGGATTGCGTCCTTTGCGATCAGCCGTTTGATTGCCGGAGGTTGGTCAAGGATTCTATCGAAAGACTCGATTATCGGTCGAGAGACATCAAAAGTCTGTGCAAGTTTCTTGGTAGAACCATACTTCTTTCTTAGAAGTTTGACTGCCTCAGCGATTCTTATCAGCGGCAGTCTTTTTCTCCTTCGACCTTTCAAGTTGGCTATTAGAATGGCTTCGGCAGTCTCAGTATTCATCTAGGACACATACCCCTGAGTCTGTGGCCAAGTAATGACCGCAGTCTGGGCAGTCGATTCAGGTTCCTCTTTGTGCCTCACATTGGCCTCGCGCCACAGTCCGACATTAGAGATTGGAACATTCCTGCGTTCTAGTCCAAACTCTCTCCGTTGGGTCTCTGTCGTGATCTCTCCCCGTTGATGACAGTATGTAAACTACCTATAAGACACCGAGTCCCAGATGGCCATTTCTCTGGGAATAACCCTCATGAAAGAAGAATTGCGGCGCTAGAAGCGTCTTTTTGAGGTCAAGCGAACCCCACACCTTTTTTAACCTGCAAAGGGCATGCCAGGGAGCCTTAGCTTGAGGATTCTTCAAAGCCTAGCAGCCCCCCTCAGGTTAACAACAAGGAGAATCTGAATTGACCCCCTACCCAAGTTGCGAGAACTCCGGGAACTCAATCGGACACTAGCACGAGGCCCTGCGGCTATCCCGCCACTCTGTTATGAGCTTTCTATACTCGTTCCACGTCAACTTGCCTTCTTTCACCTTCTGCTTGAGACCCTCTACGTAGTCCTTGAACTCGTTGCGTCTTTCCTTGTCAACGAGTCTTTTCGCGAGCTCCCTTTCGAGTTGATCCACGTCTGACAGGCCGTGCTGAGTGACAAGATGCAGAAGCAGGTCTTTGATGTCTCTAGCGCACAACGGACATTCCAATTACATCATCTTCATCAGGCAAGACTCGATCTCAACCATCTTCCTGTGATATTGTCGATCAACCCCTCAAGTTGCATGCCTGTCGCATTTGCTCTTGTTTGCATGGTCCTGAAGCCCCTCTCATTGAGCCTCATCGTCACTATGTTACCGTCGACCGCCAGCAAGAGTAGGTCTCTAGGTCTCACTATCGTAGCGATCGCTCGTCTGAGCAAAGATTCAGGTTCTACCTTCTGCTCTCCAGCAATCTTCTCTAACCTCTGAAGGGTAGTGCCTTGAAGCTTAACCACCACTAAGTAGTGAGGCTCAGCCTTCTTCGATCCTGTAATCGCGCTGATGACTTTTTGGATGCTGTAATCGCGCCTCCGTTGAGCGTATGCCACAGCGTCTCTCACATCACGCGCGGTTAACTTGTATTGAACCACCGCATTTGCAAGTTGTCGCTTATCCTCATCGCTTCTTTTCATCCTGGAAATCCAGTACCCGGCAACGACACTTTTCAGAATCCCTTTCTTGTAGAGGCTCTTTACCTCGGCTGGCAAACTCAGAAGCGCTTCGAATTCTCTCAACATCTCGTGACTATCGAGACCTACCTTTGCACTGAGCTTTTCATATGAACCATAAAGATGTCTAAGCCGCCGACAGCTTCTCGCGACCTTGAGGGGGTCTCGCTTGGGCGTTCTCGTTTTCAGGTTGCTGATCAGAACAGCTAAGTCTTCTTCCTCTGCTCGCATGTCTTACTTCTTTGCCCTCATTCTTCGTAGTAGCCCTTCGATGCTAGCCAAGATTCTAAGGCAGACTTCGCCATATCCTTTCGATCCACCTGATGGTCTTGAGCGGCTCTGTCGAGCGCCTCCAGTATTGTTCTTGAGACAAATATCACTAGCCGGGCGCGTAATGCCTTGGCTTGAGCGATCATTTTCTTCGCGCTGGCGCCTGGGTAGTCTCTGGAAACGTCAAGCAACTTCCTCGTTTGCTCTGGAGTGAGTTCACCTTTCGCAATTGCCTCAGCTATTCGTATTGCTTTCTTCTTGTCGAACCGAGTTCCTTCGAACGCGGATAGAGTAGCTATCTCAGCTTCTCTTGGCGTCAGTTTTCCTTCCTCAACCATTTGCAGCAGTTCGGCCGGACACAGAGCAAACTTAAGGTACTTGAGCACTTCAGTAGGAGGCAGATGCAAATCCTCCGTCACCTTCCTAATCCTCTGTGTTTTTGGCAGACCCTTGTATTTTTGATAGAGAAATTGACAGACCGTCACGGTGTCCTTGAAGGGCAGACCACGCCTTACCTCATTCTCAACCACGGAGATAATCTTGGCCGTCATGTCGTTGACTTTTTCGATGATCCTCGCTTCGACTTCCTCTTGGCCTTGCTTGCGAAGTGTTTCTAGTCTTCTACGACCGACCACGAGTTTGTACTTGTCGCCATCTTGGTAGACAACTATTGGCAAAATGATACCTAGATCCTCAACGCTTTCCGCCAGTGGTCTGTCTTCTTCGACTCGTCTTCTCACGTAGTCTGGGGGAGCTTCAATTTTATCGGTAGGTATCGTCTTGTACTCGATTGTCTTGAGCATCCTTCTCCCTCATGCGTAGTTGCCTAATCGCGACGCCCGCCATGTTGCATCTTATACTGTCTGCCCATTTTGAACACCGATTCATCTCGGGTAGCGACAATAATGTAGTACAGGGGCTTGTGACCCTCCGTCTCCGCGAAGAGTACGTCATCGACGTACTTGAAATGCTTTCTAAGTCGCATCTTATACAAGTCAAGAAATGCGGCGCGGGCCTCTCCCGGACTCAGCTTGCCTAGCTTTCTCTTGCATGCGATGTCTCTCCAGCCTCTTGTTCCATAGAATCTGTCAAGCGCCTCTTCGTCTTGGGGCTTCTGAGAGCAACGGGAGACCCCCATGCAGGAGAAAGTCACTATGAGGTGTGCGTTGCTCCGTTTCGCAACTTCTTCCACGGTGACCCAAAGAAGTTCGTGTATGCCCTCGGGATCAAAGAAGACGACCAATGGAGAGTTCGGAGGAATTCTCGCGAGCATGTCTGGAAGCAATTTGTTGCAGTCATCGAAAAAAGATTGAATATCGAGACGGTGCTGATGACTGGCAATGTTTTCAAGTAACTGATGATAGTACCAGCCGTTCGATTCTATGAAGACATAGTCCGTGAAGGCGGGTTCGGTCTGAAGAGCGATCAAAGCTGATCCTTCTAGGATCCTGCCCGAGTTTCTTAGACGGTTTTTGCCTGAACTTGCAAACGCGTCAACATAGTACGACCGTGAGCAGTCGGTTGAGATCGTCGCAGTGCATTTCGGCAAATAGTACTTGAGAAAGTCTAGTTTCTTTGTTACCCACGATCCGACAACATAGCGCATCGATTGTATTCACCAGACGCACTTGCACCTGATGAATGCACGGTTCAGTCCCAAGCTGTTCCACATAGACATCGTTTCCTAGCACATAGCTATCTTCGACTTCCGGAATCCCTTCTCAGCCAAAGTGCCAGTTCAATTTCCACTAGTTCTGGATTTCTCGATTAGCTTTCCGTCTCCCAGCTTCCCAAACGAATTGTACACCTATATGGTTTTCGAAACCCAGTTCTGCTAACTCTTTTGGACACGCCTAGGCTTGTTAACCCGCGTGACACTGAGATTCTAGGTTCCGAATCCCATCTTCTTGAAGGCCCTCAGGTAGCGCACCGTCGTTTCATCGGTAGGCATTGTGTGAACTTCTCGTGCGTACTCTTCAACCCTTGAGTGAAACATCTTAGCCTCAGGTACTGGTCTGCCATATTTCTGCGTCATAAGCGAGTTGAACACAAACTCGGAGCAACTATAGATCTCAATTTCGGTCCCCTCAGGAACATGTTTTCCCACAGTTCTCATGACACCTATCATTGTGACTATGTCATCGTCCACTGTCTCGTCTGTGACAATATAATGATGAGCATGCTCCAACTCTCTATCGAGTACCCTCTCAAATGAGTCATCAAGACTGTACATCATTTGGGTTCCCATTATCACAGGATATTTGATGACCTTCAGGGTTTCAAGCTTCTTCAGGAAACCCTCATTGCATTTGTAGTGAAATTTCGGATAGGTCGGATCATCGACGGGAACATCCTTTCCGCACCAGCGACACTTCAAGATCCTTTCACATCCAGAGACTCGCATCACGCTGAATGTGGTCAACTTCCAGAAATGAGCTTTTCCAAAGAAGGCTCTGTTAAGTCCTAGGGTGACGACTCGGGCTGTTAACCGTCGGGTGATGGCTCAGGTCTCTTGCCCCTATTTCTCTAGCACGTAGATGGGTCTTCATGCAACAGCCATCGGTTTCTTGTTCATGATACCTGTTCTTCCAGATGTATTGCTATTTTTCGTGTTAGTTTCCTCAGATCCCTGAATTCTCGGATTTCCCATTCTACTGATTCTTCGTCCGAACTGCTGTTTCCACTCTCACAACATATGGCAGTCCGGAAAGAGATACTGCAAGCCCCACTCTGAATCCAATAGTGCTCCAGTGGACTGCCAAAGACTTCGTCTCTAATGGAAGCCAACAGATACATATTGAATGCGCTAATCGTAGTGTCTCCAGTCTTGGTCTCTATGCAAATGCGGCCACCCAATTTCAAGGCCGCTTCGACTCCGAGCTTGGCCACCATCTTTTCTTGGTCCTGAATCTCTCCAATGTTCGCCCAGAATCCTGTGGCTATCCGCTCCTTCTCATCATCAGCTGACTCTCCCGTGAAAGCGGCGTCAGGACCAGAATACCATTCGGGTTTCAGATACCACCGTCGGTATCTTTCGCACCAAGGGCACTTGGTCATCTCTATCTTACCCCGGATTCGATTTCCTGAGCGAACTGTGGATTCAAGCTGAATGCCAATTCCTTGTACTGATTGTTGAGTTTCTCGCTCTCTTGAGATTGATGACTCAAACATGACGGACAAGCATAATGAGGCGCAAAAGGGTACAGTCTCCTAGTCTCTGACACGTAATCCGGACGAGGCATTGGCCACTCAAGAATGGCAAACCTATACATCTCCTCTTCCGTTCTACCTTGAATGCCTCTGAGGATCTGAGGATTGTTTGTGATACGTTCTTCGATTTGCCGGAAAAAGGCCTCCATCTCAGGAGCCCTCATTCCTTCATGCCATTCAACACAGCATCGTGGATAGCCTAGAATGTGTCCTACATTCAGTTCTCCAAAGATGCACTTGGATATCAAGGATTCAACGTCAATATTCGAATATAGCCAGATTGCATCTTTCGGCTGTAAGACATCCGCTGAAGCTTTGAGGAAACTGTCCTTGACATCGAGTTTCCTCGTGGCACGGAAAGGGGGAGCGGTGGTTGCTTTGTAATGGAGACCAAGAAGTGCCGCCAATTGCCGAAACTCTACCCTATCGGCGGCTATCATGCCCGCAGAACAGTTCATGAAGGCGGGTTTTATTCGAGCCTTCACCGCCAAGACTTGAAGTTTGTTTTCCAGATCCCAATCGTGATCGGAGGCTGTTCTAGACCTTAGAAGTCGCTTCATGATTCTTCTTGAAACAATGCCGTTCATACTAGAGTCTCTTCGCAGGACATTGATCAGTCCTCGAAAATGAATGGACTCGTCAAGGGATATTCGGCGTCCAGCCACGCTTTATCCGTCTTGTATCCAATCTTTGTCAAGGGAACGGAACCTAATGTATCAAGGTGCTCCTTCTTCATTATGTCACGCATTATCTCTGCTCCTTTCTGGTACTTTGAGGCATAGACTAGGTAGTACTGAGGTCCTCGCAAGATGTTTCTCACGAGTATGGCACCCAAGAACTCATAGTGCGTTTTCAACCTCTCCGAAATGTAGAGTTTCAAGAAACCCTTGTAGTCGCCCGGGTCAAGACCTTGCCATTTCGTGTTACCAAAGAAGGTTGACATCCTTGCCTCCATTTTCTTGGACGCGGGGTCTTCTGGCAGACTACGGATGTACCCTGAACACTCCATCAAAGCTTGCAGGGGAAGATTCAGCAACAACTCTGTTCTCGGAAAAGACGCAATCGATTCAACGGTGTTCCAGTTCAATTCGTCGTAGGACTGATCCTTGCCGTGGTACACAAGTCCATCTGGATCGATGAAACAGAAAACGAACATCTGGCCTTTGGGTATCGCACGGAGTATTTCGTGAATCTGTATGTTGCAGTCCTTATGATATGGGAAGACGTTTGGAAGCTCTTTGGTAGATGCCTCCAGAAGAGAGTACTTTTCGGGATCGATCTCGACGACATGGCACGGAAAACTTGGCGTGATCTTCGCTGCGATCAGCGTAGAACCATCTGTCAGAGTGTCTTTACATATGTCTAGGACCTTGCCGGAGCCTCCATGAGTGTCAACATATACGAAGTTACTGTACTTGTCACCGAATCGCTGGCAGACCCCGAGGTATTTCCCGAGGATGCGATATTTCCTGTATGAATGCTCCTTTATCTCAAGGTAAGACAAGCCTACCACACACAGTTGCACTTGTTCTGTTGAGGGTTCATTCCTAGTTCTTTCCACATCAGTGGTGTTTCTTTGCACAATGCGATCTTGGATTTGTCAAACCCGAGTTCGCTGAGTTTGTTGTTGAAGAATAGATAGATCTCCTTTCTCAAACACAGAGGTGCCTTCTTCCCCCATCCTGATTTCTCAGGTTCATCCGTGAAGGCTGTTCGCTCCCAAGTTCTATCCTTGGCAAAGATGAGTGTCTTCGCCAATCCTCTCGGTGTACCCAATGTTATTCGGTCTGGATCAGACGGCAGTTCACTAAATAGGGAATAGACTAAGTCTTCATAGCTGGCTTGCCAATCTTCAATTGGGAAGATAGGATCTATTCTAATTCTTACTTCATAGCCAGATGCCATGAGTTGTTTAGCTGCGCTGATTCTCTCTTGCGGAGAAGGAGTTCTCTTCTCCCACTTTCTCCAAACATCGGTCGCATTCAAGCTAAAGCTTGCGATAGTTTGCTTTCTGTGATCTTCCGTTAACCATTCTACACGATCGCCCTTCGTGAGCAAGAGGAGTTTGTGTCTACTCTGGGTTTCAAACAAGTCTGCGATCTGTCTCATGTTCGAAGGATTCATCAAGGAGTCAGATAGTTCACCACTGTTGAAGATGGCTGCGTGCCGCGCAAAGTATTCGTGTTCGAATGCCTTCCGCAGAGCGTCGAGAACTTTGCTTACTGGTCTATATCTTGGGCTCTTGTTTCCTCTTCCTGTTCCTTGAAGATAGCAATAGGCGCAATCGAAAGGACATCCGAATGCCCATCTCAGCTCCCAGAAATGGGGGCACACTATGTCTGAAGGTGTCTTGTTGAAGTAGACAGCTATGCCGTCTATGTTCGGGATTGGCTCTTCGTAGAGCCTTATTCTAGCCAATCCTGTTTCCCGTTGCACTTGATCAAATAGTGTTTTTTGCAGTGTTCGCATTCATATTCCCCTACGGTGTATGTCGTTCCTTTCTTAACACCCATCTCTTTTCCGGTCAGTTCTCCCTTCTCTCTGGCGCGTCGAACTTCGCTCACCCAATCCTGAACCTCGTCTTCCGTGAGTCTCTTCAGCCTGACCTGTTCTAGAATATGGCGCTGCTGTTTCTCGTCAGGAACTCCCTCGACGATAGTCTCCGCCATTCGCGGTGTCAGAATCGGCTTAGCCTTCAGGAGTTCCTCCTTGACAGGTTCAGAGGCTTTTCTGAGAACCTTGATCGCAGTGTAGGCTTCTTGTGCTTGTAACTTGCCGGTCTGGACTTTCTCGATGATCTTCTTCCGTTCCTTGACTGGAAGCCCCTCTGTGCGAGTTATGATGTAGGTTGGAGTTGAAGGCGGAATTCCGCCCTCTTTGCGTCTGAATTCCCAAGCGGCTATGTCGCTCTCCACACTCTGTGCGGGTATTCCAATAGCACTCGCCAATTGGGCCTTGGTCTCGAAGCCTAGGGTCTTCCTGTTCTTCCAGAGTTCATAGATGGCGTTCTCCCTTTCAAGGTCAGTCAGACTTAGTCTGTGAAGGTTCTCTACCAAGGATTCAAGCAAGATCTTTTCTTCGGGAGTCTCTCGCACTATGCAAGGAATCTCTTTCAGTCCAGCTATTTGTGCTGCTCGCCATCGTCTTTCTCCAGCGATAATCTGGTACCCTTTTTGATGTCGCCTCACTACAATTGGTTGAATAATATCGGCGTTTCTCAACGAGTTCGCTAGTTCTTTCAGGGACTCTTGTTCAAAACGCTGTCTTGGTTGGAACGGATTCGGTCTGATCTCTCTAACAGGCACAGTTTCGAGTTTCATGGCGTTCGCTCTCGCGTTCTCTTTCTGGTTTCCCAAGCTTTCTTTGCCACCTCTCTTCGTTTCTCTACTGTCTCAGAGTTCTCTTTCCTAATCACGAGTTCTTGGCGAGCTATATCACTCTCAAGAAACTCCCCTTCGGTCCAACCGAGTTCCTCAATCTGTCTAGGAGGAATCGTGATCACCCATTTGGGATACTCTCTCCCCTTGTATCTCCTTGATATCTGTCTCTGGAGCCGCAACCTTGAATCGTCATATGTTAGGTACCGAAACGCTTATAGGCTTTTAGGTACCTATGGCATGTACGTAAGACTCCACCTGAGATAAGCAGGGATCTAACATTCATATCCTTGCTGGAGCTCAGAGCCCCAACGAGTAAGCTTCACATCTTCGAGTTGATGCGTGCGGTTCGATATGGACTCTGTCCTCACCAGAGTTTTCGTCGGGTCTTGCGGTCGAGCTTCCTCAGCACTCCCATGTCACGTTGGGGTTGCTGCGCTCATATGCCAGGTGCGCTCCCCGGCTAATGCCTCCTTCTTTGCTAACATGGCAGCTCATTAGATACGCCTAGCCGCTAGTCAAACAGCCATCTGTGCCCGCGCTCTGTTCGTTGAATCGTTACGTGGGATTCTGTGGACCATGTCTAACAGCTAACACCCAGAACTATGTGCCGACAACTTGACAGATCCTGACGGAGGTTCATCCAGCTATTCTGGCAAAGTCCTATTACTAGTGCGAAGGCACTGGAATGAAGTCGCACGATTGGATAGCCGTTAGGCCTCAATGCATAGCGCAGCCATGAATCTCAGGTGAACATATACCGCGTTTTAGGTGCGGAAATTCCGTGCAGTAGGTCTAGTTTGGCATATGCACGATCTAGCTGCCTTTGTTTGAGGTGCTTGTACGTTTCCCATGCTTCGCGTTTCTTGCAGATCAGGTAAGGTAACAGGTCTTCGAGGGCATACATGACTTCGAGTGGGCCCCTAATTTTCAAGTGATGCATGGTAGGGCTGTGATGCCAAATGCCGTTGATGTCTTGGTGGCTGTGGCCGCTGTGATTGTAGTTGCCTTCTCCGAGGGCAAATTGTACTCTTATGATAGCTTCATAGTGAGTGTTCGCTATGCGCAAGGCAATGTCTCCGTTAGGCTCATGAATGATTTCGCCTGTGGCGTCAAACAGCCCCGCGGCGTACGCTAGTTGCGTATCATGATTTTCGGTCGTCGGTCTTGTACCTCCTATCACTTGAATTCCATAATGTCAGTGAGCTTCGCGTCTTTTGATTGTGGAGGCTTGTCACTCGACGGTTTGGCCTTTTGTGGGTCTAATGACCAGAGGGTTCTGTGGGTCTTGGAATCTTGTTTGCGCATTAGGCCTATGTCATTCTCGGCTAGTCTGACCCATATGGGAGGCGGAGGTATTCGGGCGCCTGCTTCTTTGAGTATTTGCTCGCATGCTTTCCAAGTACCCGTTGTTGTGAACTTCCTGACGAGACCTAACCAATCCTTGTACTCGATTTTGCTTCGGTTTCCATCTTGCTTTGGTATTTCTGATACGATCGTGTATGTCAATGAACTGCCATTGCAGTTGAGCATACATTTCATGGGCTGTTTCGGTTGGAGTTTGAGTGTCTCCGAGAGTTGAGCTGGTACCGTGAGGTAGTACTGATGGTGTTGAGTCGTTCCATACTTGATTGTCTTGCGCCGCTGCACTCGGACATAGTACTCGGTTTTCTCTTCACGTTTCACTTAGTGACACCACACTGCCGCGTATCGGACTAGTTCGGGCTTCCCTAGTCGGAGGGCGCTGAGCGCAAAGAATTGCTTCGCTATCATGCAGATCCAAAAGAAACAGGCGACTCTGGTAAGTCGACGAACTTTCAGAGTGCCAAGGCCAACATCCTCCTTTAACGATCTGTTTACGCGTTCCGAAGCGTTGCGCATGCGAAGATACCGTTTCCATTCCTCCGAGTTGCGGCGTATGGGCAGAATCACATCGCCTCTGCGTGTGCCTGTCAGCTTTGCGGTTTTCGATGATCGAGTGTTCAAAGGTATGATTGGTCTGGCTCTGTATGCGATGGTGATCGCAATGTTCTCTTTGGAATCGTACAGAGCGTCTGTGACTACCACGTCTATTGGTAGTCCCATGATATTGCCCCGCTTGAGAAGACCTGGATACAGGGGGCTTTCGTTCTTGTTCGCTGGCGTTGTTATGCCAGTTACCGGGATTTCATGCTCAGCGTCAGTGGCGATCGTAAACCTGTATCCGAACTCCCACTTGGGCTCCCCTTTCTTCACATGCTCTTTGTACCCCCACCTTGCGTCGGGGTCGGATGTGGATCGAATACCTAGATTGTTCATGGCATTGGCCTTTACTACTGTGCCGTCAATGGCGAGTACTTTTCCGAATTCCGGCCAGTACTGTCTTAACCCTTGCACCACTAACTCGCTTATTCTTCGTAACCTGTCTTCTCCTAGACGATTGACATGGTTGGAGAAGGTTTGATGGGGCGGAACTTTTGGTAGGCCTGTCAGACGGAGGAGTCTTTCATTGCTGGTTAGTTCTCGGCACAATCCCCGAAGTGACTGCGTTTGGGTTCGATAGATGATTGCCTTGAGCATGGCGAACGGCGGGTAACCGGGTGGTCGACCTCTCCGGCCCGGAGGGTATGTTTCCATTAGGATCGTTTCGATAGCGGGGCGAAGGGTGTCCATCGTAGCCATGAAAGCTGCCAAGAACTGTTCCGTGGAATTTGATGGATCCGGGCCTCTTTGGCCCAGACTCTTCCGCCTTGTTCGCTTCTTTCTCATTCTGGACAACCCTCTTGCAGAGCATCAGTCCGTCCTCCGCAGCGCACCGTTATACCGTTGACGGTATTACTTAACCTTACCCTTTCCGTCCGGACTTTTTCCCGTTGATGCATCCGCATGCTCCTCGACAATTGGCCCGGGGGCACTTCTACAAGAAACCTCGTCTAGCGATCACGCACACCAATAGACCAAAATCGAAGTTTGATCTACCGGAGACCGTTGATGATTATGCCTTCAGAATCGGATCTGGAAGCAGAATTCCGTGACCTAGAGAACCTGTATGATATTCTGCGAGATGACGCCCTCGCCATAGTCAAGGATCTTCGTGATGGCACGTACGCCTTCCGATATACTGCAATCATCGTCTTCACGATGACAATCGGCTTTGGGGCACTTTTCACCTACCTGTTCGTCGTGTTGGCTCCCCATTTTGTCCAGGGCTTCTGGTATTACCTCCTAGGGGGTCTGCAGGCGGCATGGATTGCACTTGGCCTAGGCGTAGGTGAATTCCTTCTCTATCGACCGTACCGACGCATGAAAGGCAAGTACTCAAAGATGTTCGACATTCTGGAGAGAGCACCACATGCCTAAGGGAAGAACGCGATGGCAGATCACACTCGCGTGTCTGAGCTTGATCAATGATGTCGGAAAGGCAAGCCGTATGCAACTGTATGAAGAAGTCTTCAGAAACGAGAGCAATCTCGACCGGTGGCTGAGAAGGCTCGTCAACAAGTGGCGAGCCGTCAAAGAGTTGGACGAGAACGGACGCAAGTACTACACCAAGACCGAGTTGGGAGAATTATTGAAGCGCATCCTGAAGTACCACAGCGATGTGTGTTACCCACTCAAGGACATACTTGTAGGCTTTGAACCGAGATTCTCTCCGCCAGAGGAGCCCGACCAAAGTCTGGGCGGGAGTTCCTGAAAGACACGGTCAACCGCTCTGTCCACGATGAGCGGGAAACCAAGCCTTCTTGTCAGTGCCTTCCATCTTGCTCGGAACGCGCCCAGATCGCCTTGCGTCATCATGTCTGTTGTCATCGCGAATCCATCTTCGTCTTTCAGCCACTCCAAGGGAAACCCAGACCTGCCGATGTGCAGAATCGCCCCGACAAGTCTATCCTTCGCAACATGTTCTGGCGAATCCGGGTCGTACCCAAGGCAAAGCAATATGTAGGCGCACCGATTTCTCACCCGACTCGCGCGGAATCTTGTCAACCTGAGTGTCACCTGATCCATGTGGCATTTTCGCTTAAAAGGCGAGGCGATGGACAAACGGCACTGGGCGCGAGTCCTAAGTTCGACTGCCTGGAGAGCCTGCGTAGCCATGAAAGAATGACCCACAATAACTTACAGGGAGCTAGGCGGTAAGACTGATTTCATTGGCGCTTAATTCTCTGATAGTTTAAGCCCTTAACGCGCCACCGCCAACGACAATTACATACGTATTATTTGCCGTCCTCTCATCGCTTCATCGCTTATTGTTCCCGGGTTTTGGCCGTTTCTCGGCCGAACCGTTCGGATTTGAGGCCTGGGTCTTTTCGCGTCTGCGAGATTTTCTAGTGGGGAAAAACCTCACAACGTTCAAA
>Ga0315280_10004583_pt1 | contig 20291 bp, 19 predicted proteins | sample YL17G06_40_MG_FD_203697 | JGI IMG/M metagenome (GOLD analysis project Ga0315280, IMG submission 203697) | Sediment microbial communities from Yellowstone Lake, YNP, Wyoming, USA - YL17G06_40 | ecosystem: Environmental > Aquatic > Freshwater > Lake > Sediment | place: USA: Wyoming | collected... | reverse complement strand
CGAGATACCCAATTTAGAGCCAAGGGTGACTTTAGAATTCAATGAAAAAAATGCCTCTTGAGAGCTGATTGAGGAGACGTATGTTTCTTCTTCGAATTCTTTATCAAGAGCATTCACGCCGGTCACTGAAGCGTGCAGAGAGAGCTCAAAAGCTCGCTCTTTCTTGAGGAATCGAGCAGGCTCCAAGAGGTAGGGTTTAGACAATTCGTCGAGCAAATTCATTTCAGTCGAAATTTTGACATCTCCCTGAAATTGAATCAATCCCTTTTGGGGATGAATTGATGGGTGATTTTTGGCCATAAAAGCTCATTGCTAATGGCTAATCACTCCTTATTCTCTTTGATTCCTCTCCTCATCTATCAGGTTTGATGATGTACCGGTTGCTATCAAAGCGCATCGAGATGCGCTGCAGGCAATCATGATCATCTGAGACTTCGACAAAGACGACCTTGCCATGAACGGCTAGCTTCAGATCTTTGTCCTCCGCGAGTTTCGGAGGGAGGTCAATGATCAATTTCAACTTGGATCCAATGGCAATTGAATTTTTTAAACAGAAAGATGCTCCCTGCTGGCTGATATAGAATAACACCGTTTCTTCTTTAAACGCCTTGCCAAATGCATCCTGACCTTCAACCACTGTAGGCAGGGGGAGTTTGAATCCTTGTTCTGGCCCGATTTTTTTATAGCTGTGTGGCGAAGATTTCCTTAACATCCTTGCTTCCTTTTCCTTATAAATGAGAGGCTAAAATGACATGCCTGAAGTCAGGGGTCAATCACCTTTTTGGATGAAATAAGGGGTGAATTTTTCTATTTGAGAATCACCTTTGCCCTTATTTTGTCACCTCCCGGGTGGTAATTTGGGGTGAGTCGCATTGGACTCAAACTCGCCTATTTTTATTATTATGTGCTATTTAATGCCTTTCCTTGACAAAAAAAAGGGTGGCGGATAGAATGACCAAGGAATCAAGTTTGTGGAGAAAAAAGTGAACAAGACAGAACGATTTGTCAAACAACTCACGCGGAAGAGTGATGATTTTTCAGGGTGGTATACTGAAATTATTCGGAAGGCTGAGCTGGCCGATTACGCCCCCATGAAGGGCATGATGGTTATCCGGCCCTATGGCTATGCCATCTGGGAAAATATTCAACGTTTGATGGACGGGAGGATTAAAGAATCAGGCCACCTGAATGCCTATTTTCCGCTGTTCATTCCTGAGAGTTTTTTGCAGAAAGAAATGGAACACCTGGAGGGTTTTGCTCCCGAGGTTGCCTGGGTGACCCACGGCGGGCAGGAAGAGTTGGAAGAAAGGCTGGCTGTGCGGCCGACCTCAGAAGCCATTATCGGCAGCATGTATGCCAAATGGATTAAATCCTGGAGGGATTTGCCCGTTTTGATCAATCAATGGGCGAATATTGTCCGCTGGGAAAAAGTCACAAGGCCCTTTTTAAGGACGACAGAATTTTTGTGGCAGGAAGGGCACACGGCTCATGCCACTTTTGCTGAAGCCCAAGAGGAGACGCTCAAGATTCTTTCTCTCTACAAGGAATTTGTTGAGACTGAGCTCGCCATTCCTGTGCTTGCCGGGAAAAAGACCGCCAGAGAAAAATTCGCGGGCGCGCTCGAGACTTATGCCATCGAGGCTCTCATGTCTGATGGGAAAGCCCTTCAAATGGGCACATCCCACAATTTGGGCCAACATTTCTCCAAGGTTTTTAACATCCGTTTTGAGGACGAGAACCAGGAACTTCAGTATGTCTGGCAGACCTCTTGGGGGACATCCACCCGGATGATCGGAGCGGTTATCATGTGCCATGGGGATGATTCAGGCCTTCGCCTTCCGCCACAGATCGCGCCGGTTCAAGTTGTGGTTGTCCCTATTTCCCTCGGAAACTGGAAAGAAAACGTGCTTCCTCAGGCAAAAAAGATTGAAGCTGAGTTCAAAAAGCTCGGGTTGCGGGTGAAGCTTGATGAGAGAGAAGAATTCACACCGGGTTGGAAATTCTCCGAATGGGAGATGCGGGGAGTTCCTTTAAGAATTGAGATAGGCCCCACGGACCTTAAAACAAATCGAATTGTTTCGGTGCGGAGAGATAATCAGAAAAAGGAGTCTTTGGGTTTAGATTGCTTAGAGAAAAAAATTCCTGAAATCCTCGAGGATATTCAGAAATCTCTGTTTGAAGAGGCTCTGAAGTTTCAGGTCGAAAATACGCATCAGGTCAAGAATTATGAGGATTTCAAAGAAACGATCGATACCCAGAGGGGATTCATCCGGGGGCACTGGTGCGGGGACGAAGCTTGTGAGGACAGGATCAAAGAAGAGACCATGGCTACCATCCGGGTGATCCCTTTAGACCAGGACCTGCAGGCGAGCGAAGGCCAGTGTGTGCTGTGTCAGAAGAAAGCCGGCGTCTTGGCTTATTTTGCCCGAGCCTATTGAGAGTTACTTTTCAAAAGCCTGTTCCTTTTAAAATGAAAGACGATTTTGAGACTCAAAGAGAGAGAATGGTTGAGACCCAGATCAAGGCCAGAGGCGTCGCGGATGGAAAAGTCATTGAGGCCATGGGCAAGGTCCCAAGGCACCTCTTTGTTCCTGAAAACATGAGATCCTATGCCTATGGAGATGAACCTTTGCCGATTGGCGAGGGACAGACGATTTCGCAGCCCTATATCGTTGCCTATATGACGGAAGTCCTCGAGCTGCGAGGCGAAGAGAGAGTGCTTGAAGTGGGAACTGGCTCCGGCTATCAAACCGCCATCCTGGCCACCCTGGCGAAAGAAGTTTACACCGTGGAGATTGTGAGCGCGCTCTCTTTCCGGGCTCAAGAAATTTTGAAGAGATTGGACTATTCGAACATCTTCTTTAAAATTGGCGATGGCACATCGGGATGGAAAGAATATGCTCCCTATGATGCCATTATAGTCACAGCCGCGCCGGCATCCGTGCCTCAAGCTCTCGAAGACCAGCTCACAGTCAATGGGAAAATGATTATCCCAGTGGGCTATGAGTTTCAGGAGCTGGTGCTCGTCATTCGGGAGAAGGAAAAAATCCAGAAAAGGAATCTTTTGCCCGTGCGGTTTGTTCCATTGATTTCAGTCCATTGAAGGTAAAAAAAATGAAAAAGATACTTCTTCCTTGTTTCCTGATAATGATTGGCTGGGGCTTTTTATCAGAGAAGGCTGTCAAAAATAAATTCGTTAAAGTCTATCTTCCTACTAATGTCTCGATCACGGCCGAGCTTGCGATCACAGATCAAGAAAAGCAGCTGGGGCTCATGTTTCGGGATAAAATCAACTCTGATCAGGGAATGCTTTTTGTTTTTGAAGAAGAAGGGCTCTATTCGTTCTGGATGAAAAACACCAAAATTTCTCTCGATATTCTCTGGCTGGATAAGGAGCGCCGGATTGTCCACATCGAGCGCCAGGTTCCGCCCTGCACCGAAGATCCATGTCCTTCTTATGCCCCTCAATTTCCGGCGCTCTATGTGCTGGAGCTAAGAGCTGGGAGTGCTGATGAAAATCAGCTCAAGCTTTATGACCGGCTCGATTTTGTGCTGCCCGCCCAACAAAAATACTAAAAGGTCCAATGAGTTTTGGGCAAAGAGGTCTATTACCGGAGTCCTGTAACAATAATTTTCAAGCCAAATTTTTTCTCAGAAGAACTCAGTTGTAAATCTTTTCCAACTTTGATACTTATCACTTTTGAATTATTCAAGAAGATTCCCATGACTCATTTTTCATGGCTGGTTGATGGCAGCATTGTGGGGCTCTATTTGCTGGCAACCATGATTGCGGGAATCATGGTCCGCAAGTACATCGGCAAGGTGGAGCACTTTTTGGTCGCAGGCCGGGAAATGGATGTCTATTTGGGCATCGCCTCCCTTGCGGCCACTGAGTTCGGCGTTGTGACCTGCATGTACACCGCCCAGAATGGATACCAGTTTGGGTTTGCCGGGGCGACGCCTGGAATCCTCGAAGCCCTCGCCATGTTTTTGGTTGGAGTAACCGGATTCTGCGTCAAGCCTTTGCGTGATGCGGGGGTGATGACCATTCCCGAGCTCTTTGAAAAGCGCTTCGGCTCCCGCATCCGTTGGGCAGCCGGGGTGGTCATCGTTCTCGGTGGCTTGCTCAACATGGGAGTTTTCCTTCGCACTGGAGGGGAATTCTTGGTGATCGTCTGCAACTTCGATCCCAGATATCTTGAAATCGCAATGACAGCGCTTCTCCTGATGGTTGCAATTTACACGGTGCTCGGCGGCATGCTTTCTGTACTTGTCACAGACTTTCTCCAGTTTGTGGTTATGAGCGCAGGATTGATTGTTGTGACCATCCTTATTCTGGGCAAAGTGGGGTGGGGGAAGCTGATGTCTGCGGTCGCCAGCCATCATGGAGCCGGCGGGTTCAACCCTTTTGTGAACCCTTCCATGGGCTGGGAGTATGTCCTATTTAATGCTTTTCTGAACACCGCTGCGGTATTGACCTGGCAAGCCGTCATTGCCCGCTTGCTCGCAGCAAAGAATACCAGAACGGGTTTGAAGGTCTATAAAGGGACAGCGTTCTTTTTTGTCTGCCGGTTCTTGATTCCAGGAATTTGGGGTATGGCCGCTCTGGCCATGCTCTCTCCAGAAATCGTGGGAGGGAATACCCTTCAGGCCATGCCGCGTTTTCTCAGCACCTTTATTCCTGTCGGACTCATGGGCTTACTCGTAGCGGCCATGCTCGCCGCAGACATGTCGACGGATTCTTCCTATATGCTGACCTGGGCAAGTGTCATTTACAATGACATCCTGGCTCCTATCCATAAACACCGATGGTCAGATAAAAAGGGACTGCGCTGGAATCGAACGATCGTGGCGCTGATCGGTGTCTTTCTTCTATTCTATGGACTTTGGTACCCCCTCAAAGGCGACTTGTGGACCTACCTCGGAGTAACGGCAACTATTTATCTTGCGAGCATATCTGTTTTGCTCATCGCCTGCTGTTACTGGAGGAGGGCCAACAGCTGGGGAGCTGCCGGTGCCGTCATCTTTGGCGCCATCATTCCTGTTGGGTTTCTTGTGATCCAACAAGTTCCGGCCACAGTTGCCCTGGCGAAAACGATAGGGCCTTATTATTCAGGGATCGCGACGTATTTGATCGCCGGAGCAGCCATGGTCGTGGGGTCACTTCTCAAACCCAAGTCAATACCGAGCTTAGCTTAAGGAGGAAAAGATCATGGGAAAGCAATGGCAATGGTTCTGGCTGCTGGTGACGGTGGCCTGTGTTGTCTGGTATTCCACTATCACCATCTATGTCGCCGTCAAGGGAGTCTTGGATATCAAAGGAATGCTGCGGCGACTGGGAGCAAAGCGAGATGAACTTCAGGACAACAAAGAAGAGGATGGCCTGAGTTCCTGGGAAATTAAAAAAAGGAGGTTTTGATGCGAGTCTATTTAAGGGGAAAAGCTAAAAAGCATTATTTTTATAGGAAAATTATAGTTTTTTATCTTTTCTGGGCAGCTCTCAGCATAAGCTGGCTCTCTGCAGATGTTAGACAAACCAAGGAGCCGGTTCCCACGCGCTGGATGTCTCCAGATGGACTTCCAAAACCAGGCCATCTTGTTCCAGTTTTTGCCGGGCCATTGATCATGGTCCCGGTCGAAGGGTTTCTTCCCAAAAGCCAAAACACGAATCTCCCTCTTCCGGGAAGTCAAAAGCGCATCTGCCTTGTTGTTGAAAATAGTCTTTATCCGGCGATTCAAACGAAGCTCAAACGTTTTGTTCAAGACCTTCAACACGACGGCTATGGAGTGATACCTTACCGCTTTATCTCGGGAAAGCCCAAAGACCTTCGGGCTTTTCTCCACAACCTTTATGCCGAATCCAGCTCTTTGTTCGGAGTCATTCTTATCGGGGATATTCCCTATATCATTTATGAAATGATGGAGGATTGGGGCAGCGGAGGCAATTCTCCTGAGTATGAAGATTTCCCCTGCGACCTGTTTTATATGGATTTGGACGGTACCTGGGCGGATCTAAGAGAGGAAGGGGAGGTTCATGCCGGAAATGGGAAGTATGACACGCGCTCGGGAGATATCGACTTGGAAATCTGGGTGAGCCGGATGCAGACAAGCAACCTCACCTTCTTAGGAAAAGAAGCAGCCATTCTCAACAACTATTTTGATAAAAATTATAACTACCGTCATGGCAAATTGAGGACTTTATCTTCGGCTTTGGTCTACGATGATGATGACTGGAAGGACATGGGGCCCGAGGATAAGTCCTATTTAAGAAAAATGCTGAGTTCCGTCACCCTTGTGAATAGCCCAGAGGCCACTAATGCCGATGATTACAAGACAAAGCGCATGCCCACGAATCAAGAATTTATATTCACCCGTTCGCATGGCTATCCAGGAGGCCATGGTTATTATCAGAGCAACAAGAATATTTTTGATTGGATTTATACGAATGACTATGCCACCATCGATCCCCCGGCTCTGTTCTATTCATTTTATGTCTGTTCGGGCTGTGATTATTCATATGATGGGGATTACCTTGGAGGCACAGCCGCATTCAATCAGAAATCAGGACTACTGGTCTGGGGCTCCACTAAGACGGGAGGAATATGGGCTGATGAGACTTTCTATTCTTCCCTCAGTGAAGGATGCTCGTTTGGCGCCGCCTTTGTGAATTGGTACAATTATGTCCAGAGTCTTTATCCCAGTTTGACGCCCCAGTGGTGGTACGGCATGGTTTTGATTGGCGATGGATCGCTTCATCCAGCTGTCTCTATCTCCGGTTACGTGAAGAATTCATCAGGGGTAGGAATCAAGGGAGCGACCCTGAATTTTAGCAACAACGGCGGCAAAGTCATCACGAACAGCAAGGGTTTTTATTCCCAATCAATTCTTTGCGGTTGGTCAGGCAAAGCCACACCCCAAAAAACAGGATATACTTTCAGCCCCGCTTACAAGAAATACACGCAGTTGGGCTCCAGCAAGACAGGGCAGAACTATAAGGGGATAAAAAAGTGATTTTTCTGTTTTAGCCCCCGATCAATCATTGAGCTCTGGAATGGATCATTCTTTCAAGCTCGAGGGCCGCATTCTGGGAAGCCTTTTTCTCACCCAAGAGTGCTTTAATTCTTCTGAATTCTCGAATCATTTCAGCCCGCACTTTTTCAGAATCCAGAATCTTCTTGGCTTCGTCAAAGATCGTTTGGGCCGTGAAATGGCTCTGGATGAGCTCAGGGATAATTTTTTTCTCAGCCAAGATATTGACGATGCTGAAATTTTTGATTTTCATCAGCTTCAGGCCCACCCAGTAACTAAGGTAAGAAATGCGGTAGAAAGCGATGAGAGGAGTTTCAACCAGGGCAGCTTCTAGATTGGCTGTGCCGCAGGCCGAAAGCACAAGGTCCGATGCGGCCATGGCATTGTAGCTATCCTCTGTAAGAATTTTTAAGTCTTCAACTCCCGAAATGATAGAGCTCAATAAAAAGTCTTTCTCCAGAGTTTCAGCCTGAATGAGCACGAATTGTGCTGAAAATTCATCTCGAATTTTGGGAATGGCCTCCATGAGAATGGGCAGATGGTATTTGATTTCGCTCTTCCTGCTTCCGGGGAGGATAGCGATGAGACGTTTCTTTGGGTGCAGCCCGTATTTTCGGAAGAATTCCTTTTTATTCAAAGTAACACTTACTCTCTCCAGGAGTGGATGACCAACATACGTGGCTGGAATTCCATTTTCTTTATAGATGGATTCTTCGAAAGGGAAGATAAGAAGCATCTTCTCCACCGTCTTCTTGATGGTCTTGAGCCTTGCTTTCCTCCAGGCCCAGACAGTGGGGCTGATGAAATAGAGAACCGGGATGGAGAGTTTTTTGAGTTTTTTTGCCAGGCGCAGATTAAAATCGGGCGAGTCAACCAAGACAGCGGCAGCCGGACTCCTGCTTCGGCATTGTTTGAGGATCTGATTGAATATTTTTCTGATGCGGGGGACCTGAGAAATTATTTCGACCGCTCCCACCACGGCCAGTTCCTCCACCGCGAAAAGGACCTCCACGCCTTCTTTTTTCATCCATTTTCCGCCAATTCCGAAAAATTCCCAAGAAGGCTGGATTTTTTTTAATTCATGGACGAGGCTGGCGCCATGTTTTTCACCGGAACTTTCGCCAGCGACGATGAGGATGGAACTCATTCTTTTTCTTTTTTTCGAGACTCGCCATAATAAACAATCTCAGGGGTTTTGTTGGGATCCTGGCCGTAATAGAAAAGCCATTTGTCGTAGGTGTCTTTTCCGTTATAGATTTTAAAAGATTTCTGTTTGGAGGAACTCACAACTCCCAAAATCATGGGATTATCGATAGAAGAGAGAGCACTTTGGGGGGCGATTAGGACCTTTTGAAAGGCTCCCTCTCTTCCCCCTGGCCCTAGTTCACCACCTGGCGTGGGTTCACTTTCCAACCCGCCGATGTCTCCGGTGGCGAGAATGACGTTCCACTCCCCATTTTTGTTTATGGGGTCTTTATACAATCTGCGCAGACACTTTTCTTTGATGAGTTCCTCAAAGTCTTTCGGGAAGCTTCCTGGATTTTTTAGCTGGTAGAGCCGGATCGCTTCAACATATTGTTTGCCTCTGAAAATGAGCTCTTCCTCTTTTTCCCGCTGGATTTCCGATTGCCAGACAGGCATGGCCACCATCAGGCCAATACTCAGAACAAAGACGACCACCATCAGCATGATAAGCATATAGCCTTGCTTTTTACTCCCCTTTTGGAAAAGAGGGGTGAGAGGGGCATTATTTTTGCTCTTCTTAGCCGTCAATAAGGTCATAAGCATATAGCTTTGTGAATTAGATCACCACGTGTTGTAGGCCGTTCCATCGATTCCTTTTTCTTGAGAGCCAGAATGAACATCGATGATTCCTAACTCAAGGTTTGGCTGGATTTCATCTTCAGCAGGGATTTCGCGAACTTCAACCCAGGTGTCTGATTTGCCCGTGAGCGGGTCAATGGGAACGGTCCTTAAATACTTCTCCTCAACCAGAGTCCGGAGAGAAGCTGGGTATTTTCCTTTATCCGAGTAGTATTGGTCGATCAGTTTTCTCATTTGGAAAAGGTCTTCTCTCAATACTGATTCGCGGGCTTTTCTGGTTGCATATTTGTACTGAGGGAGTCCCATCCCCACCAGGATTCCGATCAAAGTAAAGACGATGATAATCTCGATAAGGGTGAATCCCTTTTCGCGCTGAGCCATCCGTTTCTTGATCATATTCTCACCAATCTTGATACTTCGTTCCGTCGAGCGCTTTGCCCTGACTTTTGGTGTAAATGTCATAGACATTCTCTTTTCCCCAAGTTGTGGAATCAGGGTCGTCCTGATAGGACCGGAGCCCCCAATCAGAAGAATTGGTCATGGGGTCCTTTGGGATTCGCCTCAGGAATTTGACGATCTTTTTTGTGCCTGAGCTCGATTTTGTTTCTTCTCTTCCCCCCTCCTCTGCTCCTTGCTGTCCTCCTTCTGTTAGCTCAATGCCCTTGACTAGTGTTTCTAAGTCCGGAGGGTAGCCCTCGGTATCTTCTTTGACCTCGATTTTATTTTCGTCAGCCAGTTTTTTATAAGCGTCAATCGCTTCCCGGATGATCCGGAGGTTCCTTCTGAGCTCAATTTCTTTTTCCCGCTTGACGGCTGTCTTGACTAAAGGCAGGGCTGCTCCCGCCAAAATGGCGAGCACGGTCAGCGTCACCATCATCTCGGTAAGAGTAAAGCCCTTTTTTTGAGAGAAAAGCTTTCTCATTTCTGTGATATTAATCTCTGAAAAACTAAAACTTATTCCTGCGATACCGGTCGTTGGAGAGAGAATCTTTTTTGGATGAATCTTCCTCTAAGACTTTTTTGCTCAGCCGGACCTTGTTGTCCTCGTCGATATTTATCACTTTGACCCGCACAAATTGCCCCATTTTGAGGACATCCCTGACGCTTTTGACCCGGTAATTTGCGATTTCAGAAACATGGAGCAAGCCGACGATGTTGGGAAGGATTTCGATGAAGGCACCATAATCCTCGATCCGAACAACTTTGCCCGTGTAAACCTTGCCCACTTCAGCTTCAATCGTGATTTCCCGGATCATCTCGTGGGCCTTCTTAGCGGCATTCATGTCGGATGAAGCGATCGTGATTTTGCCGCTTTCTTCGATGTCTATTTTGGCTTTGGTTTGGGCGATGATCTTCTTGATGACTTTTCCCGCCGGGCCGATCACTTCACTCACTTTTTCAGGGTTGATGAAAAGAATGATGATCCGCGGGGCATAGGGAGAGATTTCGGGGCGGGGACCCTGGATGACTTCTTTCATCTTTCCCAATACTTTTAGTCGGGCTTCCTTCGCTTTGAATAGAGCTTCTTTAAGAATTTGGGTTGTTATGAAGGGGATCTTGAGGTCGAGCTGGATAGCGGTTACGCCTTTTTCTGAGCCCGTGATTTTAAAATCCATGTCTCCAAAATGGTCTTCAAGGCCTGCAATATCAGTCAGGATCGCGTATCGGTCGCCCTCCTTGACCAAGCCCATGGCAATTCCCGCGATGGTCATGGAGAGCGGAACTCCCGCATCCATCAATGAAAGGATGCCTCCGCACACAGTAGCCATGGAGGAGGAGCCGTTCGATTCCAGGATGTCGGAGACAATGCGGATCGTGTAGGGGAAGTCTTCCGCATTGGGGATAGCAGGAAGAATGGCTTTTTCAGCAAGGGCACCGTGTCCGATTTCGCGCCTTCCCGGGGCTCTCAGAAAAGACACTTCGCCGACGCTAAAAGGTGGGAAGTTGTAGTGAAGCATGAACCTTTTTTCCGCCTCTTCTCCCAGCCCGTTAAGTCTTTGCACATCCTCAAAGGTGCCCAGAGTGACTGTGGCCAGAGACTGGGTCTCGCCTCGGGTGAAGAGAGCCGAGCCGTGGGTTCGGGGTAAAATCCCAACTTCAATGCTGATGGGCCTGATTTCATCGAAATTTCTTCCATCAGCTCTTTTCCCCTGGTTGAGAACCAGATTGCGGAGAAGTTTCTTCTGGATTTTATAAAAAATCTCCTTGGTCTCACTGATTTCTTCTTCATTATCTTGAGGCACGGTCCGGAGCAGAGAATCCAGGATCTTGTTCGCTTCGGTTTCACTCTCTTTTTTGGCTTTGATCTGGATAGCCTGGAGCAAGAGGGAAGAGATTTGTTGCTCGATTTTTGCCATCTTGGCTGGGTCGACTTCCTTTACAGCAAATTCGCGTTTTTTGATGTTCAGTTGACGGTATAGATCTTTTTGGGCTTGAATGATTTGCCGGATGGACTCCTGAGCCAGAGAACTGGCCTCAATGATTTTCTCTTCATCGACTTCGATTGCCCCGGCCTCCATCATTCCAACTCCTTCTTCTGTTCCCACGACCACCATGTTGAGAGGGCTTTTTTCGAGCTGGGCGGCTGTGGGATTGATCAAAAATTGATTATCCACAAGCCCCACTTTCACAGCTCCAAGAGGAGTTGTGAAAGGAATATCTGAGAAGTAGAGAGCGGCTGAAGCCCCAATGATGCCCAATGTATCAGGTTCATTCTCCAAGTCTGCGGATAGCAGGAGGGCCACAATTTGCGTATCAAAGAAGTAGCCCTCGGGGAAGAGCGGCCTGATCGGCCGGTCGATGAGCCGGCTCACGAGTATTTCGCGTTCTGAAGGCTTGCCTTCCCGTTTAAAAAATCCCCCAGGGATTTTCCCTGCAGCATATGTATTTTCCCTGTAATCGACGATCAGGGGAAGGAAAGATTTTGCCTCATTGGCTTCCTTTTTGGAGGTGGCGGTGACAAACATGATGGTGTCCCCATAGCGGACTAAAGCGGAGCCATCCGCTTGCCTTCCAATTTTTCCTATTTCGATAGATAAAGTGCGATTATTGATTTCAAGACTTATTTTTTGAGACATGATAACCCCGTCGGCCCGGGCCTATTTCCTAAGGTTAAGCTTTTGAATGAGCTTTTCGTAGCGGGCGACATCCACTTTTTTCAAGTGTTCCAGAAGCCTTTTTCTCTGCCCAACCAATTTCATCAGGCCAGTCCGGGAATGATAATCCTTTTTATGGATGGAAAAATGTTCGATCAGCGAATTGATTCGTTGGGTCATCAGAGCGATTTGAACCTCTGGCGAACCCGAATCTGCTGCGTGCAGTTTGTTTTCCTCAATAATTTTTATTTTTTCTTCTTTCATAAGCACTAATATTTTCTCCTTTTAATTCTTAATTATACTATCAAAAAATGAGGTGAAAGTAAACTAGTTTTCAATGGTGCTTCCTCAATGATGAGATAAGACAAAGGAGAGAGGGGGATTTTCTAAAAACTTAGGATTTTTTTCCGGCGCAGAAGCTGCTGGGCATATTTGGAGGCCAAACCTCCCTGGGAGTTTTTTATCTCTTCGAGTTTTGCGTTGATCTCCGCCAGAGTCATTTTGTTGATTTTCTTATTTTTAGAAGAGCCTCCGGAGCCTTCAGAGGGAGCAGGAGTTTCTTCTTTTTTAGCAGTTTTTTCCGGCTTTTTTGCCAGTTCTTTCTTCTCTCTTTTTTCTTCAGCCATGGATGCGTATCCTTTCCGGTATTCGACTTGGTAAACTACCAGAGGATTGAGCTCCTCACTTATAAAATAGCAAAAATTGATTTTTTTAGCAAGGGAAAAGGGCGCAAAGGCAGCCCCTCTATCTTCCAGCGGAGACCGCCTCTGTTGCGAAAAGTGGGATAAAGCAAAAAAAGATCACAAAATTCTGATAATAGATAGGGCCAGGCCGGTCCCTGTGTGTTCGAAGACCTAGGCGGGCGGGTGGGTTTGGTCAAGAACACACAGGGACCGGTCTGGCCACCAACTGGTCGATCATTATCTTGGCCCAAAACAATAACCCCACTTTTCGTCATAGAGCCGCGGCAATCTTGCACGAAAAGGGAGAATTTAGTATAGTCAAGCGGCAGTGTATCTGGTTTATTCCCTTTTGCTTTTCTTCGCGATTCTGTTTTATTTCCCCATTTATTTTTTCAGGATAAAAATCATAAAAAGAGAAAAGCTCTGCCTGCGCGAAAGATTGGGGCATGGCTTGCCTCAAATGATGCCTGGAGAGGAATCTATCTGGATTCATGCCGTTTCTGTGGGCGAAGTCCTCTCCCTTCAGAATCTCGTCATGGAACTCAAGAAAAAGCACCCGTCCTGGAAAATTTATTTTTCTTCTTTGACGAACGCCGGTCTTAAGGTAGCCAAGAAAGAGCTCAAAGATGCGGATCATGTCTTTTTCATCCCTCTCGATTTTGCCAGGGTTGTCAAGCGGTTCTTCAAAACTCTCGAGCCCAAGATGCTGGTCCTGGCTGAAGCTGAGTTTTGGCCAAATCTCTTAAGAGAAGCCCGCAGGCAAACAAACGGCATTCTTCTCGTTAACGGCAGAATGTCGCAGCACGCATTCAGGAAGTATACCCGACTTAAGCCATTGGCCAGAGGAATTTTAAAACATATTGACCTCTTTTTAATGCAGACTGATAGGGATAAGGAGAAGATCGAAAGCCTCGGGATTGAACCCGATCGGGTGGAAGTCGCAGGAAACCTCAAATCAGAATTGAGCCTCCCTCAGTTTACTGCTGTGGAGATCTTGGCTGTCAAAAAGAATCTGGGAATTTCCCGGGGGAAAAGAGTTATAGTTGCCGGGAGCACTCGCAAGGGAGAGGAAGAGATGCTGGTTGAGGCTTATGCTGAAGCCAGGCAGAATCGGGAAGACCTGCTTCTTATTCTTGCTCCGCGGCATCCAGAAAGGGTTCATGAAGTTGAAAAGATTTGTCATAATTACGAGTTTAAAATTGCAAAAAAAACCCAGGTCACCCCGGAAGCGGTTTGGGATGTTCTCATTTTAGACACGATTGGAGAATTGGTTCGATTCTATGCGCTTTCGGATGCCGCATTTGTAGGAGGGAGCTTGGTGGAATGGGGAGGCCATAATCTCCTCGAGCCCGCTTTTTACCGCAAGCCCGTCTTTTTTGGGCCCCACATGGAGAATTTCCGAGCTTTAGCTGAAGAATTTGTCGAGGGCCGAGCGGCCAAGATTGTGTCCAATAAAGAAGAGCTGGTGGACATGTTTCTGCTTATAGATGAAAAAGAGCTCGAGGAAATGGGGAAGAGGGCCGAAGAACTATTACATTCCCTTCAAGGGGCCACAGCAAAAACGATCAAAGCTATCGAGACTATTATGGCTAGATGATGAAGGAAAGAATCACGTTGCTCAACAAAAGAAATTTAAAAGCTCTGACCTTGCTTTGGGCGTTCTTCTGGATTTTCTTTCTTTTCTCCAGCCAAAAGCTTCTTTGGGCTGAAACTCAACCTCCATCTAAAGACAGATTTAACCGAGAATTTATTTTCAAAGCTGGCAAAGATTTTAAGGAAGTCGTTACTTCTCCCCAGAACTGGAGCCGCAATGACCTCTTGAGATTATCAGCGGTTCTTGGAACAGGAGTGCTTCTCTATGCTTTTGACCAGGATATTCAGAACTGGGCCCAGGAGAGGCGCACCTCGTCTTCAAATGATTTTATGGGATTTATGAGCAATTTTGGCAACGGATTTTGTTTGGCAAGTTTTATGGCCGGGCTGTACGCAGCCGGAGAAGTCACCAATAAAAATAGCCTGAGAAAGGCCGCCCTGTTAAGTTTTGAGAGTTGGATTGCTTCAGGGGTACTTGTCGTGGGGATAAAGGTTGTTGTCGGAAGAGCGCGTCCCAGGACCGGTGAATCCCAACATAGCTTTTACCTTTTCTCAACCCGGACAGCTCACAATTCTTTTCCCTCCGGCCATTCAGCCTCTGTTTGGGCGGTTGCGACGACTGTTGCCGATCAATCAGAGACCAAGGTTATAGACATTTTAGCCTACAGCCTTGCCACAGTGGCGAGTCTATCCCGAGTTCACAACAACGACCATTGGGCTTCCGATGTTTTTATCGGCTCTGCGCTTGGCTATTTTGTCGCCAAAAAAATCTGTGCCCTCAACCGAAAGCCGGGAACAAAGAAGCTAAGCTTTGCCTTTCAGTTTTCCAGGCAGAGGCAGGCCCTCACCCTTTCGCTTGCCTTTTAATCAGTAAGGAGGGACGTTCCTTATAGGATGCATTTGTATCTAGGTGAGGCTACTGAAAAGGAATAGGGTCCTGTCACGGCTCCTCCCCATCCGTCCTCGCCTCCGCTCCCCCAAGATACCGCACTGGAAATGATTCAAGCGCCGTGAGGCTCCGGGCGGGTGGGGAGCCCCTCCGCCATGCCACCCTCCTTTGATTGTCGCACCAAATCACATAAACAAAGAGGCAGCGTTCGCTATGATAAAATTGGACATCTGTTTGGGGATTCGATATATTATCAGGGTAAATTTTATGTTGAGGACAGACGATGCAAAGAAAAATCAATCGCCGAAAATTCCTTAAAAAAACAGCGCAGGGTTTCACCGCGGTGGGGGTCGGAAGCTGCGGGTGGCTGCTTCAGGGTTGCGTTTCTAAAAAAAAGTTTGACCTGGTGATCAAGGACGGCCTGGTTTTTGATGGGAAAGGACGGCCTGGTTTTGGGGCTGATGTCGGAATTAATAGTAATATTATAGAAACTATAGGAAAAATAGATTATGGCCAAGCGAAGACGGTTATCAATGCCAGAAACCTGGCGGTCGCGCCGGGCATCATCGATGTCCACGACCACACGTCGGTGGAGCTTTTGGCAAATCCCAAAGCGGAAAGTGCCGTCCATCAAGGAGTGACGACGACCATTAGCGGGAACTGTGGCGAATCTCCTTTCCCTATCCCCAGGGAAACCTGGGAAGAACAGAAAAAGAACTTGAAGGAAAAATATGACCTTGACCTCAACTGGCAGGACATTCAGGGCTTTTTTGCTAGGCTTGAGGAGAGGGGAATGGCCTTCAACTATGCTACGCTCGTCGGCCAGGGCACAATCCGTGGGGTTGCGATGGGGTTCAAAAACCGAAAGCCCACTTCTGAAGAGCTTTCGAAAATGAAAATGCTGGTTGCTGAGAACATCAAAAAAGGTGCCTTGGGTCTTTCCAGCGGGCTTGAATACACTCCCAGCAGCTTTGCCGACACCTCCGAGCTCATCGAGCTCTGCAGAGTAGCAGCTCCATATGGAGGTATCTACGCCACGCATATGAGGGACGAGGAAGACCTTGTGCTCGAGGCCGTGGCTGAGGCCCTTCAGATTGCGCGGGAGGCCGGGGTCAAGCTTCAAATATCTCATTTGAAAGTCTGCTATCCCCAAAACTGGCCAAAACTTAATTCTGCCTTGGCTAAAATCGAATTGGCTAAAAAAGAAGGAATCGATGTTTTCTGCGACAGATATCCCTACATTGCTGCAAGCACAGGCTTGAGCATTCTTTTCCCTCTTTGGGCAAGAGAGGGGACCGATGAAGATTTTCTTTCCCGTCTTAAAGACACTTCTTTAGATTCCAAGCTCCGCGCCTCTATCAATGACCTCGAGAAAAAGCTCGGTTCCTGGGATAAAATCCTTATTTCCTCTGTTGCCTCTGAGAAAAATAGGCCGATTGAAGGGAAGAACGTGCTGGAGGCGTCGAAGGAAGCCTCGAAGTCTGTCTATGATTTTATGCGAGATTTGTTGATAGAGGAGAAGGGGCGGGTGGATATGGTTGAGTTTGTGATGAATGAAGAAAATTTAAAAAAGATTCTGGCTCATCCCCTTGTGGGCGTTGGTTCTGACGGCTCAGCCATAGCGCCCTATGGCGTCTTGGGTCGAGGCAAGCCCCACCCGCGACACTACGGGACTTTTCCCAGAGTCCTGGGCAAGTATGTGCGTGAAGAAAAAATTTTGCCTCTGGAGGAGATGCTCAAAAAAATTACTTCTCTAGTCGCGCAGAGGTTTGGGCTTGAAAAAAGAGGAGTCATTGAGCGCAATTATTTTGCGGACTTGGTTGTTTTCGACCCGAATAAAATCATTGATAGGGCCACTTATACAAACCCCCATCAGTATCCTCAGGGTATTGAATATGTTCTTGTCAACGGCCAGGTTGTCATCCAAAACGGGGAACACACAGGCCAGCTTCCGGGCATGATTCTGAGGAAAAAAATCAAGGTTTAAGAACGAGCCATATGGCAAAGCGAATTTTGACTTTTTCTCTATGCATCTTTTTTCAATCGTTATTAATGGCCACAACGGAAAGCCCCGTTTCGCTTCAAACCGAAATTCTCCAGACACCCGGTGGCGTGAACCTTGAATTTGCCTTCAGGGCTTATCAACCAGGCGAAATAATCCTCGTCACTCTGAAAGAAAATCCTTCTCTCAAAAGGGCGACGATTCGATTCCAGGGAAGAGACTATCATCTGGAAAAGAAAGAAAACGGCGGCGCGATTTTTGTTTTTATCGGACTCGACCTCGGCCTTAAGCCGGATAGATACCTGATGGAGGTTTCCATCGAGAGAGAGGAAGGCAGAAAGGATTTTTCTCAGAAAGAGATTTTTGTCCAGCCTAAAAAATTTCCGGTTAAAAAATTATGGGTCAAAGGAGAATTTGTTACTCCTCCCCCAGAAGTTCAGGAAAGAATCCAGAGGGAGGCAGAGCTGCTTCGAGCAGTCTACAGCATCATAACCCCTGACTGGCTTGGTCGCGGAGAGTTTATCCTGCCCTTTTCGGGAAAAGCTGCCCCCAATTTTGGCGAGAGACGCATCTACAATAATGTGCCCCGTTCTCTTCACGCCGGAGTGGATATGGCCGCACCTCTTGGCACTCCCATCCAGGCTTCAAATTCGGGAAAAGTTGTACTGGCCAGTGATTTGTACTTTTCAGGCAAGACCGTCATCATCGACCATGGCCTCGGGCTTTTTACTTTTTACTGCCATTTTTCCAGGCTCATGGTGAAAAGGGGAGATTGGGTGAATAAAGGTGATGTGATTGGAAAAGCGGGTTCCACAGGCCGCTCCACAGGACCCCACCTTCACTGGGGAGTTAAAGTCTATGAGAGCCGAGTTGACCCTTTTTCGCTAATAAGCCTTCCGCTGTAAATCGAATCTGTCCGCTCTGGCAGCGATCGGATTTATCCGACTCCCTCATTTTTTTAAATATCTATCAAGCCAGTCGAGGACTGTTTTCCACCAGAGCTCTGCGTTGAGCGGCTTCTGGATAAAATGGTCTTCGTCAGGGAAATAAAGGAGCCTAGAAGGGACTTTCATCCGCTGGAGGGCGGTAAAGAATTGGAGTCCTTGGGAGAGCGGCACTCGGAAATCATTCTGACTGTGGATGACGAGGCACGGAGTTTTGAAATTTTTAATATAAGAACTTGGCGACCATTTCTGGTATTGCTCCGGGCTAGTCCAGGGTGTCCCTTCATACTCCCATTCGGGAAACCAGAGTTCTTCGGTTGAGCCCCACTCGGAGCGAAGGTCAAAAACACCGGAGTGGCTGATCAGGCATTTGAAGATGTCGGTCTGTCCCTCGATCCAATCGATCATGTAGCCGCCGTACGACGCCCCGGCCGCCGCGTTCCGGTCCATGTCGATAAACTGGTAGCGGCCTTGAAGATATTCCAACCCCATGATGATATCCTTATATGGCTTTCCGCCCCAGTCGCCGCTGATAGAATCCGTAAAGGCTTGACTGTAGCCTGTGCTGCCATGAAAATTGATCATCGCCACCACATAGCCAGGCGCGGCGAACATCTCGGCATTCCAACGATAGTGAAAATTGTCTTGCCAGGCTCCTTGAGGCCCGCCATGGATAAGCATCACCAGAGGGTATTTTTTTGCGGCGTCAAAGAAGGGAGGCTTGAGTAGAAAACCATGGACTTTGTCTTTGGCTGCTCCTTCAAACCAGAACTCTTCGGCCGGGTTAAGCTCGAGCTTTGCCAGAAGCTTGGAATTCACATCGGTCAACTGAACGAGTTTTTTTGTTTCAAGGTTGAAACTCCACACATCTGCGGGCTGATGGAGGGCCTGTTTGAGGAAAATCATCTTTTTTCCGCAAGGGCAGATAGATAGGGAGCTAATAAAATGGCCGCTTAAGATATTTTCTATCTTTTTATCAGCTATGGAAACTTTAAAAACGGCTGTCCTGCCTTTTTCCTCTGCGGCGATATAAATAGCCAAGCTATCCGGGGACCAGACTATTTCCCCCACAGAATAATCCAAATTTTCAGTAAGATTGATGGCTTCTTGGGCCGCTCGGTCATAGAGCATCAGGCTGTATTTATCCGCCTCAAACCCTGGCCTGGCCATCGCCCGGTAGGCAATATACCGGCCATCCGGAGAATATTGGGGAAGGGTATCACTGGCCTTGTTGGAAGTGATTTTTTTAATTTCCCCGCCATTGACAGCGGTTGTGAACAGATCATTATTTGTCCCGAGTGAAAGCCGCAATTCCGGGTCTATGTTGCGGGCAAAGCAGAGCTCTCTTCCGTCCGGAGAGAAGACGTAATCGCTTGAGCCTCCGGGCGCGATCGGAGGGCAGTCATAATCTCCAGGCGTGACATCGATTGGCTTTCCCCCTTCGGCCGGAATCACAAAGACATGGCTTCGCGTTCCATCCCACCAGGAATTCCAGTGGCGATAGAGCAGCTGGTCGTAAATTCGAGCTTCGACCTGACTTTTCTTCGCCTCTTCTCTTTTTCTCCTGTTGCAGTCTTCGTCAGGACAATCAGGGTAAACGGATGAGGAGAAAGCAAGATGGGTTCCTGCCGGCGACCAGACAATCCCTGAAGCTCCGCCCGAAATATTCGTCAAGGGATAAGCTTCCCCGCCTTCAAGATTGATTAACCAGATTTGAGCTGAGCCTCCCCTTGCGGAGATAAAGGCAATTTTTTTCCCATCAGGAGTCCAGCGAGGGTTAAAATCAGCCTTGGGGCTTGAGGTCAGCCTGCGCATTTCACCCCCTGCAGCAGGCACAAGCCAGATGTCGCTGTCGCTCTTATTTCCTTCTTTGTCCATGACGGTCACAACAAAGGCAATAAGCTTGCCATCAGGTGAAACCTGAGGGTCTGCGACGCGTTTGATCTGGATAAAATCATCAAAAGTTATGGAGTGCGTTTGGGCAGCTCTCAGGCTGAGGTTTAACATCAAAAATAATGCCGCTGATAAAATAAAAGTTTTTTTCATTTTTTCTCCTTATCATTCATCAAATTAGACTCAGCCATTATATAATAAAATGAAGACGCTGTCCGAAATGACACTTTACCGCTAAAAAGCGATTCGCTTTTCAGTGTCGAGCGAATCCTATATAATACAAGCAAAAAGGCAATAATGAGAAAATTCGTTCTTCCGGCATTGATCGTTGTTTTTACT
>Ga0315280_10004582_pt1 | contig 20300 bp, 11 predicted proteins | sample YL17G06_40_MG_FD_203697 | JGI IMG/M metagenome (GOLD analysis project Ga0315280, IMG submission 203697) | Sediment microbial communities from Yellowstone Lake, YNP, Wyoming, USA - YL17G06_40 | ecosystem: Environmental > Aquatic > Freshwater > Lake > Sediment | place: USA: Wyoming | collected... | reverse complement strand
AAGTTCGTGCAGATCATGAGACTGTAACCGAAAGTTGACTGGGCGCTCTTATTGAAACAGCCGCGAGGTTAAAGACAGGTAGAGAATTCTTATAGAACGCTTTTTCATAAAGCATATGAATAGGATATTCAGATTGGTTGGAAGGAGAATGGCGCCTCAGAAAAGCGGAGAAAGGAGAAAAGGGAGAAGATCAGTTGTTTTTGAGCCATTCTCCTCCTCCCGATAGTTACTTCATTTTGCTAATAAGGCTCTATTCTGTTTTACTTGTTGGTTAAGTTAATCGGACTTTGAATGTCCGCATCTTGGACAGGACACGTTTACGTGCGCTATAGGTAGATGTGGCCAGTTCATCCTTGGTGTTGGTTGAAATGGTTTGACAGGAGTATTGCATCGAGTATGTCTATCAAACCGTCAACGTTGAGGTCTGCATTTGGGTCCCACAAGCCAGTTTGATGGATATTGACATTGAAATGGTTTGCGAGTATTATTGCATCCAGGATGTCAACGATATGGTCACCATTAATGTCTCCAGGTATCGTAGTGCGTAGCGCGCGCTTCTATGCTGTTTTTCCGAAGTTGCCTGCAAGTGTGATTGCGTCGTAGATGTCGACGATGTTGTCTCCGTTGATGTCTGCGTTAATGTTCCAGTTTGAAGTGTTTGGGCGAGAGTCGTAGGCTCCAGCCAACGTGATAGCATCGTAGATGTCGACAGTGAAGTCGCCGTTTATGTCCCCTGGAATAGTAACTGAGATCACGCCGCCTGTGAAGTTGTTGTCCGCCGTGTCTGTTTCGCCTGGAACAGTGTCTGCAATGGCGCTCATCGTGTAGTTGCCCTTGGCAAAGCCGGATGTGTTCGATGCAAAGGTTAGGATGATCGATGTTCCGTTAAGCATGTTGTCTATTTTTTGAGTTCCTATAACTGTTTCGGTGGCAATGAGGGTTACGTTGAAGACTTCTGAAAATTTCCCATGATTTTCAACGGTTACAGTAATATTGGTGGAAAAACCTTGGCCTACGACTGTTTTGTAACTTGTGATGCCAGTGACAGCTACATCGTGGTCTGCCCATGTAACATTCACCGTTCCATCCATGGCTGTGTAGGGAATCGGTTTCGGAGGTATTTTTTCGTCTCCCAGCGTTATGTCAGCGAGGTGAAGTAGGGTGTCGCCTTCAGCTAGGGCTTTGAAGGTGATTGTTGCCAGCGTTCCGCTGCCATTTGCTGAAACCATTCTTAACAGGGTGCAGTATGTCAGAATGCGACCGTGTGTACTGTTGTAGTTGTTGGTGATGTTTTTGTTGAAGTATGTACCGCCGGCGGTCTTTAGAAATGAGCCTTCAGTCACTGCGCTGCAGTTCAGCACGGAATTCAGATAGTACAAATTGAACTGCCAGCACGTGAAATTTGCTATGTCGGTCACGGTGATATTTACGTCAAAAACTGCTCCAACCGAAACGATGGATGTTGACGGGTCAGCTAGAACCTGTGCGGAAGCTGCGGAAACTCTGTAAGCCGATGTTAATAGTGCTAAGAGACAAAACCATAAACATGCCGAGACGTATGTTTTGTGCAGCACTTATCTCCTTTCTCCCTTTACTTGAGGGGTAATAATACGCAAAAAAGATATATAAACCTGCTTAACCGACGATTGGGAGTCTGTTTCGGTACTTCCCTCACGTAGGCGCGCGCGCTTCATCAACATGATAGACCTGTTGGTCATCTCTTTACAAGGCTTAACATCAACATTTTCGCATTATAAAGATGAGTTAAGTGCCGCCTCGAAAACGACGTGTCAAGGGATTTGCAGGCCGTAGAGGACCACTGCAGGAACCTGAATGCAATGAACGCCGCAATGAGTTCTGGCAGCATCAGAATGAATTGAATGAAACTCGCCTAGACACTATTTATAGAGCAATTGAACCTTTTCGAGTAAGAAAAAGTCGACAGCTATATAAATAGCGGTAGCAAATACAATAATTTATAGGATGCCCGCTTGTCTTGTCCTCCTTTCTCCCTTAAAGAATGGATGGAACGTGCGGGTTGGGCATCCTATATTCTGCTGACGCTTAAGCCCTCGTAGCAATTGGTTCGCATCAACATCCTTTTCTGTCTGTCACATGTTGGGTTTGCTGGTTCTGGGTTCTGTGAAATTTCGCGCGCTACAAGAATCCGGGAGACGGCGCGCGCGGCTCCGTAGACATCTTCGACCTTCGCACCGTAGCAGCCTTCTAAGACCAGGATAACACCGTCTACGACTTGAACGGCGATAACATCATTGACATCTTCGACCTCGTAATAATCGCCTCAAACTACGGCCCCACCTACGCATAACAACCCATCAAAATTCCCCTTTTTCTTTTCTAACCTTCAGAGTTTCAGCCAGAATTTCTTCAATAGAACTTCTCTCCTGAAACTTTAAATACGGTTTAACCACATAGTTGTATTCGCGTAAACTTTAAGGGAGAAAGGAAGAAAATGAAAACAAAACTACTACCTGCTTTGATGCTTTTGTCACTTCTAACCAGTCTATCAGCTGTTGCCGTCAGCATTCGACCGGTGGCTGCGGCCCCAGATGAACTTAAAATCACTCCATCTACCGTGAACAAGACTCCAAGTGATCTCAATAGCTTCTTTGACGTATTCGTGGACATAACCGTCACAGACCTGTACGGCTTCGACATCAAGATCACATGGGACAACACATTAATAACATTCTCAGACCTTGTTGGTGGTCACACCTATCTAGATGCAATATGGCCGCAGGGCTTCTTTGAACCGTTAAATCTCAGCCCCCCACCAGCCTATCAGACCGGTCCAGGCTATGTTAGGTATGCTGCGGTTGCAACTGGTGGAACGGGTTACACGGGTTCTCACACTCTGTTCAAAATAACATTCAAGATTGTCAAGGCCTGCAACTTCCCATGGTCCACAGCAATTCACTTTGAGACGGTTAAACTGAGTGATTCGAACTCGAACAGTATCCTTGCCACGCTGACTGATGGACAATACAATATGGCTGCTACAGTGCCGGACCTCGAGTTCGTAGTGCATGATCCTGATCCGACCAAGCCGTTTGAGTACTGCAAGACGTTTGAGGTTGAAGTCTATGTCACACACATCTGCGCCAACTTGAAAGATTATGATTTCATAATTGACTACAATTCAGAGCTGCTAAAGTTTGTAGATGCGGACTACTGGGGCGTGTTGGGAGGCACATCTGACTATGCGAGCTACATACTGCTTGGGCCTGGCAGAGTTGAAGTCAAAGACACGGGCGGCATCGTTTGGAGCGGTGACCGAGGGCTGCTGTTTGCACTGACTTTTCACGTGGAATTCGACGACAGAATCGAACACATCTGGAGAAACACATCACCCCAACAACTTCCGGCCCAGGTCTCTTTCGAGGCTGCGGAGCTAAGCTTCTTAGAAGGCACTATACCGATGAGCGGGATCGCGATGCCTTCGGCTCTGACCGTAACGATCAACCTGATTCAGGGCGACGTGGACTGCGACGGCAACGTGGACGTATTTGACCTGCGCACGGTAGCCGCATTCTACGACCAAACTGGACCTGCAAAGTACGACGTGAAAACCGACAACACAATTGACATATTCGACCTGGTAGTCGTAGCCGTGAAGTTTGGCTATCACAATCCATAGACCTGCAGCTACGCTAAAGGGAATACAACAGATTCCCCTTTTTTTGATTTCAACCACCTACAGTTAATCATACTTGGCCGAAGCCGGAATAAGGTAGATGTCTAACTCCATATTGGGTCGAATGAGACCTGAAGCGCTCTAGGGGTGGGAGGGGGTGCCTAGAGATAGTATATATACTATCTTTGAGCTTCTCTGTGAGACCGGCGCCGCCAGATTTGTTAGAATTCTACGGCAAGATACGTTGCCAAGTCTGCAAGAGTAGCCGCCTTTTCATATAGAAGATGGGCACGCTAAAGAGAAAACAATGAACTCTTCCTTTTTCCAGCTTCAACCAAATGTCGTAACTAAAGTGAACATACTAGATGTGACCCCGATTGCAGAGGCCTTCCAAGCCTGGCAGCCACAATTAGAACCAAACACAGACCTTAACAAGAGATCGACGGATCAACATCCTCAGCATGCCGCAGTGGCAAGAGAGCTTGGAAAGACACACAATGAAGCATCGTGAAATGTCATCTATTCTCAGCATAGAACTTTTCTCCTGAAACTTTAAATACGGTTTAACCGCATAGTTGTATTCGCGTAAACTTTAAGGGAGAAAGGAGAAAATGCTATCGTCTAGAAGTAATTATAGGAGGTTTCATGGTAGCATCGCAATTGCCTTGATCTTGGTTAGTGTTTTTGCGGCCACATTGAGTATCGTGCCAAGTGTTTCAGCTGACTTGATCTTGGTCAAGGGTAATGAACCCCTTGGACAAACTACCTTTGAGGGAAGCGATGTTGACAGCAAGGGAAACGTGTTTGTTGGATACAACTACGGCATATACAAGAGTGTTGATAGTGGAAGAACTTTTATTCTAAAGTTTACAATTCCTTTCCAACCCGATCCTTGGACTTTGATGGCTGGGAGAATCTGGTGTCTATACATTGATTCTCGTGACTATGTCCTTGTAAGTGCGATTGGCACTAATCGTCTATACAGAAGCACGGATGGCGGAGAAAGTTTTACTGAGGTTTTGAATCTTAATCGTCCAAGTAACGATGGCGGTATCATCAACATGGGTGAAGATGAATTGGGGAATCTGTATGCTTGTGAATATGGTAATGCTAAGAGTGCAAGACTGTTCAAAAGCAGTACAGGTGGAGAACTGGGAAGCTGGAGTAGCATAAGGAATTTTGACACACGACATCTTCACAACGTAAAGATGAACCCGTACAGCAACTGGCTCTATGTTGCCACAAGCGAAGATTCTGGCGGTGACACCGAGTCTCGTTCAATATATAGAAGCAAAGACCACGGGGCATCATGGGCTCGCGTAGTACAACAACCTACTAGTCTTTCTGGGTTTGTAGCTATCGAGTTCTACAACGACTGGGTTGTTCTTGGAGAAGATAATGCTGGCGGATACTCTAGTATAGACAGGTTCAGAGATGATGGAACCGACGGGATATTCGTCACGCAAACAGTCTGGGGGCTCAACCCATTCGCCACTAACTTCTATGGTGGCACCAAACTTGGAACCCATCTTGTTTTTGCCACAGGACGGGAAGGTAATAGTGGCACACTATACATTTTGGATTCAACAGATTCTCAAAACTGGAATGTCATTGATTCTATGTCTGCCTCTTCTAGTAATGATGATCACAGGGGTATTCTGAACCCACATCCAAACCGAAATGGGCGAATATACACCTGCCAAGTTGCTGGGTCGGCTGCGTACTATACACTGGGCACGCCACCGCCGCCGCCCAAGCATATTGTGGACGGAGTGATAAACCCGGGCGAGTATGCTGGAGGCATGGCTGTTACGCTCGTAGGAAGAACGGATCCAACCTTTACTGTAAACGCTTTCATAGACTGGGACTCACAGTACTTGTACGTGGCCGTCAACGAACCCGTTCCCCCAGGCGGTGGAGGACCCACAGATTCCTGGATTGAATTCGGGTTAGACCCTGGCCCAGGATGGCCCAAATTGGAAGCTTTTGTCTTGTTCTGCAGCGGAGCGAAGCACGAGGTGGAATGTCCGAAGCCAACTCCACCAGGCCAGTGGGGTTGGACCGATGCATACGCTTTCCTCGCTGCTACAGGCACGGCCACAGAGTTCAGGGTCAAGTACACCGATTTCGGCATAGCATTAGGCAACACGATAAAGATGGAGATCGACAGAAACAAGGGTCCACCACCACCGCTGCCGTACGGGTTTGCCGCGTTTTGGCCTCAAAACGCAAAAGCCTACGATGTATATCCTGACACGACTACATGGGGCGACGTGTACCTAGCTCCGCGGGTTCCGACACTCTACATCGATCCTTCGCTGGTGGCAAAGGTTCCTGGCGATGTGGGTTCAACTTTCACCGTGTCCGCGATGATCAAAGATGTCACAGACTTGTTTGGCTTCGAGATTAAGATCACGTGGGACAACACGTTGATCACATTCTCCAGCCTCGACAACACCTCCCTCACCGCCATATGGCCTCAAGGCGAGTTCCAACCATTACCCGAACCAGGGTACCAGACTGGTGCTGGCTACGTAAACTACGCCGCGGTTGCAACGGGTGGAAACGGTTTCACTGGCGCCGGGACTCTGTTCAAAATCACGTTCCATATTGAGAAAGCCTCTAACTTCCTGCTGACGACGCCAATCCACTTTGACACGGTTAAGCTGAGTGATTCGCATTGGAACAGTATCTCTGCCACGCTGACTGATGGACAGTACCAGATGGGTGCTGGTCAAGCGCCGGACCTCGAATTCGCGTTGGTCGAGCCTCCTCCAAGTAAACCTTTCGAGTATTGTAAGATGTTTGAGGTTGAGGTGTATGCGACTCACGTGACGGATATGACGGATTTTGACTTGACGGTTCTCTTCAGCTCGGAGCTTCTCAGGTTTGTGGACGTTGATTATTGGGGTGTTTTTGGCACTGGGCTGGTCACGAGCACGGCTGGCAGCGTTCGCGTTTGGATTGGTGCTGGTGCTCCCCACACTGGCGATAGGCTGCTGTTGTTTGCGTTGACTTTTCACGTGGAGTTTGACGACAGGATTGAACACATCTGGAGAACGAATGCGCCACACGACTTGACAGCTACAGTTTCAATCAAGAATGACGTGGGCGAGTTCAGCTTTGTCGGAGGCCCAATCCCCATAACAAGCATTGTGCTCCCACCATCGCTTACCATAACCACACACCTGATCAGAGGAGACGTGAACTGCGACGGCAAAGTGAGCGTGTTAGACCTGCGCACCGTCGCAATCTACTTTGACAAAACCTCAACAGACCCTCAGTGGCCGACAATCTCAAAGTACGACCTCAAGATGGACGACACCATCGACATCTTCGACCTAGTAATAATAGCCACAAACTTCGGATACCCACCACCCTAGGGAACAACAACTCCCCCTTTTTTTGTTGACAATTAACTGACCGATCGATGAAGTTATGATATATTGCCCAATATTATAATAGTAAAAATGGACTGACAACTGATAGATCGACGACTTCTCTGCTCGGTCGCTTGAGGAAGCCCCAAAGACACCGACAGATATTCATCCATTCAACGACGCACTTCGTTCAACTGAATCAACAGCGCTCGATCGCTGGATTGAAAAAGGATCCTTATTTGAAGGATAGAACTTCTTTCCTGAAGTTTTAAATAATCCTTTCACGCTTAGTTATGTTCGCGTAAACATTAAGGGAGAAAGGAAGAAGATGCAAAAAAAACTACTGGTTAGTTTATTGTTGACGCTGCTTTTCGTTGGCATCCTTGGTGCTGGCTTAAACGTATCTCGTGTGTATGCCCCACCAGTCGTGGACGGAGTCATTAGCCCGGGCGAGTATGACGGTGGCATGGCCATTCAACTCGTCGGCCCGTATCCGCCTGGCACACCACTTCCGCCAGAGACAACAAATGCCTACATAAAATGGGACTCACAGTATCTCTGGGTAGCCGTTAACGAACCGGTTCCACCAGGTAGTTCAGGGACATCTTCATGGATTGAATTCGCCATGGACGCTGGCCCCTCGCGGTCCGTCTGGGACGGTTTTGTCTTGTTCTGCGGCCCTACATATGCGCTGCAATATTGCGTTTGCCCGAAACCATCAGGCAGTTGGTCGTGGGAGGGGCCTGTTCCTTCGGGGACGGGTGGGGTGGCCTCATACCCTTACCCATGGTCCGCTGCTACGAACACAGCCACAGAATTCCAGATCAAGTACACTGACTATGGTATTGCGTTTGGCGACACGATAAAGATGGTCATCGACAGAGGAAAGGAGGATTCGAGCTATCCCGCACCGATGGGGGATTGCGTAATCTGGCCCGCAAACCCAACATTCTATCCCTCAGTTGACACCGCTGCCGTGACTACTTGGGGCGACGTGACGCTGGATCATGCCCCGCCGCCGTCCGGGCATGTTGTGGATGGTGTGATAGGCTCGGGTGAGTATGATGGTGGTATGGCTGTTCAGCTCGTCGGACGATGGGATCCACTCTGGACTGTAGACGCTTTCATAGACTGGGACGCTGAGTACTTGTACGTTGGCGTGAACGAGCCCGTTCCCGCGACGACGGGGCATCTTTCTTGGATTGAGTTCGCGTTTGACGCTGGCCCCGCGCGCTCTGTCTTGGACGGTTTTGTCTTGTTCGACGACGGCTTTTCCACCCATGCGGAATGCACGAAACCACCAGGCAGTTGGGGTTGGACGCCATACTCTTTCCTCGCTGCTACAGGCATGGCCACAGAGTTCAGGGTCAAGTACACCGATTTCGGCATAGCATTGGGCGACACGATAAAGATGGACATAGACAGGAACAAGGGTCCCCCACCACCGGGGCTGTATGGGGAGGCTGCGTTCTGGCCTAAAGACTCAATACTCTACAACCCGCCTGACCCAACTACGTGGGGCACCGTGACGCTGAGCGGGCCACCGCCGCCGTCCGGGCATGTTGTGGATGGAGAGATAGGCCCGACTGAGTATGATGGTGGTATGGCTGTTCTGCTCGTCGGACGCACGGATCCAACCTTTACTGTAGACGCTTTCATAGACTGGGACGCTGAGTACTTGTACGTAGCCGTCAACGAACACGTTCCCCCAGGTGCAGGGACAGACTCTTGGATTGAGTTCGCGTTGGACGCTGGTCCGTCGCGCGCCTATCTCGACGCCTTTGTATTGTTCTGCAGCGGAGCAAAGCACTACGTGCGCTACCCGAAACCTGGTGGCCCGTGGGGTTGGGTCGATCCATGGGATTTCCTCGCTGCTACAGGCATGGCCACAGAGTTCAGGGTCAAGTACACCGATTTCGGCATAGCATTGGGCGACACGATCAAGATGTCCATCGACAGAAACCAGGGTCCCCCACCACCGGCTCCGTACGGGTTTGCTGCGTTCTGGCCTAAAGACTCAAAAGCCTACTATGACCCGCCTGACCCAACTACTTGGGGCGACGTGCACTTGGCCCCGCCGACTGTACAAACAACGCTCTACATCGATCCCCCGCTGGTGACTAAGGTTCCTGCCGACGTGGGCACAACCTTCCCCGTTTCCGTGAAGATCAAAGATGTCACAGACTTGTTTGGCTTCGACATCAAAATCACGTGGGACAACACATTGATCACGTTCTCAAGCCTCGACAAGACCCCGCTGAGCAGTATATGGCCTCAGGGCTTCTATGAACCGTTAACGCCCAGTCCGCAGACCGGTCCTGGCTACGTTAGGTTCGCCGCATTGGCAACGGGTGGAAGCGGTTTTACAGGCTCCGGAACTCTATTTACCATGACGTTCCATGTTGAGGAAGGCTGCAACTTCCCACGGTCCACACCGATTCACTTTGACACAGTTGTACTCAGTGACTCTGCTTCAGCCCTCATCGACGCAGTTCTAACTGATGGGCTGTACAAGATGAGTGCTACAGTGCCTGACCTCGAGTTCGTGTTGGTCGACCCTACTCCAGGCAAGCCGTTTGAGTATTGTAAGACGTTTGAGGTTGAAGTCTATGTCACACACATCTCCGCCAACTTGAAAGACTATGATTTCATAATTGACTACAATTCAGAGCTGCTAAGGTTTGTGGATGTGGACTACTGGGGCGTGTTGGGAGGCACATCTGACCAAGCGAGCTACACACTGCTTGCGCCTGGCAGAGTTGAAGTCAAAGACACGGGCGGCATCGTCTGGAGCGGTGACCGAGGGCTGCTGTTTGCACTGACTTTCCACGTAGAATTCAATGACGATATTGGGCACATTTGGAGAAGCACATCGCCCCAGCAACTTCCGGCCCAGGTCTCTTTTGAGGCTGCCGAGCTTAGCTTTCTAGAGGGCACTGTACCGATGGGTGGGATCTTGATGCCTTCGGCTCTGACCGTAACGATCAACCTGATTCAAGGCGACGTGGACTGTGACGGCAACGTGGACGTATTTGACCTGCGCGCGGTAGCCGCATACTACGATCAGACGGTTCCGCCGGCACCAGCAAAATACGACATCAAGACCACCAACAACATCGATATATTCGACATAGTACTTGTAGCCGCAAAGTTTGGCTACCACAACCCATAAGCAAATAGAACACGCCAACCCAAAACTCCCACCTTTTTTTCTCACGTTCAGGTTCCTTCACACATCCTCTTTAATTGCAACGGCTCACAGAGGGAGAATGATACATAAACGAATGGAAACTGAATGAAATTCACGATTTATGAGGGCCTGGCACACACAATTGTTTATGAATATTCGTGATTGGAACCCAAATGCGCGCGAAGACCGACGGCACAATCGACATATTCGACATTGTATGGTACCTGTGAACTTTGGCCATAGCGATCTATAAGCGCATAGAAGATGGTTCCAAAGAGCTTAAATAAGCGAAGCGCGAGTAAGACAATAGGAGAAGGGAGGAAAATGAACAAGGCTGTAAGCCTGGTCGCTATCCTATCAATAGTTTCGATTTTGCTAGTTTTGCCCTTTGCAGTCAGGGGAGCTTCAGCTCAACTCTACATCGACCCAGCACTCGTGGAGAAGCATCCAGCCGACGTAGGTACCACCTTCACTGTATCTGTGAAGGTTCAAGATATCGCGGACTTGTTTGGCTTCGATATTACCATCACTTGGGACAACACGTTGATAACATTCTCAAGTCTCGACATCACACCACTCAACACTATATGGCCTCAGGGCTTCTTCGAACCGCTACCAGGGTACCAGACCGGTGCCGGCAGCGTTAGGTACGCTGCAGTAGCAACTGGCGGAAACGGATTCACGGGCTCTGGAACTCTGTTCAAAATAACATTTACCGTCGCCAGTGCCACACCGGGGCAGACTCTGATGCATTTTGGATGCTGGCTGAGCGACTCACTTGGCAACCCGATCACACACACAAATACGGACGGGACTTACAAGATGCTAGCACAACCACAACTACCAGTTGGTGGAGAGTGGGCTCCAATAAACAGCTGGCCTCTGATTGCTCCTTGGATAATGATAGCATTAATTGCGGCATCGGCTTTGGGCGGCGTCCACATCAAATACAGAAAAGGAAAACAATAAACTCTCAAACCCCTTTTTTTGTGCTTTCAATCAGACAAGAGATAACGGCGCAATCAAGAAATGACAAGACTTCCCGTTCTTGTCTCAGACAAACCAGAATGACCAGGTGAATATCTAGAAAGCTCGACTTTAACTCACTGATCCAGAATTGACAATCAAGTGAACAACTGGGTAGAAGTGTATTCCTGAAATCTTAAATATCCTATTCACCCGCTATACAACTCAAGGGAGAAAGGAGGATATAGAACTTGAATAGACTTCTAGCCATTATTCTTTTTGTTCTTCTTCTATCACCCCTTTTCACGACTCATGTGCTTGCGAACCCCTCGACTGTCATTTATGTGTCTCCAGACAGCAAAACTGTGAATGTAGGAGACACCTTCTCAGTAAATGTCGAAGTTGCTGACGTGGTCGGACTGACCTGTTGGCAGTTTACGCTATACTTCAACAAGGCTGTCCTACAATGTACTGGTGCGACCGAAGGACCATTTCTAAAGAGCGGCGGAGGCACAATCTTCGGAAAAACCATCGATAACACGAATGGCAATGTGGCTCCATATTGCAGTCTTTTGGGGAATACGCAAGTGAGCGGCAGCGGCGTCTTGGTAATTATCACTTTTAGCGCTACTGCTGCAGGTCAAAGCACGCTTCATCTGGCTGATACGCTTCTCGGCAACACCCAAATACCTCCAAAGGACATGCCACATTCAACAAGCGACGGCGTGGTTTATGTGGGCGGTCCGCCGAATCGTAAGTTGACTGTTTCTTCTGCTCATGATAGTCCAAGCCCTCCTAACGGAGACAACTTCTACAGTGATGGTCAATCAATGACTTGCAGCGTGACGAGTCCAGTGACTGAAGGTAACACTGTTTGGACCTGTACTGGCTGGACCGGCACTGGTTCTGTTCCGCCAAGCGGCACGGGTAAAACTGTGACGTTCTTGATAACTCAAGACTCAAGTATTACTTGGAACTGGCAAGGAACTCCCGTTCAGCATAAGTTGACCGTTTCTTGTGTTCATGACACTCCTGTTCCCGGCGTAGGGGATCATTATTACGACCATGGTCAGTCGGTGACTTGCAGTGTGACGAGTCCAGTGACTGAGGGTAATACTGTTTGGACTTGTACTGGCTGGACGGGTTCTGGTTCTGTTCCGTCTAGTGGCAGCGGTACCTTAGTGACTTTCACTATGACTCAGGATTCAACTATTACATGGAACTGGCAAGGAAAGGTGAATCAGCCGCCAGTTGCCTCTAACCTGCAGATTAATCCTCCTTCTCCCAAGAAGGGTGATAGCCTTACTGCTAGCTACACCTATTATGATGCTGATGGTGATCCTGAGTCTACCTCCGAAATCAGGTGGTACAAGGATACTGTTCTGCAGTCTGCTTACAACGACATGAAGACTGTTCCCGGAACCGCAACTGTCAGGGGTCAGACATGGTACTTCACTGTTAGGCCGTATGACGGCAAGGACTTTGGCGATCTCAAGACCTCAGCTTCCGTCACTGTTCTGAATACTCCTCCAGCAGCTTCTGGCCTGACTATCACCCCATCTTCTCCAAAGACGATGGACGATCTTGTTGCAGGATATGCCTATTATGACGCTGACGGAGATCTAGAAAGTGGTAACGAAATCAGATGGTATAAAAATGGGCTTCTACAGTCGGCATACAACGATTTGAAAACTGTTCCTGCAAGTGCAACAGTCAAGGGCGAAGTCTGGTACTTCACTCTAAAGCCAAAGGACGGAGCAGAATTCGGGACTCTGAGAACGTCCTCTTCTGTAACCATCCAAAACACGCCTCCAGCAGCTTCTAACTTGGCCATAACTCCATCATTTCCACTACCTACCGACAATCTGGTGGGGAGCTACGATTACTACGATGCTGATGGCGACGGACAAGCAGGTTCCCAGATAAGATGGTACAAAAACGCGGTCCTTCAATCAGCCTACAATGATCTGTTAACAGTTCCCTACAGCACAACATCACCAGGCCAACAATGGTATTTCACCGTAACGCCCAAAGACGGAACAGACTCTGGGACCATGCAAACATCACCAACAGTCACGATCCAGTCCGGCCCCAACACTCCTCCTGTGGCCTCCAACCTAGCTATGACGCCGTCGTCCCCCAAGACAACTGATAACTTGGTCGGCAGCTACACCTATTACGACGCTGACGGAAACCCAGAGTCGGGTTCAGAGATCAGATGGTACAAGAACGGAGCCCTACAGTCTGCCTACAACGATCTGTTAACAGTGCCTTCATCAGGGACAAGTGCTGGTGAGTCTTGGTACTTCACTGTGAGGCCTAAAGATGGCAAAGACTTCGGCGTTCTGCAGACTTCGCCTTCGGTCACTATCTTGGTCCATGTAAATGACGTCGCCATCATGGACATTATTCCCTCCAAGGTTTACATGTACCAAGGACACAGCGAATCCTTCAGAATCTTGGTGCAGAACAAGGGTATGATGACTGAAATATTCAACGTTACCCTCCGCGTAAACAATACAATCATTAATACCCAAACGGTCACACTGACAGGCGGTGACTCCACAAACATTACCATAAGCTGGGACACTACTGGCTTTAACTACGGCAACTATACTGTTGTCGCTTATGCAGAACCTGTCCAATACGAAACCCTTACAGATGATAATGCTTGTCGTAGCTGGATTTTCATAACAATTCCAGGGGACATCAACCATGATTTCACAGTTGACATTTATGATGCTATTTTGCTGGCTGGAGCTTTCAACTCTAGGTCAAGTGATTCACACTGGGATGCAGACGCAGACATCAATGGCGACGATTTAGTTGACATTTATGATGCGATAATGCTGGCAGGTCACTACGGTGAAAAACCTGCATAACTTCGCGCGCGCGGGCAAGGAGAAAACCGTTTTAGCGAACGCGCTCACATTATTTTTTAATTAATTATAGCTGGCTCATGTGAGTGCACATTTCGCATGAGTTTCCATCGGGCTTCGCTCACAATTCGTTTTCCATATAAACATCCATATAAAAAATCAATCGATCCATCAACCGCGCCTTAAGCACGCATTCATCGTGAAAACTTGAAAGACAGTGTATATGCTATTTTTTCCTACCTCCTCCCACCTCTCTATATAGCTCGCAATTCGAGTGCACGCGTCGCGCAGGCTGCGTGCGTTTTTTGGGGGACCCGGAAATAGTATATATACTGACCAGGGCGCACGCGTTATCTTGTTCCGGAGAATTCCTCTAGAAGACTTCTACACAAGGCATATGTACACGAAACTCAGATTGATACAAGGAGAATGGCCCCTCAGAAAAGCGGAGAAAGGAAAAAAGGGAGAAAGTCAATTGGTTCTAAGCCATTCTCCTTTTTCCCGATGACTGCCTCATTTTGCTAACAAGGATTTATCCTGCTTCACTTCTAGGTTGAGTTAACCGGATTCTAATGTAGTGGTCTCGACATTGTCCTCATTTTATGGCCGGGCAACAAGAACAGGGAAGAAGTGTGGAGAGGCCGAACGAAAGAAGAAAGAAGAACATTCTGCCTCGACACGTGGGGAGCCATGAACAGATAATGCTAATTGGTGTATTTCACGCGTGCCAAGTTCGTCAAAGAAATCGCTTCGAGGTGGTCATGAAAAAGATGGTCTCAATAGCGACAACAACGGTTCAGATTCAACATGTTCTTGCGCCAAAGCCCTTTGGTTTTTCATGGAAGTGTGTTCCGGGAAGCTGGCACACGCGTTCTCTGGTTGGTTAACCGACATAGAAGATATTTCCATTAAGCTTAAATAGTGAGAAAGTGGTTAAGTAATTTGCTGAATAAGCATAAGGAGAAGGAGAAAGGACTACATGAAATATAAAGTATTAGTATTGAGTTTTCTGCTTCTATTGCCATTGGGAGCATTTGCATCTTTCGTACGCGCTGACTGGCCAACCCAACCACCCACACAACTATACCAAAATCCAATTCTGTTCGTTGACGTGAACGGCACTGGCGTGCATTGGAACGTCGATCACTGGAGTAGCGATCTTAAGGTCTGGGGCCCATGCGTAGTTAGCAGCAACTTTAATGTTGACGTGAAGTTATGGAACGACAACACCACAACCGGCAAACTGCTAAACGACATATACGCTTTCGACTTCGACCTCACATGGAACGCGAACACCTCGGCTTATCCAAACGACCCACACATATCGCTCGTAGGCATTGCAACTCATATTCCAACAGGATGGTTCACCGTTTACGCCTCAACACTGCATGAGGCGCGCGAAGACTTCGACTACCACCTTGCCGCAACAGCCACGTCACCCGCGCAGGCACTCCTAAACGTCGTTAACGTATCGTTGGTGACTCTAACATTCCACATTGACGAAGAACCCAACTACCCCGAATACTTCCAGACACCCTTCACCCTCGAGGATAAAGGGATGAGCGGCGACGGAAGCACCCCTATAGTGCTAACACCTGAACTTGACAATGGTTCATACTGGATCTCGGTAAAGGAGCCCGACATACACTTAACATCACCCGACCAGTTCTTTGACAACTCAACGCCGTATCAACCAAACGGAGTGTACTTCATCAATGAAAGTGCCGTAGGCGTAGTGCACACGATCAAAGTAATGCTGTCAAACATCGGACATGCGTATGCATTCTACGTCCGCCTCGAATGGGACCCACTCTACAAGAAGACGGACCTCCAGAAAGTGAAGATAGGTCCAGACTGGATACTTGCGAACTATGCCTATGAAAACATAGTAGTTGGAAATGGCTACCTGGAAGTTACATTGATGAGACCAAAACCGCCAGTGAAACCTCTAATATGCAGCAAGATGTCAGAAGCATTCGAGGTCGATCTGACCGTGAAATCACCAGACGTCGGACATATTCCAACACCAGCGGAAACCAAAATAAAGATTACAAGTGCATGGCTCCTAGAGTATACTCCATATTCTGGCTGGCCACCCTACGAATATAACTTCAATTTCGTCGGACCCACACCTCTTGAGCCAAATGCCTACTCTTGGACAGACTACTTATACTACTCGTGCGACATGCTCAACCGTTGGAACCCGAAGCGACCGGACATTTCACTAGACGGCCACGTTAACATTGATGACCTCACGCTTCTACTGCCAGAATACGGCGAAACCGAAGACTGGGGCCATCTAGCTGACCCAGTTCCTTCACTCACTAAAGTGGACATCTTCGACTTCGTCTACGTCGCAAAACACTTCGGAGACTGTTAGAAAGCAGAAAGCTGTCGTGACCAGCAGAGTCACGAATCTCCTTTTTTTTGTTAAAAGCCACAGAAAGCCCGCGCCTGCTTATCGCTCTTTCATGTTGGAAATTGAATGGGGAACGCGAAGTTTATTTGGCGGAAAAGGACATGGGTAAGCGTTGAGGGTGCACAACATTTGAAGGGAAAAATATGGACATTGTTTCTAGCACTCATGCTTGCAAGCGTGACCGTAACACTAACGAAGGCGCAACAGGCCACGGTTCGGATGATCCCAGCATCGCAGACGATTCCGAACGTAGGTTTAACTTTCAGCGTAAACGTAACAGTTGAGGGCGTCGATAACTTGTATGGATACGAGTTCAAGCTGTACTACCCAAACGACGTCCTCAACGGAACCAGCGTCACCGAAGGGCCGTTCCTCAAGACAGGAGGAGTCTCCACGCTCTTTTCGGTGGCCAAGTTCACAGATACCTACAACGCCACCCACGGCCTCCTAAACGTCTTCTGCTTGCGCACGCAGAGCGACGCACCAGGCGTTAATGGAAGCGGAACCTTAGCAACCATCAAGTTCAAGTCCACGTCAACGAACGGACCGAGAGTTCTGCACCTTGCCGACGTGGAACTCAGCGACCCGACCCCAGCTGCAATCCCTTTCACTGCGGCGGACGGTGAAGTCACGGTCGTTCCAGAGTTTCCCGTAGCCCTAACTCTGCCCCTATTGGTGGTCTCAACCTTGTTAGCCATCATGTTGAGAAAGAGAACGCGAAGCGGTGGAGAATAGTTCCATAGCGTTTAAATAACCAGCAGAGAGTAGTTCTAACATCAGGGGAGAGCGAGAGCACATGCGGAAAAAGGTCATTCTTGTAGCACTCGCAGTCATATTCCTATCATCTTTGTTTCCTCTCCGCCGAGGAATAGGGCTTGAGTCACCAACGACAACCATCGGCGTTGACCCAGCAAACAATTTTGGCCTAAACATTGGCGACACCTTCTCGATAAACATAACTGTCTCGAACGTGACCGACCTAAAGGCTTGGCAATTTAGACTCTACTATCAATCTGGGGTTCTAAACGCAACCGATTATGAAGAAGGGCCCTTCCTCCAATCGGAAGGAATCAACACATTCTTCTTCCCTGTCAACTTCACAGACAACTACAACGCCACCTACGGCTTAGTATTCCTCACCTGCGCTCGGTACGCTCTGGGAGTCAACGTAACTGGAGTGGACGGTACCGGAAGCATAGCATCTGTCACGTTCAAGGTCGTGGGCGGAGGAGGCTCTATCCTGCACCTCGAAGACACGATACTCGCAGACTCAGCTATCCCCCCGAACCACATCCCCCACACCGTAATTGACGGCGAAGCCTACGTAGGAATCGTTGACGTAGCGGTAAGCGATATTGACGTTCCGATAAACATTGCCAAAGGCACAATGGCACTCATAAACGTGACCGCTCAAAACAAGGGCCAACTAGCAGAAACTTTCGACGTAACACTAAAAGACGATGCCAGCCCAATAGAAACTAAGTCGGTCATTAACCTCACGGCAGGAGACACCAGAATCCTAAACTTCACGTGGGACACCACGCCAATATCAATAGGCGAGTATAACCTGATTGCAACCGCGACTCCTGTTCCAGGCGAACAAGACGTGTCCGACAACAACCTCACCCTCAAAGTCTACGTAGGCACAAGAGACCTGACCGTAACCGCCGTAGAACCTTACAGAACGGCAATACCGATAGAATTTCCCAAAGGGGTGGACGTCCTTGTAACCCTTCAAAACAACGGCCAAGCCACAGAAACATTCAACGTAACCCTATCCCAGGGCTCAACAAACATCGGAAACCTTACGGCAGCTTTGATAGCCGGAGGCAGCGGAACCGCCACCTTCACATTGAACACCTCAACTCTATCGTATGGCAACTACAGCTTACGAGGGGACGCTATTCCACTGCCATACGAAACACACACATCCGACAACAACCTCACCAGATATGTATTGATCACAATTCCAGGCGACACCAACGGAGACCGAACCGTGGATATCTACGACGCAATAATGCTTGCGGGGGCGTATGACTCCAAGCCAAGCGATTCAAACTGGAAAGCCAACGCAGACATAAACGGCGACAACACCGTTGACATCTACGATGCAATAATGCTGTCAACCCATTACGGACAGAGCTTCTAACACCTTTCATCTTCCTTTCAAACCCAGACGCCGCGCGCTAGTGAGCACGCGCACAACTCTTGTAGAACAATGTTTTGAGAGAAGCTTCAAGCAGATGCGTAGCCCCTTTTTCCAACAGATGGTAAACGTGAACGCTATGGAGGAACAAACGACTTTCGGAATTGCAAACTAGGTGTAGACGCAAACAGTGGCGAAACCTAGACCAACTAAACTAAGATGACTTGCGCGCTCAGCACGCGTTTCAGTGGGTATGTTATGGGTCTCTTAACGAACCATTCAACATTGTTGAAGTCATTCGGCTAAGTCTCAAAATGTCTCTTGGTGAGTGTTTGACCGCTGACGGTAACTGAATAAATGAATAGAATAGACCTAGGGTGTGAACAGAAAAACAAGAAAAGGGGTGAGAGATGTTACCAGCGTTTCTTGAGCAAGCGATGCGATCCAGCGGCTGCAAACGCAATTGCGAGGAACGCGAGAGCAATCCACGGCGTCACGATCTGCGCGGTGTCTATGGGTGCCCATTCTCCGCCGACTGGGATCTTGTAGTAGTGCGCAGTTGCCGTGTGTGGTCCGCTCATGGTTACAACAAGTGGGTTCGCGGTTTCCGGTGTGCCGTCGAGGTCCCAGTTGAGGAAGCTAAGGGTTGCGCCTGGAGGACCAGTAGGAGCCGTAAGCGTCACGGGCGTACCCGGATCGTACCAGCCTTCTCCAGAAATAGTCGCAGTTCCAGGCGGATCCGTTTTCACAGTCAAGTAATAGCCGCCGAAAGCAAGAAGCTGGCCAGGATCATTCTTGGTTAACATATAGACTATGCCATTAACAATCGATGCAGATTTACCACCAACAGCGCCGAGCCCTGTGTAGCTCCATATGAATGCGCCTGTCGCAGCATTCAAACAGTAGAGATTGCCGTCATAGGAGGCTATATACACTTTGCCATCTGCAACAGCCGGAGAACCATACACTTCAGCCCCTGTTGTGTAACTCCATACAAGAGCACCAGTGTCCGCGTCCAGAGCAATCACTCTGTTGTCGGTTGAGCCACAGTAGACCATGCCATTAACCACAGCAGTAGAACCCCAACCGCCGTTGTAGCCCAATGTGTAGGTCCATTTGGACGCGCCAGTCACGGCATTCAAACAATAGACCGTTCTACCCCAAGAATCAGTGAAGTAGACAAATCCATTGGCCACAGCAGGAGAACAATCGTAGCAATTGCCGTGTGTGGGCGAGGTCCATAACGTTGCGCCTGTCGCAGCATCTAAACAGAAGAACTGTAAGGTGTCCGCTCCTCCGATGTAGACCCTGCCATTATCAACAACTGGATGACCAGGAAAATAATTCGTCAGGACTGCAGTGTTCCATATCAATGCGCCTGTGATAGCATTGAAACAGTAAACCCTTCCGTCGTTGCAGCCTGTGTAGACTCTGCCTTCTGCAACAGCCGGAGCCGACCAAATACCATAATAGGTGCCACTTATCATATAGCTCCATAAGAATGCGCTCGTAGTGGCAGCGCGCGCGCTCTTGCCCATACTCTCGCCAGTGCCTGCAAATTATTCCTTTATATGTTTCCGCATACTAGCTAGACAAACCCCAATAAGCCGTTTTTCGACCCCGACAGATGGCGAGCATTGTTTCTTTGACAAAACTGCACTTTTG
>Ga0315280_10004581_pt1 | contig 20303 bp, 13 predicted proteins | sample YL17G06_40_MG_FD_203697 | JGI IMG/M metagenome (GOLD analysis project Ga0315280, IMG submission 203697) | Sediment microbial communities from Yellowstone Lake, YNP, Wyoming, USA - YL17G06_40 | ecosystem: Environmental > Aquatic > Freshwater > Lake > Sediment | place: USA: Wyoming | collected... | reverse complement strand
TGGAGCCGATATGGTAATGACCCTGCGCCTGCAGCTGGAAAGGCAAAGGAGCGGACTACTGCCCAGCATCCGGGAGTATATCAACTTGTACCAGCTCACCGAGGCAAGGCTAGCCAGGGCTAAGCCTGATGCTCTTGTTTTTCACCCCGGTCCGATAAATGAAGGGGTTGAGATTTCCCCGGCGGTGGCTCATGGTCCTCAATCAGTCATCAATGAGCAAGTAGCAAACGGGGTCGCGGTGCGCATGGCTTTACTTTATCTCCTCACCGGGAGCCAAAAATGACGAAGTCATTGTTTATTCAAGGTGGACAGATAATTGACCCCAGCCAGGGGATAGAGGCAATAGGCAATTTGCTTATTACCGAAGGCAAAATCTCATGGCTGGGCAAGGGAAAGGAAACTCCACCCCAGCCTGACTATGACATACTTAATGCTAAAGGATTAATCGTCTGCCCCGGATTTATTGACCTCCACTGCCATCTGAGGCAGCCCGGCGATGAGGAGAAGGAGACCATTGCCACCGGAACCAGAGCCGCTGCCAGGGGCGGTTTTACCACCATCTGCTGCATGCCCAACACTAGTCCCCCGCTGGACAACCAGACCGCTATCGAGTTTATCAAGTCTAAGTCAGCCTCAGAAGGGGTAGTCCGCGTCCTGCCCATAGGCTGTATCTCCAAGGGGAGGAAGGGGGAGGAATTATCTGAGATGGGTGAGCTGGCTTCAGTCGGCGTGATTGCCTTCAGTGATGACGGCGAGCCGGTGCTAAGCTCATACCTTATGCGCCAGGCGCTAGACTATAGCCGTGCCTTTGATTTGCCAATTATTGACCACTGCGAGGAAAAAGCCCTCACCGAGGGCGGGCAGATGAACGAGGGCGTAATATCAACTAGGCTTGGTCTTCGCGGGATACCAAGTGCCGCCGAAGAGATTGCAATAGCTCGCGACCTAGCTCTGGCAGAGCTAACCGGCGGTCGACTGCATATCGCCCATGTCAGCACCGAGGGCTCGGTTGAGCTCATTCGCCGTGCCAAAGACAAGGGCATCAAGGTTACTGCCGAGGTCACACCTCACCACCTCACCCTCACCGAGGAAAGGGTTTTGGGCTATGATACCAACGCCAAGGTAAACCCACCGCTTAGAACCAAACAGGACATCAAAGCCCTAATCCAGGGGCTTAACGATAATACCATTGACATTATTGCCACCGACCATGCCCCCCACACCGAAGCCGATAAGCTCTGCGAGTTTGACCTTGCACCATTTGGCATCAGCAGCTTGGAGACCGCCCTGGGTAGCCTGATGGGCCTAGTGCATAGCGGAGAAATAAGCCTGGTTACCCTCATCACCAAGCTCACTCATGAGCCCGCCAGGATTATCGGCAATAGATATGGCGGGCTGGGGACTTTAGCTATTGGCGCCCCCGCCGATGTCACCATCTTTGACCCCAATCTTGAGTGGGTGGTAGAGCCGAAAGATTTTGCCTCAAAGGGCAAGAATACCCCCTTTGCCGGCGAGACGCTCAAAGGCAGGGTAATGGCAACCATATATGGGGGAAACCTAGCCTATAAAGACGAAAATATTAAGATAAAGGAAAAATGACAAAAAGGGCGATTTTAGTCTTAGAAGACGGCTCGGTCTATGAAGGCTTCTCCTTCGGCGCCGAGGCTGACGCCTTTGGCGAGGTAGTGTTCAACACCAGCATGGTGGGCTACCAGGAGATGCTCACCGACCCATCATATGCCGGACAGATTCTGGTTCCCACCTACCCCCTTATCGGCAACTACGGTATCAACAAAGAGGACTTTGAATCAAATAAGATTCAGGTGAGTGGCTTTGTGGTAAGGGAGGAGTGTCTCAAGCCCAACCACTACCTCTCCACCCAGACCCTGTCCCATTTCCTGAGCGAATACGGCATACCAGGGCTAAGCGGGGTTGATACCCGCGCTATTACCCGCAAACTGCGCTCAGCGGGGGTAATGATGGGCATGCTCACCAGCACTAAAACTCCTCAGCAGGCTTTAGGACAGATAAAGAACTCGCCTGATTACGGCTCAATAGATTATGTAAAGCAGGTGACCACCCCTACCCCCTACCAGTGGGAAGCGACTGGCTCCGCCCCGACTCACCATATAGCCGTGCTGGACTGCGGCTTGAAGTATAGCATCCTGCGCTTCTTAAACCAGATGGGCTGTGCCGTAACAGCCGTCCCCTGCACCACCCCCGCCGAGGAAATCCTGAAATTGAAGCCTGATGGCATCCTCCTCTCCCCCGGCCCCGGCAACCCCGAGCTGCTTGATTACATCGTGGACACGGTTAAGGAGCTCGTTGGCAAGAAGCCGATTATGGGCATCTGTCTGGGCAATCAGCTCATCGCCCGAGCTTTTGGTGCCAAGACCTTCAAGCTGAAGTTCGGTCACCGCGGGGCTAACCACCCCGTCCGCGACCTCGCCGCTGGCAAGGTCTACATCACCGCACAAAACCACGGCTATGCCGTTGACCCTGATAGTCTAAAGGACGGGCTTGAGGTAACCCATATAAACTTGAACGATGGCACGGTGGAGGGCTTGCGCCACAAGGAACTGCCCATCTTCTGCATCCAGTACCACTCCGAAGCCTCCCCCGGCCCCTGGGACAGCACCTATCTGTTTAAAGAGTTTGTGGATATGGTGAAAGGAAGAGAGAGATTTAATGCTACCCTACAATGAGAAGCTGAAAGAAATTTCCAGACAACTAAGGGAGAATATGACCGATGCTGAAAGGTGCCTGTGGGCGAAGATACGGATGAAACAGCTACAGGGATATCAGTTCTACCGGCAGAAACCCATTGGCGACTACATAGTCGACTTCTTTTGTCCCAGGGCAAGGTTGGTTATTGAACTAGATGGTAGCCACCACCTCGTTGGTGAGATGATTGAGTATGACAGAATAAGAGATGATTATTTGAGTAGCCTTGGTTTGAGAGTGCTGAGATTTACTAACACTGATGTGCTGACGAATATTGAAGGGGTAGTTGAGAACATAGAGAACGAAATCCCCCTTAGTCCCCCTTTTTCAAAGGGGGAAGTGGGTACTTCTCCCTTTATTAAAGGGAGAGCAAGAGGGATTTTGGGGGATTAAGGGGGTAAGAAGGAGTAAGTTTGAAACCGTCTAAAGTCCTAATAATCGGCTCAGGACCCATCATTATCGGGCAGGCGGCGGAGTTTGACTACGCCGGCACTCAGGCGTGCAAGGCAATGCGGGAGGAGGGGGTAACCTCGGTGCTGGTCAACTCCAACCCCGCTACCATTATGACCGACGAGGGCATCGCCGATATCGTTTATATTGAGCCGCTGACGGTGGAGATGGTAGAGCGCATTATTGAAAGGGAGCGCCCCGATGGACTCCTCCCTACCCTCGGCGGGCAGACCGGGCTTAATCTAGCCGTAGACCTGGCTGACGCCGGCGTTCTTGATAAATACAAGGTAAGAAGCCTCGGCACTCCCATCCAGACAATACGAAACGCCGAAGACCGCGAGCTATTCAAGCAGCTAATAATCGGCATTGGCGAGCCAGTGCCCGAAAGTGCTACCGTTAATACCCTGGAAGAAGCCAAAAAAGTAACCAAGAAGATAGGACTGCCCGTAGTAATCCGCCCCGCCTTCACCCTTGGTGGGAGTGGGGGTGGGATGGCAAATACCTGGAAGGAACTAGAAAGTGTGGCAACAGTCGGATTAGCGACCAGTCCCATCCATCAGGTGCTGGTAGAAAAATCGGTGGCGGGGTGGAAGGAGATAGAGTACGAGGTAATGCGGGACGCCGCCGATAGCTGCATCACCGTGTGTAACATGGAAAACGTTGACCCGATGGGAATACATACCGGCGATAGCATCGTCGTTGCCCCCAGCCAGACTTTGACTAACAAAGAATACCAGATGCTGAGGACTGCCAGCCTCAAGATTATCCGCGCCCTCGGTATTGAAGGCGGCTGTAATATACAATTTGCCCTTGACCCCAAAAGCAATGACTACTTTGTCATTGAGGTCAACCCCAGGGTCAGCCGAAGCTCAGCCCTGGCCAGTAAGGCTACCGGCTATCCTATTGCCCGCGTGGCGGCTAAGATAGCTGTGGGCAAGAGGCTAGATGAAATCCCCAACCAAGTAACGGGAAAGACGATGGCTTCTTTTGAGCCAGCCATTGACTATATCGTGGTCAAGATTCCTCGCTGGCCCTTTGACAAGTTTGCCTCAGGCGACCGGGTTATCGGGACTCAGATGAAAGCTACCGGCGAGGTAATGGCAATTGACCGCTGCTTTGAAGCCGCCTTGCAGAAGGCGGTACGTTCCCTTGAGTTCGGCCGAAGGTCACTGCTATGGGAAGACCCAAGCTGGAAGCTGGGGAAAAATATTAATTCCTACCCCCTGGGGCCCAGCGACCTGAGGTTGTGGGCATTAATGGCAGCGCTGAGGCGAGGGGTAACCCCTGAAGCACTAGCCGAGCGCACCAAGATTGACCTCTGGTTTATCACCAAGCTTCAAAATATCGTGAATATGGAAAAACAACTACTTTCCGAGACGCTGACGCCAGAGCTTATGTGGCAGGCAAAGCGACTGGGATTTTCCGATGAGCAGGTTGGCACTTTGGCTGACCGACTCCCTGAGCAGGTAAGACAACTGCGCCATGATTGGAATATCCGCCCCGTTTATAAGATGGTGGACACCTGTGCCGCTGAGTTTGATGCCGCCACCCCCTATTTCTACAGCACCTACGAGCAGGAGAATGAGGCTAAGCCCCTTGAGGAAAATAAGGCAGTAGTTATCGGCAGCGGCCCCATCCGCATCGGGCAGGGGATTGAATTTGACTACTGCAGTGTTCACTCCGCCTGGGCATTGCAGGAATCCGGCTATAAAGCAATTATGGCAAACTCAAACCCGGAAACAGTCTCCACCGATTTTGACACCAGCGACCGCCTTTACTTTGAAGCCCTGGATGAGGAGAGCCTCCGCGATATCCTGGAGAACGAATATGGAAACGGGGTTGCTCCACCCTCAATAGTCCAGTTTGGCGGGCAGACGGCGATAAACCTAGCAGAACCGCTATTCCGCAGCGGGATGTCCCTTCTTGGCTCCAGCGCCGAAGCCATTGACCTGGCTGAAGACAGGCGCCGCTTTGAGCAATTCCTCAGTGAGCTGGGCATCCCCCAGCCACCGGGAGCCGGCGTAACCTCCATAGATGAAGCACTGAGTGTGGCTGAGCTTATTGGCTATCCAGTCCTGGTTCGCCCCAGCTATGTCCTCGGCGGCAGGGCTATGGAAATCGTCCACAACCCAGACGAGCTGACCCGCTTTGTGAAACTGGCTATTGAACTGGATACCAAGCACCCCTTCCTCATCGACAAGTACCTGGAGGGTAAAGAGACAGAGGTTGACGCCATCGCCGATGGAACAGACGTCCTGATTCCGGGAGTAATGGAGCATATCGAACGGGCAGGAGTCCATAGCGGAGACTCAATGGCAGTCTACCCACCAATAAACCTGAGTGAAGCCGAAATTAAAACTATCGTTGAGTATACCGTCAGGATAGGGCTGGAACTCAAGATTAAGGGCTTAATGAACATCCAGTTCGATATTATGCCCAGCGATAAAGGCTCGTCAGTCTATGTCTTAGAGGTAAACCCCCGGGCTAGCCGCACTGTGCCCTTTATCTCCAAGGTTACCGGTGTGCCCATGGTTAAGGTAGCGACCAAGGTCATGCTAGGCAAGACCCTCAAGGAACAGGGTTATAGCACCGGGTTACGAGAGAAGCAAAAGCTGGTCGGGATTAAAGCCCCGGTCTTCTCTATGTCAAAGCTGGCTGGCGTTGACACCTACCTTGGGCCGGAGATGAAGTCCACCGGCGAGGTAATGGGGATTGACTATACCTATGATGCCGCCTTAGCTAAGGCGCTTCAAGCCGCAGGACTAATGCTTCTGCCCCAGGGAGCAATACTCTTAAGCATCGCCGATAGGGATAAGTCTGAGGCACTGCCCTTAATCAAGAAGTTCTCCGAGATAGGCTATAAGCTCTATGCCACTGAGGGCACAGCCAAGATGATTGAGTCAGCCGGACTCCCGGTAACAATGATAACCAAGAAGCTAAGCGAGGGACACCCCAATGTCATTGATATTATCAATGACAATACGGTGAATGGCATCGTCAACACTATTACCGGCGGTCGCATTCCACTAAAAGACGGCTTCCGCATCCGCCGTGCCGCCGCCGAGAGGCGCATCCCCTGCTTTACCTCCCTTGATACCATCCAAGCGGCTCTAAAGGTACTCCTTAGCGGGAGCCACATTTATAGCGTTAAGCCACTGCCGGAGTATCGGAGGAAGGGACCAGATTGAGGCAAGAGATTGCTGCCATTAAGGCAAATACTGAGCTTATGCCACAAGTTCATCTTATGTGGCTGGAAGCTCCTTACATAGCCTCTCAAACCCAGCCGGGGCAATTTGTCATGGTTCGCTGCGGGGATGATACCTTACTACGCCGCCCATTCAGCACCCATCAGCTAGAGGGTAATAGGCTCGCCCTGCTGTTCAATGTAGTGGGATGGGGCACTCGTTGGCTATCCCAATGCCAGGCTGGTGATAGCCTTGACCTGCTGGGACCGCTAGGCAACGGCTACTCAATTAATCCAGATTCCAAAAACCTACTGCTGGTGGCGGGGGGTATTGGGGTTGCCCCGTTAGTCTTTCTGGCTCAGCAAGCCGCAAAACTGGGGTGCTCAGTAACACTGCTCCTAGGAGCAAAAACTGCCACCGAGCTTTACCCGCAACGCCTCTTGCCCTCTGGAATCGAGCTTATCATTGCCACTGAAGACGGAAGTGCCGGCAAGAGGGGCTTGATAACTGACCTCCTGCCCGATTTTATTGGCTGGGCAGACCAGGTTTTTGCCTGTGGGCCAATGCCGATGTATAAAATAATGGCACAAATGCCAGAATTAAGAAATAAACCCGTCCAGATTTCTTTAGAGGTGCGGATGGGGTGTGGGCTTGGCGTCTGCTACGGGTGCAACATAAAGACCAAAAACGGACTAAAGCAGGTCTGCAGGGACGGACCCGTGTTTGAGCTGAACGAGATACTGTGAGAGAAATTAAGGGGGTGAGTAGAAGAATGATAACCACCAAAAAATTTGGTCTCCAGACCAAGGGGAACTGCGATATTATTGATATTACCCATGAGGTAGAACAGCAGTTAGCCGAGACGGATATAAACAATGGGATAGTTACCCTCTTTGTCGTCGGCTCCACCGCCGGGATTTCAACTATTGAATATGAATCAGGCTTACTCTCCGATTTTCAGAATATGTGGGAGCGAAATATCCCCAGAGACATCCCCTATAAGCACGACCGCGCCTGGGGAGAAGGCAATGGATACTCCCATGTTCGAGCCTCGCTTCTGGGGGCATCGCTGGTAATACCCTTCAACGATAAGAAGCTGGCTCTGGGCACCTGGCAGCAAATAGTGCTGGTAGATTTTGACAATAGACCAAGGTCAAGGCAAATCGTAGTCCAGATTATGGGCGAGTAGAACGCTTTGACAACAACCCTTAATGGCAGTAAACTAAACCATAGAAAGGTAGCATGAGATGGCAAACCAGATAGGTAAGAGATACTACTGTACCAAGTGTGGCGCTGAGTTTATCGTTACCAGGGGGGGTGAAGGCACAATCCACTGCTGTGGTCAACCCATGGAGCTGAAAAAACAATAAACTGGTTTGTGAGGTCTTTTTAATGCCAAGTCAACTAGGTAAAAGATATCGCTGTGCTAAATGTGGGACTGAAATCCTGTGCACTAAAGCCGGGGAGGGCACCCCTACCTGCTGCGGCGAGGAGATGCAAGTCCAGGAGCCCAGACCAATCCCATCCTCAGATTAATGGCTATTTGCCCTGAAGCAGGGAGAAAAATTCAGCCCTGGTCTCTGTTTTGTGTCGGAAGGTACCCCTGAGAGCTGAGGTAACAATAGCGCTTCCCGGCTTTTTGATGCCACGCATAATCATACACAGGTGCTCAGCCTGGACAATTACCCCCACCCCATCGGGCTTGAGCCCATCAACAATAGCATCGGCAATCTGAGTGGTCATCCTCTCCTGGATTTGCGGCCGTTTAGCAAATATTTCCACCACCCGAGCTAGTTTGCTCCCCCCGACAACACGCCCGCTGGCATTAGGAATATAACCGACATGAACCACCCCGTAAAATGGCAAAAGGTGATGCTCACACATAGAATAAAAGGGTATATCCCTGAGGATTACCATCTCCCGGTGCCCTTCTTCAAAGCCTACCACCAACTCTTCCCTGGGATTCATATTAAGTCCGGCAAAGAGCTCAGCATACATCTCAGCCACGCGACTAGGAGTTTCCTTTAACCCCTCCCTCCCTGGGTTTTCCCCAATAGCCTTAATGATAGAAAGTACTGCCGCCTTAATCCCCGTTTCATCAATCACTCCAGTCCTCCTTTAACCCTTACCGTAGAGCTTGCGGTCTAAATACTTTATCGCCCCGCTGGATGCAGTAACATAGCGCTCACTGCCCAGGTAAAGGGTAGGGTTAACCTTAGCCAGGTCAAGTGTTTCCTCCGGGGTAAAGACTTCCTTCAGCAAATGAATCGCCACAATCTCCCCCACCACCAACCTGTGGTCGCCATAGAGTCTATCATCAACCACCTGGCACTCATAGGCAGCATAGGCGTCTTTTAAGATAGGCACCTGCGTCTTTACCGGCTTTTCCAGGGCAATATTAAACTGGCGAAACTTGTCTATCTCCCCACCAGCGCTGCCACCCACCGCCGCCACCAGCTCCGCCTCCTCAAAGGGCAAGAAGTTAACCCCAAACTCCATACTATCTGCGATAAGCTTATAGGTAAACCTCTTAGGAGAGATAGCTATTCCGTAAAGGGGCGGGGCAAAGGAGATAGAGGTATGCCAGGCTACCGCCATGGCATTCTCCCTGCCTTGAGAGTGAGCAGTGACTATAGTCGCTACCCTTGGGTAGTGGTGATAATATGCTCCTATGTCTTCAGTAATCACCTTAGCCATGACTGCCTCCTTTAGCCCAGACCCAGAGCCTTCTCCACCCGAGCTAAATCAGCCGGGAGCTCAAGAAAGGGCTCAGCATCCTTTACTGCCGTCTCGGTATCCTTAAGTCCGGTGCCGGTTACCACGCAGACTACCCTACTTCGGGAGAAGTCCACCTTACGGGAAAGCTTTATGAGCCCGGCTAGAGAAGCGGCTGACGCTGGCTCGCCAAAGACACCCGCCTTGGTTGCCATAAGCCTCTGGGCAGCTAAAATCTCGTCATCACTGACCATATCAATAATGCCACCGGACTCGTCACGAGCCTTTACCGCCTTCTCCCAACTCGCCGGCTTGCCTATCCTTATTGCTGAGGCAACCGTCTCCGGATTCTCAATAGCATGCCCCCTGACGATGGGAGCAGCCCCCTCTGCCTGAAAACCCATAAGTTTAGGCTTAACCTTCGCCCTACCCGCCTTATGGTATTCCACAAAACCCTTCCAGTAGGCGGTAATATTGCCAGCATTGCCTACGGGGATAAAAAGATAATCCGGGGCATCACCCAACGTGTCAACAATCTCAAAGGCGGCAGTCTTTTGCCCCTCTATCCGGTGGGGGTTAAGTGAGTTTACCAGGGTAATGGGATGTTTCTCGGTTAGTCCTCGCACTATTTCTAAAGCCTGGTCAAAATTGCCATCAATAGCCACGATTTTAGCCCTATAGACAATAGCCTGAGCCATCTTGCCCAGGGCAATCTTGCCTTTAGGGACAACGATAATAGCACTAAGCCCCGAGTAGGCAGCATAGGCGGCAGCTGAGGCGCTGGTATTACCCGTAGAGGCACACATAATAGCTCGACTGCCACCCTCTACCGCCTTGGCTACAGCAACTACCATCCCCCTGTCTTTAAACGAACCGGTAGGATTACACCCCTCCAGCTTAAAATACAGCTCCCTACAGCCAACCTCACTTGCCAATCGGTCACACTTTACCAGTGGGGTATCACCCTCGCCTAATGAGAATATCGGCGTTTTGGGCGTGATGGGAAGAAAGTCTTTATACCGAACCAGAACTCCAGTCTTCATTGGCATCCTTATGTTCACTAAAATTATATATTATATGGTATTATATGCTCGAAGGAGTATTTGTCAAGAACAGTAAATAACTCATGAGGAGGATACGATGGCAAAAAAACTCACTCAGAACCAAGAAATAGCTATCGCGCTCAAATATAGGCCGCTACTAGTCCTCTACCCCGAGATTGATTATAACAGCCAGCGCAAGGACCACTACCTCCCCGGCCATAGAGCGGGGCACCCCCCTCTCGACCAGGACTATCACCCCAGAGACATAAAAATCGTACTCGACAATGCTTCTTTGCCAGGAATCCGGGCTCGATTCCGAAAGGTGTCCCAATTCGAATTACTGGACGCAATGTCCAGCAATTCGGTAGGCTACATAGACCTTCTTCCCGGTGTCAATCCCTCAAACGTCGGTGGATTCTGGCAGGTCTACGCCTCAATTCAGGACAAAGACACAAAATACCCCAGAAAAGCATATGCCCGAATAGTTTACGGCTCAAGGCGATACGAAGACTACCTGATAATTCAATACTGGCTCGCCTATTTTTTCGATGATTGGGCTAATGTCCACGAGATGGACTGGGAAATGGTTTCTATAGTGATAAAGAAAACCGAAGAAATCGAGAAGCCAGTGGCATGTGCTTACCGGGCTCACGTAGGCGGTTTCCGCGCCGCTTGGAGAGATGTTGAGAAGGCAAATGATAACGGTACAAGAACCGAAAGGGGAAAACACCCTATAACTTACGTGGCTAACGGGTCTCACGCGTCCTATTTTCATGATGACCCCGTACACCAGGCAACTGCTTCACTTGTTGGTCCCAGGTTAAGCCGGCTATCAAATGCCCTGCCGTGGATCAGAAATACGTTCAGCGACTACGTTCCTTCGTTCGCCGAAGGGTCTAAGCATTTTCCCGAAATAGAAGTAATACCGGAGCCAAATAGCCAAGGCGTCTGGGACGGACAGTGGCGGTGGCTAAATTTCACCGGCAGGTGGGGGTCTAAGGGAAGAGTTTTATGGAACGAAAAGCTTACCCTGCCCATAGAAGATGATGGCCCCTCGGGACTAACCCGCCAGGGGACCTGCTGGAATGACCCCTTTACCTGGATTGAAGGCGAGTGTTTCAAACTCGAAGAGACGTCCTGGATTTTATCACTGCCTTGACGAGCAGAATCTGATTACCTCAGCAAAGTTATTAATTCTGGTCAGATTGTTGGTCTCAAGGATACCATCATAGGTGAGGCTTATCCACGGCTTGTGGTAAACCTGGCTGAGCTTCTCCGCCATTGCCGCCACGATTCCCCCTGGCATACAGCCATGAGGCATGACTGATATTACACCAGCGAACCTGGGACTCTCCATCCACTCCACTCCAGAGCCAATGCTGAGCACTGCCTCACTGCCACATCTCGGCGAGAAGTACAGACTCGCCTTTGACAGTATCTGTTTTATTGAAGGCTCACGTGCCTCCGACACATCCTTAACACAGCTAAGTAACTGGTGTTCATTGCCTTCCACAAAGCGATTCTTGATATAGCTATTCAATATCTTTTTGATTCTTCTAAACTTAATGTTATCTTCGAGGTTGCGGTAAGAGGCGTACTTTATCCATTCACCTACTGGAGACACGATGACCTCCAGACCGGCAGCTTCACAGACTTTGACCAGGTTGTTGTTGCTGAACCGGTTGGAGCGCAGGTAGATCTCGCCGTTGATGCCAACCAGCGGTCTTCGGGGCAAGCTGGAGTCAACCGCCGAGCTGAAGGCAGTAGCCGCCTGCTCCAGAACATCAGAGAAGTCCTCTTTACTGCGGATGCGGTCGGCAATCCGTTTCAGGTACTCGCCAAACAATCTATCTGCCAGCCCTTTCTCCCTTTCGTAAGGACGGGTACGCCACATCAGCTTTTCCAGACAGTCAACAGCAAAAATGCCCCTCATGGCAAGGCGCTGGAAATCGGGGCCAAGGTCTATATCGCGGTAGGCATTGTTTGACACCGTGGTCAGCATGGGAACGTCAAAACCGGCTTTCCTGAGCATCGTGCTCTGTTCCAGAGCATACTTGCCCAAGCGACAGGGCCCATAAGAGCTTACCATCGCCAGCTCCACCTCGCTGGCGCAGTGAGGGTTTTCGTAAAAGAACTTCAGAAAGTCGCCCAGGGTGACGCAATAAGGCAGACATTCTGTTCCCGATGTTACCTGGTTAGAATAGAAAAGACTGCGCTCGTCAGGCTCAGGCAACACAATAACCCTGCCGCCACAGGCTTCCATGCCAGCACCAATAACCTCCACAAAAGGCGCCATGTAGGGTATGACAAGAGCCTTCTCGTCACTGATTATTGGAGTAGCGGTGCGACGTATCTCCCTGGTAAGGACCTCATGTGCTTTAGCGGCACGGGCGTAGCTTTTGATAGTATCGACAAAGGCTTCAAGACGGGTAACGATACCCGCCTCGGCGGCGTGCTCATCTATTTCCAGTTGCCCCATGGGCTTGCTACCCATGATGTCTTCCAAAAGTTTTAGTATGAATGAGTTGGGACCACAGCCGAAGTTGGTAAGGGCTAAACCATAGAGCCTGGGGGTTTGAGCAATAAGCTTCGCTGCGGCGATGAACTTACCTTCGTATGACCAGTAGGGTCTGTCCGAGTATTCCTTCGGGTTGACCGTATTGAGGGGCAGAAAATCTACCGGAATCGGCACCACACCGAGCTGTGCCAGTTTCTCGGCAATGCCCAGATTCGCTCCAGAATCCTGAGACATGTAAGACCGCGATAGCAAAACTACACCCAGTTGGTCACTTTCGCCGAGTTGCTTCAGCAACTCGGCGCCAAGCGCGGAGCATTCTGCCTCAAATCTCTGCTGGGCAGCGATACCAGCCAGAGCCGCCTTCTTACCCTGCCCGCGGCTGAATCCCATCCTGACAGCGATATCAGCCAGGTTTTTTATGACCTCAGCATCACCAAGGCTAAAGTCAAGCATGGGCGAGAGGAATTGCTCACCAAGGTCTAGTACCGCGCACACTATAAACGGAGACGCCTGAATCAGGGGGCAGGCGTATTTCTGGTTCTCATCGCCTTCTTTTAAGCCCAGCCTGATAAAGCAGGGATAGAGGATATAGTCAACACGACTTTTAAGAGTACTGACGTGCCCATGCACCAGCTTCATTGGGAAACAGCTATCAGTGTAGGCTAGCTCCACTGACTGCTCCATGATTTCCTTGGTGGTCTTACCGGAGAGGACAACCCAGGCACCCAGCGCGTTCAAAAAGCCGATAAGCAGTGGGGCAAAGTCATATACCAGGAGTGCCCTCGGAATCCCAACCACCGGCCCAATGCCCGAACCCTCCGTGTATTCCTTCAGTAGCAGTTTTTCTCGCTCGTCAAAGAAGGTCTCTCTCCGCGCCTTGGTTAGTGTACTATCATAGCGGTCGCACCGGCTGCCGTAGAAAGTCGGTCTCTCGTCAGGCAGTTTCATCCGGGTGATAGTACAGTTGTTATCGCACCTCTTGCAAATGAAAGTGGTGAGCTTGCATTCGCTGTCAATAACCTGCTGGAAGCCTCTGAAGCTGGACCTCTGCCCATTCATCGCCTCTTTTGCCAGAAGCGCCGCACCTATGGCGCCACTGACTTCACGGTGCTTAGCCACAATTAAGGTCTTCCCCTCAAGTTGCCCATGGAAGGCGGAGACGATAGCCTCGTTATAAAAAACAGCGCCAGTGAGAATAACCTTGCCGCCGAGTTTTCTATTGCCCACCACCTTGGAGAGATAGTTTTTGGCGATGGAGTGGGCAAGGCTAGAGGTAATTACCTCCAGCGGTACGCCTTCTTGCTGGGCTAAGGCGACCGACTGCCCCATGAAGGCGGCACATCTTGTGCCCAGGTCAATGGTATGTGGCGCGGTGAACGCTAGCCTGGCGAAGTCGCCATTAGTTACTCGAACGCCCAGCATCTCAGCCAGCTCATCAATGAAGCTCCCGGTGCCAGCAGCACACGCTTTGTTCATCTGGTAATCAACCACGACGCCGTTTTTCTTGATGACCAGCTTGGAGTCCTGCCCGCCTATCTCAATGATGTCTGCCTCAGGGTCTACTTCGGCGGCGGCTCTGGTCTGAGCTGTGATTTCATTCTTAATCAGGTCTGCCCCGATGAAGCCACCGACCAGGTATCTGCCCGAGCCGGTGACACCCACCCCAGCCACGGTGACGTTGGCGGCACCATCACCGAGCAGATTTCTGAATACCTGCCTGACGGCATCAATGGGTCTGCCCGCAGTCATCAGGTAGTTCTTTGCCATGATCTTTCTGCCCGACTCATCAAGGATGACTGCCTTGGTGCTGGTTGAGCCGACATCAACGCCCAGATAGCCTGAGCACGGCTGCTTAATTGCCAGCCCTGCCTGACTCTCAGGGACGGGAACTTCCTCCAACCGGGGCATTTCAAAATAGTGCTGACGGAGGTCGGTTTGTGGCAATAGATATACCGACGAGCGCCTGCCTCTTGAGAGTAGAGCTGCCCCCAGTGCCTCGATATAGAGGCAATCTTGCGGAACGGTTACCTCCACCTGGTGCCCATTCCTCGCCGAAAGCACCCCATTGAGCGCCCTGACGATGGCACCATTGGCAGCAACGCCACCGACAAAGTAGACTGGCTCGTCTAAAACGCCCTTTTGCAGGGAGACAACCATGCGGGCGATGCTCTCGCAGAGCGCATATAACATGGTAGATAGAGGAACACCCTTTTGCTGAAGATGAATGAGGTCACTCTTGGCAAAGACACTGCACCTAGCCGCTATACGTGGTGGAGTAGCCTGACAATGGAGTGCCAGGCGGGCAAAGTCGTCCATGCTAATGCCAAGCCGGTACGCCTGTTGTTCAAGAAATCTACCGGTACCGGCGGCGCAAAGGGGATTTGACGCTACCTTCCACGGCTTTTTCAACCCGTCCTCAAGCCCGATAATAAAGGAACTCTGACCGCCAATCTGAATAATGGTTTTGACCTCGGAATAGCGATGCAGAAGCCCCGAAGCGATGGCTAGTGAACTGCTGTACTCGCCCCAGTTAGACTCTTTGGGGATAACGGATTTGCCGGCGCCCGATGCGCCAGCGGCAACGATATTACTCAGGTCGCCAAGCCTGCCTATCAGTGAGTTAACCGCAGACTTGGCATTGGAGACGATTTTCTCAACATCAAACTTGACAACCCTGCCGTCCTCAGCAATGACACAGAGCTTGACATTGACCGAACCGACATCCAGACCCAGAAAATAGCCCATAAAGTAACCCTATGACAGTTTATTAAGCTTCAACCCGGATGAAGTTATTTATCGCCTTAACCACAGTTAAATGCTTTAGCTCCCCGAGAGCCTGCTGCACGGCTGCCTCTTTTGCCGGGTGAGTCATAATAACAATCTCCGCTGTCTGAGCCAAACTATCAGCCGCCTTCTGAATAACTGAGGAAATACTGATTTTATGCTCACCTAAAACCTTAGCTACCTGAGCCAAGACCCCCGGTTGGTCAGCAACATTTAGTCTCAGGTAGTACCTGGTCTCAAGCTCAGCCATAGGTTTAATACTCTTGCCCGGTTCAAGCCGCCACCTTGCCCTACTACCGGCGCCAGTAACAATATCCCGGGCGGCTCGAACCACATCAGCGATAACGGCGCTACTCGTTGGCAGGGCGCCAGCCCCCTCACCATAGAAAAGAACCTTGCCCACAAGGTCACCTTCCACCAGAATCCCGTTATAGACACCATCAACCTTAGCCAGGAGGGATTCCTCAGGGATAAAAACAGGGTGAACCCGCACCTCAATCAAGTTATCACCCTGCTTACCTATAGCCAGTAGCTTTATGGCATAGCCCAGCTCTCGAGCATATTTGAAGTCACGACTATCCATCCGAGAAATGCCTTCGCAATGGATGTCCTGGGGTGAAATTTGATAATGAAAGGCTAAAGAGGCAAGGATAGCCAGTTTATAGGTAGCGTCTATCCCGTCTATATCCTTTTTGGGGTCAGCCTCAGCGTAGCCTAACTCCTGGGCTTTCTTAAGCGCTGAAGGGAAAGCCACACCCTCTTTTGCCATTCGGCTAAGAATATAATTGGTGGTGCCATTTATAATGGCGTAAATGCCGCTTATATTATTGGCTACCAGGTCGTGCTGAAATGGGGAGATTAAAGGAATGCCCCCGCCAACACTGGCCTCATAGTGTACTTCGACCCCATGTTGCTGAGCCAGAGCAAATAGCTCCGCCCCATGCTTAGCGATAACCTCCTTATTTGGGGTAACCACATGCTTGCCACCAGTTATTGCCCGTTTTAAGTAATCTATGGCTGGTGTCTCACCGCCGATAGCCTCAACGACAATATCTATATCAGGCTCAGCAAAAAACTCGTCGGCATCGGTGGTAAAAAGCTTAAGACCGAGCTCTTTTGCCAGCGGCTTGGCTAAGTCCGCCTCTAAGACCTTCACCCTTTTCAGGACAAGGGGACAACCCACCTGCTCAGCCAAGACCTCCGCCTTACTAGTCAGAACCCTGGCTACCCCGCCAGCAACAACCCCCAGCCCCATTAACCCAACCCCGATGCTCTTTTTCTTCACTGCCTTAACCTCCCGACTTGATTCTAGTCCCCGAGAATGTGCGTAACGGCAAACAGCTTCTTCCCTTCATCCAGATAGCTTGTAATCTTGTTCCCTGGGGCATCAAATAACCCTTCAACCCACTTGTTCAAAGCATCAGCCTTGAGCAAATTTCTGTCCTCGTCAGCAATCTGTCGGTTATTATCTATTTCACTAACCTTCACCAGCCAATAGCCTCCCTTAGTACTCACCGTATCATCGCGTATTGGCTGGCTTAATACATTAAGCTCAGAGCGAAGAGTAAACTCCTTAAACGCTGGACCCATCATGTCCAGGGATACCTCAAAATACCCACCCTTTTCTTTAGACTCATCATGCTGGGAGAACTCCTTAGCCAAGGTGGCGAAATCCTCGCTAGCCTCCAGCTTGCCTCTAACTTCACTTGCCTCCAGCTTGGTTCTAACTTCACTTGCCTCCTCCTCACTACCCAGCAGCATTACATTAACCTTGGCTCCCCCTGCTTGCTCATCCCGCTCCAATACCTTAATCAACCAGTAGCCTACCGGCTTGGTTTTGGTCTCATCAAGAATTGGCTGGCTTAATGCCCCTACTTCACAGCTAAAGGCATACTCCTCAACCAGGTTGGTTCCTAACAGCAGCGGCAACACCCCTTCGGGTCGCCAGCCAAGGTCACCCTTTTTCTCTTTACAGGTGGCATCCAGGGAAAGCACACTAGCCACCTGGGTAAAATTCCCACCAGCCTCGAGCCTGGCTCTAACCTCACTTGCCTGACTCTCACCCTCAAGGAACATTGCCAGGATATGCCTCTGCTCAGCTGAGGTTGGCACCTGCTTACCAAAATACTCTTCACTCAATTTGCCCACTAGCATTTGTGTTCTAACCACATCCCGATAGTCCTTGCTCAGTGGTGGGTTATAACTCTTAAGCTTCTTATCAACCTCCTTATCGCTAACACTTATACCCAACTTCATAGCCTCCTGCCTCACCAGTTCACCCTGTTCAATAGCCTTGACCACCCAATCAGTCAGATTATACAATTGTTGCCCAGGCACGCCGCTTCCATAAAGCTTGAGCATCTTTATATAATAACCCATATCAAACTTGGTATCATTTACTTCGATTACTGTTTCGCGCAGTGGTTTATACCTCTGATTATAAACCCCACCCCCGACAGTGACTAACACAGCAATAATAATCGCTATTCCGGCGCCGAGGAGAAGGCGCTGTCTCTTCTTTTGCTGCTGCCAGTGGGAAAGCTGGCGCTTAGTCAGCTCACGCTTAGGTTGCTCCGCTTTCTTTTTTGCCAAATCCAAACCTCCAAAGATTAATTGCCCTATATTTATAACCTAAATGAGCAATGTTTTCAAATATGCGTTATTTTAGACTGTTTATTAACCTCACCCCCTTTATCCCCCTCTCCTTCAAAGGAGAGGGGGAAGAATAAAAAAGAGGGGCTGACGCCCCTCTTAGACGCCCCAAAAGTAAGAGAGTTAAAGAGAGGCGGAGCCTCTCTTAATTAAATATTTTCCCCCTTCCCTTAATAAGGGAAGGGGGTCAGGGGGGATAGGTCACCATATAAAGCTAAAGCGGGTTCCCTGAAAAATAAAAGATTTTTAAGGGTGCTAAGGGGGATAGGTTGCTAAATAATCCCTTTATTGCTCTGAGAAATAAACTATGCTAATATGTTGAAACTAGGCGGGGTGTAGCGCAGTTTGGTAGCGCACCTGAATGGGGTTCAGGTGGTCGTCGGTTCAAATCCGACCACCCCGACCATCATAGCTAAGACGACGGTGGTCAGCCCACCCGAGTCGCCAGAAAAGCCAATGCCAAACTCAACTGGAGGCATATCTATGACTAGTAGTAAAAAATTTCGGAAGCTCTTGGAACCCGGTTATATTGGTTCGATACGCACCAAAAACCATATATTAAAGACAGGCTCAACGCTGGGCTTTTACCCCTGGGAAGGCGGTAATATCCAGCAAAAGGTAATAGATAGCTATGAGGTTTTGGCTAAAGGTGGCGCTGGTCTGGTAACGGTGGGGGCGGCTCCTCTTGGCGTCCCACCCGGGAGGGGATACAAGATGGATGATGATAAGTATCTCCCCGGTATGACCAGACTGGCTGAGTCTATTCGAAAATATGATTGCCCCGCATTCTTGCAAATGTTCCATTTAGGTCCGATGTTCCCACCACATCTAACAGGTTTGGGAGGAGGGGCGGTAGCCGCTTCATCATTAGCTAAAAGTGAGCTGCCCGTCCCTACTTTAGCCCCGGCCAAGGAACTAAGCATTTCTGAGATTGAAGGGATTGTACAAGAATTCGGCAGCCAGGCGGAGAGGGCTAAGAGAGCCGGATTTCAGGGCATAGAGCTAAACGCCGGCTGTAACCACCTGCTTAATAGTTTCCTATCTCGTGCCTGGAATAAACGTAAGGACGCTTACGGCGCTGACAGTCTGGAAAGTAGAGCTAAAATTGTTGTTGATATAATTAAGGAGATAAAAAGGCGCAACGGCAGGGACTTCGCCATCATTGCCCTTATTAATGGCGCCGAACCGGGGCTGAATAAGGGCATAACTCCTGAGGAGAGCCAGGGGATTGCTAAAATACTGCAAGCCGCCGGTGCCGATGCTATTCACGTAAGAGCCGAGTTTTATTCCAAGCCCAAAGACCCTAGCCTGCGTGATAGTACCCAGTTCCCCGATATAGCCTTGTATCCGGAACCCCCCTATCCACTGGAAGGAATAATGGATACCAGTCGTCATGGGGTAGGAGGCTGGGTACCTCTAGCTGCCGCCGTCAAGAAGGTAGTCTCTGTCCCTGTTATTGCCATCGGCAGACTTGATATTGAACTCGGTGAGAAACTACTACGCCACGGCGTGGCGGACTTCATTAGCTTCAACAGACGCCTGATGGCAGACCCGGAGCTTCCCAACAAGCTAGCCGAAGGAAGGCTGGAGGATATCCGCCCCTGCACCGGCTGCCTTACCTGCTTTGATAATAATGAGCGCGGCAATCCTCCGCTATGCCAGGTGAATGCGGCTATAGGAAAAGAGAAGGAATATGAAATTAAACCGGCAAAGAAGAGGAAAAGGGTTATGGTAGTCGGTGGGGGACCAGCGGGGATGGAGACAGCCACGGTGGCAGCCTTGAGGGGACACGAAGTAATACTCTACGAGAGAGAGGGCAAGCTAGGAGGCTCAATGCCCCTGGCAGCTATGGTAAAGGGGTTTGAAAGGGAAGACCTTTTAAGCCTCATTCGCTACCTCAAAACCCAGATTACCAAGCTGGGTGTAGATATAAGGCTAGGCAAAGAGGTCAATCGCTCAGTTGTCGAAGAGGTTAAGCCGGACGCGCTAATCATCGCCACTGGGGGAATACATAACATCCCGGAGATACCTGGAATTAATGGGCGCAATGTGGTCACCAGTAAGGCTCTACACCGCCAGCTTAAGAATTTGTTGAGGTTCGTTGACCCCAGATTTCTAAGATGGCTCACGAATTTCTGGATGCCCGTCGGCAAAAGGGTTGTTATCATGGGGGGTAATATACAGGGCTGCCAGACAGCCGAGTTTCTGGTTAAACGAGGCAGGAAGGTGACC
>Ga0315280_10004580_pt1 | contig 20305 bp, 19 predicted proteins | sample YL17G06_40_MG_FD_203697 | JGI IMG/M metagenome (GOLD analysis project Ga0315280, IMG submission 203697) | Sediment microbial communities from Yellowstone Lake, YNP, Wyoming, USA - YL17G06_40 | ecosystem: Environmental > Aquatic > Freshwater > Lake > Sediment | place: USA: Wyoming | collected... | reverse complement strand
TTAACCTCTTGTTCTATGTTTGTGTTGGAGCTCACAAAGGTTTCTACTCTTAGATTTGACTCTAAGGAGGGATTAGCTCACCCAGCAATCCAGGAGGGGTCTGTTAACCCCCCTCCAAACATTTTTTTACACTCTTAGCATGTTGTCGCTTATCTGCGGCAAAGGCGGCAGCTTCTCTTGCGGCGGCTTGTACCAGAGTATCATCACAGCCGCCCCGAAGACGAACTCGATTAGTATCAGCGCTATGATGTATTCAAACACCTTTGACACGCTGGGCCCTTCCTCGCTGACTACATACGGCGGGTTCTCAACCAGCCAGGCCTTTACAGTCTTAGAGACGCTGAAGTCAGGAGCGTCCAGTCTGAGCGTCGCGCTATATTCGCCGGCAGGCAGGTCAGAAGGCATCACCGTTATCTCTATGATCCTGCTCTCACCGACCGCCAGTCCTTCGTTCAGCATATACGAGTTAGCCGTCCATCCGGCAGGCAGGAACATGACCGCCGCGAGGCTAGGGATAGTGCAGTTGCCCGCGTTCCTGACCGTCACGCTCACCTGTTTGCTCACTCTCTGAGGTATGAATATGTCATCAGGAATACTGATTTCAAGTTTGTTCGTGCAAGATATGTTCTGCTGCTGGGTCTGATTGCTGATAGGCGTTCCGCCGCCCCCACCGCCACCCCCACCGCCGCCTCCGCCACCTCCCCCTCCTCCGCCCCCGCCGCCACTAGAAACAAAGCAGCTTTCAGTAGTCGTTTCGCAGCTATAGCCTGCGGGACAGCCACAGTTGGAACAGTAATCGACTAGCGTCCCCCCGTCACAGTATGATGGCAGGTTGACCGAGCAATTGCTATAGGGAGTCCCGTCAGCGCAAGTGGGAGTGCCTGGCGGCAGGTAGCAGCTGTTATTACTGCTATTACAGCTATAACCAGAGGCGCAACCGCATTTAGTGCAGTTGTCTATCAATAGCCCATTGGAGCAGTACTTAGGTAAGGTTAACGCGCATTGTCCATAACCTGTGCCGTCAGAGCACGTCTGCGCAGGAGGAGCAAGTATAGTTATGGTGTTAGAAGAAACCCAGCTGCTGTTAGCCCGACTATCGTTGAGCATCATGCTACAGCTCCACCTGTCGCCTATCGTCAGATTGCCCGATGCCAATAGCGCGCTGAATGCTGTTCCGCTCGCCGTGTTGTTGTAAAAGCTGATCAGGTTTATCGCATTGTTCTTGTACCACCTGACAGTGATATTGATTTTGTCTCCATCGGGATCGCTGACAGTCGAAGAGCAGTTAAGATTGTCAGTTGTCAGATTGGTCCCCCTAACGCTCCTGAGAACAGGGCTTGGATTAGTCGGAGGATTGTTAGTCGGTGGTGTTATGGGCGTATAGCACGAATTGTTAGTAGTGTTACACTGCTGACTGCCTGGGCAGCCGCAATTCTGGGGTGCGCCGCATCTGTCCACTAGGTTTCCGTTATCACAATACTTTGGTTTAGTAACGGAGCACTGGCCGTATAAAGTACCATCTGAACACGTTTGGGGTGCTGCAGTTATAGTTAACCCGCTTGAAAACGTCGGGCCAGTCGTACAGTTTTGGTTGTTATAATTAGAAAGCAGGAGGCTGCATTGCCAAACATCGCCGATAGAGGTGTTTCCATTTATCTGGCTTAAATCTACGGATGCAACGAACGTAGTTCCACTCAGCTGATTTATATAAGTCGACGTAAGCCTAACACATCTTCCTCCGCTAATCCCTACGCAATCAGAACCGTTCTTATACAACTTTACGTTAACATTCATCTGAAGGCCGTCTGGATGCGCTATAAGGGAAGAGCAGTTGAATTTCAGCGGGCTCATGCTGTGCAGCGTTATGAGCGGATTCGGACTGTTAGGTCGATTGGCATTGCAAACAGGGACCGGTAGTATCCGGATGTCTGCTGATTTACCGCTATTTTGAAGGCCTCCTCCGTCCTTCACTTTAACCTCGCATGACCATGTGTTCCAAACAGAGGTGTTGCCCGCTTTCACGATTCTCGTTAGCAGGCTACCATTAGTTACGTTGTAAAAATATTTAGTAAGCGTCAAGTCTGGATAATTATTCTTGTACAAATAGAATGTGGCATCAAGCTTGTCGCCGTCCGGATCGCTCACAATCGCAGAACAGTTTAGGTCTTCATCGTCATAGAACGTCCCATTAGTGCTCGTCAAATTTACTTTCGGCACATCTGGGATGCGGTTGATATAGCCAGGGATGGTTATGGCAGATGAATTGCCCCAGTCGCTAAAGGCAGTTCCGTCATAAAGCCCAACGCCGCATTTCCAAATGTCACTGGGCGAAGCATTGCCGGATGACAGAACGCTCATGAAAGAGTCGAAAGTAGCATAGTTGTTGTTGAAAGGGAGAGTTAACCTCAGCGAGTCATTTCTGTACCACTTCACCGTAACGTTCATTTTGTCCCAGTCTGAATCTATCAACGAGTCGACATAGCAGTTGAGGCTCCTATCGTAATTCATGCTCGGCCAGATGACTGGCTTGTCTGGCGGCGTGTTCGTGGTCTTTGGGTGATAGTTCAGGTCCGTATAAAAATGCAGCTTGCCGTCGGCTTTTCCTATGGCAAATTCCTCCCTGCTCGTACCATGAGCAATCCACGAGTGATATGCACTATAGCCAAGGCGCATTGGGGTGCCCCACGTCCCGCTGGAGTAATTGTAGTTGTTTATATATTTCCCGTATCCGATGCTGGAATTCTGCTCATCGTATCCGAGCCATATGTTGTCAGGACCAGCAACCATCGCCGGGAAACTGAGGTAATCCATATAGTGGGGATAGTTTATCACTCTTTTAGAACCGTCTGCACTTATCTCAACGACGCTTACCTGGCAGGACTTACCGCCCTGCCCCGTATACTCAACTCTTTGATTCGGATAAGCTAACCATATCTTGTTTCTGAAATTATCCGAAATTGCTACAAGACCCGGTTCCTCGCCGTCTGGAGCATCACTACCTTGGACAAAGTTTTCATTTACCCAATCGATTTTAACTCCGCTTTCATTCTCACTCAGATGAATAGCCATCATTATCCCAGAGCCGTCCCGATTCAAAAATGCCCAAATGCTGCCGTCGGCGGGATGCTGAACCATTCTCATGAAGACTGCTGGGACTGCCCAATTCATCCAATTAACTCGCTGGGTTGGTAAGGTAACCCAGTCTCCAGAAGAATTTGTATATGTAAAGTAAACATCGGTATACCCCTGACCCGCATAGCCTATATAAAAAACACCCAAAAGTCTGCCGCTCTTTAGCTTTATTAAATCCTCAACATCAATAGCTCTAGCCGAAACAAAAGTAGCCGAGGTTGGAAGAGGGCTCCCTGCTAGGCTGTATCGGCTTATCTGGGTGTTTGCTGCCCAGAGTTCACTAAAGCTTTTGAGAGCGGGGGTTTCTCCCAATGCAGGCAGATAGACGTGCGAGATCTGACCGCTAGTTGCGTTTCTGAAATAAGCCCAAGGCAGGTAAAACTCAGTGAGATTTGCAGGGTTATACGTCTTATACATGAGCAAGGTTACATCGCCCATCTCAACCATCCTTTGAGAATTTACAGACTCAGTTCTGTCCGGATTAATATTTTCAACAATTATGTCTTTTATTGCAAATACGGTTTGTGTTAATCCCAAAAAGAGCATTAAAAAAATAGCAGCAAATATAATGCTTTTATTCATTTTTACACCAAGTTAACGTAAGAAAGTACACAATATAAACCTTTCCGACTATAGCTGGTCCTCTAAAGCGATTCTTTTCTGCTGTTTGTATATCTTGATTATCTCTCGAATGCAATAAGAGTCTTTTGGCTTTTGTACTATTCCACAAATATCGCTGGTTTCAGAGGCACAGCGCTCTTTGCCTTTGGATTAGAACTAGTCTCGGCGTTCTCTACAACCATCTCAGCGTTGAACTGCTTCTTAAGATACTCTTTAGCGTCAGTGAGAGCTGCATCCTCTTCAGAAGCGCTCAGGACCATCGGCAAAAGCTCTTGGGAGTGCTTGCCTAGATACTGAACGTAAGTAACGGCTTCCTGCCCGCGCTTCTTGACTTCAGGATCCTGCATGACTTCTTTTATCAGCAGGTTAGCGTTCTTTATTTCCTTGGCTTTACTATAGACAGTTCTCTTCCACTCCGGCGCGACAAAGACAGATATTTTCTTGGGCGTTATCTTAGCCAGTTCGATCACTTTCTTGATATCTGATTCAAGTCCAACTACAGAGTTCTCCATTAGCTCTACTTTGTCGTTTATTTTTGAATCATCTGCTTTAGGCCACTGCGCAGCTGACACCAGGCCCTTTCCGACTTTCTCCCAAACCTCCTCGCAGACGTGCGGTATGAACGGAGCCAGGGAGCGCAGCCAGACGTCCATAACTAGTCTGATGGTCTCTTTGTTCTCTCCGCCCCTCTTCCCATATCGTTCCAGGTCGTTCAGGAATTCGAAAAGCATCAGGTCTATAGGAGCTTTTAGGTTGAACTTGGCCATCTCTTCATTGGCCTTCTTGAGCTTAGAGTAGAAGCGGGAGACCAGCCATGCGTCTATCTTCTTTTTGCTGCCGTTTCTGTTGAGCAGCTCGGTAGCGGTGTTGTACAACCTCTTTATCTGGCTGCGATAGGACATGGCTGCCTTTGGGTCCCAGAGAATATCTACGAAAGGACTGCCTATGTGGCAATAGTACAACCTCATGCCGTCAACAGAATATTTTTGGGTCAAGTTGGCAATCGGCCCCGCCCCGCCCTTGGATTTTGATATCTTCCCGCCCTCCATCGTCACCCACCAGTTGACGAAAATGCCTTTGGGCCAGTCTTTCTGGTTCAGTATCCCGACGTGGTTCATCAAGAAGACGGGGAAGTGGACTGTCTGGTGCTCTTTCCCGCCCAAGTTTATATCTAACGGATACCAATATTCGAAGTCTTTCCTTATCTTAGCCCAAATGTCATTCTTCGGGTTCCCTTTGCCCAGGAAGACATAATCAAAGAAGTTCTCGTCCATCTCCTCTGGCTCGATCTTCTTCTCATTTACGTACTTTGAAACAACATAGTAAGCAGGATATAGGGTCGAATCTGCTATCGGTTCTATTATCCACTTGTCGTCGAATGGGAAGCGAGTGCCGAGCCACTTGCCCATCCTCACGCAAGGCCTGTCTTTGAACCAATCAAGGACAGACGGCAGGTTGTCTTTGTACTCTTTCGGATAGATGTCCATACTTGTGACATGCCCCTTAGTCTTATCCTTCAGCTCTTCATCCGAGTATTTTATGAACCACTGATCCTCTATCCTCTTTATCACAACGGGGCCGCCGCATCTGCAAATGACCTCTTCCGACAGCTCCTGCATGGTATCTGCCTGACCTGCATTAAGCATCTTCTCTTTCATTTTCTCTTTCGCTTCCGCCACAGGCACGCCGGCGAATTCCCCGCAGTTCTCGTTCATCTTGCCGGTATGGAAGCCGGCTTTATAGGCGATCTTGGTCGCCTCTTCGAGCTTCGGGTCCGTCTGGTTCTTGATAGCCATGTCTTCGCATATCTTCAACGCGGCCTTATCACCGAATTCCTTTGTTACTATAATCGGGATTACTTCTATCGCTTTTACTTTCGCCGGGTCTAGGCCGTATCTCCTGCAAGCAACATCATCATTCATTAAGTCTACGAGCCCCATCCAGTCGTAGGGAGCGTCTGACGGAACTGACGTAACGATGCCTGTTCCAATCTTCGGGTCGCAGAATTTTGATGGGAGTATTATTATCTCTCGGTCTATGCCAGGTGCCAAGCAATACTTCCCCATCAGCTCTCGTCCGGTTACTTCACCAACAAGTTCCACCTCGTCTTTCTGGTATTTCAGTTTCTCGGCGCACTCCTTGCTGACTATCCAGGTCTCGCCGTTTACATTGGCCTTGACATAAGCCACGTTAGGATCAACCCATAAATTGGTCTGACCATAGACTGTTTCTGGCCTGAGAGTCGCTGCTATAATGAACTCCTCTCCGAACTTGAACTTTAGAAGCGTGAACTCCTGCTGTTCTGCGGTCCCACCTTTAGATATATCTGTCTGTGAAGCGTCAACGGCTATTGGTCCGCAATTGACGCAAAAAGTAGCGAAATACGGTTTCTGAACAAGCAGCTCTTTTTCTTTTAGCTTTCGGAACTGCCATTCTATGAATCTGTTGTAATCGGGATTTATAGTGGTGGTGAATCTCCTGAAATCAACCAAGAATCCGAACTTCTTCCAATACTCGTTGATGTAGACCTGGTTGAAGAATCTGACGACTTCCATCGGGTCTTTCAGCTTCTCTATCTCATCGTCAGGGCAGCCGTTAGCTTTCAGGCTGGCGAGGGTGTCCGCATCTTCTCTCTCTACTTTCTTGGCAAAAGCGTAAGACAGATTGCCAGTAGCGTGAGTGCCCACAGGAAAGAGAACGTTGAATCCTTTCATCCTCTTGTACCTACATATGACATCAGAGTAAGTATAGCCCCGCATATGCCCTACGTGGAGATAGCCTGAGACTCCGGGATAGGCGAATATCAGGAAGAATTTTTGCCCATTGTCCGGCTCCGCCTCACCCAGCCTTGCGTCTGCCCATTTCTTCTGCCACTTCTCCTCTGTTTTCTGATGGTCATAGGTCATGCTGATCGTCCTATTATTTACGTCAAACCTTTATTAAAACGAAGTAGTCTTTCTCCTGTTTTCCTATCTCTCCCTCTTCCATAATATTCTGGCCCCTGAACACATCTAGCTTGCCCTTGAACGCCATTGGAAGAGAGACCAGCACCAAGTTCTTCGAATAGTCCAATACTCTCCGCGGGTCTTTCAGCAAGTGGAGCGTGTCGAAGCAGACAACGAGGTCGAACTTCTTGGCAGTCAGAAAATCGTCAGTTATGAAGTAGGTTATGCCTTTCTTCTGCGGCAAGGTCATCCTTTCATCCACATCCATCCCTATTACCTCCTTGAACTTAATCTTCTCACTCTCAAAGAACTCCTCGAACCAGGCCTTACCTATCCCTATATCCAGGACACTATACCCCTTCTTCAGATAATTCTTGATTCTTGGGAACAAATCCGAATACTTCTCGAGCTGCTTCTCCCTCCAGGACTCGTAGATGTCTGTCGAAAATGGCATATAATACTCTTACCAAAACGCTTTTAAATAAACTTTCCCTTACATTACCCATGATTACCTTATTTTGTCCCGAGTGCGGAGCTGCATTAAAAGTTATATACAGGATGGAAAGCTTCAGCGACTGGAAATTCTGCCAAAAATGCAACGAGCCTTCTTATATCCGGGCCAGCGAGGACGGTCGGGCTGTCGTCAAGTCGTTGAAGCAGGTGATTGCTGAGTCTCCCGCAAAACAGAACCTGGTCAAGGCGTTAGAGTTTCTCTTGAAGAACGGCCAGTGCCACATAGAGGATCTTGTCTTCGTCGCGGGGAAGTCGGCCGAATCCGAGATAATCAAGCTGCACTCGATGAAGGCCCTGGACAAGTTCGGCTTCGCCTATGGCATAAGGAACTTCTTGGAGAACGCCGTAGAGAAAGATATTGAGCCATACATTGAACGGCCCAAGGATATGCTAAAGGAGTTCCTAGACTAACGCCTCTTTCTTGTTACTAAAAGCATGCCTAAGATGCCCAATCCTAAACCTAAAAGAGCAAATCCCCATATTTGTCCAGTGAGAAGACCGACTCCTAAGCCGCCCCAAATACCTGCGGCTATAAACCAGTTGCTTCTGTCCACTTTCTGCTTAGATTTTTTCATGAGTATTAATATTCAAAGAACCTATAAAAGGATTCCATCGTAAATAGTTCCACTACTCCCGAAAATACACGAATTTTTCACCAAGAAAAATCGGAATATTTATAAAGCAATATCTGTTCTCTATATCCAACGGTGAACGCATGGCTTTGATAACAGAGATTATCAAGAAGTACGACGGAGAAGCAAAAGAGAGAATCGCTGAAGCGCGAAAGCTGACTGCGCAGAAGCGAGCAGAAAGAGAAACTCTATTTTTTGACCCATCGAAAGAAATGGAACCGCCAAAGCTAGATGAATCGACCACTGAACCAACCGAGCAGGATTTCGCCTATTTCGACTGGCAGAACAAGCTGGTTGACTTTTATAAGAAATTGGGCGAGGTAAACCTGCTGGTGGACCAACTGAACAACAGCTCGGGCCTGCTGAAAGAGATGGAAAGACTGAGACAGGAGAACTGCGAGCTGAAGCAGAAAATCAACCAAGTCAAACCTTAATATCTCTCGGCTTCGGAATATTGTCATGGAAGACTTTTACGTAATTCCGGAGACCTATTTTTCGAAAGAAGCGGCTGAGCACTACGATAAGAGCCCTAGAATGAAAAAAGTCCAACGGGAGCTGACTGAAAGAGCTATAGAGCTATTAGAGCTTAAAAAGGGGAAGATACTGGACGTCGGGTGCGGCACCGGCTTCTCCCTCGCGATACTGGAAGAGCAAGGCTTTGATCCGGTCGGCATAGACATCTCCAAACCGATGCTGGACATAGCCAAGAAGAAAGGGCTGAAGGTCAAGAGAGCGGATTTTACCAAGCTGCCTTTCAAGGATAAGACATTTGACGGGCTGTTGTCTATATCCTCTCTTCAATGGGTGTATGGCAAGAGTTATGATGATATTCTGGACAAGTATTCAAAGATAGCTGGAGAATTTTACCGCGTCCTGAAAGCCAACGCAAGAGCGGTGGTCCAGTTCTATCCGAAGACAGATAAAGAGTTTGACCTGTTCGTGAGAGAATTCAAAAGAGTTGGTTTCAAGATAACGATAGCTATAGATTATCCGCACATAAGGAAGAAAACAAAGAAGTTTCTGATTCTTAACAAAACCTAACCGAATGCTGTTTGAAAATTTTTAAATAAGATATCAAATCGAACTTATACATGAAGAAAATAATCGCCTTGCTTATAATATTTCTAGCTATCGGTTATTCCCTCCCGTCCAGCTTCTACGATTACTTCACACACATGAAAGCGCACCAGACCAAGTTCGTAAGCTGCAAGTTGGTAGAGAGCAGCTGCGAGAAGATTCCATGGTACTTAGGCCTGTCGAAAGGCTCGGTCCAGTATCGTTGCGACCAGAACATCCACGTCAGGAAGTACGGCAACAAATGCATCGCCCACAAGGACTATTACGACCCAAGGAGTTTTGATGGGGCGGTTAGGCATATCTGGTATGATTTCCTGAAGCTGTAGAACCCGAAAACAATCAGCTTTTTATTGAGGTGGATTCAGAAAATTACATGATGATATGGGGATAGTTGGCGATGCGATAAACGATATTTTTGACAAGATCCAGGACTTTGTTTCGTTCTTCATAATATACACGATACTGGTCTTTGTCCTGGGCGTCTATTACGGCACTTACTATCACGGGTCGAGCGCATACGATTACCCGTTATGGATACTGTTCATAGCCATCTTCCTGTACGTCCTGAAAGAGGCGCTCAAGCCTAAGAAAAAGTAATCAGTACCCCTTGTAGTTATCGTTCTTGTATTCGAACAGATCCTCGTTGACGAAGTCCTCTATCTTGAACTCTTTATAGTCATTCTTGCTTTTTATCACGATGTTTTTTAAGCCAGCGTTTATGAGATATCTCCTGCAGAGTTTGCACGGTTTTCCTTCCGCTATCTGCCCGTCCTTCACATTCTCGCCGTAAATGTACATGGTCCCCCCGAGCACGGAAACGCCTGCCCTGGCCGCATTTATTATCGCGTTCTGCTCCGCATGGACCGACCTGCATAATTCGTATCTTTCGCCCGAAGGTATATTGGCCTCTTCTCTGGGACATGTGCCTATATCTGAGCAGTTCTTGGTCCCCCTTGGAGAACCCACATAACCAGTGCTGATTATCTGGTCTTCCTTGACTATAACCGCGCCGAACCTCCTCCTCAGGCAAGTTCCTCTCTGCGCCACCTCTCTGGCTATATTCAAGTAATAGTCAATCTTGGAAGGCCTCTGCATAGAATCAACACTACTTTTTGAATTAGAAGTTATAAAAACCGTTCTGTTAGCTCAGTAGGATTTTGGTCGCATACATGACCGCCAGCCCAACGAGGAAGAACAGGAACGATATCATGGACCGCTTTTTGTCCGTCTCCTTGTGCAGTTCTGGAATCAGGTCGGAGCTGGCAATGTAGATGAAACCGCCGGCCGCGAATGGTAGCAAGTATAGCGCGAAATCAGTCACCTGGGAAGTCAGAAAGTATCCGACCAGCGCCCCAACAATCGCCAGCAGAGCCGAGATGAAGTTAAAGACAACCGCCTTCTTTTTTGTGAAGCCGCCGTAGATTAGTATGCCGAAGTCTCCGAGCTCTTGAGGGATTTCGTGCGAGATTATGGCCAAGGTTGAAGCCACTCCCACACCGGCATTTATTACGAAAGCAGAAGCTATGACAAGGCCGTCAAGGAAGTTGTGAATCGCATCTCCTATAAGGTTCAGGTATGTGAAAACGTGGATTTCGCATTTTCCTTCATGACAGTGCCTCCAATAAAGCACCTTCTCGAGCATAAAGAACATGCAAAAACCGGCTATCAGGAACACAAATACGTTTAGGCTTAAGGAGATGTCCAAGGCCTCTGGCAGCAGGTGGAAAAAAGCACCCCCAAGCAACGCTCCCGCCGCAAAAGCAACCAGAATCAAGAGGATTTTGTTTAAAGTCTTCTCTCTGAGCACTAATGTCACCACTCCCACAAGCGAGACGAGGCTTACTATGGAAGTGGCTATCAGTGAGTTGATTAAGGCGTCCACTATAGCACCCGTTCTTCTATTTTAAATGCGCAGGTTTATAAAGGGGTCTTCTCATAATTTAGTTCGGAAATTATAGCGTAGTAGACTTATTCTATGAAGTTATCAATTTCTAAACAATATAAAGTAGGTGAATATAGTGGCATATAGAGATTTTGGCCCGAGAGAGATGCACAAGGTTACTTGCGCAGATTGCGGCAAAGAAGCTGAAGTGCCTTTCAAGCCAGACGGAACTAGGCCCGTGTACTGCAAAGATTGCTACCAAAAGCACGCGCCAGCAAAGCGAAGATTCTAAGTTTTGTATTTACTTAGTTATCTGTTGTTTTTAACCTTTTTCTTTTATTTTTTCAGTCTAGCGATAGCCATAGATTGCTCAGCACCCACAAGCAGGAGCACAACTACTGCTCTCTGACTTTTTAAGCTTACTTTATCTTTTTTCATCCTGCTTAAGTTTACTGATCTCCTTATTAAAATTTTCAATTTCTTGCTTGTTCTCATTAATGCTTTTTTCAGTGAATTCAATCTCTCGGTTAGTAAGAGCAATTGAATATTCAGTGCTTTTGATACTGCTTTTTAAACTGCTTAATTTATTATCTTCAACACTCTGGATTTTTTCCAAGGACCCGATTTTTTCATCGATTTTCTCAATTTCTTTTACAAAAACAGGGATATTATTCAGATTATTATTCAATTCCATTACTTTAAGTTTCGCGCTTTCCTTGATATCCAACTGATCGGAATCAATTAACTTTATCAAACCTTCCGTTATAACACGAAGAGACTGCCCTTTGTCCAGACAAGCTGCTTTCAAAGGGTCTTCAATGTACATCAAAAGAATTTTTCCAGTTGATTTATCAAAAACCCCTTGTTTCTCATACTTTTTAAAAGCCCTGTTAACTGGATTAATCAGTGAAAAAACCCTTGAAACCGTCCTTTCTTTTTCTTCGTTTAATTCCGAAAGTTTAATAGCAATATTTGAATCTGTTGTCCCTAATTCCTTTTCAAGATTCGTTAGCTCTTTACTCTTAATCTTTTTGCTTTCAGATAAATCATTTAATTTATTTTCTAAAACTTTTACTTTATCATCAAATGAAATAATGCTTGACTCCAGATGTTTAATCCTTTCCCCGGGAAACCTCTTTTCTTCAATAACCCGCAGATAATCCCCAAGCCTGTTCGTAGAACCAACAAAAAGCTGAAATTGGCTGCTTAAAACCTTCATCTGATTCCCAAAAACAAAATCCAAATAATAAGCATACTTAAGATTCCCCTTTTGAATGCTTTCAAGAATAGAAACAAGAGAATAATGCATTTTTTTAAGAGAATCATAATTATTACTCTCAGAAACACTGACTTTTTCCAAGCTTTGCTGAAGCTTAACAGTAAACCTGGAACGCGATTCCTTGACAACAGCATACAATGTCCTGTTCGCACCGGTATCAGGCTCAGCTGTGTTAATCTCATTCAAAGTCTTAACCAGCTTCTCAATACAATCAGACAAATCCTGTTTAATACTATCCACATCGCTAAAGTCAGATTCGCCTCCGAAAATCTTCTTTAAAAAATTCATTTAAATCAGCTAAATAATACTCTGAAGATTTTTAATTGCCATAAAAAATAAAGAGCTAAAACTTTAAATTAATATTGTTATTTAAAAGCCGCTCAGCACTCAAAATCTAAATCATCTAATCATTAGCCTGGTTGACATCATCGCAGCTATTATAGTTTAGAGCTTGGAGTATAAAATCGTGTTTCTCAGGATCTCCAAACCCACCTCTAAATCCTCTCTATTAATGGTCAATGGGGGAGCGATCCTTACCGAGTTCTCGCCGCAGGACAGGAGAATAAGGCCCTTTTCGAATGCCTCCTTGACTATTGTATCTCTTTCCTTGACGGCGGGTTCCTTTGTTTTTTTATCCTTAACAAATTCCATCCCAATCATGAGCCCCTTGCCCCTCACATCACCTATTACCTTGCTTTCTCCTTTCAGATCATCCAAGAAGTCCAAAGCGAATTTTCCGTCCTTCTCTACTTTCTCCGCGATGTTGTTCTGCTCGAAATAGTCCAAGACAGCCAATCCGGAGGCACAGGCAAGCATGTTCCCGCCAAAGGTATTAGCATGAGTCCTCATCGTCCAGTTCATCACTTTCTTGCTCGAGACCGTGACTCCTATCGGAATCCCGCCACCGAGCGCTTTCGAGAGGCAGACTATATCCGGCGTTACCCCGAAGTGCTCTGACGCTAGGAACTTACCTGTCCTGAAACAGCCCGATTGTACTTCATCAGCAACATACAGTATCCCGTTTTCCCCGCAGAGCTTTTTGAGTTCTGTGTGGAATTTCCTTGGAGGAACTATATACCCACCCTCGCCCTGGATAGGCTCTACAAAGCACGCAGCTACCTCATCAGCAGGGACCTCTCTTTTCAAGATATAGTCTTCTATATAGCGCACGCATTCAGTGTCACAGTCTTTCTGATTCTTTCCGAAAGGGCAGCGATAGCAATACGCGTAAGGGCTATGGACTACAGGCAATAGCGGACCGAAATTCTTCTTATGGGCTATCTTTGAAGCGGTCAGGCTAAGCGCACCGAAAGTCCTGCCATGGAAAGCGCCATAGAACGCCAAAAAGTGCTTTCTCTTGGTATGATACCTGGCGAGCTTCATGGCTGCCTCGACAGACTCGGCGCCTGAGTTGGAAAAGAACACGTGATTTAGGCTCTTGGGCAGAAACTCGCATAGTCTCTCGGCAAACCTGACCGGGACATCGGCATAATAGTCGCTGAAGCAGATGTGAGAGACTTTCTTGATCTGGTTGCTTATTGCCCTAACCACATCCGGGTTCGTGTGCCCTATGTTAGCTACTCCTACCGCAGAAGCAAAATCGAGATACACGTTGCCATCTATATCCTCTATGTTAGAACCGTAAGCTTTCTCGACGACCAAAGGAAGTTCGCGAGTGAGAGAAGGAGAGATGACCATAGAGTCTCTGATAATAGTCCTTTTAGCCCTAGGACCCGGCGGTTTGACTCTTATCTTAGGTCGCATGAGTATATTGCGAAGACGAGATATTTATTTATATTTCAACTCCTTTAGCAAATCATGGACACGAACGAGCTGGTAGAGGAGGTCTTGAGGAAACAGACCTGGCTGTTAAAAGAGAGCTCAAACACGCAGATGAGCCCCTCTCTTATGGATTTGCACATTTCCTCTAGAGCTAATGAGGAATACGCCCTCAAGAAACTATACAGCAAAGACGTGACAAAACACCACCAGGACGGTTCTATCTATATCCACACGCTCCATGACACGTTCAAGCCCTACTGCAACGGGATAGACGCCAGAGTGCTCCTTTTAGACGGCCTTAGGTTCCCGCACTGCAACAGCTCGCCGGCAAAACACTTTAGCTCTGCAGTCTACCAGTCTATGGCCTATATGTTCTATTCCCAGCTTTTCTTCGCAGGCGCCCAGGCCATGGACTATTACAACTGGTTCCTGGCGCCTTACGTGCATTACGACCGTCTGAAGTACAAGGAGGTAAAGCAGATTATCCAAGGATTTGTCTTCCAGCTCAACCAGTCTAACCGGATAGGGGCGCAGTCCGCTTTTACTAATATCGGTCTTAGGATAGAGTGCCCGTCCTACCTGAAAGAGACAAAAGGAGAGGATGTGGGAGTAGTCTACCAAGGCAAGGTCATGGAGAGGGCGAGGTATACGGATTTTGAAGAAGAGGCGAGGATGATCTACAAGGCGTTCATGGAGATCATGGGCGAGGGAGACGGAAACGGAGCGCCCTTCACTTTCCCATTGATAACCACGGCCATAACCAAGGACTGGAGATGGGCAGATGAGCTGGTTGATATAACTATGGAGACGACTGCCAAGACGGGCGCTCCTTACTTCTTCAACCTAACGACAGACTATCTGAACGAGAAATATGTCCATGCGATGTGCTGCCGACTGTTGGTGGAGCATGCAGGCGGAGTCTGGATGGCTGGCGGACTCGGCTCCGGCTCAAACAAGGTAGTGACCATAAACCTGCCGCACATTGCTCTGACATCCAAATCCGAATCCGACTTTTTCTCTAACCTGGACAGGGAAATGGCTATAGCGAGAAAAGCGCTTCTACAGAGCAACAAGATAATAGACGACAGCCTGAACAAGTACGGGCTTTTGAATTTTCTGAAAATGAAGACGAAAAATGGGGCTCCTTATTACGATTTCAAGAAGAGGAGTCTGACTTTTGGGGTTATAGGGCTAAACGAGGCGCTGCTGAACCTTCTTGGCATATCGCTAATTTCAGATGACGGGTTCAAATTCGGACTCAAAGCAATAGAACACTTATCGCTTAAGGTAAAGGAGTTCTCGAAGAAAGACGAGATTAGGTATAATCTCGAGCAGACGCCGGCAGAGTCAGCTACGCACAAGCTCGCCCTCAAGGACAGAAAGAGGTTCGGGAAGGGGGCAAATGTGCAGGGAAGCGGCAGCGAAGTCTACTATACCAATTCGACCCACGTTCCTTATAACCAGAATATATCTGTTCTGGACAAAGTGAGGATAGAGTCGGAGTTCCATCCGTACTTTACCGGAGGGAACATCTGCCATATCTGGATGGGAGAGTCTAGGCCCAACACCAGTTCTCTAAAGGATTTTGTCAAACATCTCAGCAACACCAAACTAGCCTATTTCACATTCTCTCCCGACTATTCAATCTGCAAGAACAACCACTATGTTAGAGGGAAGCATGACGCCTGTCCCAAATGCGGAGCGAAGATAGTGGACCACATAAATAGGGTTGTGGGCTACTTCACAAGAGTATCGGGCTGGAATCCGGGGAAGCAGAAAGAATATAGTGAAAGAAAGCGCTATCTCCTGAAATAGTCACCTTTATAAAGCACGATATCCCCTATCTATCCGGCGATGAAGATACCGTCCCAATTTGAGGAAACAATGATAATCGGAGTAACTACTGAGCCACTTGCGGTTTCTGAATAATCAGCTTGCACGACTATTTTTTCAGGGCTATCTTATTCGTCATGCCATACTGCTGTTTCATTACCAAGTTCTTCTTTTCAAGGTTCTTTATGACCCTGTGGACTTTCACTCTGGAAAAGCCGGTGTTCCTGACAAGTTCATTCTGTCTAATTGATCCGCCTTCTTTCTCAATCTCTTCCAAAACCTTCTTTTCTTCGGGGAGTAGGAATATGTCTAGCATTGCCTTTTTAGTTGATTTTATCTCCTTCTCGCGCACTAGATTCCAGATAGCGAATCCCGCCAGTAGAGATGCTATCCCAGTGGATAATAGTATTAAGGATATGGGTGATACCAAGGCAGAATAGGGGTTTATCGAAAAACGATTTCTTTCAAAAGCGGTAGCATTAGTAAAATTGCTCTCATTGAAGACCGGCATTGGTTGGATTTCTCTGGCTTCTCCTCTGATCACACGGCCTATGTCCTCCTGCCAGACCGCGGAGTAGGCCTGCAGCAGATAAGAGCCTATAGAGAATCCGCCGAACAAGAAGCACAGAACCATTACGGCAACATATTTCTTATACCGTTTTTCCATTGTTTCAACTCGTTACATGTTTCAGGTTGTTTCAGGATATATTAATATGCCATTTCAGATATATAAACCCATATCAAATTAGGTCTGAGGTGAGTGATTGAGCGGCAGCACAATGATTGAACTGAAAGAAGTCACCAAGAAGTATCAAATGGAAGAGGTTGAGGTTCAGGCTTTGAAGAGCGTGGACTTAAAAATCAAGGAAGAGGACTTTGTTGCAATAATGGGTCCGAGCGGCTCTGGTAAATCGACCCTTCTGCACATGATTGGTCTCTTAGACAGGCCCACTTCTGGAAAGGTGTATATAGATGGGACAGAAATCTCGAAGCTGAGTGACTCTAGTCTGGCGAGGCTTAGAGGTGAGAAAATCGGTTTCGTCTTCCAATTTTTTAATCTGCTCCCAACACTCAACGCGAAGGAGAATATCAGACTGCCCATGCTAATCTTAGAGCGTGATAGGAGTGAGATAGAATCAAAGCTTTCAAAACTTCTCAAGACAGTGGGTTTAGAAGCAAGAGCCAAGCATTTACCTTCCCAGCTTTCCGGCGGCGAACGTCAGCGCGTAGCCATAGCCAGAGCGTTAGCGAATGACCCCCCTCTCATATTGGCAGATGAGCCGACTGGGAATTTAGACTCCAAAACGGGTGAGGAAATAATGAGATTTTTGCAAAAGCTTCAGGAAGATGAGAAAGTGACTATTGTTATGGTTACTCATGAACCCGATATTACGGATTTCGCCAAACATACTGTTCATTTAAAAGATGGAAAAATCGTTAAAGGAGGTTAAACCATGAAGAGAATATTAGTTCTATTGCTGCTGGCGGGTTTTCTGTTTATAGCCCCCGTGCAGGGCGCAACGACTGCGAACAACTCAATCATGTCCGGCGCGGTCTACTTGAAGACCGTTTTTGTAAGCCAGGATCCTTACCCAGCCGAACCTAACAGTTACGTAAACCTGCTTTTCAAGCTTGAGAACTGGGGCACAGTCAAAGCACAAAACGTGTTTTTTGAATTGGTGCCAGAGTATCCATTTTCATTGGATCCCGGAGCAAACGCCAAGATCGAAATCGGCACCATAAACGGACTGCAAACGGATACGAATGCACTTCTGTTGAGATACAAAGTTAAGGTCGACAAGGATGCGGTGGAAGGCGATAACGAAATAGGGATAAAGTACGGCTTTGGCGACGGCAGCACTTTTTATGTGAAGGCATTTAACGTGACCGTCTCAAACCCGCAAACCGATTTTGATGTTGTAATGCAGGGTACCACATCGGGTTCCACAACACTGGCGATAGCCAACATAGGATCAAACACCGCTTATTCGGTGATTGTGACCATTCCCAACCAGCCTAGTTTCACGGTCCAGGGGGTTTCATCCAGCATTGTTGGCAACCTGAACGCGGGGGATTACACTCTCGCAAGTTTCCAGATAGCTTCAACCACTTCAGCCTTTAACCAGTCGACTGCTGGGAGAGCTGCTTTCAACCGCTCCGCGTTCCAAGAAAGTAATATCCTAAACCGTTCCGCACCCGCGTTGGGAAACCTCTTAGTCCAGATATCCTACACCGACGCTCTTGGAATAAGAAGAACGATTCAAAAAGAGGTCAACGTTGGATCGCTGGCAGCAGGAACTCTTAGCAGCCAATTCTCAACAACTGGGCGCGCTTCTATGCAGCTCACCGATGGGCTTACATACATAGCCATAGGTGTGGTTGGAATAGTCGCTGTGGTGCTCTTCTTCAAGCTCAGGGGAAGGAGAAAGAAATGAAAATCAGAGACATCATTAGGCTCTCTGTGGACAGCATGTTCCATAGGGGGCTGAGGAGCTGGCTGACCATCCTGGGCATAGTCATCGGTGTTGCTGCAGTGGTAACCATCCTCTCCATAGGGGCTGGGACGCAACAGAGCATATCAAACCAACTCGGTGGTCTAGGTGCGAATATCCTATCAATTTCCGCCGGGTCAGGCAGGGCCGGAGGGTTTGGGTTTGGTGGTGAGAATGCAGTCTTTATCAGACGAGTTGAGACCATCGCCCAGAACCTGACAATCAAGGACATTCAAGTGGTGAAATCCGTTCCCGGCGTCCAATCCGTGAACGGCATTGTCTCTGGCAGGGAGGACGTTACTTATTTGACGCAGACCATTTCAGAATCAGTCCAAGGCGTTGACCCGCTCGCATGGCAGGACATAAATACAGTTAAATTGAGCTCAGGCAGGTATCTGACATCGAGCGATGGAAATGTCATCGTGGTCGGGTATGCTATTGCGAACACGGTTTTCAAGCAGCCAATGTCACTGAACACACAGATAAGCATTGGCGGAGCATCGTTCAAGGTTGTCGGCATACTGCAGCAGTCCGGCGGTTTTGGTGGCACTGACAACACGATTTTCATGCCAGTTTCAGCTGCCAGGATAGTAATTTCAGATGCGCTTCCCAATCAGTTCTCCTCGATACAGGTCAAAGTGGCTGATGTTAACGCGGTCAGCAACGTGTCAACAGCTATAACTCAGGCCCTGCTCATCTCAAGGCACGTCACGGAAAACACCAAGGACTTTTCTGTAACCTCCTCGCAGTCGACACAACAGACGATTTCGAGCGTTGTCGGAACGCTGAACCTCTTCCTCCTCGGCATAGCAGCAACGTCCCTCCTGGTTGGAGCGATAGGAATAGCCAATACTATGTTCATGTCGGTGATGGAGAGGACGAGGCAGATTGGGACTCTGAAAGCTCTCGGCGCTACGAACTTCGAGGTCATGAAACTGTTCTTGATTGAATCCGGGATTATCGGCTTTGTCGGCGGTTTGATAGGCGTTTTCGTAGGGTTCATACTATGCGGCACGATATCCGAGCTGGGAGTTAGGCTGTTTGGAGTCGGAGGCGGAGGGGCGGGAGGAGTCACTTTAACGCTGATAACACCTGAGCTTGTCCTATTCGCCATGGGTTTCTCAGTGGTAATAGGCATGATCTCTGGACTACTTCCTGCTAGGAGAGCCGCTAGATTACTGCCCATAGAAGCGCTCCGTTTTGAGTGATTTTTCAGAATAAGCTTTAAATACCCCCTCACAGACAATAATTACGCTTGGCGGCCATAGCGAGTGAGCAACACCCGGACTCTTCTCGAACCCGGAAGTTAAGTCACTCAGCGATGCGTACTGTACTACGCTCTGCGTGGGAATTGCGCGACGCTGCCTAAGCACTCTACCTATTTTTGACTGCATTTCTGAGTCGCTTAATTAAATTTTCATGGCCATACTCTTCTACTATCTCCCAAGCTCTATCATAACCTGGCATCGATTTAGATTTAGCGAGTGCAATGTCTCTAGCCAATCTGTTCTTGTTAAAAAATTTCAGATACAGATGTTTGTGCAAGGCATGTAAATAGATATGACCATTTGTTGCCATTTTTTCATTTTTGAATTCCTTGTCAAATCCAAGGTATTTATCTAGATTATATATTTCATTACTTACGAATAAGACGTGAATCAGTTCGTGTATTAGTATATCAATTACATAATCTATTCTCCTTAGTCTATCATCTTTGTGTCTAATAATAACAGTCAAGGGGTAAGAAAAACTATGGATACAATGGCTAACAACAAAGCAGGTGATTTGTTTGTCCTTCCATTTCATTCTAGCCGTTTTTGCCATCTCACTAAGGACTTTTTTCTCAATTTTTCTCCATTCCTTATTCAATCTTCTAATGTAATTTACAGAAGATTTTACATATGTTAGTTTCCATTTCCTTTTGAGTAACATACATAAAGTGCTATCATACGACCATGAGTAAACAAATTTAACTTTAGGTATCATCTAAGCACTTCCTAATTCTCTCTTATCATCCGTGGCTAGCTCGAACTCTTTCGTTCCTATCAGCGCATTTACTGGGCATTTCTCGACGCACATATAGCAATAGATGCATTTACCGTGGTCTATCTCTATCT
>Ga0315280_10004579_pt1 | contig 20312 bp, 22 predicted proteins | sample YL17G06_40_MG_FD_203697 | JGI IMG/M metagenome (GOLD analysis project Ga0315280, IMG submission 203697) | Sediment microbial communities from Yellowstone Lake, YNP, Wyoming, USA - YL17G06_40 | ecosystem: Environmental > Aquatic > Freshwater > Lake > Sediment | place: USA: Wyoming | collected... | reverse complement strand
AGCCCGGTCAGCAGGTGGTGGTGGCTAAAGGAGGGAAGGGTGGCTTTGGCAACAGCCACTTTGCTACCTCCACCAACCAGGCACCGCAGATTGCCCAGAAGGGAGGGGAGGGCGAGGAGAACTCCATAATACTGGAGTTAAAGCTCATCGCCGATGTTGGTCTTATTGGCTATCCTAATGTCGGCAAGTCTAGTCTGCTGGCGGCGGTTTCGGCAGCTAAACCTAAGATAGCCAGTTATCCCTTTACCACCCGCGAGCCCATTCTGGGTGTGGTTGAGGTCGGGCAAAGAAATTTTGTTCTGGCTGAAATTCCCGGGCTAATTGATGGCGCTCACCTGGGTCGGGGTCTGGGACACGATTTCCTCCGCCATATTATGCGGACCAGGATGCTTATCCACCTGGTAGATGGTAGTTCTTCGTCTCCGCTTGATAATATGATACGGGTGAATAACGAGCTTGGCTTATTTGACTCATCCCTGGCGCAAAAGCAACAGCTGGTGGCGGTAAACAAGATTGACCTGCCTCAGGTCAGGGAACAGCTGGCTGAGATAAGGGATAGCTTTAGTGCTGCTGGAACTAAAGTCCTCTTTGTTTCTGCGGCTACTGGTGAGGGAGTTTCTGAGCTTATGGCGGAGACTATGAAAATGCTTCAGTCAGCGGCTAAGCCTGAGGTTGGGAAGATAAAGAAGGTTTTCCAGCCTAAACCCAGGCATTAGAATGGGAGTAGAATGAAAATCGGGGTACTGGGGGGGACATTTGACCCGATTCATATCGGGCACCTCAAGGTGGCTGAGGAGGTAACCGCCAGCTTAAGTCTGGGCGAGATTATATTTATGCCTGCCGGTCAGCCCTGGCTAAAGATAAATAACGCTATCTCGCCGGCGGAGCACCGCCTGGAGATGGTGCGCCTTGCCCTTGCCGGTAAATCTAATTTTAAGCTATCTACTATGGAAATAGACCGGCCCGGTCCGACCTATACCGTTGACACCATAGATGAACTCAGGCGCCAGCTCGGCGCGGAGGACGAGCTATTTTTTATCTTGGGCTGGGATAACCTGACCCAGCTCCCGAAGTGGCACGAGCCATCACGGCTGATAGAGCTATGTCGCCTGGTAGCTGTCCCCAGGGTGGACTTTTCCCCTCCTGACCTTACCGCTCTTGACGCCGCTATCCCCGCCCTATCTCAGAGGGTCATCCTGCTTGATTCGCCGCGCATAGATATTAATGCCTCAGAAATCAGGCAGCGGGTTAGGGAGGGCTTGTCCATTCATAACCTCGTCCCCGGGGCGGTGGAGCGGTATATAAAAAAGCACCGGCTGTATCTTAAAGACAATTGAAGAGCTAATAAAGGGTGAGTGAAATCGCAGTTTAAATATCCAGGTTTTTGACACTCTTGGCGTGTGCCTGGATGAAGGCTTTGCGGGGGGGGACTTCATCGCCCATTAGAACGCTGAATATGCGGTCGGCGCGGGCGGCATCATCTACATTTACCTCCAGCAGGGTGCGGGTGGTCGGGTTCATGGTCGTCTCCCAGAGTTGCTCCGCATTCATCTCCCCCAGACCTTTATAGCGCTGGATCTCCGCCTTCTTCGCTTCTTTTACCTTTGCCAGTACCTCTTCCCTTTCCTGTTCCGAGTAAACCCATTGCTCGAGCTTGCCTGCCTTAATCCGGTAGAGGGGTGGCTGGGCAATATAGAGGTGCTGGTAGTTAATTAGCTCCGCCATATGGCGGTAGAAGAAGGTAAGCAGCAGGGTGCGGATGTGAGAGCCATCAACATCAGCGTCGGTCATGAGGATGACGCGGTGGTAACGGAGCCTGGCTAGGTCAAACTCATCGTCGATGCCTGTCCCCAGGGCGGTGATGATGGCGCGGATTTCTGCGTGGGCCAGCATCTTATCTGGCGGCGCCTTTTCCACATTGAGGATTTTGCCGCGCAGTGGCAAAATCGCCTGGAAGCGACGGTTCCTTCCCTGCTTGGCTGAGCCGCCGGCGGAGTCTCCCTCCACGATGAATAATTCACACAGGGAGGGCTCTTTCTCGGAGCAGTCAGCCAGTTTCCCGGGGAGGGTGCCGGTATCAAGGCTCCCCCGCTTGACAATTAAATCTCTAGCCTTGCGGGCAGCCTCTCTACCCTTGGCGGCAAGCAGGCACTTTTCTATAATCCTTTTGGCATCATCGGGGTGCTCCTCGAGATAGAGAGCCAGACCATCGCCGACCACACTCTCCACGGCGCTCTTTACATCGGGGTTGCCCAGCTTGGCTTTGGTCTGTCCTTCAAACTGAGGCTCGGCGAGTTTGACGCTAACTACGGCGGTAAGCCCCTCCCTGACATCCTCCCCGATTAAATTTGGCTCATCCTCTTTTAGCAGCTTGCTCTTGCGGGCATAGTCATTAAAAACGCGGGTTAATGCTGAGCGGAAGCCGGTAAGGTGGGTGCCACCATCTACGGTATTAACACAGTTGGCAAAGCTAAAGGTGGACTCAGTAAAGCCATCATTATATTGAAGGGCGGCCTCCACTACCGTGCCGTTCACCATGTTGGAGATATAGATAGGACGGTGGTGGCGAACCACCCGGTTTCGGTTAAGGTGGCGGACGAACCCCGAAATACCGCCCTCAAAGTAGAAGGTCTTCTCGTTGTCCTTCCTTTCATCACTAACGCATATTTGCAGCCCCCGGTTGAGATAGGCTAGCTCTCGCAGGTGCTCGCTTATGGTATTAAAATCATATTCAACCTTATCAAATATCTCCTTGTCAGGGAGGAAGGTGATGATGGTGCCGGTGTCGCTAGCTTCCCCAACCACTGCCACTGCCCCCTCGGGTATGCCTTTCTTGTATTCCTGCTGGTAGAGCTTGCCATCACGCTTGACATTAACCTTAAGCCATGAAGAAAGGGCGTTTACCGCTGAGGCACCCACCCCGTGTAACCCCCCCGATACCATATAGGTATGACCACCAAATTTTGCCCCGGCATGAAGTACGGTCATTACTGTTTCCAGGGCTGACATGTTGGTGGTGGGGTGAATGTCTACTGGAATGCCCCGCCCGTTATCCTCAACCTTGATGGTATTATCCTTACCGAGGGTAACCCAGATTTTGTCACAGCAGCCAGCCATCGCCTCATCAATGCTGTTGTAGGTGATTTCATATACCAGGTGGTGTAATCCTCGCTGGTCGGTGCTGCCAATGTACATACCGGGGCGGCGTCTTACTGCCTCCCGCCCCTCCAGGACCTGGATATCCTCCGCCTTATACTCGTTATTGACCTTTGATTTATCAACCGGTGGCTTATTAGCCTTCGGTTTATTTAACTTTGGCTCATCAATTTTTGGCTTCTCAGCCTTCGGCTCTTTGCCCTTCGGCTCATTAAAAAGCGTACCCTGTGTCATAAGCGTTCCTCACCCCTTTGCTAGCGCTGAGGGCACAAAGATAGTGACATAGATTGCTTAGTGGAGATATTGATACTAAAGTAGCTTCTGGCTACATAGAAGGTATTTTCAAAAGATAACCAGTCAGCCATTAATAATATTATAGCATAATTTAGCTATGAGGTGAAGCTGAAACTAGATGTCCCGTCAGTTCATTTACCGGGACACTTTTCTGCTCGGCGCTGGCCATATCCCGCAGTATCACCGTCCCGGTTTTTAATTCCTGCTCGCCGATAATCACGGCAAAGTGAGCGCCAAGGCTATTTGCCTGTCTTAGTTGCGCCTTGAGGCTTTTATCTCCCAGGGCCTCTATTACCCCAATGCCCTCCCGCCTCAGGGTGGAGGCTAGTTTTATTGCCTTTTCTTTGGCTTCATCGCCGAGATAGGTGATAAATACCTGGGGCTTGGGCAGGGGTGGAATAGTAATATTTTGCTTCTTTAAATTTAGTATTATCCGCTCAATGCCGGCGGCGAAGCCAATAGCCGGCGTTGGCTTTCCCCCCAGCTCCTCAATCAGGTCATCGTACCTTCCGCCGCCAACGATGGTGCTCTGGGCACCCCCACCCTCGGGCTGGATTTCAAAAACCGTCCTGGTGTAATAGTCCAGCCCCCGAACCAGGTGGTGATTTACGGTGTAGGGTAGATTGAGCAACTCTAGGTATCTCTTTAGCCTTCCGAAGTGCTCCTCACATTCGGGGCAGAGGTAATCAATACTTTTAGGGGCAGAGTTGGCTATTTGCTGGCATGACGGCTTTTTACAATCAAGCAGGCGGAGGGGGTTTCTCCCGAGTCTTGTCTTGCATTCGGGACATAGCTCAGGGGTGTGGCTTTTATAGTGAGCCTTCAGTTTAGCGATATATTTTGGGCGGCACTTTTTGCAGCCGATGCTATTTAGCTGGAGTGATAGTGAGCGCAACTTTATTGAGGAAAGAAATTGCCATGCCATATCAATAATCTCACTGTCAAGGGCGGGGTCGCCGTCACCAATAGCCTCATAGCCAAACTGGTGGTGCTGGCGGTATCTTCCCGCCTGGGGTCTTTCGTATCTGAAGATAGAGGCAATATAATAAAGCTTCACTGGCTGGGGCAGGTTATATAGCCCGTGCTCCAGGTAGGCGCGGCAGACCGGCGCCGTGCCCTCCGGTCTCAGAGTTAGCGAGCTGCCCCCCCTGTCGTCAAAGGTGTACATCTCCTTGGTGACAATGTCAGTATCCTCGCCGACACTGCGGGCAAAAAGCCTGGTATCCTCAAAGAGGGGGGCATCAAGGCGCTCGTAGCCATAGAGCCTGGCGATTTCAGCGACCTTCTGCTCTATGTAGCGCCAGTAGGCTTGCTCTTTAGGTAGAATGTCTGAAGTCCCTCGTGGTGCCCGATACAACATGGCTTTTCTTAGAGCTAGAATACAGTATTAGTGTGGGATTTGTAAAGGGATATTTTGTGGTAACCCATCCCCCTGCCCCCTTCCCTTGTTATTTTTAAAGGGAAGGGGGTATAAGTAAGGGAGGGGGCGAAGCCCCCTCCCTAAAATCTCCTCCTTAAAGGAGAGGGAACAAAGTCATTGACAAAGCTTCACATTCGAAGTAGTGTATCTCTTACAGGTGGTGATATGACATTATTTCTAGAATCCATAATATTAGGAGCTGACTGATGAAAAGAGTGGGGATATTAATACTGGGGATTATAGACATAATAGCTTGCGTTTCGCTGTTGGTATGGCATTTCTTATTTATTTTAGGTTGGGGAGCATTAGACGCTTTTACTTGGGGTCTACCAATATTTGTAGCGGCGATAACGGCTTTAATCAGTGGTATCTATACTCTGAAAAGGAAAAGCTGGGGATGGGCGGTTGCTGGCCTTATCTTCGTTGTAGCGGGAGGGGCTTATGCTTTTATAATCTCATATGCTACAGCTTTTTAGTAAGTATATAGCCTGTCTAGAATTGGACTTTGACTATTACTCAAATAGGAGTGTTTAAGAGGGGCGTTAGCCCCTCTTTTTTAAAACTACTTTCCCCTTCCCCTTCGGCTGAAGGGGAAGGGGGATAAAGGGGGATGGGGTTAATAAAGATTTTTTGCACTCATTTTCCTGTTGGGTTATACTTGAGAGGTGAGTTTTAGCCAGCTAAAAGACAAGGCTCAGTATCTTCCGCCGGAGAAAATAGCCCTGGTGGAGGATGCCTATAATTTTGCCCTAAAGGCGCACGAGGGGCAGGTGCGCAAGTCGGGAGACCCCTATTTTGAGCACCCCCTGCAGACAGCCCTGATTCTGGCTGAGCTCCAGCTTGATGCCACTACCCTGGCGGCCGCCTTGCTTCATGATGTCCCGGAGAACTGCGGCATACCCGTTGCCGAGCTTGAAGCCAAGTTTGGTCCTGAGGTTGCCAAACTGGTTGATGGCACCACTAAGCTGGGCAAGCTCCCCTTGCCCGCTCCAAGTGTCGCCACTGGGGGAGTGCAGGCGGAGAACCTGAGGAAGATGCTGGTGGCCATGGCTGAGGACCTTCGGGTAGTGTTTATCAAGCTGGCCGACCGCCTGCATAATATGCGCACCCTGCAGCCTCTATCGCCGGAGGTACAGCACAGCATTGCCGAGGAGACCTTAGAGATATACGCCCCCTTAGCTCATCGTCTCGGCATCTGGGAGTTGAAGTGGCAGCTTGAGGACTTGTCCTTCCGTTATCTTGAGCCAAATAAATATCGCCAGATTGTAAACCTGATTGCTGCCCGCCGTGCCCGGCGGGAGAACTTTATCGCTCAGGTGATTCAGATTCTGCAAGGGGAGTTTGAGCGGGCTAGCCTCAGGGCTGAGCTCTCAGGTAGACCCAAGCATATCTACAGTATATATCAGAAAATGGAGAGGTATTCCGCCCAGGACAAACACTTTGATGATATCCATGACCTCCTCGCCCTCCGCGTACTGGCGAGCACTATACCTGATTGCTATCATGCTTTAGGCATTATCCATAGTTTGTGGCACCCCTTGCCCGGGGAGTTTAACGATTTTATTGCCAATCCCAAGCCCAATGGCTATCAATCACTGCACACCACGGTAATGTGTCTGGGGACAATTCCTCTTGAGGTTCAGATTCGCACCCGTGACATGCATCATATTGCTGAGTATGGCTTAGCTGCCCACTGGCGCTATAAGGGAGGGGAAAAGACGGATATCCACTTTGAGGAGAGGATAGCCTGGCTGCGCCAATTGATTGACTGGCACCGCGAGCTCAGCGGGGCGGAAGAATTCCTGGAATCAGTTAAGACCGATATATTCATTGACCAGGTTTTTGTTTATACCCCTAAGGGGGAGATAAAGGACCTGCCCAAGGGTTCTACCCCCCTTGATTTCGCTTATCGGGTTCATACTGAGGTGGGGCACCGCTGTGTCGGCGCCAAGGTGAATGGCAAGCTGGTGCCACTTAACTATCAGCTAAGTAACGGCGATGTCGTTGAGATTGTGTCGTCTAAGGCGGCTAAGGCACCGAGCCGGGACTGGCTGAACCCGCACCTTGGTTTTATCAAGACATCCCACGCCAGGGACAAGATACAGCAATGGTTTAGGCGCCAGGAAAGGGGAGAGAATATTGAGCGGGGTCGGGAGCTTCTGGAAAAGGAGATGAGGCATCTGGGGATAAAACCCAGCGAGCGAGAAGAGCTAGCCGGGTTGTTTAAATACGATAACCTTGACGACTTTCTGGCAGCAATTGGCTATGGCGGCATCTCTTCCCATCAGATTGCGATGAAGCTCTCCGCCCAGCAGCAGCCTCAAGCCAAGGCGGTAGCCGCTCAACCCAAGCCACCGGAGTCAGCTATCCGGGTGCTGGGGATGGGGGATTTGGTTACCCATTTAGCCCGGTGCTGCCATCCTGTGCCCGGGGATAGGATTATCGGCTATACCACTCGCAGTCGGGGGGTGACTATTCACCGTCAGGATTGCTACAATGTGATTCATGAGGATGAGAAGGAGAGGCTAATTGCGGTGGGGTGGGAGCCAACTGATTCCCTGTATCCGGTTAATATTAAGGTTGAAGCCTGGGACAGGGTGGGGCTTATCCGCGATATTACCACCCTTGTTGCTGAGGAGAAGGTCAATATCGCCGGGGTGAGTTCTACCCATCATGATGACCATACCGTTTCTGAGTTTTTTACTTTAGAAACAACCGGACTGGTTCAGCTCAGTCGGCTGTTGAAGAAGATTGAGGGGGTTAAAGGGGTGATAGGTATATCCCGGGTTGGGGATGAGGCGGTAATAAAACCAAAATCTTAAGGAGGTATATATTGCCAGCGGTTAAGGGAGCTCAAAAACAGGTGCAAGCAACTGAGCGAAAGAGGCTCAGGAATAAGTCTATTCGTAGCCATTGCAAGACCAATATAACCAAGGCGGAGAAGCTCATCTTTAGCGGTGAGCTTAAAGCGGCTCAGGAGGCGGTGGTGGCTGCCATCAGTTCTCTGGATAAGGCAGCAGAAAAAGGCGTCATTCACCCCAACAATGCCGCCCGCCGTAAGTCCCGGTTACTAAAGAAGTTGAATGAAGCCCAAGCCCCCAAAACTTGACATGAGACGGGTAAGGGGTTTATGTTAGGGGCGCCATGATTTTATCTCAGTTTCAGACTGTAGGTCGTGACCTGTTTACCACGGGGCTTGTCTCCTCCCATAGTGGGAATCTGAGTATCAGGCTGAGGGAGCGCATCATTATTACCCGCCGCAACAGCGGGCTTGGCTGTCTAGAGGAGCATGACCTGGTCGAGACTGGGATAAACAAGAATGACCGCAATACGCCGCTGGCGTCAATAGAATTAGCTGTCCATCGGGCTATTTATCGGGAGACCCCAGCCTTAGCCATCGTTCATGCCCACCCCCCTCATGCTGTTGCCCTGTCATTAACGGAGACTGAGATTGTACCTATGTGCACGGAGGGTCTGTCAACGCTAGGACGGGTTCCGGTCCTGGGTTGGCATATGGATGTTAAACCGGGGGGTCTGGCGGATATAATCGCCCAGGCACTCAGGCGACACCACATTGTTATGGTTCATGGTCATGGCAGCTTTGCCATCGGTCAGCTACTTGAGGAAGCCCATGATTACACCACCACCCTGGAGGAAAACTGCCAGGTAATTTGTTTGCTGAAGTCGTTGCAGGTAAAGACGGCTAAAAAGTAGCCTACTTCTTATGCACCGGCGTGCACCAGTCAAGGTATTTAGGGTTATTGCCTCGTATTACCTCAAAATAGAGCTTTTGCAGTTTCTTGGTTATTTCACCAATCTTCCCATCACCTATCTGGCGGCGGTCAATTTCGGCTACCGGCGTTATATGGGCGGCGGTGCCGGTTAGGAAGCACTCGCTAGCGCTGTAAAGCTCCACGCGGTTGACATGTCTTTCTATCGTTTGGATACCCAGTTCGGCTTCTGCCAGTTTGATGACCACATTGCGGGTAATCCCCATTAGAATGCCATCATAGCTAGCGGGGGTTACCAGCTCGCCATCTATCACCAGGAAGATATTCTCCCCGCTCCCCTCAGCGACAAAACCATCGGGGGTAAGCATAATCGCCTCATCAAAACCACCTTCAACTGCTTCTGTCTTTGCCAGGGCGTTGGTGACATAGAGGCCGGTAAGCTTGGCTCGCGGCACCTCGCTGGGAAAACGCCAGGAAGAGACGCAACACCTGGCTTTGTCCACATCCAGATATCGCCCCCAGGGGATAGCAAAGACGAAGAAATCAGCCTCCAGGCCATGGAGTCGGACACCCAGAGACTCGGAGCTTTTATAAGCCAGGGGGCGGATATATAAATCTTCCTTAAAGCCGCACCTTTTCACCAGTTCCACCGTTATCTGGCATAACTCATCGGTAGTATAGGGCAGGTTAATGTTCAGCACCTGGCAGCCCCGGTGCAGTCGTGCGTAGTGCTCTTTAAGGCAAAAGATGTAAGTCTCTCCCTTTTTCTCATTCCAGTTCCCCCTGATGCCTTCAAAGACGCCGGTGCCATAGTGGAAGAAATTGGTCATAACCCCGAGCTTAGCTTCGGCTAGGGGGACAAACTGCTTATGAAAGTAGGCATAAGATGGCATCTGAAAATCTCCTTTTTAGATAGGGTCTATTATAGCTGTTGCTTGGATAGAAAACAAGTATTAGCTTGTTTGGTGAACCTATCCCCCTGACCCCCTTCCCTTATTAATTCTTAAAGGGAAGGGGGTATAAGTAAGGGAGGGGGGCGAAGCCCCCTCCCTATAAGCTCTACTCCCTATTTACTAGAAGGCTGGACTCAAATTGGGATAAGTGGTATATATTAGATATTAAAAAGGCAACTAAATTTTCTTATAGACTACTGGACATCTTGAAACAAATGTGCTATAATATATCTTGGAACCGTGAATATATTGTTTGGAGAATGGCGTGATAATCTCCGCTAGCCGAAGGACAGATATACCAGCGCTTTACGCCAAGTGGCTCATCAACAGAATTAGGGCTGGGTGGTGTCAGGTTCCAGCCCCCCTCAATTATAATCAGCTCTCTTATGTGTCACTCAGGCCAGAAGATGTAGATTCTTTTGTTTTCTGGTCTAAAAACCCTGCTCCAATGCTTAACTACCTAGATGAGTTGGACGAGCGGGGATTCCGCTACTATTTCCAGTTTACTTTGAACGATTATCCCAAGGATTTTGAGCCAAGTGTCCCCAGCGTTGAAGAGAGGATACAGACTTTTCAGAAGATCAGCATGCACTTAGGACCGTTTCGAATTATCTGGCGCTATGACCCGATCATAATTTCCAATTGGACACCACCTGACTTCCACCGTGAGAAGTTCTTAATGTTGGCAAAGGCTTTGAGCGGACTTACTAGACGGGTTATGGTTAGCTTTGTTGATTATTATCAGAAAACGGATCGGCGACTCTCCTCACTTGAAAAGCTTGGATTCAAGTTTGACAGGGAGGTAGCTAATTCTCAATATGCTTGGAGTTTGCTTAAGGATCTTGCAGCGATTGCAAGAGACCATAATATGCAGATTTTCACCTGTGCGGAGGAACGTGATTTCAGTAAAGTTGATGTGCCTCCGGGTCGCTGCATAGATGGGGAACTCCTGCGTGAACTGTGGTCGTTGCCGGGGCACACCAAAAAAGATCCAACACAGCGCGCTGCGTGCTTATGTGTGGTTAGCAAAGACATTGGCATGAATGACACTTGCGTTCATGGCTGCCCATATTGCTATTCAACCCGGAATCTTGCTCTAGCGCAACGCCGTTACTCTGAGCATGACCCTGATTTACCGGTTCTTTGGGGTAATGGGCGAGCGCTATCCGAAGCTGAACAGGCAGACCAACTCAAGGCAAGACTTCTCTGAGGGATAAAGTCCAAGTGGATGAAATCACAATTCGTTTTACAGAAGCTCCAATACAAAGGTTGATGAACTATGTCTTTGAAAATTATTGTGAACTTGGTGGCTTTTGCGGATTTACAGAAGACGTTGAACCTGTAGGTGTAAATGTTGAGGAGTGCGTTGACTGCCATATGAGAAGCTATTATCCAGAGGATGGAAATCCTATATATCAATGCGACAACTTCAAGAGAGTATATCTTGTTAGATATTTTGCAACCCAATTTGCGCAAAGTGAATTCGTAATCAAAGCTCACATTCTCCGTGATGTCAAAGGTAAGGCAGATTTGTCAGCAGTTAGCCTAGGTGGTGGCCCTGCACCAGAAGCCTTAGCCCTTATAAACATACTAAGCTCTTGCGAGGGAGACTATAAACTCTCTTTTGACAACCTTGATTGCGAGGCCTCATGGGAAGACATCTATCATGACCTCGCTCATCGTTTCGCAAAGCGAGTCAAGAATGTTAAGTTAAAGACAGGTTTTAACTCCTCTGATGTCACGAGTTATGTTCCGGATAAACAGTATGACATCGTGTTTATCTCATGGATGCTTTCTGAGATTGACGAGCAAGAAAGACCCCAGGCTGTAGAGATTGCTAGAGACCTTGCTACACCGCAGGGATACATATTAGTGACAGACCGCTTGGAAGAGGCAGTGGTTGAAAGCATTTCCACCATTGTAGGCGGGACTACTGGCTTGGAACTACAAGGGCATGACAAAGTGCAAGGAATCTACTGCGGTGTGTCATTTCCAAATGACCTTAAGGAATTATTCAAAGTTCGTTTATCAGGCGATACCGCCTTTTGGATTCTCCAAAGGCGCCCCAAGGAGTTCTAACTATTCCCCCTACCTTGACAAACTCGGCGTCTGGAGCTTGTAGCCTTCCCCACCTCTAGAAAAGCGGTGCAAAACCTCGCCAGACGCCCTAAAATGGCTTTTTAGGGGGGTTGGTGACACAGAAGGTGCTCCGCTATGGTAAGTTATGCCTAAAGCACTTGATTTTTGCTCTCTTTTTGCCTATTTCCGGGGGATAAAGGCTTTGACCCTGCGCTCAAAGACGCTGCGCTCAAGGAGCACCCGGCGCTGGCATTTAAGGCATTTTATACCGATATCAGCCCCCAGCCTGACTACCTCCCACTCATAGCTGCCGCAGGGGTGCTTCTTCTTAAGGCGAACCCTGTCACCCAGCTTTATCTCCATAACCATCGTTTTTGCCTCAGGGAGCTGGGGTGGTGCGGTAGCGGTTAATCTGTCCTCGCAGTGAAGAGGCGGTCTGCTGTGCTGCCTGGGCGAAATCCCTTCCACTTGAGGCGTATATAATCTGCCGTGACGAGCTTATAATTGCCTTCCTCCCCTGGGCATCAACCCCATTGCTGACTGCTGAAGCCAGGTCTCCCCCTTGGGCACCGATGCCGGGTATCAGAAGAAGCATATCAGGGTGATTCTTGCGTATCAGTTTTAATTCCTCAGGGTAGGTAGCGCCAACCACCAGCCCGATATTAGCGTGTTTATTCCATTGAGCGGCCCTGAGGGCTACTATCTCAAAGAGAGGCAAGCGCTTGTTCTCCGTCTCAAGGGGCAGGTTCTGGAAATCAACCGCGCCGGCGTTTGAGGTTCGGCACAGGATGAAAATACCCCGGTCCCAGTACTCAATAAAGGGCTCGACTGAGTCAAAGCCGAGGTAGGGATTAACTGTAGTGGCATCAAAGCCAAAGACATCGAAGATAGCCTTGGCATAGGCTTTGGCAGTATTGCCAATATCGCCCCGCTTGGCATCGCCAATCACGGGAATATTGTTTGGTACGTATTTAATGGTGCGCTTCATCGCCTCCAGTCCGACAAATCCCAGAGCCTCGTAGAAGGCAAGGTTAAGCTTATAGGCACATACCAGGTCAGAGGTAGCATCAATAATTGCCTTATTGAATTTAAAGATGTCTATCTTGGCGGGCATCAGCTCCGGGTCGGGGTCAAGCCCGATGCACAAGAGGCTGTTATTTCTTTCTGTGGCAGTTGAGAGCTTTTCCAGGAAGTTCACCCCCCACCCCCACGGCTGATAATATCAGCCCCGGTGCATTAGGTCAAGAGGTTTTGTCTTTACTTTGGCTTTTGTGTAAAATAGACGGGAAAAAAACTTTTGAGGTTTGCTAATGCCTATCTATGAATATAAGTGTAGTGCTTGCCATTTCCGCTTTGAGCGCAGGCAGAGCTTTGACGAGGAGCCGGTAGCCATATGCCCTAAATGCCAGGGAAAGGCTCACCGCGTTATTCACTCTGTGCCCGCCATCTTTAAGGGCAAGGGCTTTTATACTACCGATAGTCGTAAGGGCGCGACTGAGCCGGTAGAGACGGAAAAGAAATCGCCCAAGGAAGAGAAGCCGAAGTGAAGGCGCTACTGCAGCGAGTCTCCGCTGCCTCAGTGAGTGTGGCTGGGGAGGTGGTCGGCAGGATAGGGCGAGGGGTGGTGGTTTTTGTTGGCGTTGCCAGTGGTGACAGCGAAAAGGATGCCCGATATCTGGCACAGAGGACGGTCAATCTGCGCATCTTTGCCGACGAAGCCAGCAAGTTCAACCTCTCCGCCCTGGATATTAAAGGCGAGCTACTGGTGGTGAGCCAGTTCACCCTTCTGGCTGATACCAGAAAGGGACGCCGTCCCAGTTTTACCGATGCCGCACCACCGGCTCAGGCGGAAGGGCTATTTGAGCTTTTTGTTAGCGAGGCTAGAGCCAGCGGCTTAAAGGTGGAAACCGGGCGCTTCCAACAGTATATGCAGGTTGAAATCCATAACGATGGTCCGGTAACCATAATGCTTGATAGTGAGGGGAAATTTTAGGAAAATAATTGCAGTCGCAAGGGCTTGCAATAACAGAGAATCGGTGATATAATAGGCGCTAGTTAAATGAACCAGTCTGGAGAGATAATAAGAAGGTTAAGTGAGAAAGGGTATAGGTTGACACCACAACGGCTAATGATTGTATCGGCTATTGAGAATAGTGATGGTCATATTAGCGCTGAGGAAATCTATGCCCAGGTGGTGGCTAAATACCCCCATGTTAACATCTCAACCGTCTATCGCACCCTGGAACTGCTTAAGCAACTTGGGCTGGTAACCGAGACTGACTTTGGCGAGGGTCGGGTTAGATATCACCCGGCGGGGAAGGGGCACCACCATCACCTGGTTTGCACCGGGTGTGGCGCGGTTATTGACCTTGACGAGTCACTGCTATCCTCCTTGGAGAGTATGTTGCTCCGTGAATATAAATTCAGCGCTGATTTGAAGCACCTGGCTATTTTGGGTCGCTGCGCTAGGTGTAGCTAATTTTTTTTGAAATTTTATTGCATATAATTGCAATTGCAATGCATAGCAAAAATTAGGGAGTTAAAAGATGATTGACCTGTTCAGCGGAGTGACAAATCTTATGACGAGGAGAAGACTTGAGGGTTTACGATTTTCTGAGCTCCAGCCCGAGCCCCCTAAAAGCAAAAACCTTGGGCTCTATGTGCATATACCCTTTTGCCGGATTCCCTGCCCTTACTGCCCCTATACCCGCTATCCCTGGAAGCCGCAAAAAGAGAAACCATATGTTGAGGCGGTAAAAAAGGAAATCAGCATCTACCACGATTTGCTTCCGGGGGTGAAGATAGATTCATTGTATATTGGTGGTGGCACCCCAACGGTGATGATTGACGGCTTAGCCCGGATTATAGAGCACATTCGCAGTTCTTTTTCGCTAGATGGGGATATATCTATCGAGGCGAATCCTGATGACCTGAACCAAACCGCTATTGATAAGCTGCACCGGATTGGTGTCAGCAAGATTAGCCTTGGCGTGCAATCATTCAAGGATAATATATTACGGGCAATAGGTAGAAGGAGCCATAATGGCGATGAAGCATTTGAAGCCTTAAAACTGGCGGCGGCTAGCGGCTTTGACTGTGTCAACGCTGACCTTATGTTTTTTCTGCCTTCACAGAGTATCTCGGACATAGTGGATGACCTTGAAATGGCGGTTAAAGCCGGGGCGCCTCAGATAACAACCTACCCCTTGTTGCTATTTCCCTATGCCAAGGTGTCCCGCGACGTGAAAAGTGGCAGATTGACCCTGCCTCCAGCAGGGCAGGAAAAAGCAATGTATCGCGAAATAGTGAAGTTCCTTACCAGTAATGGCTATGAGATGTGTACTGTTTGGAGTTTTAGTCGGCAGGGTGTGGACAAGTATGGCTCAGTGGAGCGGAGCGAGTATATCGGCGTTGGCGCGGGCGCGATATCAGTAACTAATGAGTGCACCTATACCAATACCCATTCTGTTGATGAATATATTAAGGCGGTAGACAGGGGATTGCCGGTGGCGGTTGGAGTCAAATCTTCTAAGCCTCCACTTGGTAAGTGGGTTATGATGAGGCTTTATGAGATGGGCTTTACTCAAGCACAGTTCATTCAGGCATTTGGTGAGGAGGCTGAGGCAGACCTCAAACGCATGCTTCGCCCCTTTCGCTTGTTGGGCATCATAGATTTAGATGGAGGCGATGTCCGCGTTACCCCACAGGGGGTATACCCCGTATATCAGATGACAAAGACATTCCTAACCACTTATATCGCTAGGCTCTGCGAAGAGTGCCTTAAAAATCCATGGCCTAAGGAATTTACAATATAACAAAAAATTTAGGGAGGTTAAAGAACAATGTGCTACACTGTACCACTTGCCGCATCTATCATTACCACAATCCGAGGGCGTCAGAAGAAGGAATCAAAGCTCCAGTGGCTTAATCTGATGCTCTACGGAGGTACGCTGTTCGGGGTCATCGACCACATCTGGAACGGCGAGCTATTCCTTGTTTCTGCCAGTTGGATTAAGGACATAGCTTTAGGCTTTGTCATTACGGCGGCGATATTTGCCGGCTGGGGCATATTCCTTGCCTTAGCCAGAGTGAAGCCCGGGCTGGCTCTGCCTAAGGCTTAAGTCGGGTCAGAGAATGGGGTATGGGGAAGAGAGGGGGCAAATTATATGGGGTCCCCCTCTCTAAAATCTCTATTTTTCTCGTTTTCCGGCGATACTGCCTCTAGCTACCCTTATTGTCGCCCCTGATTCTACCTTCAGGACGATGCTTTCCTCGCTGAGGCTTTCAATCACACCGTAGATTCCACCGGCGGTGATTACCTTATCCCCTTTCTGCAGTCCTTCCATCAGTTGCTGTTGTTGCTTCTGTCTCTTGCGTTGTGGACGAATCATAAGGAAATAGAACACGGCAAAAATCAGCACTAGGAAGATGATTATCGTCCAGTCGAAACCACCGCCTTCTCCTTCGGTAGGTGCCTGTGTGGGATAACAGCCATCTACCAGTACGGGAAGGGTGATAAGAAACCCGCCTATTAACACCAAATTTAGCTTTTTTAGTCTCATTTTTATCTCCTCACCTTGCCCTGTAGCGACCAGGGGCTTGTTTTTTCAATCCTGATGTTAATTAATTCTCCCAGGCAATTACTAGGGTTACTGAAGAATACCAGTTTACCACTTCTGGTTCGACCATACCACTTCCCCTTTTTCTCCCCCTCAACCAGGACTTCAACCGTCTTACCCAGTAGACGGGCATTAATCTCGGCAGCAACGCCCTCCTGGAGGCGCTCAATCTTGTCCAGTCGCCTCTTCTTTTCTTTGGTGGGGATATTATCCTCAAATTCCCTGGCGGAAACAGTCCCCGGTCGTGGTGAGTAAACGGCGACATGGACGCTGTCAAACCTCAGCTCAGAGAGTAAGTCCAGGGTTTGCCGGAACTGCAGCTCTGTCTCAGAGGGAAAGCCAACGATAACGTCAGTGCTCAGGGCTACCGCCGGTATTTTACTCTTTATCTCGGTGATAAGCTGGCGGTATTGCTCTACGGTGTAGCCCCGCCGCATCGCCGTCAGGATTTCATTATTGCCCGACTGGACGGGGAGGCTGAGCTGTTCGCAGACCTTATCTAAAGAGGCTACCGCCTCAATGAGCTTGGGGCTCATGTCCCTGGTGTGGTTGGTCAGGAAGCGTATGCGAAACAGCCCATCAACAGCATTTAGCTCGTAGAGCAAGTCAGCCAGGTCTGGGTGGTCGGGGAGGTCACGGCCGTATGAGTCCACGTTTTGCCCGAGCAGGGTAATCTCTTTAGCCCCCCGCTCTACCAGCTCCCTGACCTCATAGACGATTTCTTCAACCGGTCGGCTTCGATTTCTTCCCCGTCGGTAAGGGACAATGCAATATGAGCAGAAGTTATCGCAGCCCTGGATGATAGAAACATAACTGCTGGGCGCAGGATGCTGAGGTAACACTTTCTCCCACTCGGGCTTTTCCAGCCATTGAGGGAAATCTCCGGGCTTGAAGAAATAATCAACGTGGGGGAAACGCTTCTCAAGCTTCGTTAAATCAGAGTTGACCAGACAGCCGGTAACAGCGATGGTCAGGTCCGGGCGCGATTTCTTTAATGGTCTTAGGTTATAGAGCTTATTGACCACGCGGTCCTCGGCGCCCTGGCGGACGACACAGCTATTGAGCACGATTAAGTCGGCATCATTAACGGCAGACGGCTGGTAGCCCAGCTTTTCAAAATAGCTGCCCAGCCTTTCCGATTCTGCCTTATTCATCTGGCAGCCGATTGTCCAGATATGATATTTGGGCATAATGGAATTATGAAGGATAGATAGACCAAAATCAAGGTATATGGATTATATGGCGGAGGGAGTGGGATTCGAACCCACGACCCCGGTCATCCCAGGGCAAGCGCTTAGCAGGCGCCCGCACTAGTCCTCTATGCGATCCCTCCCTGGCTATGGAGCCATAATACTTTTAGTATAGTCATTTTATCATAACACCTCATTCTGCTCAAACCTTGACAAAGTATAACAGGCGACTCATAATTCGTAAAAGAGGAACCATTATTTGTTCCAGTTATCCAGCTAGGGGAATGTTTATGGTTAGCCGGCTGTCGTTAGAACATCCCAAAAACTGGTTGAAGGGGCAAGCCCTGCTTAGTATTCTCATTAGCCTGTGTCTGTTGGTTACCTTCAGCCCGCAGGCAAGCAGGGCTATCGGCAGTATCTCAGGACCTATTTCAATATCTTCTCTTTCTCAGTATGTTATGCTCCCCATTCCTTCAGGCGTCGGTGGGAGCCTATGGCGAGCAAAGACAAGTAAAAATGACGCCAGCATAAAAAGCGTCTCAGCCCACGAGGCTGGTGCCTCTGCCTGGAGATATGAGTGCTTTATTCCGATTCCTCCCCCATTTTTTAATTGTGTCAGCGATTTTGAAGATGTCTTTAGAGAAGACTTTCAGCAGGCTTGCTCGTTACTAGATATACCTCCCCCCTCACCTATTGTCTCCTCGAGAATTTAGGCTGTTCAATTTGAAGCCCGCTATCTGTGGGACTCCGATTTCCAAATTCGGTTGGCAGTTTTAGCTGCAATTTTGCTTTTATACTGCCCAAATACCAAGCCTATCTTGAGGCGACTTCAGTTCAAAATTCAGCATAAGGAGAGGAAAAGATGTTTGTGAAAAATAAGGAAGGGGAGGTAAAGTTACCCGCTCCAAAAGAAATTCCGGGGTTTGTGCAAGACCATTTAATAGCTGGGAAGAAAATGGACTCTGACCTAGCCCGGATTCTCAAGGCGGTGGTGTATAAGAACCCGAAGGGAGAAAAGACATTTAATATCCGAATTTTCGACGAGGCTGAGGCAGGAGCAAGGAAAATACAGGTGCAAAATTACACCTCCCTTGACAAGCACCCCGATTTGATAATATACGAGGGGCGGTTTGATGAGGTGGCAAAGCAGGTTGAATTGAAGGAGAAGAAAGCTATCCCTGAAATCACCATTCTTACTGAAGCCGAGATACAGCAGAAGATTGAAGCGCTAAGTAAACCCGGTAGCACTGTTTTCTTCTATCAAGCGCGTGAGCCGGCGCAGGGTGGTCCCCTGGGGAGAGGCTGCGCTATAATTGAGCTTAGTCCCGACAACGGGGAAAAGAAAGGGAAAAAGTATACCATTTATACCGCTGATGTGGTTGACATGCAACCTGTGGACGGAGGACAAAAATTGTTCGACTCTAATAAGCCAAAGGATGTTGCACGTTGGGTTAAGCAGGCGCATCACAAGCGCCTATACTAGTTTGCGGGTATTTTAAAGGGCTTTAAGCCAAAATTTGGGGGACTTCATCAGGCTATGTTATGATTAGCGCTAGATGGAGATAAACGTTTTAATCGATGAAGAGCTTAAGGCAAAGCTTGAGGTAAGCTGGCTGCAGAGCGTAGCCGAAAAAGTCCTCACTGCCCTGAGCGCTAGCACTAATGTTGAGCTTGGTCTGTTTATTACCACCGGGGAAAGGGTTAGGCAGCTAAATCGTGACTATCGGGGAAGGGATGAGCCAACAGATGTGCTTGCCTTTTCCGCTGGGGAGGGGGTGGGAAACTATCCCCCCTTTGTCCAACCCCCTGACGGTGTTCTCCACCTCGGGGAGGTGATTATCTCCTACCCTCAGGCAGTAATGCAGGCTGAGGAGTATAAACATACAATAAAAGAGGAAATTTTGCTTCTTATAATCCACGGTCTCCTTCACCTGCTGGGGTATGAGCATGATACGCCGGAGTCAGAACTTAAGATGAGAGCCAGGGAGGAAGAAGTCCTGAGCCATATTGGGGGGTTGGGGTGAGAGTCCTTGGTATTGCCGGTAGCCCGCGCCGGGGTGGTAACACCGACCTTTTACTGGCTGAGGTTTTGAAGGGTGCTGCCAGCAAAGGTGCTGAGGTCAAGACTATTATCCTTAGTCAGCTTGAGATTTCACCCTGCCAGCATTGTGACGCCTGTCTTGAGACGGGCAGGTGCAAGGTTAAGGATGATATGCAAGAGGTCTACGACGAGCTGGCGAATGCAGACCGGATAGTTCTGGCTTCGCCGGTTCATTTTATGGGGGTAACCGCTCAGACTAAGGCGATGATTGACCGCTGTCAGGCGCTTTGGGTGAGGAAGTATCGGCTAAAACTACCACCGTTGGGCGATAAGCGAGAGAGGAAAGGTTTATTTGTCTCCGTTGGTGGCATGAAGCTGGCTAATCTATTTGAGCCGGCGCTGGCGACAGTAAAAAGCCTGTTCAAAGTCCTTGACATCGCTTATGCTGGGGAATTACTCTTCCCCGGGGTGGACGAGAAGGGGGCGATAACTAAAAATCCTGAAGCCCTGCATAACGCCTTTCTTGCCGGGCAGAGGCTGGTAGAGGAATCTAAGGTTGAATAACTAGCGCAATACAAGCTCAAATACAGATTGCACATTTCGTCATGTATTGTCTTTAGGTAGGCCCTCCTACTAGGTTAAAATAGAGCTTGACGGGTTCCGGTGAGGTGCACAATTCGTTGGGGAGCTAGAGCTGCCCCGTCAATTTGATTGCCTACCCGCCCTTATTACGCTCCTCTTCCCTCAGCCTCTCAGCCAGCTTTGAAAGCAAAGACGAAAGCACAGCCACACAGTCCTCGTATGCTCCAATTCCGCAGCCAATAGGATC
>Ga0315280_10004578_pt1 | contig 20312 bp, 15 predicted proteins | sample YL17G06_40_MG_FD_203697 | JGI IMG/M metagenome (GOLD analysis project Ga0315280, IMG submission 203697) | Sediment microbial communities from Yellowstone Lake, YNP, Wyoming, USA - YL17G06_40 | ecosystem: Environmental > Aquatic > Freshwater > Lake > Sediment | place: USA: Wyoming | collected... | reverse complement strand
AAGGGCTACAACTGCGACCCGGAGTTCCACGAAAGGGCCGTCCAGCGGACCGCCGCCGCACTCAAGAGGTCGCTGGAATCGAACCGCCGCGTGACCCACTTCGGCCTCGGGCAGGCCAAGGTGGATCGCATTGCCTCGAACCGCCGCGTCGTCAACCCCGACGGCAAGATCCACTGGGGCCGCGCCAGCTCCAGCGGCGACCAGCTCCGCGCCGCGCCCGAGGGGGAAATCGACCCGTGGCTCAAGACCATCAGCCTGTGGGATGGCGAGAAGCCCGTGCTGGCCTGGAGCTGCTACGCCGTCCATCCGATGAGCTACTACGGGCGCGGCGGCGTCTCGGCCGATTTCCCCGGCATGGCCCGAGCCAGACGGCAGAGGGACGATCCGGACGTGTTTCAGGTCTACTTCACCGGCTGTGCGGGCGACACGACGGCGGGCAAGTACAACAATGGCGACCCGAAGAACCGCCCGGTCCTGGCCGATCGGCTCTATCAAGGGATGCTCGCGGCCTGGAAGGCGACGCAGCGACATCCGCTGGCGAAGATCGACTACCGCGTGGCGGAACTGCGGCTCCCGGTCCGCAACACCGGGGAGTTCACTCCAGACGCCCAGCAGCGGACTCTGGCCGACCCGAAGGCGACGCGTTGGCAGCGGATTTCTGCCGCGCTGGGGCTGAGTTGGCGCAAACGGGTCGAGTCGGGCCGGCCGATTGACGTGCCGTGCCTCGATTTGGGTGGGACTGCCCAATTCCTCATCCTGCCCGCCGAGGCCTTCGTGGGCCACCAACTAGCGATCCAACGGATGCGGCCCGAGGCGTTCGTCATGGTTGCCGGCTTCGGCGACGGGGCCCCGGGCTACGTCCCCACCGACCAGTGCTGGCGAGACGGCTACCACGACGCCTACTGCTGGGTCCCGGCGATGACCGAAAAGCTCATGCTCGCCGCCGCCGCCCGGGTGCTCGGGGTGGCGAGTGCCGCAGGAAAAGCGGGGAAATAGGCTTTTCCTAGCGGTCCGGCGGGTCTTGCGTGCGGGCTGGGCGTGCCTACAATCATGGGGTATCGATTGCGAGCACTCAAGAAGGAGGAGAACCATGAGCGGTTTGAAACGTGTGATGCGGATGGCTTTGGAGGTCGTCGCCGCCGTGGCGATCATCGCTTGGCTCTGCCGGCCGGCGCTGGCCGAGGAGACGCTCTCCTATGCCGACCTGGTCAAGCAGCTTACCAGCCTGGAGCGGCTGGCGGTCTTGCCGGCCCAGGGCGAGACTTGTGCCCAGTGGTCGAGCTACGACCGGGCGAGCAAGTACGACGAAGCCACGGGCAAGTACGTCCGGTGGGACGCCAACGGCGACGGGGGCGGCATCATCCGCCGCGAGGGGCCCCTGTCGGTCTTCGCCGAGTTGGAAGGCCCGGGGTGCATTTTCCGCGTCTGGTCGGCCCTGCCGCAAAAGGGCCACGTGAAGATCTACCTGGACGGCAGCGACAAGCCCGTCGTCGATATGCCCTTTGCGGATTACTTTGACGGCAAGCACGAGCCGTTCAACTACCCCCAGCTTTCGTACCGGCTCGAAGACGTGAAGAGCCGCGGGCAGAACCTGTACTTTCCGATCGCGTACCAGAAGTCGTGCAAGATCGTGGCCGAGGACAAATGGGGAGCGTATTACCACTTCAACTACGTGACTTATCCCAAAGGGACGAAGGTGCCGACGTTCAGCCCCGAACTTGTCAAGGAGAACGCCGCGGTGCTGAAGGAAGTGGACGACTACTTCCGCGACAAGATGGGGACCGATCCGGCGGGCAGGCGCCAAGGCGAAATGGAGCGGATCGGGATGTCGATGATCGATGCCGGCCAGACGGCGAAGGTCGCGGAGCTGACCGGCCCGGCGGCGATCACGGCCCTCCGCATCAAGAAAATGTCCTTGTTCAAGGACCGCGAGGACGAAATGGCCGCCTTGCGCAAGCTCGTGCTGAAGATCACCTGGGACGGCGCGGAGGAGCCGGCCGTCTGGTGCCCTCTGGGCGATTTCTTCGGCACGGCCCCGGGGGTGAACAAGTACAAATCGCTCCCGACGGGCATGACCGACGACGGCTTTTACTCGCTCTGGTACATGCCCTTTGCGAAGAGCGCTTTGATCGAGCTGGCCAACGACGACACGGTGGCGCGGGCCGCCCACTTCGAGATTGTCACTGCCCCGCTTGCGCGGCCCTTCAGCGAGCTTGGGCATTTCCACTGCAAGTGGCACCGCGACATCTTCCCCTTGAGCAAGGACCGCTGGCCCGACTGGGTCATGGTGCGGTCCGAGGGGCGCGGGCGGTTCTGCGGCGTGATGCTCCACGTGTGGAACCCGCGGGGCGGCTGGTGGGGCGAAGGGGACGAGAAGTTCTTCGTCGACGGCGAGAAGTTCCCCTCGACCATCGGGACCGGCTCGGAGGACTACTTCGGCTATGCCTGGGGCAACGAGCACCTGTTCCAGAAGCCGTTCCACTGCCAGACGATGACCCAGAACAACGCCGGCCACCAGTCGCTGCTCCGCTGGCACATTGTCGATAATGTGCCGTTCCAGAAGTCGTTCGAGGGGTGCATCGAGAAGTACTTCCCGAACTCCAACGGCACGCTTTACGCATGTACGGTCTACGGGTATCTTGCTCCCGGAGGTGTAGACCCGATCCAGCCCACGCCGGTCCAGGAGCGGCACGGATACTACGTCGTGCCTACCATCACGGCCGGCGGCTTCACAATCGTGGGCAAGCCGCGGGGCGAGGTCCAGACGCAGGACATGCGGGGCTACGGCGAAGGGAAATGGCGCGACAACGACCAGCTCTGGTGGACCGGCGCGAGGCCAAAAAGCAGGCTGGTGCTGCTCGTGCCGGTCAAGAAGACCGGGAAGTATGAAGTCAAGGCCGTGATGACCAAGGCCCGTGACTACGGCATCGTCCAGTGTTACCTTGACGGCAAGAAGGCCGGCGAGCCGATCGACCTGTTCAACAATGGCGTCATTCGCACCGATCCGCCGGTCTCGCTGGGCACCCACGAGCTGACCGAGGGCGAGCACAAGCTCGCGGTGGAGATCGTGGGGGCCAACGAGAAGGCGGTGAAGGCGTACATGTTCGGGCTGGATTACCTGATTTTTGAGGAGGTGAAATAGGTTATGCTAGAGCATAACCTGCCTCTTGATCTTCGCGGAGGTGAAGTAAGGTCATGAGTTCCGTATCGGCACACGACGCTCCCGCAAGCCGGCTGTCTCAGCCCGGTGAGCCACCCTGGGATATCGCTCTGCTTTATCCCCTCCAAGGCAGTTGGAATGAGTCCGACTATCTGGAACTGGACACGAATCATCTCGTCGAGCTCTCCGACGGCTGCATTGAGGTCCTTCCCATGCCCACGAAGCTGCACCAGCGGATCGCGCAGTTCCTTTTCCTCGTGCTCCACGAGTTCATAGCGGCCCGCGGGCTGGGCGAGGTTTTCCTTGCACCGCTTCCCGTCCGCTTGTGGCCCGGCAAGTTCTGCGAGCCGGACATCGTCTACCTGCGCCAGGGGCGCGGCGAGTACCGCGGCCAGCCCGAAGGAGCGGACCTGGTCGTGGAAGTTCTCAGCGAAGGGGAGGAAAGCCATCCCCGCGACTTCGAGACCAAGCGCCAGGAGTACGCCCAGGCCGGGATCCCGGAATACTGGATTGTCGATCCCGAGAGCCGGCGGGTCACGGTGCTGGTCCTGGAAGAGGGCACATACCGGGAGCACGGCGTCTTCGGTCCGGGCGATACGGCATCGTCGGTGGTCCTTGCCGGGCTAGCCGTTTCCGTCGCGGATCTCTTCGCCTCCGCTCCGCAAGACCATGGTTGAACAACTCGTGCTGTAGGAGGATACTGAAAATGCGTATGGCAGCTTCGAGATGGGTGGCCTCTTGGCTGGCGTTTCTTCTGGCGACGTCAGGGGCTTGTCTCTTTGCGGCAGAACGGGGGACGAAAATGGAAAAGATCGCTTACGGGGGCTGGCCGAACTGTATCCGCATGGCGAACGACGCCGTGGAGATGATCGCCACGACCGACGTCGGTCCACGCGTGATCCGGTTTGGCTTTGTCGGCAAGGACAACGAGTTCTTCGAGGACCCGGAGCAGATGGGCAAGACGAACGCTAGCGAGTGGCTGGCCTTCGGCGGGCACCGCCTGTGGCTGGCCCCGGAGGCCAAGCCCCGGTCCTACTTTCCGGATAGCCAGCCCCTGAAAGCCGTCCTTCTGCCCGGCGTCTTGCGGCTCATCCAGGACACCGAGACCACCAACGGCATCGAGAAGGAGATTGAGATCGCGCTGGCGCCCAAGGGAGGGCACGTGACCGCGGTCCACAAGCTCACCAACCACAACCTGTGGGACGTGGAGTTGGCCCCCTGGACCCTGACCGTGATGGCCCCGAAAGGCAAGGCCATCTTCCCGGCGGAGCCCTATTCGCCGCACCCCGACATTCCGGACTTCGCGGGCCAGGTGATCGACAAGAAGTTCTATCTGCCGACGCGGACCTTGGTGCTCTGGTCCTACACGAATCTGCAGGACCCGCGGTGGGTGTTCACCAGCAAGTACCTGATCCTCAAGCAGGACCCGGCGGCGACCAAGCCCCTGAAGATCGGCATGAGCAACCGGCAGAGCTGGGCCGCGTATCTGCGCGGCGAGCACCTGTTCGTCAAGAAGGTCCTTTACAAGGAGGGGGCGACCTATCCCGACCACGGATGCAACTTCGAGACGTTCACCAATCCGGCGATGCTGGAGCTGGAGAGCGTGGGCCCGCTGGTGAAACTGCCGCCGGGCGCCTCGGTCACTCACCGGGAGGAGTGGTATTTATTCGACGGGGTCACCGCGGACGACACCGACGCCAGCATCGACGCGGGCGTCCTGCCGAAGGTGCGGTCGGTGATGAAGTAGGATCTCTCGTAAAGCGGCCGAAGCCCAGGGGATGCAACCCCTGGGCTTTACAGCTTTCAGCCATCAGCTTGTCAGGATAGCGAGATGAATGGAACGTTTCTGTTTGCCGAATCGGCCGGGAAGTCGATGATCGCCGTAACCTGGGTCGACACGGCGATCATCGTGCTCTACTTCGTCCTGGTCTTGGGAATCGGCGTGTACCTGAAGCGGTTTACCAAGACCGGCGAGGGCTTTTTTCTGGCCGGGCGCGGCATGACGGCCTGGGTGGCGGGCCTGGCGTTCATCTCGACCAACTTGGGATCCCAGGAGACGATCGGCTATTCCAGCGCCACATACCAGCACGGAATGCTGATGAACCACGCCTACTGGATCGGGGCGATCCCCGCGATCGTCTTCCTGGCCCTGGTGATGATGCCCTTCTACCACATGTGCCGCACCCACTCGGTGCCCGGGTACCTGAAGCTCCGGTTCGGTGAAGCCTCGCGGGGGTTGTCGGGGATCTCGTTTCTCTTCCTGACGGTCTTCATGAGCGGCATCAACATGTTCGCCATGGCCAAGATCATGGAACTCATTCTCGGCTGGGACCTTCACTTCAGCATCTGGGTTGCGTCGCTCACGGTGGGCATCTACGTCATGCTGGGCGGGCTGCTCTCGGCCATCTTCAACGAGGTGCTCCAGTTCTTCCTCATCTGGTTCGGGTTCCTGATGATTCCCATCGTCGGGCTCATCGAGACCAAGGGCTGGCACCGGATGGTGGAACTCATCCAGGCGAGAATTCCCGAGATCCACCCGGACGTTTCCGCCAAGGCCGCCGACTTCATCTCGATGTGGGGATCGATGGGTGATGTGGGCAGCAACCCCGCCGGCATGCACTGGGCGGCGATCGTCCTCGGTTGGGGTCTGGCAATCTCCTTCGGCTACTGGACGACGGACTTCCTCGTGGTCCAGCGGGTTCTCTCGGCCAAGGACCTCCCCAGCGCGCAAAACGGCACCATCATCGGCGGCTTCTTCAAGATGGCCGTCCCCCTGATCGTCATCCTCCCCGGACTGCTCGCCTTGGCCGTGCTGACCAACGCCGACGGCTCGCCGCTGCGCCTGGTGCCGGAGAACGACCCGGCCGTAGCGAAGGGGGCGTACAGTTACAACTGCGTCCTGCCGCTGCTGCTGAAAAGGTACTGCGGCCCGGGGCTCTTGGGGCTCGGGATCACCTCGCTGATCGCGGGGTTCATGTCGGGCATGGCCGGCAACATCAGCGCCTTTGCGACGGTGTGGACTTACGACGTCTACAAACCGTTCATCAATCGCAACGCCAGCGACAAGCACTACGTGACGATGGGCCGCGCCTGCGCGATCCTGGGCATCGTCATCAGCATTGCGGCCGCCTATGCGTGCCTGCACTTCAAGACGATCATGGCGATCTCGCAGTTGCTCTTCGTGATGTTTATCGTACCGCTTTTCGTCCCGGTCGTGCTGGGAATGCTTTGGAGGCGGACGACGGCGGCAGCCGCGTTCCTGGGGCTCCTGGTGGGAATCCTGGTCTGTTTGGGCATATTCCTCCTCATGCACTGGACACCCGGCGATTCGTTCCTCGGCCTCCCCGGGGTACTCGACATCGATGGCGTGAACAAGGATCACGTGAGGTACATCACGTTCTCCCGGGAAAGCCAAGACATCCCGCAGAACGTCTGGACGGCCGTGTGGACCTTCTTGGCCACCGTGGGGGTCACCGTGGGGGTCAGTTTCGTGACGCGGCCCAAGCCCGCCGCCGAGCTCAAGAACCTGGTCTTCGGCGAGACGGAGATCCCGTCGGCGGCCCATTTGCCGCTCTTCAAGAGGCCCGTGCTCTGGGGCGGCGTTCTGCTGGTTGTCTCCATCGTGCTTAACATCATCTTCTGGTAGGATTGCCTGGCCCATGAGCGATAAACCGCAACACACCATCACCATCTGGTTCTTCGTCGGCGTGCTGTTCGCCGTCTATGGCGTCCTGATCCTGGGGGCCGGAATCTACGGCCTGTTCGATCCGCCGGATGTCGAGATGAAGGAGCTGCACCTGAGCCTCTGGTGGGGAGCCCTGCTGCTGGCGGTCGGCGCGTTCTACACCATCCGCTTCCGGCCGCGCCGGGACTCATAAAGCCGCCCGGATTCGGTTCCCACGCAGAGCGTGGGAACCAGAAGGAAACGCGACCGCCGGCCGCGGCTTTATGGCCGGGGGGGCTCGCGGTTGTCGTGGTTGGGCCTGGTGCCGCCGGGCGGCTCAGGCGGCAGCGACGACCAGAGCCAGCCCTTTCGCCAGAAGTAGAAGAGCATCCCCGCGGCTACCGCCGCCATCAGCCCCAGCGCGAACGGGTAACCGTAGGTCCACCATAGCTCGGGCATGTTCCACTCGGAATGCTCCCGGCTGAAGTTCATGCCGTACACGCCCGCGATGAACGTCAGCGGCATGAACAGCGTGGCGATCACCGTGAGCACCTTCATGATCTCGTTCATCCGCGTGCTGACCATGGCGAGGAAGTAATCCCGCAGGTCCGAGCACATCTCACGGTAGGTTTCCGTCAGGTCGATGATGGTCACGACGTGGTCTAGGCAGTCGCGCAGATGAAGCCGGGTCTCGTCGCCCACCAGCGGACTGGGGTCCCGGGCCAGAGCACTCAGCGCCTCGCGGTGCGGCCAGATCGCCCGGCGGAGCTCCAGCAGCTCCACGCGCAGCTCGTGGATGCGGACCATCATCTGCCGCGGGTCGCCGTGGGCGATCTCTTCGTCGAGGCGCTCCAGCCGCTCGGTGTACTGGTCGAGCACGGGGAAGTAGCCGTCGATGATCGCGTCCAAGAGGGCATAAGCCAGGTAATCGGCCCCGGCCTTGCGGAGCCGGCACTGCCCGTTTTGGAGCCGCTCGCGGACCGGGTCCAGACAGTCTCCCGGCTTGTGCTGGAAGGTGACCACGAAGTCGCGGCCGAGGAACAAGGCAATCTGCTCGGTATCCAGGTGGCCGGGGAAGCTGACCATCCGGGCAATGACGAACAAGTGGTTTTCGTAGTGGTCCACCTTGGCCCGCTGGTGCGTGTTGACCACGTCTTCCAGGGCGAGGAAGTGGAGGCCGAAGATCTCGCCCAGCCTTTGGACAGCCGCCACGTCGCCCAGGCCCTCCACGTCCACCCAGGTGACCGCGTAGCGCTGGCGGATCTCGCGAAGATCCTCCAGGTTCTCGATCGATTGTTCCACGAACTGGGTGTCGCCAAAGGCGATCACGCGGATGCTCGGATGGGGCGATCCGGGGACCGGAGTGAGCGTTCCCGGGGCGGTTCCGGGCGGCGTCCTCCGGCGGACCCCCGGATGCTGCCTCTTGCGGCGATGTTTGTCTCTCACGGTTTCCGCCCTCCACTCATCCCACCTCACCTACCCGGGGGTGGAATCCCGCCTGCTTCGCAAGATCGAGCACCGGTGAGTCCGACGCCCACTCGAGCCGGCGAGTCCGGCCTTCCAACGCGGGCGCAGAATAGACGAACCGGAGGTCGTAGATCTCGTACAACTTGGGAAAGAAACGATCAACGGCAAGCGGACTGCTGGATGGCGGGAACAGGGGCAGGACATCTCCGAGCCCCGATTGCCGTGTTCCCGCGAAGATGATCGCAACCGATTCATAGCGGCTGACGTCGTCACGCACGTCGCGGCGGCCGGAAAGCCGGGCCATCGCCTCGTGGTACCGGGTAATGCCTGGCGAGATTGCCCCCGGTGCATGTACCGCAATATCGTTGCGCGACTCCACGTCCTGCTCTCGGTTGGCCTTGAGGATGTGGAGGAAACCGTAGACCATCGCGGGATAGACCAAGTGAAGATTCGTGCAATCGCCTGCGGCCTCCTCCATGCGGTTCGTCAAGTTGCGGAACGCGTTGAGCGAGCCTTTCACCGACACGGCAAGGCACGGACCGATTTCCCTGTTTGACACCACGACGTCCACCAGTTTCGTCTTCAGACCGCCGAGGACGATTTGCTCACCGGATTGTGCGACCGCGGGGTCGTAAATGAGTCGGTAGCGACGCTCGCGGCCCGTCCCCGTTGACTCGACGCGCAGCGGCGGCCTGGGGGTGATGTCTTCCGGTGCGAAACCGCCCTCGAGGACGAGCCTCTCGGCGATGTGCCAATGAAGCGGCTTGATATGCTCCTGACTCTGCGTCGCGGACGCGTCGGCGAAGGACCGGAGCGCACTATGGAGGCTGCACAACTCATCAGACATAATGCCGCCACCTCCGCATCTGAGCGATCCCGTCCTCAAGACAGTGCAGGTCGCGACGCGACAGCACGAGGGTCTGGTTTGGGATGATGAGGCTGGCGGCCTCGCCGGGCTCGAGTTTGAGCATGCCGCCCCCTAAGGGATGGCCCTCGACTTCGCAACTCAGCCGTGTCAAAGGATGGTGCCACACGGCCTGAAGATCGGAGATCCTCGCTCCGTTCTTCATGCGAACCGCGTGGAGTGAGTTGGTGCAGGCGCAGTGGGCTTTGTTCGCGACCAGCAAAGGCCCCTCCCCGCTCATGTACGTAAGGAATGCGTCCGGAATGGATACGTCCGGCACGACGTACCACGGGTCCCTGTTCCGGCACTTGTAAGAGGCCCTCGCGGCGTGACCCTCGGGCGAGTCAAGATACCTCGCCACGCAACTTGGCAAGTCTTGGTCGGGATGCAACCGCAGGAGCAGGACTGGCTCGTCCCGTCGCAGCCACCCTTCAACGATGCGGCTGGTAAGCACGTCCCGTGGCAGAAGACGCGAGTTCCTCACCGTCGGGCAGAGCAGCGCATCCGGAACTCCCGCCCGGCGCGCCGTCGAAGGACGCAAGTGAAAGAAATCGTTCGCCCCCGTTACGTACCCGATGCCGACCCTCGCGATGCTCTGGAGCCGAGACGTCCCCGGCGCCTCGCAAAGCCGCTCGTACGCGGCTCGGATATCCGCCCCGAGCAAGAACGGCCGCAGACGGCATCGCCACTTCTCCCAGTCTGACAGGGCGACCACCGTTCCTTCGGACCGCAACGCACCAGATCGCTCGAACTCGTCAAGTTGCGTCAATACGATGTGATCGGTGCTATCGCGAAACCCTTCTGCATACAGGAGCCATGCATCCTCAGAGAGCCGCTCGAAGAGCCTCCTCCGGATGGCAACGATCTGGACTCGTCGGAAGTTGCCCGTCAGAAACCAGATCAGCGGCGCGGCATAGGGTGCGTGGCCTACCTCGGCGGGGACTACGAAGGCCATGCGCCCCCCGCCCTTCAGGAGGCTGGCCGCCACGATGAGAAACGGAACCCACGAAGACGTGAGCGCCGACACCCTTACGCCCAAACGCTTACAGAGCGTCAGGGCTCGGTCGCGCGTCGTCCCTGCGAAGCGCTGGTATCGGATGAAGGGCGGATTGCCACAAGCACAGTCGAACCGGGTCCGCTCGTCCTCCGCCCAGGAGAAAAAATCTCCTTGATGCACCAGCGCCGACGGCGAACGCTCCCTGGCAATCCCCGCCGCGGCTTCGTCCATCTCCACGCCCACCGATTGCTGGTGCGCCGCCAGAAACCGTCCGTCACCGCAAGCAGGATCGAGAAGCAGGTCTCCCCGGTCCCGGACTGCCCAATGCAGTAATGTCTGCACCACCTCATTCGGGGTGTAAAAGGCCCCCGAGTTCTTTTGGATTTCAGCGTCTAGTGACGGTGCGCGCGCCATGGTCATCAAGTCTTGTCCGGCGACAGATCCAATCACGCGCTTATATCACGTGTTCTCACCCCTCGTCAAGTGGGGTGCTTGCACACGGCCCGCTCATTCATCATGCTGATTCGCGGATTCACAACCTGCCACTTGGACGGTTTGGCGATGTCGCCAGAACCAAACCCCGAACGAAGAGGATTCAAGCCATGACGAACTGCCTACTCTCATTTGCCGCTGCCATCGGCCTCTGCCTCGCGATTCAACCAGCCACGCGGGCCGAGGAACTCGTGCTGGCCGACGGCGGACAATCCGCCTATCGGATTGTGGTCGCGGACGGCGCCTCGCCGTCGACCAAGCACGCCGCCGAGGAATTGCGGATGTTCTTGGAGCAAATGACCGGGGCGAAGCTGCCGGTCGTTTCGGACCAAGAGCCGCTCGGGCAGAAAGAGATCATCCTCGGCGAGAATGCCCATCTGGCCAAGATCGGCTCGAAGATCGACCTGAAGACCCTGGGCAACGAGGGCTACGTGATCCGCACCGCCGGCCCGCACCTGGTCATCGCCGGCGGGGCGCTGCGGGGGAACATGTACGGGGTCTACGGGCTCTTGGAGGACCATCTCGGCTGCCGGTGGTTTGCCCCGGGCGTGAGCCGCATTCCGAAGGCCGAGCGGCTGGTGCTCCCGGCGATTGATGAGAAGAAGGTCCCCGTGCTCGAATACCGCGAGCCGTTCACCTTCGATTGTTTCGACGGCGACTGGTGCGCCCGGAACCGCGTCAACTCGTCGCACTCGCGTCTGGACGCCAAGCACGGCGGCAAGGTCCGCTGGGGCGGCGGCTTCGTCCACACGTTCGCCAACCTTGTGCCGCCGAAAAAGTACTTCAAGGATCATCCGGAGTACTTCTCCCTGGTCGGCGGGAAGCGGCAGGATGGATATGCCCAACTCTGCTGCACCAATGAGGACGTGATCCGCCTGTGTACGGAAGGAATCCTCGCGGCAATGAAGGCCCAGCCGGAGGCATTCGTGTTCTCGGTCTCGCAGAACGATACGGATAAGCACTGCGAGTGCGAACGGTGCCAGGCCATCGCCAAGGCGGAAGAATCGCAAGGGGCCCCGGTGTTCTACCTGGTCAATCGCGTGGCCGAGGCGGCCCTCAAGCAGTCCCCGGACAAGGCCGTGGAGACGCTCGCCTACCAGTGGACCCGCAAGCCGCCCAATAACTGGCGCCCGCTACCGAATGTCATCATTCGCCTCTGTTCGATCGAATGCTGCTTCTCGCACCCGCTCGGGACCTGCGACAGCCCGGAAAACCGGGCCTTCCGCCGCGACCTGGAGGGGTGGTCCAAGGTCTCCAAACGGCTCTGGGTCTGGGATTACGTGACCGATTTCTCGAACTACCTGCTGCCGTTTCCGAACCAGCGGGTGCGCAACGACAACATCCAGTTGTACGTCCGCAACAACGTGAAGGGCATCTTCGAGCAAGACACCTACGAGACGCCGCACAGCGAGATGGTCGCGCTGGGCGGCTACCTGACCGCCAAGTTCCTCTGGAACCGCGACTATGACGAACAGACCGCTATGCGCGAGTTCCTCGAAGGCTATTACGGCAAGGCCGCCGGGCCGATCCGCAAGTACCTCGACCTGATCCACGACCGCGTGGAGAAGGAGAACATCCACGTTCACATCTGGGCCCAGCCCTCAAGCCCGCACTTGACCAACCCCATGCTTGCTCAGGCCAACGCCTTATGGGAAGAGGCGGAGAAGCTCGCGGCCGGCGACGCCGACGTGCTGCGCCGCGTGAAGCTCTCGCGCATGAGCCCGGACTTTGCCGTCGTGGAACGGGCGCGGATCGAGGCCGGTAAGAAGGCGAACGCGGACAAGGAGCTGCTCGCCTTGGCGAAGGCGCGCTTCCGGCCGTTCATGGAGACCCTCAGCTCCAGCGGGCTGACGAACTTGCGCGAGGGGCAACGGATGGATTTTTCGGGTTACCGGAGCAAGCTCGCGGCGGCACTTCACGTCGAGCCGTGAGGCATCGGACGATGCGGATTTAACGCCTTGTCGCTGCTTGCCTTGCGGCAAGCAGCGGCACACGGACACGCGGATGGCCGCACTCCGCGGCCCGGATTCGACCGTCCACCGCTTCGCCGGCGGTGACTTGGACCAAGCAGTCCAGCCGGTCCGGCTCCATCGGCAGCTCGACCTGGACAGAACGATCCGCCGTGCCGACGAGCATTCCGGGCGTTGCCTTGGCCGGGCCTTCCACAAGGACTTCCAAGGGTCGGCCTACGAGCGTTTCGCAATAGCGCTGCTGCAACCGCCGGCTCAGCGCAGCCAGCTCCGTCATTCGGCGCCGTTTGACCGGCGCGGGAACCTGGTCCGGCATCGTCGCCGCCGGCGTCCCTTCCCGGGCGCTGAAACGGAATACGTGGACCTTGCAGAATCCGCCCTCTTCCACCACGCCGCAGGTGGCCCGGAAATCCGCCTCCGTCTCGCCCGGAAAACCGACGATCACGTCGGTGGTCAGGGCCGGCTGATCGAGCGACTGGACGATCTGGCGGCAACGCTCAAGGAACTGGCGGCTGGTGTATTGGCGGCGCATTCGGCCCAACACCGCGTCGGAGCCGCTTTGCAGTGGAATGTGAAGGTGGGGGCAGATCTTTTGCGGATATTCGGCCATCAGGGCAATCAGCTCGGGCGTGATTTCCGCCGCCTGCAAGCTGGAAAACCTCACGCGGAAGCGGCCTCCCACCAGCAGAATCTGCCGCACAAGCTCCGCTAAGCCTTTTCCCTCGCCCCTCGTCCCCAGCCCCTCGTCCCTCATCCCGAGCCCGTAGTGGCCCAGATGAATCCCCGTGAGCACGATTTCCAGGTGGCCGTGGTCCACCAGGCGGCGGACCTCGTCGAGGACCTCGTTTGCCGGGCGGCTCCAAAGGACCGGCCGCACGCGAGGCACGATGCAGTAGCTGCACGCCATCCGGCAGCCGTCCTGCACCTTGACGAAGGCCCGGTGCAAGCGGCCAAACGAGGAAATGCCGTCGGGCATTTCGGCGACCCCGAACCGGACTAGAACGCCCGGCAGTTGTCGTTTGTCGGTCACCACTGCGACCACCCCGGGCAAGGCGGCCACGTCGTCCGGAGCCCGGGTCGCGTAGCATCCCATGACGATGATCTCGGCGTCGGAGTGCTTGCGGGCCAGCGCGCGGATGAGCTTGCGGCTCTTGTAGTCCCCCTCCAGGGTGACAGTGCAAGTGTTGACGACACACAGATCGGCCGGCTCGTCGGCCCCTGGTTCCCGGTATCCTGCGCGCAAGAGTGCCTGGCGCACGTGCTCGGTTTCGTACTGGTTGACCCGGCAACCGAGGGTCCGCACAAGGAAACGGGGCATCGGGACACCTTGTTGACAGGGCGTTCGCGATGGTCGGATGGCGAAACGGCCAGTATACTTTATGGCAACTGGCCGCGAGAGTCTCCCCCGAAAGGGATGGGCCACTGAGGGTTGCCCCACTATGCCTTCCATCGACGAATACCTGAAAACCCATGCCGCTCGTTTTGAGGGGGAACTCTGCGAGTTTCTTCGCATCCCGAGCGTCAGCACGGACCCGACTCACCGGGGCGACATAGACCGCGCGGCCCAGTGGGTCGGCGAGCGCTTGCGCCGGCTGGGCCTTGCCACCGAGGTCGTCCCAACCACGCGCCACCCGCTCGTGCTCGCGGAATCCCCGTCAGTCGATGGGGCACCGACCGTCCTGGTGTACGGGCATTACGACGTGCAGCCCGCCGAGCCCTCGGACTTGTGGCAGTCGCCCCCGTTCGAGCCCACCCGGCGGGATGGCAACCTTTACGCCCGCGGGGCCACCGACGACAAAGGGCAGGTGCTCACTCACGTATATAGCGTCGAGGCGTGGCTGGCCACGGAGCGGCGTCTGCCGGTGAATCTGAAGTTCCTCATCGAGGGGGAGGAGGAGGTCGGCAGTCAAGGTCTGTACGGCTTTCTGACCGACCACGCCCAGCGCCTGGCCTGCGACTGCCTGGTCATCAGCGACGGGGCCCAGTTTGCCCCGGGCCAACCGGCGATCACTTATGGGCTGCGGGGGATCGTGTACTTTGAACTCGTGTTGACCGGCCCCAAGAGCGACTTGCACTCGGGCTCGTTCGGCGGCGCGGTGACCAATCCGGCTAACGCCCTGGCACGGATGCTCTCCGCCCTCGTCGATGAGCGGGGCAGAATCCAGGTGCCGGGCTTCTACGACGACGTGGTCCCGCTTTCGTCCCGGGAGCGGGAGCAGCTTGCCGCGCTGGGATTCGACGAGCAGCGGTTCTTTGCGCAGGTCGGCGTCAGCGGGGCGATCGGCGAGTCGGGCTACACGTCCCTGGAGCGCCGATGGGCGCGGCCAACCTTTGACATCAACGGAATCGGGGGCGGTTACCAGGGGACGGGAGGAAAGACCATCATCCCGGCGCAAGCAATGGCCAAGTTCAGCTTCCGCCTCGTGCCCAACCAGGACCCAGAGAAGATCAACCGGGCGACCGAGGCGATGCTCCACGGGCTTTGTCCCCCGGGGATCAGCATGAAGCTGACTCAGCACCAGGGCACGCCGGGGGTGCTCGTGCCCCTGGATAGCCCGTACATTCAGGCGGCAGGCCGGGCTATCGAGCACGGTTTCGGCCGCGCGCCGGTCTTTATCCGCGAAGGGGGCTCGATTCCCATCGTCTCCACCTTCCACAAGACGTTCGGCGCGGATACGCTGCTCATCGGCTGGGGTCAGGACGACGACGGCGCCCATGGCCCCAACGAGAAGTTCTCGCTGGCCGATTTCCACCGCGGCATCCGCGCTAGCGCCCGACTCTGGGAGGAACTGAGCCGGATCAAGAAGGAATGACCAACGCGGGTCCAGCCCCGCCGCTACACGGCCGGGCCGACACGGCCTGGCTCTGACCACTACCCGTGGGGCAGGTTGCCAACCTGCCCCACTGCCTACTGCCCGCTGCCATGCTCGACCGCAAGTTCATCGTCGAAAATGCCGAACTCGTAAGACAGAATTGCGCGAACCGCGGCGTCCGGGTGGACGTCGACCGCCTACTGGAACTGGATGCCCGCCGTAAGGCCTGCCAATCGGAGGTCGATCAGCTCAACCGCCAGGTCAACGAGCTGTCGAAGTCCATCGGCAAGGCAAAGGACTCGGCCGAACGCGAGGCCCGCAAGGAGGAAGGCCGCAGGCTCCGCGAGCGGACCGCCGAGGCCCAGGCGGAAATGGACCGCGTCGTCGAGGAGTTGGACCGCCTCTTGCGGCAGATCCCCAACATGACCCACCCCGACGCGCCGGTGGGCATGGAGCCTCGCGAGGTCGGACGCGGCAAGACCCCGATTCCGCAGTTCGACTTCAAGCCCTTGGAGCACGTGGAGCTGGGCGAGAAGCTTGGCCTGATGGATTTCGAGGCGGCGGCCCAAGTGACCGGCCACGGGTTCTACTTCCTCAAGAACGAGGCCGTGCTCTTGGAGTTGGCCTTGCAGCGCTACGCCGTCGGCGTGCTGATGCAGGAGGGCTTCACGCCCACGACCACGCCCGACCTGGCCCGCAACGAGGTCCTCGAAGGGATCGGCTTCATCCCGCGCGGACCGGAGACGCAAATCTACAGCATCGAAGGGACCGACCTGAGCCTGGTGGCCACGGCGGAGATTACGCTCGGCGGGATGCTCGCCGGCAAGATCCTCGACGCCGAGCAATTGCCGCTAAAGGTCTGCGGCATCAGCCATTGTTTTCGCACCGAGGCCGGGGCGCACGGCCGGGCGACGCGCGGGCTGTTCCGCGTCCATCAGTTCACTAAGGTCGAGATGTTCGCTTTCACGCTCCCCGACGAGAGCGACGCGATGCTGGAGCACATCCGCGGCGTGGAATGCCGCCTGTTTGACGGGCTGGGCATTCCTTACCGCGTGATCGACACACCCTCGGGCGACCTGGGCGGGCCGGCCTATCGCAAGTACGACCTGGAGGCCTGGATGCCCGGCCGGAACGAGTTCGGCGAGATCACCAGCACCTCCAACTGCACCGACTACCAGGCCCGGCGACTGGGCATCCGTTACCGCGCCAAAGGCGAGAAGGGGACCCGCTTCGTCCACACGCTCAACGGCACGGCGATTGCGATCAGCCGGGCATTGGTCGCCATCCTGGAGAATTACCAGCAGGCCGACGGCTTGGTGGTGGTCCCCGACGTCCTTCGCCCTTGGGTGGGGAAAGAGCGCATCGGCTGACTCGGGTGCGGCAGTCTACCGGACGGGCTCTTGCGCCGCGTCCTCGTGCCGGGGACTGGCGGCCGGCACTGCCGTGTCCGGCTCGACCCACGGCGGCAGTCCCAAGCCGGTCGCGTCGGCATAAAGGGTTTCCGGGGCCACATCGATTTCGTTTCCCCACGTGAGCACGCCCAGTTCGTCGTTGACTTGAAAGTTCCTGAAGAAAGCGGGATCCCTGAATCGCTCGAATACCCCGCCTCGCGCCAGGTATTTCGAGAAATCCACCACCCCTCTCTTGCCGTCGTCAAACTCGATCTCGATGCGATAGCCGCCCTTGTAGACGGCCGACACAACGTCATGGATCATCTGTCCACCTTTCCTATCAGAGTGGAGCTATCCTTGTCGGCGATCTGTCGTTTCTGGCCGCTTCCCAGTTCGCCAGAAGTTCATCTTGGTGCTGAGACGCCCACTCCATGACGAGGCCCAGCGCCCGCGGCGGAAGCCCTCCTTCCAGAATCCGCAGGCTGCGGATTTCCACAGCCACCTTGTCCTTGCCGTAGCGCGCATGGAAGTGGGGCGGATTATGTTCACCGTAGAACATCGCGATCACGATCCCGTAGAATCTCGATATCTCGGGCATGTCGAGTCTCCGTCTTCGCGGCGAATACCGCCCCAATTCAGCCGGCGTAGCTCACACCGCCGCGGCCAAATCGCCTTTTACCCCTATTATTGGTGGTAACGCGCCCGTGTCAATCCGCTTCAATGCCCGCTTTCCGAAGCTAACCGCCTAACAAGAGAGGGTTGGCTCCGGGCCGGGCGGAGTCGCCCTACGCTTCCCTCTTGCTTGCCGGATTCTCACAAGACTGCTCTTGTGCCATACGACGCTTGTAGTACAATCCGCCGTACTACATAGGTCGTATGCGAGGACGTCATGGCAAAGAAGAGCAGGTTACCCCGCATTTCCGCCGGGGACATGGAAATCCTCTCCATGCTCTGGCAGCACGGCCGCCTGACCCTGCCGGAGGCTTTCGAGCGTTTCGCCCAGTTCGGGCGCGCGGTCGCGTACACCACGATCCAGACGCGCCTGAATCGCCTGTGCGCCAAGGGGGTCGTGCGCCGCAGCCCGGAGCGTCCGGCCCGCTACGAGGCGATTGTCCAGCCGGAAGAGGTCAGTGCCCGGCAGATGGACATGCTGGTAAGCAAGGTCACCCGCGGCAAGGTCTTGCCGCTGGTCAGCCATCTCATCTCGGGCTCCGTGCTGACGAAAGAGGAGATTGAGGAGATCAAGCGATTGATCGCTGAGGCGGAGCACCAACTCGCGGAAAGGGGGGACCGGCGATGAGTGAAATCCTCGCTCGGCTGTCAACGGCGACGCTGCTGCTTTCGCTCTCTGCCCTGCTCGTCCAGGGGTTGGCTCTGGTGCTTCGGCCCTCGTCGGCGAGGCTCCGGCAGATTGCCTGGTTCCTCGTGCTCATCCAAGGCATTGTCCTGTTTCACCTTCCGGTGCGGCTGCCGTGGTATGATGCCCCGGCGGAGCCGGGAGACGTAGCGGATGCTTTGCCGGACGAACCGCTTCCCGCCGGGGGCCCGCGACCTGGACGGGAGTTGACCGTCTTCATCGGGCCCGCGGAACATCCGCCCATCCAAGCAGACGCGACCGTCGCCGCGGAGCCCGAGCCGGACCAATTCGATCGGGCTTGGATCGCGGAGCGCTCTGGTTGGGCGGCATGGTCGTGCTGGCCGGTTTCGCAGGGTTTTCCTACGTCCTGTTTCTCGTGCGGCTCTCCCACGCCCTGCCGGTGGATCCGGCTTGGGCCGAGCAGTGGCAGACGCTGCTCCGGCAGCGCGGCATTTCGCGGCCAATCCGCCTGGTTGCGACCCAAAGCACGGGCCCGGCCCTCTGCTGGACGCCGCGGGGATACCGCATTTGCCTGCCTTGCCGCTTCTGGGCAGAACTGGCCCCGAGCCAGCGCCTGTCGGTCCTGCGCCACGAACTGGCTCATTTTGAGCGGTTCGATCTCTGGACGCTCTTGCTGGCGAAGCTGTTGGCGCTGCCTCACTGGTTCAACCCGTTCGCCTGGTGGGCGCTACGCCAGGTCGTTGAGTCGATCGAGTGGGCGTGTGACCAGGCGGCGGGGGAGAGGCGCGAGGACGCGGTTCAATTGGCCAAGGCCCTGCTCCGGCTTGGCGTGGTGAAATCGCTCGGGCTGTGTCACGCAAGGCCATCCCGAGGTACTTCTCTCTTCGTCCGCATTCGTCGATTGGTGCAGTTCAAGTCACCGGAGAACTCTTTCATGAAGAAAGTGCTGCTAATGGTGTTGGCGACAGGGTTGGTCGCAGCGAATCTTGTCCGCATCGAACTGGTGGCCAAGGAACCGGGAGAAGACCCGACGCCCGCCGATACGGTCGCCGATAAGGCCACCGTGGAGAATGGCTCCACTGCGGAGCCGGCTCGGGAGCCAGCCGCAGCGTCCGTCGCCCATCCCGAACCGTACGCGGCGCCGCGACCGTACCGCGCGCCCCTCCCCGTCCCGGCCGACGCACGCCCTACGCCGCCTGTTGATAGTGGGCCGCAGACCGCGCGGCCCTATGCCGTCGCCGACGTCCTCGGTCAGATTAAGGAAGATCAAGGTCTGAACGAGCCTGAAAGCAAGGAGTTCCTGAAAGGATGGCTGGCGGACGCGGTCTGTGGCGTGCCTTCATCCGTGTACCATTACCTACCGAACAGCCGACCCCCCGGCCAAAGGCGGTTCCCCCTGGACATGGTCTGGACCGGCGATGGTCTGCGAATCGAGACCACGGCCGCCGGACACGAGCGGGTCGCCGAAGCACTCAAGGTCATTCGCGAGTACGGCGTCGGCGAGATCACGATCGAGGTCTTCTTCTTGACAGGGCCTGCCGAGGAACTTCAGCGGGCGGGAAGGAACTGGACGCTCATGCCTTTGGATCTCCCGGCGACCGACGCGCCCGAGGACGGCCCGGTCCTGCTCGCCTCGTTCGATCGCCCCCTGAACAGCCACGACGGCCCGCAGCGGAACCGGGCCCAAGTCGTGATCGAGAAGAACTGGCCGGTGGCGTTTCAAATCCTGGATGAGGGCGCTGCCAAGACGGCCCTGGAGCGGTGGCAAGCGAACCAGTGGCAAGAAGCGGACCGGAAGGTAAGCCTTGTTCAAGCGCCCAAGGTAACGCTCTTCAACGGCCAATCGGCCCTGATCACGGACGCCGCACAAGCCCCGTTCGTGGTTGGTCTCAAAGACGGGAAACCGCAGATACGCGTCGTCTCCGAAGGGATTTTCTTGCAGCTTCGGCCGCTATTGGATAGGCAGGGCAAGCTGAAGCTCGATTTCTCCCTCACGGCCTCGAAGATCCGGGATGTGAAAACGGTGACCGTCTCGGGCACTCCTGAAGAGGGCACGACCGTCCAAGTCCCTGAGGTGGGAACGGCCCGCGTGGAAGCCCGGGTCGAGATGCCGTTGAACCGGTGGCTGGTACTGCG
>Ga0315280_10004577_pt1 | contig 20315 bp, 17 predicted proteins | sample YL17G06_40_MG_FD_203697 | JGI IMG/M metagenome (GOLD analysis project Ga0315280, IMG submission 203697) | Sediment microbial communities from Yellowstone Lake, YNP, Wyoming, USA - YL17G06_40 | ecosystem: Environmental > Aquatic > Freshwater > Lake > Sediment | place: USA: Wyoming | collected... | reverse complement strand
AATGGAGAGGGGAGAAAAAGTTTACCACGAAAAACTTACGATGGACAGCCCATATGTCAAGGCATTCAGTGACTTCGTGGAGCTTGCGGAAAAGAAGGAGAGGGAGGGCAAGAAGCTATACATCTGTGTAAGTTATTAGCCCGAGAGCCTCAAAGTCCTAGACGAGCACATGCGCGACTTTTATCAGAAGAGTCCCACGCCAGAGATTATGATTCTGACATGGGGCTCCTACTTCGCCGAAGTGGTAAGGGATGAACTGCCGGGAGGCCGTTGGGAGATCCGCACTACGGAACAGGGGAACTGGGCTAAGGACATGTTTGGGTTCAGCGTGGTGTGGGGGGTGGGGCGTGGGAAGCTGGAATTAAGGCCGTTTCGGCACATGTGCGAGTACATAAGGTGCGAGACGGAAAAGACGCTTTATGAGGTCTGGCAGGAGCTGAAACAGAAATACGACGATCTTGGCTTGGTAGGGAAATAGGGTTCTATTGGTAATTGTGAATGATGGTTGGGTTGATTCAATGAAATATCGAAAACTATAATGAAACAAAAATATAGAGACTAGATATGGGCGTGGCAATGTTGGCGAAAAAAAACTTTATGAAAGACGCTCACATGAAGCGTTCTATTATTTACTTCCGAAAAATCTTAGGGGTATTAGTTCTCAGTCCACTTTGGGTTTATAGATTGTGGCCGGTATCATAGCATTTACTTCTTACATATTTTCCTGAATTTGTTGCTAGGAAGCACGATGATGTCCTTGCTCTGCACTATTTTCATTGCCTTGTCTATGGCGTTCGGTGGAACTATGAGAAAACCGCCTCCGCACTTTGAAGAAGAAAGCTTCTCTACAGCATGCTGAATTCTATTTATTCTTCCACTGGTTTCGATTTCAACGCAGAAGCTTGGGGCTTTTACATCAACTCTTCCGTTGACGGCTTTTTCAGTCAGCCCACGGAATATTCTGGCTGCACATGCTTTCAATTCTTTATGTTCTTCTTTTTCCACCATCGCAATTCACCTCGTAAACTGTGAAAGTACATGCTGAGGGAAACAATATTGTCTGACATCGCAGCCGAGGGCTTTCTCCATGAGATGCCGCATTTCAAGTATCCTATTGAACAGTTCTTCTACAGGAAGAGACGGGTCTATCCCAGGCATGCTCAAGCCCTTCTTGAAGCGTTTTGTCAGTCCAAAGACGAACATTCCACTCTTACTTGATTTGACATATGCGACGGTTCTCCACGTATTCAGCTCGACTGCGCTTTCCATCTTCTTCCATTTTTCGTTATGGTCGAGGTCTCCCTCAGCTGTAATATTTACAGTTTCCAAGTCTGCCCACACTTTATAGGGAGCAAAGCCTTCCTTTCTAGCAACTTCAGTAACTGTCGTTACAATTGATTCCTCCCACTCAAAGACCTTTGCAGTTTTGCATGGCATGCCTGTGTCTTTTTCCAGTGATTCTAAGGTTTCAAAAACCGACTCTATCTTTGGAGCTATTCCAGGAGCATACACATAACAGACTCCTTCATTTATGTCAAAGAAGAGGAGAGCCTTTAATGCACTTGGTACTTGGGTTGGTATCTTGACGTTTTCAGGCAGGCAATTATCGTCTGCAAGAAGTTTCTCTAAGCATGGGTGGTCCTCGTTTATTTCGCTCTCTGAGATAAACCGTGCAAAGATGCAGTTTTGCTTTTCAAGCATTTCAATTTTGTATATCCCCTGCCTATTTCCCCTTTCGGCATTCAAGTTAACCCAAGATCGAGAAGAAGGTTTCAGAGCAAGCATTTTCTGTTCAATAGAACTTGAACTCTGGACTGCGTTGCTCCAAGTGGCCGGATGTGCCAGACATATTATCTTAAGTTGAGGCATACTCTCACGCTCCTTTTGGTATTAATTCCATTTCAAATTTTATTTTCACAGCCTCGGTAGCTACGTACATAGACTCTCTGCCTCTAGGCTCAAAATCTACGAGACCAAGCTCCCTCAGGTCACTCAAGTGTCTTGAGATGGTCGTCCTGTCTTTCTGTAAGATGGAGCTAACTTCGGTTGGACTCTTAGGATCTTTCAGAACCTGCTGAAGCACTTCCCTTTTGATCCTGCTCAGATTTTCAAATTCAGTGTAAGCTTGTAAGCACTTTGTGATTTTACATGCCTTTATAGCTATGTCTTGAGTTACTTTTTGTTTGCTTGCTGTGGCTGAGGTTATGTTACGATGGTAGAGGTTCAAGAGAATGTTTAGGCTCTTTGAGGCACACTTAAGTATGAGGCTGGGGACACCGAAACTGTATTGATGAATTGTTTTCAATGCCTTTTCTTCAAATAAATCAAGAATGGAGACCTTGTGACTCTTATCAGCTATACCGCATTTTACTCTTTTATCAAGCATCTGCATAACATTTTCGAAATCCAATGGTTGCAGGAAATGAGATTTTGGAGCTATTGGGATGGTTGAGTAAACCTCTTCATAGTCAAAGGCCGAAATTGCAAAAACTTTGAGCTCTGTATTAACAAACTCCCTCATAATGGTTTTAGCGTGTTCAACTCTGACATCGTCCACGAATAGGAAATCCTTTTTCTCCTTGCACTTCTTCACGCATAGCTGTACCTCCTCGACAGCTTTTTCATCCTCGGACGCAGGCTCTTGGAATAAATAATCCGTTGAGAGCAACTCACCGTTGAACGCATACTCCTTTGGATATTCCTGCTTCAGTCTTTTGAGGATATTAACAATATATTGGAGTGTGGCTGTTTTTCCAAACCCATTAGGTCCAACAATTAGAACGGTTACTGGAATGCCTCTTGAAGCAACTCCTAGATCGTAGATAATTGCATTCACAATGTCCTCTCTATCAACAAAATAGTCAATCTCCTCTTCCGGAATCTGTGATAGAAAAGGGTCTTCCTTCATTCGAAAGAGGGAATACCATGCAGTTAGGGTCTCGAGTTTAGCTGACTTTGCCTCGTCCAAGATTTCTTTATAGGTTTCGAGCATCATGATTTCGCCAAAAATATCTATATGCGTGCACTTTATATATTTATCGTTCCTTGTATGCAAAAATATTTAAATAGTGCAATTACAATTCTATTAGTGTATGCAATATGATGTATCTTAATCTGTTCAGGTCCAAGCAGGGAATCAGCCAACCGGTTAAGGGCTGTTTTGTCAGGTTTGAAGGGCTAACCATAGATGAGAAGACAAAGCGAAGAGCGTTTTTGCAATCGATAGTGAGTACGCTGAGCAAGAGGGGACTGGACGGAGCCGTTGCCCCGAGAGATATGTTAGACAGCTTTGATATTGTGTTCATGAGCCCAGCGGAAGTTGCCCTAAAATCATTAGAATGGTACAGAAATTTGGGACCTAGGCTGGTTAAGGACAGCCAAGTTAGGACAGATACAATACAGGCAGCATGGCAGAACAAAGTAAGGGCTCACCTTAAAAACAAGGGATTTCTGAAGGTTGCAGACCAGTATGTTGTTGAAAAAAATATTCTTGACAGGAGAAGCATCTTCAAAAAAGCATTCAGAGTTCAGACTGTTTTTGTTGGCAACTGTCCGGCGTTGTGGATCGACCCGAAAAGCAGAGTGATGATCCCTCTAACTGATGCGCAGATAGAGCATGCGGCCTCAATGGGAGAGGAATCAAGTATAAGGGTCAGGGTTCTCCCCAGCTGGCAGAGTGGCATACTTGTCGGAAGAACTGGCAAGAAAGCTGATGAAATGGAATTCCCCATAGGCTCGAGATTTTACAGAACGCCAGAGTACTGGAAAAGAAAAAATGACATAGCTTTCGTTAGACTCGAAGACGAGATGCTTGAGGTATATCTCCCCAGCAATGAAAAAACAGGATCGTACCCGAGGACATGTGTCTTCAGCGAGTTTCAGAGAGGCATGGTTCTGCCCAATGAGCTGAAAAAGAGTCCCGAGGTCAGAGTTGGGGAAGCAGTTCAGTTCTTGAAGGAGTATTTTTCTCCAATAGTTTTCTTAAATCAGAACATGGAACTTGCAGGTCCTATAGATATTGGTAGTTTGAATTATTCTGAGCAAAGCTATCCATCATATAGAGAAATAACAGTCGTTTTGGGACAAGGCAAAGTAGTTCCTGTGAGCGGGATACATCAAACTTTGAAAGAGCATGGTCCCTACGCTGGCAGGCTCGATGGAAAATGCGTTGTATTCCATTCTTCAGATGACCAAGACAAAATATCAAAAGCGTTTGAGTATCTGAGAAATGTTTATTCAGACCTGAACCTCGGAAAGCTTGAGCTTTTTACTGAGATTGGAAAGAATGGGTTAGTTTATGCTAGCGGAGATACTGCTGTTGATTTCACATCAGCAGTTGCTGAGGCGCGTCCGCAGATGGCAACAGCATCAAAGCAACAGAAGGTAATAGCCCTAATTGTCCTCCCGAATAACTCTTCTCAGATTTATTTTAAATCAAGAGACAGACTTTTTGACAGGTTATTTGGCCTGCAACCAGTTCCTGCCCAGGGAATTTCAGAAGAAACAATCGATGAGATCCTTAAAGGAAGGAGAAGTCACTTCATCTGCGCAAATACCGCCTCCCAGTGTTATGTCAAACTTGGAGGCACAGGATATGCTGTTTGGATTCTAAACGAAGCCGCAGATAAGCCAATCCATGGAATTACTCCCGGCTCAACCTGCTATGCTTACCATGATGTTTCGAGGAGACCGAAGCTGAAGGCTTCTGCGACAGCATACAGTGCGATGACAGACTCCTATGGCAGATACATAGCAACGGGTACCAAACCGATCGGTGGAGAAAGGCTAACGCCCTCCGGTTTCTACGACATACTGGTTGAGCTGTTGCAAAAAATAGCAATATTCGCTCAAAAATATTCCTTGGGTAGCGGAAAATTGAACCTTCAGCGTCTGGTCTTTGCAAAAGATGGTGTCGTAGGATATGAAGAAGCTGAAATGATGGAGCAGGTAATCAATGAAGGAATAAGGGATGAAAAGAAAGAACCACTTAAAGCTCTACTCCAGAAGCCACTTTTCCCAAAGACCCTTATAATCGACATAATCGGTGTAAACAAATCACCGAACAAGAGAATTTTCGACCTATCAGATACGAAATTCATTAACGTTAATGAAGGGACAGCAGTATGCTATAATCATAGAAGTGGTCTGTTGGTTTCATGCTCTCCACAGGTTGGCACATCTCAACCCTTAGAGATTTCTCTTGAAAAGCACATTTGCCTAAATAGGGAAGTAACAAGCCCGCACATTTCGCAGATAATGGAGGAATACCACAGGCTCACTCATCTGGACTGGGCCTCACTATTTAAGCAAGGAAAATATGCACTGCCGCAGATACTTACACAGAATCTCGGGGAGAACATCTCTGCAGGGGTGTTAGTTCCGGACGATATGATCTTACTATAGGTGAGGATATGATAGGAGAAGTTGTAAAGAAAGTCGTCAAAAATTTGGATGGGATGATAGGAGAGAGCGAATTAGGAGAACCATTCCTCAGCAGCCACAACTACAGAACCCACTCATTCAATGTGGAATATTTCAAGCCGATCTGCCTCGTGAAGTCTGACAGAAAACTCGCTTTTGTAGACGGTGGAAATTGCGAACTGTTAAGCGCACCGAACTTTTCCATCCAGCTAAACAGGATCTACTTCAACATATTTGAAGGGAAAATGAGAGTTCAGAACTCAAATATTCCGCAGGCAATCGAATTCTTCTCAGCTACCTTTGCAGTTTTCAAGAACAACGAGATCTTTTTTGACACATCGGTTTTTCCTGTTGATGACGAGTTTAGCAGTCTAGTGCCAGATGAGTCCGACCTATCATTCAGGTCAACAGATAGAAGGCTCATGGTTGGAAGCTCAAGGGCTGACATATCCCGAGTTGCTTCTATAGCAAGAAGGTTCGCTGAATGGAAGTTTTCACGCCATATAGTTGAAAATGAGTTGGGGAAAGGAGATGTACTGGTCATGGACGGCACACTTAGGACGGCGTTCGTAAACGAAGCAGATTATGCTAGGGAAGCGTATAGGGCTGCCAAGAAGAAAAGCGTTATTTATTCAGGCCTGTCGAAAACCAGTAAGCTTTTCACTACAACTGGATTGTCGCTACTTGGAGCAGTGAGAAAATTTGCAGAGGATTCGAAAGTAGGTCCTCTGTGGTACTACTACCCTATAGCCGACTCACTGAGTCCGGAGCATGAGGCTACGTTTTTCATTGTCAAACTTCACGAACAAGCTCAGAGAGTATTTCGTTATGAAATTTATGGAGAGCAGGCCAAGTCTCTCACTCCTGAGGAAATTAACGAAGTGCTCTGCCAACTCTGCATCAACTCTTGCGATGTCAGCTTTCCAGGATATCCGTACGGCCTGATAGATGCCGACGTCAACGCACGAGTGAGATACGATGAGCTTGAAACCTATCGTGTCATGTTCCTCTCTGAGGTATCGAAGCTTGGTTCATGGCCTAAATTTTCGAGACATATGCAATCCGGGGATGCTCACAGCATCCTGAATATGGTTAGGGGGTGAATTGAATGGCAATGGAAGTGTGTGGTCAGATAATAGCGGGGCTTGTTGGAAAAATCCTCATCCGTGAAAAGAGCGGACAGAGAATAGAACTCGGTGATCTTTTGGTTGCAGAAGACAAGGAAGGATACTTGATACTGCAGGTGTTCGACCTGATTTATGGTAGCCAGATCACACAACTGGCCCGTGAACTAATCGCTGGCATGAAACTTGAAGGAATGGGCGCAGGACTTGAATTCCTTGAGCCACAGTTGAGGAACTACATCATAGCTGAAGCGAAGGCGGTTTTGAGAGTTACAGGAAAGCCTAATGTTCCAAAGATCCTCCCGGAATTCTTCAGCACTGTTAGGCATATCACATCAAAAGACCTAGAATTTCTCGTCAAACCATCCAATCCAATTTATCTTGGAAAGGTGAGAAGCGGCACTAAAATTATTGATGTAGACGTATATCTGGACGGCTCTGAGGCGCTGAGTCACCATATCCTGATACCTTCGACAACGGGAAGGGGCAAGAGCAACCTTGTCAAAGTCATGTTATGGAGCATCATAGGCCAGAAAAAATTTGGAATACTCGTTTTAGATCCACACGACGAGTACTATGGAAGGAATGCGAAAGGCCTGAAGGACCATCCCAAGGCAAGAGGAAATCTTCTGTACTACTCCACGGATGCACCCACTGGAACCAACACTCTTGTGGTCAATCTGAGCTGCATCAAGCCGCAACATTTCGACGGCATAATCAGCTTCAGCGAAGCCCAACACAGAGCTATCAGACTGTACCAAGACGCGTTCGAAGGCAGATGGATGGAGAACATCGTAAGGGGGACTCAGGTAAATGGTGTTGACCCAAGAACGCTGACTGTTCTGCAGAAAATCATCCAAACAGCTCTATCAGTGTACATCAGGAACGGAGAGCTCGTTTGCACGAATAGAGTATTCAGCGACACTGCTGGGGAATCCACTATCTCAGAAATAGTTCAGGCACTTCAAGACGGAAAGGTTGTTGTTATTGATACATCGAAAATAGGTGACGAGGCAGAACTGCTTATCGGGAGCATCATCGCAGGCGAGATCTTTTACAGATACCAAGAGTACAAGTCAAAAGGAGAGCTCGAAAACAAGCCTCCTGTGAGTGTCATAATAGAGGAAGCGCCCAGAGTTCTGGGAAGCGAAAGGCTCGCAGCCGCGGGCGGTAATATCTACAGCAAGATAGCTAGAGAAGGCAGGAAGTTTAAGGTCGGGCTTGTGGGCATCACCCAACTGACTAGCGTTATTCCAAAAGATATTCTCACCAACATGAACACAAAAATAATTCTTGGAAACGAGATGGCACCAGAGAGGCACGCGATAATTGACAGCGCAGCTCAGGACCTAGCTGAGGATGACAGAAACATTGCCAGTCTGGACAAGGGTGAAGCGATAGTTAGCAGTATATTCACCAAGTTCGCAGTGCCAATCCAGATACCTCTGTTTGAAGAGTTCATCAAGTCCTATGGAGCAGGGCAAGCGAAAGCCTCTCCAGAGAAGGTCGAATATGTGGGGTGAGACGCATGTATAAGTTTGCCCATTTTTCAGATGTTCACATCGGCGCCTTCCGACACACGGTACTTCAGAATCTCGTTCTGCAGGCATTCAAAAGAGCCCTTGATATTTGCATTGAAAGACGCGTTGATTTCATAATTTTCAGTGGTGACCTGTTCGACTCAAACTTTCCAGATATGGGGATAGCCAACGAGGCTGTTAAGAAACTCAAAGATGCCCGTGACAACGGAATCGACATTTACGTAGTCTACGGCAGTCACGACTTCAGCCCAACACAGACTTCCATTGTTGACATTCTTGAGAGTGCCGGCCTTTTTGCAAAGGTAACCAAAGGTAAAGTAGTGGAAGGAAAGCTCAAGCTCGACTTTCATATCAACAAGAGGACAGGGGCCAGAATTGTAGGAATTCACGGCAGAAAATCTGGCATAGAAAGGGAATACTTCGAGATACTCGACAGAGAGAGCTTGGAGAAAGAGCCCGGGTTCAAGATCTTCGTCTTTCACGGAGCAGTGACTGAATACAAGCCTGCAACTCTGGCCGCTGCTGAATCAATCCCTGTCTCAAATCTTCCACGCGAATTTGACTACTATGCTGCTGGCCACATTCACGAGAGGTCCGAAGGGAAGTTACCTGGTTATGAGCATATTCTTTACTCAGGCATCCTCTTCGCCTCAGACTACCGGGACCTAGAGCAGAACGCTCTGGGTGAGGAGAGGGGCTTTTTCATCGTTTCATTTGACGACAAGATTATAGACGTCGAATTTGTGAAAGTCCCTGTGTGTGAATACGCGTTCATACAGTACGATGCAACAGGCAAGAATGCCTCGAAAGTCCAGGAGGATTTGTTTGAAGCTGCTAAGAAGCTCGATGCTGACGGCAAGTTGGTCCTGTTAAAAGTAAAAGGCGAGATGTCTGGAGGCAAGACCTCTGACATCGGCTTTTCAGCGATCAGGAGGCTAATTGAAGATAAAGGAGCGCTCCACGTAACTGTCAACCACTTCGGATTGACATCGAAGGCGTATGCTGACATCAAAATTGTTGGAAAAGATATCCACGAGGTGGAAGTTAGACTTTTCGAAGAAAACATCGACGTGGTCAAGGTCAGCCAACCAAAACTGAAAGGAAAGTCCGGCGTACAGCTCTCTATGGAACTGCTTAAAGTTCTCAGACAAGAACAGAAAGTCAACGAACTGAAGAAGGAATACGAGGCTAGAGTCGTCACAAGTGGCCTTGAAACTATGCAACTCAAGGAGGCGATCGAATGATACTCAAGTCGATACATCTGGTAAACATAAGGAGCTACGAGGATGCGCCAATTGAGTTCCCACTAGGCACGACGCTTTTCGAAGGTGACATCAGGTCTGGCAAGTCAACGATCCTTTATGCGATCGAGTTTGCACTTTTCGGACTGGGGTCGCTACGTGGAACATTCCTTCTCAGGAATGGTGCAAAGGAGGGGTCTGTAACTCTTGTCTTTGATATAGATAGTCGAGAGTACGAGGTCTTCCGCGGATTAAAGAGAAGAGGCAAGTCGGTTCATCAATCTGATGAAGGCTACATCAAGGGACCGACTGGCAAATCTTATCTGTCCGCCGGGGAACTCAAGGAGAGAGTGCTTCAAATTCTCAACTTCAATGAGCCCCCTGATCCTAAAGCTCAAAGCGTGATATATCGCTATGCAATCTTTACTCCTCAAGACGAAATGAAAGAAGTCATCACCAAAGATGTTGACAAGAGACTTCAGACCCTTAGAAAAGCATACAGGATCGAGGACTATAAGATTGCTTCTCTGAACGCCTCTAACTTGATGGGCGTGATAAAGGAAAAGAATGCGTGGTTGGCTGGTCAGACAGCAGACTTGGATGAAAAGAGAAAGGAGCTCGAAGATGTCAGGAAGAAGCTGGAAGATGCCATCAGGCGTCTAGAACCGCTGCAGAAAGAAGAGGAAAAGCTACAGACTCAGCACGAAAAGAAGCTGGAGCAACTAAAAGGCTTCCAGGAAGCCAAGGGAAAGATCGAGCAGGTCGGGGCACAAATACCGGATATCAAAACTCAGATCGAGGAGAAGACTGAAGAAAGAGATAAAAACAACAAAAAGATCGAAGAACTCAACAAAATCCAAAAGGAGCTTCAACCAGCGATAACGGAACTCAAGAAGATAGAACGGCCGACCCCAAAAACGGAGGAGCAACTGAAGATAGAGCAATCGAAGTTCAAAGCGGAAATAAAGGAAGCAGAGAAACTCAGGGGCAAGCTCGAGGAACGTAAGGAAAGTTTTGAGTCGTTGGTGAAAAAGGAGGTTTGCCCGGTCTGCGAAAGGCCATTAGATCCAAAAGAATTCAAGGGCAAGCTTTCGCATGTTGAGCTTGAAAAAGAGAAACTAGACAAGAAGATAGATGATTTGGAAAAAGAGAGCCAAAAGATTGAAGAACTGATAGAAAAACTCAAGGAATTTGAGGATGCTCAGAAACAGCTTCGTCAGCTTGAAACTCAGCTGCAAGACTCCAAGAACGGGATTGAAAATCTCCTTAAGAGTGTACCAAAGCTAGACAAAGCAGTAGAAGAACTGCAAGGCAAACTGAAGAAAGCTGAGGCGGAGGCAAAAGGCCTGGAAGAGTTGTTGAGGAAAATAGGGGTCTTGGAAAAAGAGTCAAAAGAACTTGAGGGCGCCCTTCGAGAGATAAGAGGAGAAATAGTAGGAGTCAAGAAGGATATCGACAACTCCAATGAATCTAAGACTAGGCTTGAGGGCGAGATCGCTAAGAAGGAAGTTCAGGTAGCATTAAGGGCATCGCTAGACGAACATAGGATCTGGTTAAGTGATTACTTTATCCCGACACTCGAGAACATCGAGAAACATGTCATGATCACCATTAACCAAAAATTCAACGATCAGTTTCAGATATGGTTCCAGAAACTGATCGAAGACCCGGAGATGCAAGTAAGGGTCGATGAAGAATTCACTCCTATAATTGAACAAAATGGCTACGAGCAGGATTACTTTTCTCTCAGCGGGGGCGAGAAAACAAGCGTAGCTCTAGCATACAGGCTCGCACTTAATACAACAGTGCAAGAGATTTCTACGGGCATGAGATCCAACCTGCTGATCCTGGACGAACCGACCGATGGTTTCAGCAAGGAGCAGCTCTTCAGGATTAGGGACATCCTTAACGAACTGAGATGCCCGCAGGTCGTTATCGTCTCGCATGAGAGGGAACTTGAAAGCTGTGCTGACCAAGTTTTCAAGATCCAAAGAACTCATGGAGTCTCATCGGTTAATCGAGTTAAGTAGTAAGAAAAAGGTGATGAGCTATGGGGTTTTGGGATTTACTGTTTGGAAAGAAGAAAGGCAGATCCCCTTATTTTAAGGGGTTAAGTGCTGAAAGAAAAATAAAACAAAAGCTGGAAAGCAAGGGCTATGTCGTCAGGCAGAGCAGAGGTAGCCGCGGGCCTTATGATCTCTATGCAATGAAAGGCGGCAGAAAACTCCTAGTACAGGCGAAAAGCGGCAGCTCCTCCCTCAGCCTCTCGAACTTCTTTTCCTTGACCAGTGCCCAGACCTTGTTGTTTCGAAATTGGAGTGGGCAGATCACCCCTACGAATGGGTATCTGAAGGGCAATCTGCGTAGCACCTAAGGAGTTGGAAACGAGCAGATTAGACTAAAATATGGGATCTCAACTTCCTTGGACTAATGCCACTAAAGTTCATCATATTATAAATGGCACTTCTCACGCCTTTATGTTGTTAGGTAAATGCAGCCGCGACCTGGCTTATCGTGCCGCTTGTAAACACGGTATAGCTACCGTCAACCACATTGACCTTGTACAGCACCATATGAGTAATCGATCCTGCGTCGGAGGACCAGTAGTCTGAGTATGCCTGCAACTCTGAAAGCGCCGCTTTTGAGGTTATCACCCCTCCAGACTTCGTCAGGTAGTTTCCGGTCGGGTCTATTATACAGAGCTCTCCGCCCTGAACTGGCAAGATTACTGAGAGGTGCCCGCTGCCCCCTGAGAAGTCGATGGATGCCAGGTACAGGTTATATTCTGTACCGTAGACGTATTTCATGTGATACTTTATCATGGCGTACGCCAGGACGGCCTGGTCGTCGCAGTCGCCCTGCTTTATCTCCAGTGTCAGTTCGGGGGTCTGGACGTAGTTCTGCACCGTTTTTATTTCATCGTAGAACCCTGTCACGTATTCGTTTCCTTCATAAGTCACATACCTATACGTGGACATGTAGGGCATCTCGATGTCACTCGCGTACTTGATGTTTGCAGTTATGTAGTCGTAGATCTTCTGTTCAGACGACCATATGTCCGAGGATGATGTGCCTGCAGCTGCCACTGCGGTCGCCGTCTTCTTTATAGCACCATCATTCAGCACCCGCGGAAACGCGTCCGGAATGCTGCGGTAGGAATCCAGCAGATCATCTAGTCTTAACACGTCGCTGCTCAATCCCATGTAGTAGCTCATCATCTGTCCGCTCGCAGCTGCTGTGGAGCTGTAGGTCAGCTGGAGCTGGTCAAAGAGTAGCCGGAGCTGGTCGATGTCGGCTATGAGCTGGGAGCAATTCCATAGCAGGGCGGAATAATCTGATTCTAATGACGTATAGTTTGTCTTCAACTTGTTATAATCCGCGTTCAGTCTATCATAGTTGGAGGAAAGAGCCTGGTAACTATTTTGTAATGACGAATAATTATTGTACAGGTTTGAGTAGGAGGTCTTCAATTCAAAATATGTCTGATTGAGCCTACCGTATTCTGAAGCCAGCGAAGAGAGGTTTCCCTCTAAAGACACTTTTTCCCTCTGCAGGGAAGAGATCTCACTCCTCGCCTGTAGCAACTCACCCTGCAGACTGCTCATCTGCGGGTTGAATACCATAAAACCAATGCCGAATCCCGCAACAGAACTTATCATTAAAAGAAGAACGAATATCGGCAAGGTTTTGGATTTAATATGCCGTCACCCCTTACCACCTCAACATTCTCCGTACGGAGCATGTATATTTCCTTGCTACATTATACCCTTTTCCTCATTCACGGCCATCTCGACTTTATACCACCCTCAGCGACCAAAAGTGGGCAACTTTCCCTCCCTTTCGACCCCTCCGGCGGTCAAGGCATTCAGCGACTTCGTAGAGCTTGCGGAAAAGAAGGAGAGGGAGGGCAAGAAGCTATACATCGATGTCTCTTGGTAGCCCGAGAATCTCTTCTCTTCACTGCTCCACCTTCACCTCCATCTTCCCACCGTTTATTTATAAACCGTCAGCATAGCTTAAGAGGTCAAATGATGATACAATAATAGGGGGACTCCATGAGGCTCGCCATAGTGTCTGATGCTCACCTTTTCCAAAGCTTTATGAAGAATTATGACCCTCTGTATGATTTCAAAACCGTTCTCCAGAAGATAAAAGAGGGAAACGCTCCCAACGCTCTCCTAATCGCGGGAGACATGTTCGACTACAAGAAGACGGCAGCCGCTTATCTTCGGCACTACGAGGGTGAAGGACTGATGATAAGAGTACGGGATATTCTGAGGGAAGCTGGCATGCCTTGTTACGCTATCCGGGGCAACCACGAGAAAGAAGAGGTTCTCAGAGGCCTGAACCAGACTGTTGAAGGTTTCCACTATATAAAGAACGACCGGGTTAACCTTGGTGATGTCTCGATCTACTTTATGGATACGCATTACGCGGGTGAGCTTTACGAGCCGAACGCTGTCTCTCAAATCGTTCAACGTACAGCCTCCTCGGCTGTTAAGACTACAGGAGAGAAAATCCTGCTCTGCCACGAGAGCTTCGAACCATTTCCTAACTGTCTACCGAAAGAGGTGATAGAAGGGGCAGGGGAAGTCTTTGACTGGATCGTTAACGGCCATATGCATGTATGGAGTTCGTCTGCCTACGGTCTTAAGAACGTCATAACGCTTCCGTCTCTTCTGCCTTCGCGCGTAATTTTAGGCAAGTATTGGACTGAAAGATTCGTCTGGGAGGCTCCCGACACAAAACCAAGATCTAAGACGAGAGGTTCTCCGTTCGGCTATGCCACGCTAGATACGGAAAGTGGGGCAACGCAGTTCTGTCCCTTTATACCTTCACGAAATATAGTAGAGGTCTCGGTGGACGCGACAGATTTGTCGTTAAAGGACGCACTCGATAGGTTTAGGCAGATGCTGGACGGAATTAGAGAAAGAAAGGACGCGAGTTCCTTAATAGTCCTGCCGGAAATGCACGGTTCGGCAGGCTTCGTAACGACGTTCGTGGCCGAGGTGTTCAAAGAATACCCGGAGTTAAGCATAGAGGAGCTAAGGAATAAAGCAATAGGAAAGATAATCACCACTTCTGGAAGAGTGATCTCCTCAATACCACTTAGTCCTGATAGAGTGTTCGAGGAGACGGAAAGGGAACTAGAGAAGATCAGGACCGAACTCGCGGAGGAAGTGCGGCTCGAGTTGGACGTTGGGACGCTCAAGAGGATCCTGTTCGACATACGGGAGAGCGGGCTGCTTGAGAGGCTGCCACCGAGAACGGTGACGAGGCTAGAGAACCTACTCGGAGGGGTGATCTCGCACTTTCAAGGCGTCGAGAAACCGGAGACGTTTGAGGATGACATGAAGAGCGTCATAAGGAAGGTGAAAGACTGATGAGGCTGGTGCTGGCCAACTTCAACAACGTTCTCGGATTGAACGGCTCTCTCAACTTCCCTGAGGGCAAGCCGCTCTTGATCTACGGGGCAAACATCGCCGGCAAGTCCAACATCATCAACATGTTGAGGTACTGCTTGATCCCGAAGGCGAGAGAAAGAAAGGGTTACGCAGAGGAGAAGAGGCTGAAGAAGAATGAGTTGCTCCTCAGAAAGAATGCTACTGGGAGCGTAGAGATATGCTTCGAGCAGAACGAAAGGCTATATAAACTGTGCTACTTCTTCTCTAGGAAGAGCAAGAATGTTTCTCAAGCACACAACCTCTTCGAAGCTGCACCAATAGAACTCCCATCTACCGATGGCGAAAGAATCGAGGCTCTCAGGAGGTTGGAATGGAAAGACTTGGGCGCAGTGTCAACAGGATCGCTCAAAGAGAAGCTCGTAGATGTCGGAGTATACCCAGAGGTGCTGGACATACTGTTCTCCCCATCCAACGTAAGAAACTTCTCCGAGGCCATCAATGGCAGCGTGGTGAGGGTGCCAGAAGTGATAGCTACCACGATCTCAAACATTCATGACAACGCTGGCAAGTACCTGGGGAACCTGGATAAGCTTCACGGGGTTATCACACTAGAAAGAGATGACCAGGAGAGAAGGATGGGAGGGCTAAAAGAGCAGTTCGGAAGAGCCTCGGAGAAGCTGCCAGGGATACACCCCGATGAGATTTTCAGAGCTGGCGAGACCGTCAAGAATTTGGAGGGCCTCCAAGTCTCCTTGGCGAAGGAGTTGGAATCGATTCCCAGCAAGGTGGGCGAGATGAGGGAGATTCTGGCTCTTCTCTCATCAGAGAAGTACCAGATCTGGGTCGGCGCCATCGAAAAGCTCCTCGCCATCTTACCCAGGAAGGAAGAATTGAAGGGCACGATCGGAAGGAGAGATTCTTTGGAGGACACGCACCAGATTCTAAACGAGTGGAAGGTTGTTTTCGAGCAACTGCCCCCAGATTCGAGCCCGGAAGGCCTCTTAACTTTCACCTCTCCGGACCACGAGGGGTTCGACTTCAATATTCTCTCAAACCCTGACCGAATAAGATCCATCTTCTCGACGATTGATGAGGCAAAGGACTCATTTCGAAAAGCCAGCGAAGTCTGCAAGAAATATAAGATATCTCCAGAGACGCTGGAGATTAACAAGACGATAAGATCGTACGCTGACCTGCTCAAGGCTCTTAGAAATCCTTTAGAGCCGGAGGGTGATCCTGCCCTGCTTTCCAAGCGAGAGGAAAAGATCGTGGTGAGCATACCACTTGATGTGGCGGCGGTCAAGCTCGAATACCTAAGGGGTATTGAGCCGGTACCGCTCATTCATCGACCGGAGAGGCTGGGAGTAGACAAATTCAAGAAAGAGGTCTCCCGTTTTCAAGACCAGATCAGCGCTACTCTAGCCGAACTAAGGAAGGCCAGAGAAGAGCTTTCCAACGCCAGGGAACTGCTAACGAAAGCCAAAAGGTTGCGAGGGGACCTTGCCAGCGAGACGGAACTCTCACGCAAGAACGCAGAGAGTGCGGGAAGAGAGTTCGAGAGACTGACAATGGAAGTAACGAACGCCTACCATCACCTCTGTGAAGTCTTCAAGATGGCCCCCCAGAAAATAGATCTCTCGGCCCCGAACACCGTGGATGCCTCTTTTGCCCTCATTCATAAGACCTACGAGGAAGCACGGAAAATCTTCGGAGAAGATCTGGTTCATCAGTTCGAGGCATACCCAGACATTCTTGCAAAGTACGAGGTCTCTGGGGAACAGGGGTTGGCGGACATCATAAGGAAAATGGAGGGAGAACTTGCCGGTAGGATAGAGGAGATGTCCAAGTTCCAGCAAGAATACAAGAACGTAAATGAATGGATACTCGCGAGCATGAACCAGGTGAGATCCATTGAGAACCGGATTAAATCAACTGCCATAGTAGCCGACGCACTGTTGATCGCCCGAGCAATTCTGTCGAGAATCTATGAGAGGACCAACGTAGAAAGAATTGTCGAGGAGTTGGCCGAGAGAATCGAGAATAACGTCGAGAGCGTTTATGGTATGATTTTCCCTGAAGACCAATCCTTTCACTTTGAACATTCTGGCAAAGGACAGTTTCTTTCGACCATAAGCAATGAGCCCGTCACGCACCCCTCGGGTTCGCAAAGAGCTGCCATCAGCGCCGGGATAATGCTTACGCTGGCCGAAACTTTCGGGTTGCCGATGATCCTTGACGAGGCTTTTGATCGCATCGATGTAAACCGCCTGAAGTTCTTCTGCGAATGTGTCAGTGCGCTGGCTCGAGCCCCCCGTGGTTCTCAAATATGCTTAGCCGGCTATACATCATTCAACATCGAGAAGAATCCAGACGTCTTGTCATTTATCAAGGACTGGAAAACATACCTGGTTGAGAGAGCGGAAGTCTTGGAGAAGAACATTAAACCGTTGGAAGGTTTTCCCTCAGGTGAATAAATCGCGGAGAGGCGAACTCGCGGTGGGGACATCATCGAGGTAGGTAGGAGTTTGGAATGAAGGTGGTGGAACTTCCCTGCCCTCAATCTGGATGAATGTCAACCATCTATTACCACCTTCAACCGCAATCCGGCAAGCGTCTGCGGGCGTCTTCCCCCATCACCCTTTTAATATCAATGAACTCTTCCATCACTACTTCAACCATCATGCCCTCCTCAGTAAGTGAGATGGTTCGCTGAGGGGCCTCCTCCTTATTGATATCTTGAATGTATCCCCTCCTTCTCAGCTTGGCGAGCGCACCATAAAACGCCGAACGGCTACAGTTGACCTCCTTCCTTAAATCCATCAGCTTTAGGTAACCCTTCAATCTGAGGGCATGGAGCATTTGGAATGAAACGGAACGCCCAAAAAAATTATTTTTGGTACCTCCGGTCTGACGAGTTTTATGCTCAAGACTATAAAACCGCTAACAGTAATTTTTATTTTGTTCGGAAGGTTCATTGTGGAACGAATGGGATTTAAATCCATCATTATTGACACGCATAAATTAAATACGCTACCAGAGGTCTTAATGAGATCGGAGATCGCTTTGAATGGTGAGATCCAATTAGAAGTTGCCAAGGCAAAGCAGAGAGATGTTGGAAGAGGCAAGGTCAGGATAGACGCGGACGCCATGAAGACCGTGGGCGTCAGCATAGGCGACATCATCGAGATCGAGGGCAAGAGGAAGACCGCTGCCGTGGTCTGGCCGGCGTATACAGAGGACCAAGGGAAGGACATCATCGGGATGGACGACCTGATAAGGAAGAACGCCAGCGTTGGCTTAGGGGAGAAGGTAACTATAAGGAAGGCCGAAATCAAGGTCGCAGCCTCAGTTGAGCTCGCGCCGCTCTCCTCCGGAATTACCACCGATTCCGACTTCATTGATTTCATGAAGAGGAGACTAGCCGATACCCCCCTAATTGATGGTGACAACATTCTCATACCACGCCTCGGGCAGCCGATCCCCTTCGTAGTTGTTCGAACCCGACCCCATGGCATAGTCCTCACAACCGAGACGACGTCTGTCAGGATTTACCCGTCACCTGGCGCAATCGACCGGAAGAGGCTCCGTAGATGGGGCTGGTTGGTGGACCTGAAGGAGTGGACGAAGGCCGAAGAGGTCAAATTCATCATTCCCGATCGCGGGGAATGGGACGACGAGAGGACTGCCCTGAGCGAGGCGAGTAAGCTCGCGAAGGACTCGGGTCAGCCCGTAACGGTCTTCGTGGGGCTTCGTGCTGAGGGCCAAGTAAAATTAGATGAAAGGTTGGAATATGCTCAGGTGGACCCAGACGGCGATGTCGAATACGTCTACGACGAGGAACTCTTGGTCGCCCGGCGCCGTGGCTAGGCCCGCACGAACGACCCCCGGGCTACTTTCAAGGTGCTTTGGATAGAAAGAAGCTCGGCATCTGATTGAAAAAATGTAAAAATTCACTGCTCGACCTTCACCGGCCCCAGCACCTGCATCCTCGGCTTGACCGATAACCTCTTTTCTCCTCTGTCATGCTTTATATACTTACGAATGGAATCAGGAGATTGAAGGTGTTTCCATGGCGAAGTGCCCAAAGTGTGAGACCGAGGTAGAAAAGCCGGAGAAGACCTGGACCATGGCGCCGAAGGGCAGGAAGCCCCTCAACGTGGGGCTGTTCAAGTGCCCCAGCTGCGGCAAATCCTTCAGGGCAGCCGCCTAGCGCAGGGGCGGCAAAAAACAAACCAAGGCCAAGCCAAGCCAGGCCTACTCCAACTCCCCCTTTTTTCGTAAAGAAGGCCGCCCGATCCGATCCAACTCACCCCGATCCAACTCAACCCAACCCGATCTGACCCAATTCAACCAAATCAGCCCGCGCCAAATTCCGCCCTTTATAAATAAATCGAATGTGTTAATATTCGGGTGTGAGAAATGGGAAGGATAGAGCGCATTATGAAAATAGGTAGGTGGACGGCTGTCCTGATAATGGTAATGGTGATGGTGCCAGGGGTACTCGCGGCTGCGACCTACACGAACTCGTCGTTTTTAGGGTCGATATCGGTGACGGTGCTCCCGCCGCCGGCGCAGCCAATCCCGCCGAAGACGTATCAGCCATATCAACAGTTCGACCAGCCCATTCCCATGTCGTATATACGGGTGAACGAGACCGTGGTGACGAAGGGAGTGCCGGAGAGACCTGAACAATACGGTGCAGACTTCTGGATCAGGGATCCGAGCGGGATGGATTATTTATTCTTAATTTACAGCTACCCGAACCCCAAATTCCAAGATCTAGGGATGCGCGAAGGTAGGCATGTCTTTAATATTGGTCTCCCCGAGATGAGGCCGTACGAATCCACAGTGAGGCCGATGCAGGCGTATCTGGGCTACGAGGTCTTCTCGGCAGTGTATAGAACAATGAAGGATGCCTTCCATCTAAACTACACCATGGACCAGATGATGGTCATGTCCTTCGACGGTGATGATGGGGGCGAAGGCAGCGCGCTGGTCTGGGCGGCCGCCTTGCCCACCGTTGCGGTCTCCACGTCAGGGATATATTCGTGGCTTGGGTACGGTGTGAAGAGCGCCGCGCTGGACGGCAGTCCTGTGAAGGTGCTGGACGGGAAGTCCGTCGAGCTGCCGGAAGGTACAACGGGGAGCCACACGCTCACGCTGACGCTGAAGAGCTGGATATCATTCTTACCGGCAAAGACAGTGTCCTTCCAGGTAACGGTATAAAGCGGGTGCGCGGGCTTGAATAAGGATAAGGCTGCCCTCCTTGCCCCTTTATTTCTCTTCATATTTCTCTCAACGACAGTCCAGGGCGTGACCGCGTACACCAACACCATAAACCCATCATTTTACACTGTAATAACCGATATTCAAAGGAGTCGGACACCAACTCAGGTCCCCGTGGACTTCGCGAACACAACCAGCGGCTACTACATCCACATCGGTCCGGCCGTCAGGTCGTCGCAGGATCCAGATCCAGTATCAGCACAAGTCGATGCCAGCACCTCATTCTCTTGGTCATACACCCGCCCCGTCTCATACTACACGTGGACGACCGGCGGGGGGTGGAGCTGGGACTGGTAC
>Ga0315280_10004575_pt1 | contig 20319 bp, 17 predicted proteins | sample YL17G06_40_MG_FD_203697 | JGI IMG/M metagenome (GOLD analysis project Ga0315280, IMG submission 203697) | Sediment microbial communities from Yellowstone Lake, YNP, Wyoming, USA - YL17G06_40 | ecosystem: Environmental > Aquatic > Freshwater > Lake > Sediment | place: USA: Wyoming | collected... | reverse complement strand
ACGAAGCTGCTGCGCTACGAGGCACAAGCCTCTTCCTCAACCCCCAGGGCCAGCGCCTGGCAGCGGAGTACATCAACCGCACCCTCCGGCGCATCCTCGCCCGGGCTGGCCTGGCCAAGCGCATCACTCCGCACATGCTGCGCCACACCTTCGCCACCCACCTTGTGCGTAACGGCGTGGATGTGCGCACGGTCCAAGAACTCCTGGGCCACGCCGACCTCGAAACTACCGCCAACTACCTGCACTCCGACACCCGCGCCAAGGAGAGGGCCGTGAGCTTGATCGCCAGCCTCACTCAGGTCTCGTAGCGAACCATGGGGCCTCGGCTCGACACGTCTGAGGTCCGCAGCAGGTGGCAACCTACGATCCTGGGCTGCAGTAAGCAGCGCTCTCCTGATGCGTCCCATCTCGCGGGTCGGAAGGACAACCGGGCCGCTCCGCCGTATATGTGGCAAGTGCGTGTGACCGGGCGCGCGGTCAAGTGTGGCCCGCGATATCTGGGAGCCCGGGAAGCGAATGACCCGGAGGGGCCTTTGATGTCCCGCTCATCGCTCGATAGCTTCTTCGCATGTGCCGTCGGTTGTGAGCCATTCCCCCACCAGCGACGACTCGCTGAGGCCCATCGATTTCCCAATCCCCTTCACGGTAAGTCCGATAGCGATTGGCGTCGCCCCCTAGAGCGTGACACCGTACTGATCGGCACGCGGGACATGCTCCTGTCTCAAGCGCTCAGCCGGGGATATGTAGCGAGCCGCTCGCGCTGGCCGGGGAACTCGGAGAACAAGCCGGAGGCCGCTTGATGAACACCATCCCGTCATTCCCGGCCTCCTTCAACGCGCTCACCGGGTACCGGCCATTGAGGTGGCAAACACGGCTCTTTAAACGATTGCGCAACGGCGCGATTCCCCGGGTATGCGATCTCCCGACCGGTCTCGGAAAGACCTCGGTCATTCCCATCTGGCTGATCGCTTTGGCAGATCAGGGCCGCGCCTCCGTGGTGCCACGCCGCCTCGTGTATATCGTTGACCGCCGCACCGTTGTGGACCAGGCAACCCAGATCGTCGAACGAATGCGCGAGCGATTGCGGAATCCCGGAGACCCTCGGTGGGCCGCGCGCAAAGAGACCCTCCGTGCCCTCGGGCGTAGCCTACGCGCACTCTCGGCGACCGGCAAGGCGGATGACCCGTTCGCGGTGAGCACGCTCCGCGGGGAGCTCGCGGACAACCAGGAATGGAAAGCAGATCCTACACGGCCCGCAATCGTGGTTGGCACGATAGATATGATCGGAAGCAAGCTGCTGTTCAGCGGCTACGGAGACGGTTCATACCATCGCGCGCATCATGCTGGTCTGATCGGTCAGGACGCGCTGATCGTGCACGACGAAGCTCACCTCACCCCCGCTTTGAGCGACCTTCTGAAGGGCGTGGCCGACACGCAGCAGCACACCGGCACCCTCCAGCCCGTGCATGTGATGGAGTTGTCCGCCACGCAACGCGAGAGCCATGACGACCGCGACGTTCTGCGGCTGCAAGCGGAAGACAATAACGACGCGATTGTCAGGGATCGTCTTCACGCGACGAAGCACTTGCGGCTTCACGAGGTCAACGAGGATGATGTCATACCGAAACTCGTCGAGCTTGCGAGGCAGCACGACACGCCCCCGTCGAAGGTTCTGATCTACGTACAATCGCCCGAACAGGCACAGAAAGTCGCCCAAGGGCTGAAGAATGAGTTGGGGAGCGCCGCTGACGGCCGCGTCGCTGTGCTCACTGGCACGATTCGGGGGAACGAGCGCGATCAACTCGTGGACGGAAACACGGTGTATCGTGCGCTGCTCGACCGCGAGACACGTGTAGAGCAGACCGTTTACCTAGTAAGCACCTCCGCTGGCGAAGTGGGAATAGACCTCGATGCAGACCACATAGTCTGTGACGTGACAACGCTGGATGCGATGATCCAGCGGTTCGGTCGTGTCAATCGCCGGGGCGGCAAAGGACGGACGGCATCGGTGAGCGTCGTGGCGCGGCACGGCGATCCGGAGGGCAAGCGGGCAGCAGACGAGTTTGGGCGGCCGATTCAGGAGACTAAGGCCATCCTCGAGCGATGGACTGCCGAGTCGGATGGCATGGTCAACGTCTCCCCTCGCAATCTGCGCCGCCTTCTAGCTAAGCTCAGCGTTGACGAACGGCTCGGGGCGTTCTCACCAAAGCCCGACGTGCCGCCGCTGACCGACATCTTGCTCGACGCCTGGTCGCTGACGAGCATCGACGAGATGCCTGGACGCCCAGAGGTCGCCGCGTACCTGCATGGGCTGACGCACGATCCGCCTGAGACTTACGTCGTCTGGCGAAAGGAGGTGGCGAGGCTCAACGAAGCCCAAGTGGACCGAGTGGCCCTGCGTGACTGGTTTCGGGCCTGTCGCGTCCAGCCTCGCGAGCGTTTGCGTGACCGCACAGAGCGCATCAGGAAACAGTTGACGACATTGCTCAGCGCACGTCAGGGTGAGGCGCGCGGACGCGACTTTGCCGTTGTCGTGCTGGACGAGCGTGGCGAAGCGGAGTGGTCGCAGCTGTCGAGGATTATCGAGAAGGAGTTCAACCTGGCTTATAGGACGGTCGTGCTGCCCGTCGAGGCCGGAGGGATCGATCAGGGCGGGATGCTTGACGCCAGTGCCACCGCATCGCAGACAGAGATTGACGTCGCTGAAGATGGCACGGGCGATGATCGCCGTGAGCGCTGGCTCGACATTCGAACCGCTCAGGCTGAACACTACTACGAGCGCCTTCTCACGGGCGAACGAGCGGATATCCTCCCTTCAGCTCTACGTGAGCAGGAGCGAATCGTCCTGAAGGAGCAGCCGGAGGTCGTCGAAGGGGAAGGCGAGGCGCTTGACCTCATACTGATGGTGTCACCGCGGACGTCAGCATTGCAGGACCCGGAAGCGGCCAGAGTGCGGCAGACGCTGCGCGAACACACCAACTTGATTGTGGAGCACATGCGAAGGATCGCGAGAGGGCTGGGACTGGAGAAGCCTATCCAAGACGCCCTCGTGACAGCCGCGCGCTGGCACGACCGCGGCAAGGACCGGGAGGTGTGGCAACGCTACGCGCGCAACCAGGACGGCGCGGAACCGCTTGCCAAGTCCATGAAGCACTTGCACCCCCGTGCCCTCGGCTACTATCGCCACGAGTTCGGCTCGCTCTTAGAAGCCGAAGCATCTGCAGAGTTGCGCAACCACGCCGAGCGTGATCTGATCCTTCACTTGATCGCGGCGCATCACGGCTGGACGCGGCCGCACTTCGAACCACGGGCGTTCGACAAGAGCCGCACGACCGCAGATAACACCGAGGCTTCGCTCGAGGCGATGCGGCGTTTCGGGCGACTCCAGCAGCGTTTCGGGCACTGGGGCCTGGCGTGGCTCGAATCGCTGGTGCGCTGCGCCGACATCATCGCTTCGAAAGAAGCTGCTGGCAAGGTAGTGTACTCATCGAAGAAACGGGAGTCCCGGCATGAGGACGCCTGAGCCGAACTTCTCAGTGGACGTGGACGTCGCAAACCCGGGCCAGTTCTTCGCCTGCTGCGGTCTGCTGGAACTCGCCCACCGCCTGTGGCCTGGCGCGGAAGGATGGTTCTGTGCGAACGACTCCGTCTTTGCGATTGTTGCTGCCGCCAACATGCCTGCGCCGCTCAATCACCTCATCTCTGGATTGTCCAAGTCCAGCATCAGCGCCCTGAGCGAGGCGCAGCGCCAGGAGATGAAGGAACTCGAAGATGAACGAAGGAGCGTGAGGGCACAGGGCCAGCAACTTCCACCCGAGAAGGAGACGAGATTACAGAAGCTCGGCACAGAGGCGCGGAAAGGCAGGATTCTGCTGGGTCAGCCCTTCGACCTGATCCTCAGTTGGTGGCAAACCAGCGATGATGACCCCGCTTCACCGAAGACGTGGGCGGGTCGTCAGGAACTGCATAAGATCGCACGGGCTGCTCAGGATGCCCTTCCAACATCGGGCGATCTACGAGAGCTGTTCGACCACGCCTGCGTGCTGCGCAAACCGAAGGAATACGCCAGCGGCAACCGGCAGCATGACGATGCCGTCGAACCCTTCTACTTCGACGCGAGGCGCTTCGCACACCCTCTCGATGCTGGCTTCTCGCTGGACGAGCAGGATGCCGAGACGGTCGCGCGCCCCGCGGTCGAACTCCTCAGCCTGATCGGGCTCCAGCGGTTTCGCCCGGCCTCACCAGCGAAGCTATTCTTCGACTACTGGACTTGGCGGCAGCCGCTCTCGGCCCCGGTTGCGGCAGGAGTTGCCTGCGGCGCAGTGCCCATTTCCGCCCGGCAGCGCTACCGCTTCCGTCTTCGGTTTCGAGACGATCAGAAACGATACAAGGCTTTCGGCTACGCAACCCAGATTGGAGGTGACGAATGAGCAAGCAGCGGAACGACGTAACGCAGTTCGACGAGTGGCTGACGGACGACGGCGATGTTGCGGCGCTGGTGATGCACCAATGGCTTGAGCCTGTCGAGGGCAAGGACGCGGTCATCTTCCCGCCGACGCATGCAACGCCCGAACGAGTGAAGGACGAGGACTGGACTGGCTACAATATTGACCGCTTCGACGACGGCTCAAGCGTGTGCCAGATAGACAGCGTCGGCTCGCAGGCCAACCGCATGGAGCCGGTCTTCAAGCGTGAGGGGTACAAGCACCTCGTGCCACAGGTCGTCATCACAGCCGGAGACCGCAAGGTGTATCTCCTCGATGTCGGCCATCGCGCCGCCGACGCGATTGTTCGCTTCTCGAGTCTGGGTCCGCAACTCTACGAGGCCTTTCGCTCCTACCGGGATGACGGGAACGCTGAACCGCTGGCAAAGATCGCTCCCACATCCATCGTTTTCGGCTCGTGGGACTCACGGGCGACACAAGCCAAGCTGCCACGAATCGTGCGGTCGGTCATCCGGGCGTATGACGTCAAGGCGTTGCATCGATCGGCGCAATACTCAACCATCGCGGGCGAGATCCTCGAGGGCGGGGACGCGGAGATCGCGACCAAGGGACCGAAGGCCGAACTGGGTCTTGCACACGTTCCGGCTGTTCAGACCCATGGCGGTGCGGTGGTCCGCGAGATCCGGCGGGATGTGATCATCAACCTTTCGGCGCTGCGCGCCCTTGGAGCCTCCGGAGATGCAGAAACCACCCTCAAGCTTCGGCGGTACGTCTTCGGGCTCGCCCTGGTCAGCTTCACAGCACCGATGGAGCCGTGTCTGCGTGAGGGCTGTGAACTGGTGCCAGATCAGCAGCACGTGGCCGAGTGGACGCTGGTCAAGCATGACGGCGCGCGTGACGGTTTCCGTGTGAGCCACGATCAGGCGTTGGCCTTCGCAACCGCCGCGGCTAACTCATTCGGCGTGACGAAGGAGCATACCGGTTCCTTCTCGTCCGACATGGCTCGGAAAGTTCTCGCACTGAACGAGGATGATCGCAAGAGGTTGCTCAGACAGGGTCCCGTGACGGAGGAAGCCATCGGGCAACTTGTCAAGAAGGCTCCGCAGGCGGAAGGCCGGGGCAGGAAGAGAGCCAGGCGGGGTGCCGGGAAATGACCCACCACCTGTGCGTCTCGGTGACGTTCCTGGACCCTCTCTTCCACGGAGCGGGGGACAACGACGCTGAATGGCCGCCCTCGCCGATGCGTCTCTTCCAGGCGCTGTTGGCTGGCTCGCGCTCCGGTTGTCGTGAACGCGCATGGTCCGACGCGAAAGCGGACGCCTTCCGCTGGCTGGAGCGGCGCGATCCCCCGCAGATTGTCGCGCCCGAGGCGCGGCCGGCGGCAGCCTACACGCTCTTCGTCCCGAATAACGATAGCGACAAGGAGCCTGACCGTCAGGACCGGCTTACCTCGAAAGTCGTTCGCCCCCACTGGATCGCCTGCCGCGAGGACGAAACGGATCGGCGGCAGGCCCTTCATTACCTGTGGCCCATTCCGGAAGAGGAAGGGATCGCGGCCCGCCCGCACGCAGAGTTGTTGTGCCGAGAGGCCCGACACCTGCTAGCACTCGGTTGGGGCATTGACCAGGTGGTCGGCAACGGCCGGATTCTCACTGACGCAGAGGCGGCGGCCCTGCCCGGCCGGCGCTGGCGCGCGTGGGCCAACCACCAATCGGGGGAGCAACTCTGGCGCGTTCCGACCGCCGGTTCACTTGAAGACCTGGAGCGTGTCCATCAGTCGTTCCTCCAGCGTGTTGGCCATCAGTATGACCCGACGCGCAAGCTCAGGCGGTACGATCCGGTCGCGTACCTTAGCGCCACCGCTCTGCCTCCTCGGGCGTATGCGGCCTTCGAACTGCCTGACGGCGTCGCATTTCCGCAGGAGAACGCGAACGAAGTTGCTGCGATGCTGCGCTCGCTGGCGTGCAGGTGCGCCAGGGCGGACACTCACGAGTTTCCAGGCGGATCGGAGGCCTACGTCGCCGGACACGTCGCCGACGAGTGCGGTCACACCCCGCCGCGCTTCTCTTACCTTTCTCTGCCGACGATTGGGCACGAACATGCCGACGGCATGATTCGCCGTCTGCTCATCGCCGAACCTTACGGCGACGACGGCTCCCACGCCCACTGGGCCCAAGAGCGCCTGTGCAGCCAGGTTCTCCGTGACAACGACGGCGGTGAGCGCGGTGCTCTGCTTGACTTGTGGCGGGCTGGCTCGAAGGCGATGATCGAACGATACGTCGGGGAGAGTGAAAGCTGGTGTACAGTCACGCCTGTAATCTTACCCGGGTTCGATGACGGCAAGCACGCCAAGGCGGAGAAGTTGCTATTGCAGGCCATTCAACAAGCCGGGCTTCGGCTTGACATGGTCACAGACATAGTACTGCGCAAGGCGCCCTTCTGGCCTGGGTCGCAGCACCCGCGCCAGTATCGGCGGCCGCACTACCTTAGGCATCTTCCGGCCTGGCATGTGTGGCTCCGCTTCCGGGAACCACTCCCCGGCCCGCTCGCCATTGGTGCCGGCCGGCACTGCGGTTTGGGAGTCTTTGCTCACGACGACTCACCGCCGTGATGCTCGTCTCGCCGCACCTTGAAAATGGAATAGAGTAGAAAACGCCCGCAAAGGACGGTGCCACAGCCATGTCGCTTGCCGGGTCCGACGCCACGCCGCCCGCGAGCACGGGCGATGCATTTCCCGACTTGGTGCCCGCGCGCATGCTCAATGAGTTCGCCTACTGCCCCAGGCTTGCGTATCTGGAGTGGGTGCAAGGCGAGTTCGAGGACAGCGCCGACACCGAGGAAGGGCGCTTCCATCACCGTCGTGTGGACGAACAAAGCACGCCGCCGAGCCCCCGGCGCGTATATTGATCTAGGACTCGCTCCAGGTCCCCCGCGCATACCAAAGGCACCTCACGAAAGCTGGCGAGAATAGTGCCGGCGCCCGTGTCGCTGGCGGCGAGGATACTGGTCATCTTGGAGGCGATGAAGATCTCCGCCGGATCGAGAGTGGACTCGTGATAACCGACGAGTTCGGTGAAGCGATAAGGTTTGCGGTCGCGAATCTCAAGCAGCCCTCCGTAGCGCGACTGCACCGGGATGCCGTGACGAAGGAGCACGCCATTCAGGGTGACGCTGCACACGGTGGCAAGCCCCACCATGCCGGCCGGGACTTGCAGTCCGCCGATGCGTTCACCCATTTTCGCTACCCCCACCAGATCGCTCATGCAGTAGCCGGCGTGGAATACGCGACGCATCACCTCCAGCGCCTCGGTAAAGCGGTCTGCCGACAGCAGGCTGGTATTGGTGATGATCTTACCGCGGCCGCTCCTGAGGTCGAGCGAAGTGCCGTAGGCCAGCCCGTCCATTCTGGAGATGACGAAACCCAGTTTGTACGACACCAGCGCGTGCTGCAGTTCGGCGCGGCCCGCTTCGGTGATCACGCGCCCCGGCTCGCCCATGCATTCCGTGAGCCCGCGCTCATCCATGAGCTTGAGGTGGTAGCGCACGGCGCGCTCACTCAGATCGATGCCACGGCGCTTGAGATGGTGCGAGATCAAGCGCGCTCCCACCGGTCCGTCGTGCTCAGCGAGGGCGCGCAGGATGGCCAGGACCTTGCGCTCGATGTCAGCCGGCCTCATCTTCCCAGTAGCTCCCCTTGAGGTCACAACACGGACGAATCCGCGCCGCTTCCGCATGTGAGGTAGGCAACTTATGCCGTGCCGGTCTACACCACGACCATGAACTGGGCCGAGATCTGTTACGGTCTGGCTCGGCACCGGGCCGGCCAGCGGTTGCGAGCAGCCTATCACAAGCTGGTGCTGCCAGCACTCGAGCTTCTCGACTTCGATTCCGCATGTGCTGAGGTCTACGGAGACCTGCGGGCCAAACTGGGGGCGCGAGGTCAGCGCCTCGGGGAAGCCGACTTGATGATCGCCGCGGTGGCCTTGAAACACGACCTGACGCTGGTCTCAGGGAACACGCAGCATTTTCGACGTATTCCTGGCCTCAGGCTCATCAACTGGCTAGCGGAGGAACAGTAAGCGCGCAGCCGAGGCCAGGCGGCAGCGGGTCATCCGTCATCCACTTTCCTCGCGGCGCTTCCGCCGAGCTCTTCCCACCGTCGCAGGATCACGTCGCCGTAACGCGGCTCCAGGTCCATGCCGTAGCACACTCGCCCACATCGCTGCGCGGCGACTATGGCGGTGCCGGAGCCCAGGAAGGGATCGACCACCAGCTGAGCGGGCGCCGTCGCGTTGCTGACCGCGCGCTCAATTAGCGCGAGCGGCTTCATGGTCGGGTGCACGTCATTGCGGGCCGGCTTGTCGCAGCCGTGCCGTCGGGGCCGCGGAGCGCCAGGCCTTGGCACCGTTGACATCCGGCGACGGCCGTGCCACCATTAGCGTGCTTGACGTCCCCGCGTTAGGAGATTGGCCAATGCCATTCGAACACATCAAGGATCAGCTTGCGCAAGGTACATGGCTGACGTACCGCCCCGAGATAAAGATCATGGACTGCACCATTCGGGACGGTGGGCTCATCAACGACCACAAGTTCGAGGATGGCTTCGTCAGAGCAGTCTACAACGCTTGCGTCGCCGCCGGCATAGACGCAATGGAGTTCGGCTACAAGGCGAACAAGAAGATTTTCGCGCCCTCGCAATTCGGCGAATGGAAGTTCTGTGACGAAGACACCCTGCGCCGCGTCGTGGACGACAACCCTACCGACCTCAAGATCGCGATCATGACCGATGCGGAACGGACCGATTACCATACGGACATTCTGCCGAAAGCGCAGAGCGTGATTGACATCGTGCGCGTGGCAACCTACATCTATCAGATTCCAACCGCGCTGGACATGATCAAGGATGCTCACGACAAGGGGTATCGCGTGACGGTCAACCTGATGGCGGTCTCGACCATCCAGGAAAGGGAGCTCGCTGAGGCACTGGAGATTCTGTCGTCGGCACCGGTGTGCGCGCTGTACATCGTCGACAGCTTCGGGGCGTACTACTCTGAGCAGATTCGAGACCTCGCGGTGATGTTCCTCAAGGCCGCAGAGGGCAAGGACATGGAGGTGGGCATTCACGCCCACAATAACCAGACGCTGGCGTATGCGAACACTCTGGAGGCGCTCATCGTCGGCGCGAACCGCCTGGATGCGACAATCAACGGCATGGGACGAGGCGCGGGAAACTGTCCGCTCGAGCTACTGCTCGGGTTTCTCAAGAACCCGAAGTACCAACTGCGGCCGGTACTGCAGTGCATCCAGGACCACTTCTTACCGCTGGAAGAGCGCGGAGAGATGGAATGGGGGTATCGCATTCCGTATATGATTACCGGGCAGATGAACCAGCACCCGCGCGCCGCTATCAAGATGAGAAATGGCGACAACCCTGATGACTACCTCGCTTTCTATGACCAGATGACTGAGGAGCAATAGCCTTGGGGGACCCGCGCTGACCGATGGGAGAACCTGATTGCGCATTGGAATCGCAAACGTGGGTCCGCAAGTCCCGGAGAACAAGACGGAATGATGCCATTGCGCCAAACCGGAGCCGACGAGACGGCCCGGAGGCGCAACTGTCGAGATGAGGTCTTCGCAGCCGGACAACTACTCCCAGGAGTCTAGCTGCGCTTGTTAAGTTTCTTTTGGGCCCCCGTCGAGCAGGAATCGCCGGCCTGCTCATGGGCCTCGCCGCATACGACACCCGACAGCCTGCACTTGTCACGTCACTTTGGGACCCCGTCGAGGTCGTGATCAAGACGAGAAGAGGGCCACGGCAGCGCGGACGGATGAGTAGTTGTCGACGCGGAACAGATGAGCGCTTTCGGACATCAGACGCTCGCACGGACGGACACGCCGGGGCTAAGGTCGTCAGTGGGAATGTCACGAGACGCCGCACGGCCGGAAACGGACGCCGGCCTGCGAGTACCAATCGCCGCACGCCGATTTCATCGACGCCTGACAAAGGCACACTACGGCTGAGACATAACCGACTTGAGCGAAGTCGCCGACACTGCCCCGACCGCGCGGCTTACCCGCTACGCCTTGCGCGCGTACACGCCCATATACTCGCCCTGCGACGCCGCCTGGGGTGCGAGTGCCGAGATCAGCTGTCTAATCCTCCGTCGCACTGGAGCCAGCCCCGGCCGCATGCACCACTGCGCGAGTGCGCATCCGCGCCGCTCCGCTCGCGACTCGCGGCTATCCGACTGCGAAGGACGTGCCCAAAGCGTTGTGTACACGTCCAACGGTTCGAATCGATGCCTCTGAAGCAGTCGCCGCACCGTCGTGGGCGAGAACAACACCGCGTGACCCGGCCGATTATACTCAATCCACGCGACGCCTTGCTCGCAGGCCGCCTTGCTCCCAGCGTTTGGGGTGAAGATGTTCAGGATGCCGCCCGGCCGGAGGATGCGCGCAATCGCCGCGATCGTAGCTGCCGGCGCGGTAAGGTGTTCCAGCACCGACCACAACACAGCCGCATCGAAGGAGCCGTCGGCGAACCCCGCCTTTTCCACGGTGCCAACGTGTACCTGCACGCCCACCTGCTCCTGGGCATACCGAGCGTCGGCTGCGCTGATCTCGATGCCGCATGCGTCGAAGCCTAAGCGCCGCGCAACCGCGGTGCTGTAGCCGCGGGCGCAGCCGACATCAAGTAGCCGCCCGCCGCGGACGTAGCGCCGCAGGCGCGCAAACAAGTCCTCCCACTCCGGCTCCTTGCGACGGCGATACGCGTCATAATCCTCGTCATCGCCGTAGTACGGTTCGACCTGCTGCGTGTCGGCGCAAAGGAGCGTAGGATGATATGTCAAAGTGCATTCCGCGCAGCGTACCACAGGTCCGTTTGCGCTCGTCCCGATGACGCGGCTCTGCATGCCCTCGCACAGCGGGCACGCTGCTCCCCCCAGCGCGCATCCGAACGCACCCGAGTTCATTGCGTCACCACCTGTGAGTCCGCCCGAACCCGCAGAAGCGGCAGCGCTTAAGCTCGCCGCGGTTGTGCCCCTCGGTTCTTCGAGCAGCTATACATCCGCCGCAAGGCGGATAATGCTCGCCCTACTCACCAAGCCTGCCTCGAACGCGTGTGAATGGTAATCCGTTGCCTGCGTGGACTGTGCCCGTTCAGGGGCTTTGCCTTCGCGGGCAGTGCGGATTAGTCCTGCATCGCACATCGCCTTGACTGTCTGCCAGTCGAACAACGAATGGCAATATCGCGCTCATGGTTGCTTGGCGCCGTCACGACTGACTGTAGTTGTCACATTGCTTTCGGACGCACCTTCCAACGCACCGGCGAGGCCTCCCGTCTGCCTTGAGGCATGTGTGCTTCGGCGGTCACAACGCCTCAAGGTGCTGGCGGCACACGGGGTAGAGGAAACGGACGTGGTGGTCGTCGACCTGGCCCCAGACGAAGCGCGCACCCTCAACTTGGCCTTGAACAAGATCACCGGCGACTGGGATATCCCCAAGTTGTCGGCGGTGCTGGAGGAACTGCAGCTGGCCGAGGTCGACCTCAACCTCACCGGCTTCGGGCAGCAAGAGATCGGGCGAGATCTTCGGCGAGGCACGGCGGGAGCTCTTTGGCGACCGCGAGGAAACGTTCGACGCCGAAGCGGCCATGGCCCAGGCCGACCACGCGACCGGCCCCACCCGCGTCCAGCCGGGCGAGGTCTGGCGACTCTGCCCGCACCGGCTGCTGTGCGGAGATGCCACAGATGCCAGCGCGTGGGATCGGCTTATGGACGGCAGGATCGCTCACGCGGTGGTCACGCAGGAGGCGGCCAATCAAGACGTACAGGGGTGACACAAAGACGAGCAGTGAATGCCAGAACATGGAGACAGGATGACGCTTGGCGCGGCAGAAGTCAAGATTCCGCCACGCAAGCGAGCGTTGTGCCTGCCGCGGACGAGTTTTGAGACCCTACGGGATTCCTCGGTCGCTTTGCTCCCTCGGAATGACGGCGCGCCGAGCGCGCATATGAATCCGCGCCCTACAGTGCGTGGGGACAGTCCCCTATGACGATGTCCGTTACACGGTGCGCTGCGCTCAATGGGGACTGTCCCCTACACCTCGTGCCAGGGCACGCCGCACTCGAAGAACTCGACCCGTGTCTCGGGGAAGCGCTCGCGCAGGATGTCGCAGAAGCGACGCAGCCCGGGGTTCTCGCTCGCGGGGTGGGTGGTCTCGATGACCCCGATGTCGCAGTCCAGGGCATAGCGAAAGGCGTACTCGTCGGACTCGCCGGTGAGCACCACCTGCGACCCGTGGTGCAGCAGCGTCTCCCAGAACCCGATGTTGAAGCTGAGGCCGATACCGCCGACGGCGACGCCGACTTTGGTTATGCGGCGGTCGAGGTCGCCGGCGACGCGCAGCCGGCGCAGACCCATGTTGTCGCGTATCTGCCGGGCGAGTTCGCCGAGTGAGATTTCGGGTATGGTGAAGATTCGCGCCAGGCCTTGCTCGCGGAACTCGCTGCTGCGCAGACCGGCCGCGCGCGCGAACTCGTCAACGATGCAGAGGCGATCGAGGCTGCTGTGCGCGCGGAAGATGCTAATGCCGCGCTGCACGCAGGGGATGATGCGCTCGCGGTTGACGCGCCAGGTGATGGAGGTCTCGAGCGCCCCCGAGCCGCTGTACGGAAAGAACGGATCCTCGTGGCAGATGACCAGGTTGCAGCCGCTGTCAACCGCGGATCGAATGGCGTCGCGGGTTGCCATCCACGTGACGAGCATGCCGGTTACCTCGAGGTCGGGATCGCCCAAGCGAAATCCCTCCTCGCCGCCGAGCGGGGGCGATAGGGCCACCAGAAAGTCCTGAAGCTCGCGTGCGCGCATGGTGAGAACCTCCGCCCTGAGTCTTTCAGCAGGAGGGCGAGCATCTCCTTGCGGAGGGGCGCACCCGAGATTTGTCCGCCTCACGGGGACGACTGCGCTGTGCCAGTGCGCCGGCAAGAGCGCCTGCGTTCCACGCCAGTAGGCGCCGATGTCGCCGACGGCGAAGAGAACCGCGTGGTCTCCCTTCCCACCGACATCCGGCCGGGGGCAGCCGCGCCCGACACCGCTCGACCATCAGGCATCTCAGCGCGTGCGGTGATCCTGGGCATCATCGCCGAGGCCGGGCTCTTCTGGTGGGTGGCATCGAGCGAGATCAGCGGCAACGTCTATCTCATCTGCTACTCGCTGCTTATGCCGGCGGTGGCGCTGCTGACTGCGGTGGTGGCCTGCAACGCCGTCGTGGAGCGCTGGCTGCCGCGGGCGGCGCTGCGCCGCAGCGAGGTGCTGACGGTTTACGTCATGCTGACCTGCGCGCTGCCGGTCGCCGGCTTCGGCATGGTGCGCTTCCTCATCCCCAGCCTGGTCTATCCGCAGTACATGGAACAGCAGGAGCACGGCCGCTGGGCGGGGATCGCGGCGAACCTGCCGGCCTGGCTCGCGCCCAAGGCGCCCGCGGTCGCCAGCGCGTTCTACCAGGGGCAATCGTCGGTGCCGTGGAGCGCGTGGGCGCTGCCGCTTGCCGCCTGGAGCGCGCTCTTTCTTGCGCTGATCGCGGCGCAGTTGTCGCTCACGGTGCTGCTGCGCAAGCAATGGATCGAATCCGAGCGCCTGACCTTCCCCATCGTTTACCTGCCGCTGCGCATGACGCAGCAGGGCAGCCGTTTCTTTGCCGACCGCTTGATGTGGCTGGGCTTCGCCGGGCCGTTCATCATGCAGAGCCTGTCCGCGATCAACTACCTCTACCCGTGGGTGCCGGCGATCCAGCTCAAGGCGACCTTCATCAGCCTGTTCATCAGTCGCCCGTGGAGCGCTTTCGGCGGGCTGCCCATCGGCTACTACCCCATCGCCATCGGCCTGGCGTACTTCATCCCGACCGATGTCAGCTTTAGCTGCTGGTTCTTCTATTTCCTGATGCGGGCGCTGTCGATCGGAGCGGCGGCGCTGGGGCTGGATACGATGCGCGCGGTGACGGTGTCGAGCTTCCCCTATCGCGAGGAGCAGGCCGCGGGCGCATGGATGGCCTTTGCGGCGCTGACGCTGTGGCTGGGGCGGCGGCAGCTCGCCGAGGCCTATCGCGCTGCGATCGGCATGGCGGGAGCGGCCTCGCGCGATGGCGCGATGTACCGCGCGGCGGGGGTGGCGCTGATCGTCAGCCTCGGCGTCATCTTCATTCTCGGCGCGGCGATGGGTCTGCCGGCGTGGCTGGCGGTCGGCATCTTCGTCATCTACTTGATGTACGTCATCACCGCGGCGCGGGTGCGCGCCGAGGTCGGGACGCAGTGGACCTTCGCGCCGCTGGTGTGGGACCCCAACCAGGTCTTTCTGCTGGGTCTGGGGTCCGGGATATTCGGCGCGCGCACGCTGACCAGCCTGGCGGTGCTGGAGGGCGTGACGGTTGACGTGCGCGGGCAGCCGATGCCCAACCAGATGGAGAGCCTGAAGATGGCGGAGGAGGTGGGCTTGAGCCGGCGCCAGCTCGTGGCGGTGATCGCAGCCGCGACGCTGACCGGCCTGCCGCTGGCGATCTACACTTCCATGCAGCACTGGTATCACACCGGCGCGCTGACCTCCAAGGCGAACTGGTATCACATCTACAAGGTGTATCTCAACTACCAGTCCTTGCTTGCGAAGATGGATTCGCCGACGAAGTTCAACCCGGCGGGGCTGAGCGCGGTGGGATTCGCGGCCGCGGTAACGGCGGCGCTGACGCTGCTGCGCGCGCGCTTTGCCGGCTGGCCGTTCCATCCGCTGGGGTACGTCCTGGCGAACACGCTGACCATCAGCGCGTTCTGGCTGCCGATCCTGGTTGCGAACATCGTCAAGGTCGTGGTGCTGCGCTACGGCGGGGCAAGGCTTTACCGGCGCAGCATCGCGTTCTTCGTGGGCATTATCCTGGGCGATGTTTTGGCCGAGGCGGGCTGGAGCCTCGCGGGCTGGATCGGGGGATTCCCGGTGTACCAGTTCCTGTCGTGAGGATTCTGGGCGGCAGGCGCGCTTCGGCCGCACGGCTTCTCGCGATACCTGGCCCTACCGCGGCCTATCATGCCATGAGCTGGACGCACGCAGGCGAGACGCCTGCGCCACCGTATGGGGACAGGCACCTATGAGGATGTCCTTACACGGTGCGCCGCGCTCAATGGGGACCGTCCCCAGCGGGCTATCGCGCTAGCCGGAAGAGCCGCCCATCGCCCGGTTTGAGGTCTATGGTGATGGTTCCGTCTGGGCCGGCCGCGGCATATCGGCGCCAGGTCCCGCGGGACCGGTCGAACTCCGCAATGCGCGCCCCCTCAGCCAGGATAATGTGCGCGGCCGCGGATTTGCGGTAGTCCCGGTTCACGATCATGAACGCGGTCACCCGACCCTTAGTGCCGAAGAGGCCGAGCACGAATTCGCCCGGTCCAGCGATCTGGATCGGCGAGTCGGCGGGCACAGCCGCGCCCCCCCAGGGCAGCGGCTTGGTGTGATATACGCCCAACGAGTCGAGCTTCATCAACTTTGGGCTCAGGGCATCGATCTCCGCGTTTAGCTCTGCGGCCTGGGGCGCGAGCTCGGTCGGCTTGCCGTCCAGGTAGAGCCCGCGGTATTGCCCCGAGCCCCAGTAGATGAAGTAGCTAATGCCGCGCCCGCCATATGCCAGCGTCGTGTAAACCAGGTAGCGCAGCTCGTCGCCGGTGGGATAGCGCCACACCTTCTCGCCGTCGCTGGTCTGGACGATGTTGAGGAACGGCACGCCAGCGCCAAGCGCCGCCTCGCGGATGAGCGCCAGGTTGAGGAAGTACTCCTTGCCGTCGTGGTCCTTGAACAGTTGGTAATGGTCGTAGCTGACGAGCGCGGGCTTGACGATTTCGAGGTACTGGCGTAGGTGCTCCTTGTAGGCGGTGACGACGTCGCCCTGGGTGCCGAGCTGCTCGTTGCTGGCGTAGGTTGGGAAGAGATTGATGTAGGCGAGGTGAGCGGGGTCGCGCTCGCGCAGGTATGCCACCAGGCGGCCGAGGCCGGGGAAATCGGCGACGCTCGGCTCGTCGCGCAGGAAGTAGGCTTCGAGGGCGGGGTGGCCCTTGACGCGGTCGATCAACGCATCCAACTGCGCTTTTTTCGCTGCATCATCGAGGGTGGCGGGGTCAAGCAGCGGGTCCTGAAGCATCGCGCGCAGGCCGTGCCGCGCCGCGGCATCGAGCCCGTCCGCCGCCGTCCAGGTGAGGTTATAGTGCTCGGCGGCGACGCGCGCCTCGGCCTCATCCGTGACCGGCGGGGCGTTCCAAAAGGTGATGATGATATTGGTGAGCTTCCACGGCTGCTGCGCCTGGGCGCAGCTCAAAGCGAAGCACAGGCAGACCAGGATCAGCATGCAGCGGAGAATCATGGCACGCCTCCGAGATCGAGCTGAGAGCCCATCCAAAAAACCCACGGGGATGAACCAGCATGTCATTCTGAGGCGAAGCGGCTAGGTCGCTTCGCGACCGCCGTGGCGGTCGAAGACCTAGCCACCGAAGAATCTTGGCAGGATGGTGCGACTCCCGACCAAGATCCTTCGCTTGCGCTCAGGATGACACTGCCCGTTCCCGGGATAGGCTCTGACTAACGAGTCGTCATTCCGTGTGCTGCGGGTTGGTTCCTTCACGTTGTCGCAGCCGGGACGGGTGCGCTACCACATTGACAAGGAACCCCATCGCGCGCGGCAGAAGCATAGGGCCAGCACGATTGCGAGAGTGACGCGTGACCCCCGAGCGACCGGAAGCCGTCCAGATGCCGCTGGAGTTCATCATTGGCTGCGGTGAGCCGTTGACGCGCAGCATCGCCCTGATGGAGCGCGCGTGCCGCCGGATGCAACTGCCGCCCGAAGTCACGGCCAATCTCGTCATGCCGCAGGAGATACGCGTCTTCCGCATGCCGTGCAAGACCCTGGGCAAGGTCGTCAACCTGTGGGGCGTGCTCGCGCTGCACAACAACGCGCGCGGGCCGTTCAAGGGCGGGGTGCGCATCAGCGCCGATGTCAGCCTGTGGGAAACGGTGGAGCTGGCGCGGCTGATGACGCTCAAGACCGCGGTCACCGATACCGAGTTCGGCGGCGGCAAGACCGGCATCCGCGTGGACATGGCTGAGATGTACCGCCGGTTCGGCCGCCACCCGCTGGACCCCGATTTCGAGAAGATCATCAGCCTCGACGCGGTCGCGTACTATGCGCAGGCGATGCGCGAGGTCTTCGCCTCGCACATCTACGTGCCGGCGCCGGACCTTGGCACCGGGCCGGACGAGATGGCCTCCATCTTCAATGAGACGCTCGACCCGGCGTCGGTTACGGGCAAGCCGGAGGGTACTCACGGTTGGCTGCCGGGGCGCAAAGAGGCGACCGGCTACGGCGTGGCCTACATCGCGCGCCGCGTGATGCAGGAGATGCTGGGCCGCGACCCCGCCGGGGCGACCGCCGCCATCCAGGGTTTCGGCAACGTGGGCAGTCACACCGCGATCTACCTGGCGCAGGCGGGGGTCAAGGTCGTGGCGATCACCGACTCGCGCGGCGGGGTCTATGATCCCGACGGGCTGGACATCGCCGCGCTCCAGGAGCACGCGCTGCACACCGGCACGGTGTCAGGGTTTGCCGGCCCCCAGCCGTTCGCCAACGACCAGTTGTGGGGGCTGGAGGTGGATCTGCTGATCCCCGCGGCGATCGGCAATGTCATCACCGGCGAGAACGCGCGCCGGGTGCGCGCCCGCGCGGTGGTGGAGGGCGCCAACATGCCGACGAGCGTCGAGGCGATAGACCTGCTCGATGCGCAACGCGTGGTCGTGATCCCCGATATCCTGGCCAACGCGGGCGGGGTGGTGGCTTCGATGGATGAGTATTCGCGCTCGCTGAGCGCGGCCAAGATGACGCGGCAGGAGGTCTTCGCCACGGTCGAGCGCAGCCTGGGCGAGGCGTTCGACGAGTGCCGGGACCGCGGGCGCGTGACGGGCGAGTGCATGAGCGAGGCGGCGGTGTCGCTGGCGGTGGAGCGCGTGTACGGTGCCATGCGGCGGCGCCGGATGACGTGAGGGAGATCTAGCCGCGGATGAACGCGGATTGAACGCCAATACTGTTCGGTTAGCAGAGAGTGATGTCATTCTGAGCCGCAGGCGAAGAATCTTGCAGGTGCCATCTGCCGGGGCAAGATCCTTCGCTTCGCTCAGGATGACATTAACCGAACAGCATTGGGGTTAACGCGGATAATCCGCGGATTTCGCAGATGGTGGCTGAGTTCCATCACCGGAGGCAGCGGTGGAGCGGCGGCTAGCGTTCATCGGCGAGCACAGGCTGTTCGGCGTGATCCGCGCGGACTCGATGGAGGCGGCGCTGATGGTCGCGCGCGCTGCGCATCGGGGCGGACTGCGGCTGATCGAGGTGACGTTCACCGTGCCCGAGGCGGCGCAGGTCATCTCGATTCTGCGCGAGGAGCTTCCGGATTCGCTCATCGGCGCGGGGACAACGCTCGTGGTCGCGCAGGCCCGCGCGGCGGCCAGAGCGGGTGCGCAGTTCATCGTCGCGCCTGACACCAACCCCGAAGTAGTGCGCGTGGCAACCGAGAGCTCGGTGCTCGCCTGCCCCGGCGCGGCGACGCCGACGGAGATAACGACGGCGCTGCGGCTGGGCGCGGACATGGTGAAGATCTTCCCGGCTGGTCTGCTGGGCGGGGCGGCATATCTACGGGCGCTGCGCGAAGTCCTGCCCGGGGCGCGGCTCGTGCCGACCGGCGGCGTGACGGCGGCGAATGCGGCGGAGTACCTTGCCGCCGGCGCTTTCGCCGTCGGCATGGGCAGCACGCTTTTCAACCGTGAAGCTGTTGCCGCGCGCGATGTGGATGCGATCGAGGCGGCGGTGCGCGAAGCGGCCACAGCGATCAAGGGATAGGGATGATGAATGGCCAATGCCACTGCCTTCCGGCGGCAACGCGCAAAGCGAGGACTGACCAATGCGAATCGGGGTTGCGGATTACGGGATGAATGTCTGGGACGGCGGGGATTTCGATCCCGAGCAGCGCTGGGCCGCCCTCAAGGCCATCGGCTATGATGGCGTGGAGCGCCTGTCCGCCACCAGCGCGGCTGAGGCGATGCGCAAGGCCGCGCGCATGCGCGGGATGGGCGTAGATTTCGGCACCTGCAGCGGGCCAAGCCCGGAGGCTTCGATTCAGTGGACCGCAGCATTGGGCAAGTCCTACGTCTGGACGAGCGTCACCGCGAAAGATTTCGACGGCTTCTGCCGGCAGGTCAACATCCAGGCCGCGGCGTGTGAGCGGTGGGGCATCCGGCTCGGCCTGCACAATCATCTCGGCACCCTGGTCGAGACGCAGCCGCAGCTCGCGGAGTTCCTGGCGCGCTGCCCGCAGTGCGGCCTCATCCTCGACACCGCGCACCTGGCGGCGGCCGGTGGGGATCCGGTCGCCATCGTCGAGAAGCACCGCACGCGGCTCGTCGCGATTCACACGAAAGACTGGATGGTGCTCAAGCCCGAGGTCGGGCTCGACCGCTGGTGGGAGCGCGGGCGCTTCTGCGAGTTGGGCGCGGGCAACATCGGCCTCGACAACGCGGCGGTGATGCGCGCGCTAGCGGGCGTCGGTTACGACGGCTGGGTCTTCGTCGAGCAGGACACGCACCTTCAGGATCCGATCAAGGACCTCGAGATCAGCCGGCAGTATCTGCGCCAGGCGGGGTTGCGAGGGGAGGAGTAAGCAGTTAGCAGTTAGCCCCGGATTATGCGTAAGGCAAGGAAAATGTCATTCCGAGCCCTTCGGCTTCGCTCAGAGCCTGCCCTGAGCAAGGCGAAGGGGTAGACTCCGCGAGGAATCCGCCTTCGCGGGCGACGATT
>Ga0315280_10004574_pt1 | contig 20319 bp, 26 predicted proteins | sample YL17G06_40_MG_FD_203697 | JGI IMG/M metagenome (GOLD analysis project Ga0315280, IMG submission 203697) | Sediment microbial communities from Yellowstone Lake, YNP, Wyoming, USA - YL17G06_40 | ecosystem: Environmental > Aquatic > Freshwater > Lake > Sediment | place: USA: Wyoming | collected... | reverse complement strand
TTCTCGGTGTGCATCCTGTTCTCTCCCTCGTCGAAGACGACGCTCTGAGGCCCCTCGATGACGCTTTCAGTCATCTCCTCTCCCCTGTAGCTCGGGAGGCAGTGCATGAAGATGGCGTCCGGCTTCGCCAGCTTGATCGTCTCGTCGTTGATCTGGTACTTTGCGAAGGCCTTCTTCCTCTCCTCGATGTCCTTGTGCCCCATGCTGTGGAAGGTGTTCGCGTAGACGACGTCCGCCCCCTTCAGCGCCTCGTCGAGGTCGTCTGTGACGACCATCTGAGTCTTCCCGATGGAGGCGTGCTCCGTTGCGAACTTCATTATCTTTGGGTTCGGCGCCCAGCCCTTCGGGACGGCGACGTAGCAGTCCATCCCCATGAGGCTGCTGACGACCATCAGGGTGTGGCAGACGTTCCAGGGGTCACCGACATATACGAGCTTTAGCCCCCTGAGCTTTCCCTTGTGCTCACGGATCGTGAGGAGGTCCGCGAGCCCCTGGCACGGGTGGACGAGGTCCGTGAGGGCGTTTATGACGGGATTCTTCATGTACTGTGCATACTCCTCGACGATCTCCTGGCCGTAGGTCCTTATGACGAGGGCGTCACAATATCTGTCGAGTATACGTGCGGTATCCTTGATCGGCTCACCACGAGCGAGCTGCATGACATCGGGGGTCGCGTAGAAGCTCTGCGCGCCGAGGTGGGCGATCCCGGCCTGGAAGCTAAACCTCGTGCGGGTGCTGTGCTTCTCGAAGACCATGGCAATGGTTCTCCCCGCCAGGTACTCGTGGGGTTCCTTCATCATCCTCTTACGCTTCAGGTCCGCAGCTATGTCGAGCATGTAGTTGATCTCGATCGGAGAGTAGTCCATGAGGGTAAGGAAGTCCTTGCCACGGAAACGATCCTTCATACTCATCTTGGATTCCGAGATAAGATCGCTAGAACCCATCTTAACGTTTCTGGTTCAAAAAGGGATGGGAAAAGAGGAGGCTTGGGTCTAATCTTGGCGTGCCGTCCACTCCCGACCCAATGTCTCCCTTGCGATCACGATCTTCTGGATGTTTGAGGTACCCTCTGCGCCGATGCAGTAGCTCAGCAGGCCGCGGAGCCCCATCTCGAGGGGACACTCCTTTGTGTAGCCGTAGGCGCCCATCCAGAGGAGGACGCGCCTGAAAGTGTCCAGGGCGTGGTGGGGGGCTAGATACTTGCACATGCTCAGATACCTCGTCACCTCGAGGGCACTGAACTTACTCGTCTTATATTTGTGGTCGAGCATCCAGGCCGTCCTGTAGATGAGGCTCTTGATGGCCTCGTTGTGGGCGACCATGTCGGCGAGGTCGAACTGTATCCCCTGATACTTTGCGATTGGCTGCCCGAAAGCCTGCCTCTCCTTGATGTACTCCATACCAAGCTCGATGGCTCTCTCAGCGGCTCCTACGCAGCTCGCGGAGACCAGAACCCTGGCAGCATCGAAGCCCTCCATCGTGTAGTAGAAGCCCTTGCCTGTCTCGCCAAGCTGATACTCCTCTGGGATCTGGACATTGGTCATCTTGAAGCCGCCCGTGCTTATCGCCATCCTGCCCGTGTTTTCGAAGCGCTTGGTAATCTCGACACCTGGGGCATTTAGCGGCATATAGACCGCGGTCATACCCCTGTGCCCCTTCGACCTTTCATTGTATCCTGTCACGAAGTAGCCGCCGCCCATCTCTGAGCACTCTGCAGTGCCGCTTATGTAGCACTTCTCGCCATTCAGCGCCCAGCCCTTGTCGTTCTTCTTTAGGGTCGTCTTGAAGCCAGCGACATCTGAGCCGCCACCTGGCTCAGTGACTCCTATGCCGATGAAGGATTCTCCCTTCGCAGCCTTTCTGAGACAAACATCCCTCACCGCATCCGTTGCGAGGCGATCGACTACGTAGCCCCAGCTTGCCTGGACGAGATAGAAGACCGGTATCGCAACAGAGATATCGGCGTAACCCAGCTGCTCTGCGCCTATCGCCGCGGTTACCCAGTCAGCGCCCGCTCCACCGTGCTCCTCCGGGAGGGTCAGGAGCAACATGCCCTGATCCGCTAAACCCTTAATGATGCTCCGAGGGATCTGGTGCTTTGTGTCGTTCTCCCTCACCTGCTCAAGGGCAAGGTTCTGTCCGAGCCACTCCCTTATCGCGTCCCTGAACAGTTCCTGCTCTTCAGTGAAAGAAAAATCTATCAAATACTTCACCTACATTATCCTAGATTGCTAATTCTATTTAATATTTAAGCACTATTGCGATCTGCGATCTTATTTCCGTCGAGAAATGAAATGGACTCCTAATGCGATTGCTCGACAACGCTTTATATGGAGAGGAGTCCTCAACAAACTGGTTGTAGGCATATGAGCAAGATTCTAGTCCTTGGCATGGGTTTGATGGGGCCGACGGTCGCGAGAGACTGCGCCGAGGAACCGGAGGTCTCAAAGGTTGTAGGCCTCGATATAGACGAGGCGAAGCTCGAAGCCGCGAAGAAGTATGTCGACAATCCTAAGTTCGGGACCCTCAAGGTCAGCGTGACCGACCATAATGCGCTCGTCAAGGCGTTGAAGGGCTTTGACGCCGTGGTTAATTGCACCGCAGCGAAGTTCAGCATCTCAATACTCAATGCGGTGATGGAGGCGAAGGTTAACCTACTAGACCTAGCTGGCGGGGGCTACCCCCACGAAGGCGACATATATGATAGGGCTAAGGAGGCGGGGATAACCGTCATCCCTGGCTGCGGTGTAGACCCGGGCCTCGTCGACATACTAGTGGGACAAGGGATGGAGATGATGGATGAGGTCGAGGAGGTCTACTTCGCATGCGGTGGCCTCCCCAAGGACCCTGAGCCCCCACTTGACTACAAGATAGTCTTTGGCGGTACCAAGATGCCCATCAGGCCTGGAAAAGTCCCCATGATAGAAGATGGTAAGCAAGTAATGGTCGACAGGTACGATGACGTCGAGTCGATCTTCGTCGAGGGGCTCAAGGACATGGAGGCTTTCTACGACGGCTACCCCTCCTCGTTGCTGAAGCTCTGCCTCGAGAAGGGCGTCAAGACCTTCAAGGGGAAGACCGTGCGGTACGAGGGATACGTCGACAAGCTCATGTTCCTCAAGGACCTCGGCGTTATCGGGGAGAAGCCGGTGAACTTCCAGGGCGCGGAGATCGTGCCGGTGGACTTCTTCCAAGGACTGATATATCCTCTAGTCAAATTCGACGAGTCGAGGGGAGACAGAGACATAACGATCCTCCTAGTCAGGGTCAATGGGAAGAAGGACAGCTCCGACATCCAGATCAGCTATGATTTGGTCGACTTCTATGACGAGGAGAAGAAGATAACCTCCATGGCGAAGACGACCGGGTATACGGCTGCCATTATCGCTCGCATCCTAGCGAGGGGGGATATATCCCAGAGAGGCATACAGTGGCCGGTTAGAGTAATCAGGGGTCAGCTCTTCGATGAACTCCTCCGAAACCTGAGAGCCCGCGGCGTAGAGGTAACCGAAACCGTGACGACGACAAAGAAGACTTAGCCTCTGAGCCATCAACCGTGGACCTGGCCTGCCTTCTTTTTCCTAGAAACATATACGTAAATGGCAATAGACGCCACGGTGGTCATGTGGAACACGCAGAACTCGAAGACGGGGTTGAGGAACATGAAATAGGCTCTCTGAACTACGAAGACGGCGACTGAAATTGTAAGGAGAACCAAGACGGTCCTCTTCCAAGACTCCTCGTCGCTTAAGTCCAACTTGATCCTTCTAGCTCACTTTGGAAGAAAAAGGGTTCTATTTCCCCTTTGGGGGTACAAGATCGAAAAGGGCTATGTCTTGATGACTCCCATCCGGGAGCGTCCTCCTGATGGTCATCGGGAGCACCCCCTCCTTAAGCTCAGCCAACGCAATATCGATGGGATCGCTTACATTTTGTGGGAGTTCTATTAGCATGGGTGCGCCGAACGAGAGCTGAAGAGCCCTCGCCCCCGCGATCCTCGCCCTCTCGAAGCGCGTCAGCTTCAGAGGCCCAATCTGGACGTTATCAGACAAGCAGACCCTCAAATTTTCATTTCAAATACATCATCGGGGCATGCCACCCGGCATGTCTCCGGAGCTATTAGCCAAACGAGGCGCTGTGCATATAAATATTATCTATTTCTGGGGTGCTCGGTTTGTTTATTCTGCTGGCGTGGGGGTGGCTGTTACTTGGTCGTGTGTCATCTGGGCTTTGATTTCTTCGGGCTCTTCGGGTTCTCTTATCGGCGTGCGCGTGGGGGGGAGGGGGGTGTGGTCGTCGTCGCCACGATTCCATGTTTTTCAGATTGTTTTGTTGATCGGAGGCTTTTTCTGGGTTCTTAGGCGGCGGTGGTAGGGGGTTGGTCGTCGCCGCGGCGCGTCTCCAGGGTCGACCCGGGTGCGGAAACCACCTCAAACAGGGGGAATTGGAAATCTATTAGTTATGCATATTTTTAAAGAATTAAAAAGGCAAAATCGACGTTATCGGCAGATATTTTTCTTGAAACAATCATTTTTGATCGATGAAAATCGCATTTGCGTTTGAAGGAGAGAAGAGGCTCCGTCTTACGCGCCTCTCATTTCTCAGCCACGACTCTGTTCTTGAGGGAGCCGACCTTATCGATCCAAGCTTCGACCTCGTCGCCTACCCTGAGTAGCCCCTTAGGGTGCGCTGAGCCCACGCCGGATGGTGTGCCCGTGGCGATGATGTCGCCAACCTCGAGGGTGATCCCCGCCGAGAGCGTACTCACGATCTTCTTTATGGTGAAGATCATCTGCCTCGTGTTGGATTTCTGTCTCTCCTCGCCGTTCACATTAAGCCACATGTCCAGGTTCTGTGGGTCTCCGACCTCGTCTGAGGTGACCAAGTATGGGCCCATCGGCGCGAATGTGTCGAGGCTCTTACCCCTGTACCACTGCTGATGCGCCCTCTGGAGGTCACGGGCCGAGACGTCGTTGAAGACCATGTAGCCGGCGATGTGGTCATAAACCTTCTCCTCTGGAATGTACTTCCCAGTCTTGCCTATCACGAACGCGAGTTCGAGCTCGTAGTCGAGTTTCTCGGTCACCCTGGGGTAAACAATCTCGTCGTATGGTCCGACTACTGAAGTTGGGGGCTTTGTGAAGAATATGGGTACAGACGGCAGGTCTCTGGGTGGTTCTTTCCTCGCCTTTGCACCCTCTTGGACGTGATCCGCATAGTTCAACCCGAGGCAGACAATGTTCTTCCTTGGTCTCGGGATCGGCGCAGCTACGTTGACCTTGCCAAGCCTGTAAATGCTCGAGGCCTTGTCAGCTTCCTTCACGGCCTTCTTCGCCTCGATGAGGCCATCGGCGCCGAGATCTAGGAACGAGAGCATGTCGAGACAAGGTGTCTCCTGCCCTTTGAAAGAGCCTCCGAGATGCTCCTTGAAGGCAGCGTTGAGGTCGAGGACCTGATCCTTAACCAAGGCCCCTAAGCCGTACTTCTTACCTGTTTTAAAAGTCAGAAACTTCATGCCGATCTCTATCATGAGACGTGAAACCGCTTTTAACGTTATTCATAAAAGGAATAAGGTGCAAGGAGGTTGGTGAGAGTCATGGAAAAAGACTTCTTGGTTAAGACTCACCTCAAGGCCTCCCCAGCCCTGCTTGGGAGACCAGTCCTCATCGAGGACGACTCAAGGGCCATGGTCGAGCTCGTAACGACTAAGGATATGGTGGTCGACGACGAGGGCTTAGTGCACGGAGGGTTCACCTTCGGGCTCGCCGACTACGCGGCGATGCTAGCTGTCAACCATCCCTATGTCGTGATAGGCAGCGCGGACGTCAAGTTCACCGCGCCGGTGAGGCTGGGTGAGACGATGAAGGCGACAGCGACAGTCGAGAGGCGGGATGGCAAACACAGGGAGGTAGCGGTGGAAGTGCAGGTGGATGGTAAGCCTATTTTTAGGGGCGTAATGAACTGCTACATCCTTGACAGGCATGTCCTAGTCCGTTGATGTGGAACTAACGCATGTGCTCAACGAGATGTGCGACGATAAGGTCCTCAACTACGAGGAGGAGACGTGCAAGGGAGATCTGAGGTGGAAGTATTACCCCGATCTCAACGAGAAGGACTTCAAGAAGACCATAATCAAGTTTGTGTTGTGAGTCTCGTGAAGGACTTCCCGGAACAGACGAAGGAAGTCCTCAAGGAACCCCTCGATAGAAGCACCGAGAAAAAAATAATTGAGTAATCCTTTGCTCAGGCCTTATCCGTGACCATCTGGTCCAAAGCTTGTTTAATAGCCTCCCTCTAGTAAATGGAGAGTTCGATGAGGATAGAGGTGGAGGTCAAGGCAAGTTCCAGGGTCGATGAAGTATTCAAGGTTGACGAGAAACACTATATCGTTAAGGTATCAGCCCCGAGGCAGAAAGGCAAGGCGAACGCCGCACTCCTCAAGCTCCTGAGGAAACACTTCGGGAGACCAGCCATCATGATCAGTGGATTCACCTCAACGACGAAGATCATCGAAGTCAAAGAATAATTATCAACCTTATTGTGGGGGATAAAAAGGCATTAAGCGTCGATCGGGGCTTTCATAATTAGAGCCGAGATGGTAGAAGTCTTAAAAGGGGTCAGAACAATCGAGGTCGCCAAGGCCGATGGCCTCGACACCGAGGTCTACATCCTCGAGTGTGAGGGTGGACTCATCCTCATCGATGTGGGGTTCACGCCGACATGCAAGGATAATATCAAGACTGAACTTGACAGTATGGGAAGGGACTGGAAGGATATCAAGCTCATCCTGATAACCCACGCCCACGGCGACCATATAGATAACCTCGGGGAGGTGAAGAAGCTGACAGGCGCCGAGGTGATGCTCGGCGAGGGAGACATCGATAGCCTTAAGGAGCAGACAGGCATCGACGCGGATATGGGCCTCGAAGACGGCGACGTCATCGACGCTTGCGGCGGCATCGAGGCGATCCATGTACCGGGACACTCGAAGGGAAACCTCAGCTTCTACCTCAGGAGGAATAAGCTCATCATCGCGGGAGACACGATCTTCGGTGACCGACATAGGAACCTCTACGCTCCCCCTGAAAAGTACTGCGAGGATGTTGAGTTGGCGGCGAAGGGGATAGAGAAGCTCCTGAATTATGATTTCAACAAGCTCTTCTTGAGCCACGGAAAGAGCCTGCTGAGGGGTGCTAAAAAGAGGGTAAGGGATCTAGTAGTTGAGTGCTCTTAGCCCAACTTCGCTATAACTTCTCTCACGACCCTACCGGGCTCGAGGCCGAGGGCTTTTGCCTTCGTCGTTGACGCTTTGATCTGGGCGTTGAGGACGTCGTCGAATGTCTTCACGCCGCTGACGACCGCTGCCGCAGCGCCGAGCTTCTCGGCTGCTTCGATGTTCAGGTAGCCGCACATGACGAAGCCCTTGCTCCCCTTTATGAGTAGTAGCGGAGGCAGGTCTGGAAGAGTAGACTTCAAAGCGTGGAAGGTCTTACCCTCAACCTCGATCTTCTCGATCTCGAACAATTTGAGTCGGATTAAGATACATGAAGATCGGATTTAATCCCTTCGTGATATTTTTGAAGAGATGTATCTGATTTAACCATGGAAGGGTAGCTGAGGCTACTCTTCAGTCTTCGACTTGAAGATCGTGAAGCCACAGTTGCCGCACGTGAACCTGTTCCCATGGTCCGCCATGAAGTAACCTCTACCACACCTGTTACAAAATGGCCTCTTACGCTCAAGCTTACCGTCCTTGATCTCGTATATCTTTGATACAGAGTCAGCGAGCTTGGCCTTCTTTTTCTCGGACATTAAGCATCAGCTTCCTTTGGCTTCTCCTCTGGCTTCTCTTCGAGGTTCGGCGTCTCCTCCGCGTTCTCCGCCTTCTCCACCTTCTCCGTTGGATTGTTTCTGGCGACTATGTGTTTTGGCTCTACCTTGAGGGCTTTGGCGGCGTCGTTGTAAACGTGTGCTATGCCGGTAGTCACCCTTGTGCCTGATGTGGTGGTCAGGCTCCTAATGTAGACCTTGTCGACATCGGTCCTCATCATGACTGCCACCTCCCTCCTTACGTCTGCCCTCCTGGGAGTCGATAGCTCCTCTATCCTGAATATAAGTTCCTTCCTGCCCATGATAGGGTTGTTCTTTGTCGATGTCAGTTCGAGTTTCATGACGACTTCTCCTGCATCCTGCCCATGAAGCCTCTGGCCCAACTACGTCGCTCCTCGGTAACGGTCACGACGACCAATCCTTCACGGGGTTGGCCGTAAACTATCACCGACCCTGTTGGCATAGAAGCCATCAGGGGTAGGACCAGGAGGTCCTCTTCACCTTCAACGACTACCGCCAGCTTCCTTTTAAGTATTATCGCCTCGTCGAGGACGCGCCAGGCGCCTTCCTGAATGGTTCCAGCTGCGTTGATGACGTTCACCTGCCTCATACCATGAACGATAGGGGCCACGTTCTCCCTCATGATCCTGTTATCCACGACTACAAGGTCCGGCTTGAGGCCAGCAACTAACACGTTACTTGAGACGAAGTCCCCTACAGAGGCGAAAATTGGAGGTCTACATGAGGACAGCAATTTTGTCAGCTCCCTGATCGTTTCAGCGGGCTCACCCCTCAATAGTCGTCCAAGTGGTGTCTTTAGCTCAGCCCTCATCGTCTCCGGGAGTATGAGGGTTCTCGTGGCTGTCCCCAATGTTAGGCGCTCAGCCTTTTTACCTGATCTTGAGGGCGTACTGCCCCGCCTCTTTGATCGCCATCTTCGCCGCTATCTGAGACTTCTCAGGGTCGAGGATGATCACGAAGCCGAGGAAATCCTCGCTCAGCTCGGAGCTCTTACAGACAGGGCAGACATTATCCTCGGTTATGACCTTACAGCTTCTACAGGCCTTCTGCGGCACTACTTCTTCGCCTCCGGTGGGGTCTCCATCTCCCTCACCTCTTCGTTGATCCATTCGAGCTTGCCGAGCATCGGCTGCCGTGCTGTGACGCCTATCTTGCCGGAACTCCTGCCCTTGGGGAAGCTCACCGCGACTATGCGGACTCTGAACACGTCGTTCCTCTGTATGGTCCGTCCGGTCTCCTTGCCGAGGAGGATGCCCTGCCTCTCGTCGAAGGAGATGAAATCATCCATGAGCTGGGAGACGTGTAGCAGTGCATCAACCGGCCCTATCCTGAGGAACGTGCCGAAGTCAGCGACCTCGACCACCTCGCCCTCCACGATCTCCTGAAGACAGGGGAAGAATGTCAGTATGCTGAAGGTCACGGGATGGTGGGTACCGCCGTCTCCTGCAACTATCCTCCCGAATGGGTTGACTTCGATGTCGATGACGCTGATGACGTAGCCGAACTCCTCGTCCACCAGTCCCTCATACTTGCTCCTGAGGGCCTCATATGCCGCCGCCTTCAGAGGCTTCCCGAAGTTGGCGGGGCCAATCCTGATCGTGTCCTTGAGGGTGATGAGGTTGAACATCGTTCCGCCTCAACTAGACCCAGACGGAGTGATAAAAACGTTGTTGAAGGCGCTCACAGCTCTATGAGCACCTCAAAGGACTCCTTGCTAACGATCTCGCCGAGGTACCGCCTCCACTCGTCACCGACTGTGACCAAGATGTAGATACCGGCGATATCCGCCCTCTGGTTTCTGACGAGGTCTACGAGGGCCTTAACGGTCTCCCCCGTCCTGACGACATCGTCGATTATGAGGATGCTGTCCTTCTTCTTCAGGGCTGCCTTAGGGAGGTAGAGACTCTTCCTCATCGCTGAGCCGTGGGGTATGTAGGTCTCCTCGATGAATTCGCTGATGCCGACTTCCTTCGTGTCTTTGGCTATCAGGAGATCGACGTCGAGGAGGTTGGCGACGAGACTCGAGCAAGGGATGCCGTCGACCGCGGCCGTAAGTACCTTCGTAACCCTGCGGCCGGCGAACTTTTCCATCGCGTAGTTAGCCATTATCTTGAGCCAGGTGATCTCGGCGACGAGGGGCGTGTTGTCGAAGTAGCCCTCCTCGTCAAAGTTGATCCTCTTCTTCAGCTCCGCCTTGATGTCGGTGATCTCCATCAACTTCTCGTAGAGGCCCTGTGCCCTCTCGTAGCTCGGTAGAACATGGCCCCTCATGTAGCGGCTAAGGATGGGCGGGCTCAGGCCAAGGAAGCCTGAGAGCTCCTGATATGTGTGGCTCTCGCTCGCGACCTTCAGCAGGTCGGTGATCATCATTCGATACTTAAGTTCCCTAACCCTCGTTTCAGCCATCCATTCTCCCTCCATCTCAGCCTCGAGCAGGCGGGCCTGAGGGGATTCGAACCCCTGGCCAACGGCTCTCTTCGACCTTGTCTTAAAAGGCCGACGCTCTACCTTGCTGAGCTACAGGCCCACGGCGATGAGCCGTAAGCCAATTAATTTAACAGTATATTTAACTTTTTTTGATTTTCGGGTGACAACTTTATTTAAATGCGCATTCGTGTTAATTCCCGCCTCCGAGGAGAAGATGCGGTTCAAGCCGATCGTCGGCAAGGCTTATTAGAACGCTGCAGTTAACCCCTTCAGATGCCTCGGGGCAGGGCGGCCGTGGTCCAGCCTGGTAAGACGCCAGCCCCCCAAGCTGGTAACCCGGGTTCAATTCCCGGCGGCCGCACCATTCTCGTCACGGAGATTAGACGAATATCAACGCCCTCAGCGTCATGAAGACGACGTATGAGACAAACACTATCAGAGCCATCTTCTTCTTTGACGACCTGAATGTGACGGAGGCCGCGACCATCGTCAAGCCTATCGTGACCAGGCTGAACAGGTTGAGCGAGTTCAGAGCCTGGTTCATGATCCTCTGGGACAAGCCCGCGGTTAAGGTTCCCGTCTGTAGGAGGTCGCCCCCCAGGCTATACTGCATGGCGTAGGCGTCAATCAACCTCAGCACGTGCTGGATCAGGGCGGGTGCCGATGCGAACCCTGTCTGGGCGAGGAGCCGCCTAAAGCCGCCCCCGCCCGTACTTAATTTAGCTATGACGTAGATAATGAGTGCCGGGATGAGCCAGCCCGTCACCGTCCTTATTCCGGTTATCACCCCGAATACGATGCCGAGGCTACCCCTGAGGCTGGAAGCGTCCGCCCCTGGGAGCTGACCCGTCCATGGGAGGCTGGAGAGATCCATCCTAGAGACATACTGGGCACTAGCCATCGCCCCTACGATGGCCACCAGTAGTACCACCGCGAAGCCTCTCGTCAGGTCCTTCTCGGTTATTGCCTCGAAGGTGGATCGTGGATGTCGGAAGACCCCCAATAATTTCCTGAAAAAACTCCTTTCACTACTCATATCTCAGCGCCTCGACTGGGTTGAGGTTCGCGGCCCTCCAGGCAGGGTAGATGCCAGATACTACACAGGTTAAGGCTGCGAACCCTACGACCTCGATCCCGAGGGTCAGGGAGGGGGCTACGGACATGTTTATGATCCTTCCGATCATCTCGCTCAGGACTATGCCTAAGGCGGCGCCGAGGATGCCGCCGAAGACCCCGGTGAGCATCGCCTCCGAGAGGAACATGGAAAGCACATCCCGGCTCTTGGCGCCAAGCGCCTTGAGTATCCCGATCTCCCTGGTCCTCTCCATGACGCTTATCGTCATGGTGTTGATTATCCCTATGCCGGCGACGACCAGGGAGATTGCGGCGATCCCGCCCAGGACCGCCTGCACCGTGCCGAGGACCTGGTTGACCTGGGCCTTCGCAGACTCGTAGGAGTAGACGGTGACCGCCCTCCCCAGCCTATCCTTGATGCTCTGCGAGGCTGATTCGACGTTGTCCAATGAGTCGGCCCTCGCCATGATATATGTGTAGGAGACTGCCTCGTAGAATTGCTGGGCGTCGCCGAGCGGGATGGCGATGGCGTCGTCCAGGTTCGCCCCGAAGCTTCCGCCCGTCTCCTCGAGCAGGCCGACTACCCTGACGGTCATCGACTTCTTGACGCCCTTCACGGTCGCCTCGAGGGTGATCCTGCTGCCGACGCCGAGTATCGGCTCCTCCTCGTCATCCGGCTTGGCTACGTTGGCGCCGATGATGGCTACGCCGGCGTCCGCTCTGACGAAGTACCTTCCGTCGGCCAGCTCGCTGCTCCTGTTTATCTCGGCGTACTGCTCCGTGACGCCGTAGACCTCCGCCGAATATGTCTCGCCCCTTAACGTGAACTGGGCGGACTTGCTCGCGATAATGGGCGTAGCCAATGCGACGTGCTTGGCCTGCTCGACGTTGTTCAGCTCCTTCCAGGTGAGCTGGGTGGTCGTTATCTGACCCCTCATCTGGAACCTCCCCGGGATGACTATGATGGTCTGAGGGCCGAGTATCTGAAGCTGGTCCCCGATGTTGTTGCTGAGACCCTGAGTGATGGAGACTAAGCCTGTGACGGCCGCGCAGCCTATGAGGATGCCTATGAGGTTGAGGACGAAACGGAGCTTCCGGGACTTTACCCCGTCGAGGGCCGTCTTCAGGATATCCCCGGGCTTCAACTGGCTCCCTCTAAGGCTTCAAGCCGAGTATCTGCCTCAGCCATCCCCAGAACCCTGTGTCACCGGAGGGCGCCTGAGTTGCCGATTCAGCCTTAACCACCGTGACGGGCACGTTGATGATGCTCTCCTTGATCTGGTTCCTGTGGTTCATGTATTCGATCTTGATCGGCAGCGTGTATTCTCCTAGGGCGGTTCCTGGCTTGACTCCGAACCTGAGGGTGAAGGGAACTGGGCTGTCTGGATCTACCGCTCCGAGATACTCGCTGCTGCCGGTCATCTGGATGAATGGATCCTGGGCGATGGCGCTGACCTTAACGAAATCCACCCTGCTGGTGCCGATCAGGAGAAGATCACCTTCGAACTGCTTCGTTCCGTCCTGCTCGACGGTCAGAGCGAGATCGTTCAGGAGGCTGAAATTCACGATCTCGTCCACGATTACAGTCATAGTCTCGGTTGAGGTCCCCTGTATCCCCTTTGAGTCGGCGTACCTTAGCGTGACGACGACCGGTATCTGTCCAGGAGCGGCGGCGCCGTCCACCATGAGGCTGTACTTCAGTTGTACACTCTCCGAAGGCTTGATGTCGCCTAGGGCGATGTTCATCGGGCTCTGCGGTGACAGCACTCCCTTCTGGTCGAGGGCGACGGATGCCCTCACGTTGAAGACTTGGGCGTTGCTGCAAGCGATCTCTAAGTCGAGGTCAAAAGACTGGCCGGGGTTAACCGATCTGAGGGGGTTTAAGTTTCTGATGGTGAGGGTCGGCGTTTTGGTCGGCTCCAGCGATGAGACATCGAACGGCAGAGTGAAGGACTGCCGGAACCTGTTCCCAGATACATCAGAGTAGTAAGCTAGGCCAGACACGCTGTACGGCCCTATGCTTGCGCTGTCCAACACATCTAAGGCCGTGGTGAATATTGTAGCCACGCCGGCGTCGAGCTCATTCTTATTAAAGTTAATGTCTCCAACTATCGCCGTCAGAGGCGACGTCGAACTCAGGCTGATTCGGAGGTCATTCAAGGTTTCGTTGCTGATATTCTCGGCAGAGAAATCAAGGGGGTTCGTTGCCCCGGCCTTGAGGCTTGAGGTACCCGGACTGAGGACGAACTTGAGCATCGATTGGAAGGATTCGTTGACGACCACGCTCACCGGCACGTTGACCGAGACGGTCTTTAATTGTCTAACGTAGCTCAGCTGGAGCGTCAGGGTATATGAACCCACCGAGAGACCCTGGTCGACATATAGGACGACCTCGTAGGTTTCATTCTCCCCTGCCAGTATCTCGTTGAAGACCTTGTGATTACCGGACAGGACAGATAGCCCAGGCGTCGATGAGGCTAGGGTAGCCTCGACCTCCGTGACCTTAATGGTGCCTCCGTTTGACAGGTTTATGGCTATCTCCCCTTGCCGCCCCGCGGCCAGGTATATGTTCCTTACCGACACCTCGAGGTGCGGCACAAGATCGTCTGCAAAAACGGTTCCTAATTGGCCAGCAAGCATGCAGGCCATGAGCATCGAGATCAGGATTATTTTCTTCTCAACCATTTCGATTCACCTTAGTCTCTTCTCTCCTGCAATGGTTCCATCTCTCAGCTGGATCAGCCGGTCTGTTGACTGAGCCACGTTTGGATCGTGGGTGATCAGGACGAATGTCTTACCCTGCTCCTGGTTCAGCTTCCTGAGGAACATTATTATCTCCTGCCCCGTCTTCGAGTCGAGGTTACCCGTAACCTCGTCGCAGAGGAAGATGTGCGGATCGTTTGCGAGGGCGCGGGCGATGGCGACCCTCTGCTGCTCCCCCCCGCTGAGCTGGTTTGGCTTGTGGTCGAGTCTGTCTTTTAAACCGACGATCTCTAGGAGCTGCTTCGCCCGCTCCTTCCGTTTACCGACCGATACGCCACTTATGGCGAGTGGCAGCTCGACGTTCCCGAGGGCGTCCATACGCTGGATGAGGTTGAACTGCTGGAAGATGAAGCCTATCTCTTTGTTCCTGAGGTCAGCTAACTGGTTGTCACCAAGCCCTGCAAGGTCCACGCCATTTATGAAGACCTTCCCAGAGCTCGGTCGATCTAGGGCACCTATCATATTTAGGAGGGTTGACTTCCCGCTGCCAGAAGGACCCATGATAGCCATAAACTCACCAGGCTCTACGATGAGGTCAATGTCATTCAACACCCTCAGTGGTCTCCCGCCCTGGAGGTACTCCTTCACCAGCCCCCTTGTCTCGACGACCGGCGTCAAGCGCCTTCACCCCCTATCTCAGCTGTCAGCTTGTCGATGACATCCAGCCGTTTTAGGAACATGATCCTCATGCTCTTCAAAACCTTCAGCTTGATCTCCTCGTCGACGTTCCCATCCAGTAGGCTCAGGGTGCTTGAGTAGAAGTCTATGTCTCCTGGTGATATGCTGGTTATCGAGTTGAAAAGAAGCTGCTTCAGATCGTTTGGCATCCACTTTATCAGGGTTTTCAAGAAGCGAGAGCTGAACTTTAAAGCATACTCCTCATGGGAGCCTATTATTCTGAGCAGGCTACGTCCCTTGGACGTGATGTGGTAGAAGTCAACACCATCTTTCTGATGGGTCGAGACGAGACCGCGTTTCTCCATGCTCTTCAGGGCGGGGTAGACTGTCCCCGTCTTTGGCTCCCAGACACCCTCGAACTCGTCCTTTATCGCCTTGAGCATCTCGTACCCGTACTTTGGAGAGCCTTCCAACTGGACTAGAAGCAGGAGCTGGAGCGGGCTCAGCCTCCTCCACGGATGCTCGAACCGACTAAGCTGGGAAGCCATTAGGTTGACCTCTACCTAGTAGACGTCCACCTAAAGGTAGAGGAAGATAATAAACATTATGCACCACAAATAGAGTCTTCAGCGAAGTTTTGATTATTGACTCACCCCATTATTTTCATACGTCCCCAATTTTTTGGTGTCGAGCATCTCTTTATTTAGAATAGAGTTGAAATCAGAAGCTCAGGACCGCGTCCGCCTCAAGGAGCAGATCGTTAAGCGTAGCCGCCCCGACGATCCTCGCAGCCTCCGTGAATTCGCCACGCTGAAGGCCGAGCAGCATGCAGCTCTGCTCGCAGACCATGAGCTTCACGCCGGCTTTGACAGCCTGGTCCATGACCTCCTTGAGGGTCGGGAAGCTCCCGAGCCTGATCTTCTCAGCTGCACCCTCCTTCACCACGGTGACACCCTTGATCAAGAAGTAGATTGTGGCGTCGATCCCCATCGCCGCGGCCGTTGCGCCTAGGATGAAGGGGGCGTACAGTCTCTCCGGGTTGTCTAACCCACTAGTTTGAACATATAGGATCTTCTTCCTTGCGCCCATGAGGTATTCATCCAAATGGTGGGCTTTATCCCTTTACCCCTAGAAGAACGATGACAAAAGGCCCAGCAAGTACGCCACTACGACTAGAGAGCCTAAACTCACGCAGAGCTTCCAGAAACTGATCCTCTTCGCCACCCTGAGCAGAAGGTTTATTGACAACAAACCGGACACGAATGCAGCCAATATGCCGACGAGGGTTGGCGGATCGAAAGTCGATGGCCCATTTAAGAGTAGTAGGCCGATCGAGGCTGAAAAGGAGGCTGGGATGCTCATCAGGAACGATAACCTGAAGGCATCCTCCCCCTTAAATCGTTTAAAGAGGAACGCCGAGGTAGTGAGTCCTGACCGAGATAAGCCCGGTATAACAGATAATCCCTGAATCGAGCCGAAGATTATGCCGTCCCTTAAGCTAAGGTCCATACGTTTCTCCTCTAAAAGAGGAGACGCCCTTTGTATCAGACCCGTGGAGATCAGCGCTAATCCTGTCAAGCCCAGGATAGCCTCCCAATAGCTGAACGAGGCTTCTAGGAACAGAAATATGGGTAGACCAACTAGGCCGGTGCATAAGGTAGCGATTAGGAGGAAGTTGAACAGCCGTCGGTTCTGCTCGTCACGCCTTAAAAGGATGCTGAAAATGTCCTTTCGGAAGTAGACGAGGGCGGCAAAGCCGGTTCCTAGGTGAAGGTAAACCGAGTAGCTGAGGGCTTGAGATGCGTCCTGCCCGAATAGCGCCATCAGGACCAGAACGAGGCTTCCCCTGCTGGATATCGGCACCCACTCGAGTAGCCCCTGAATTAACCCTGTAATCACGGCGTTCTGTAACGATGGCACAAGATTGAGATGGCGGAACAAGTTAAAACTTCTCCTAGAAAAGGTCTTTAAAATGGATTGAAAAACTGGGAAGCTTATTTACTCCGTTCTCGTTGAGTAAATTGGAATCTACATGAAGGTCCTAGTGCTCTACGGGTCTACCCCCAGCAAGAACAGCGAGGAGCTCGCCGACTCGGCGAGGCGACTCGGCCACGAAGTTCTTGCGGGAAACATCGGGGAAATATCCTCGGAGGTCTCAGGAAAGGGGTCGAGGTTCTGGCTTGGGGAGGAGGAGGTAACGGGATCAAAACTATGCCTCCTAAGGAGCTTCGGCCCTGGCTCATGCGAGCAGATGACGAGGAGGATCAGTATGATCGAGCACATGGAGATGGCGGGAATCAGGGTTGTAAACCCATGCTACGCCTTCCGTAGGGCGAGGGACAAGTACGCAACCCAGTATATGCTCGCCAGCGCCGGGCTGCCGGTGCCACTCACCTTCACGACGGAGAGCCTAGCCGCCGGGTACAACGTCTCGAAGAGCATGGGGGAGTTCATCTACAAGCCGATCCTCAGCAGCATGGGAAAGGGGTCGATGAAGTTCGATGACGCGGACCTTGCATACAACGCTTACAAGATGCTCAGCCGCTTCAATCAGCCCCTCCTGATCCAGAAGTACGTTCAAAACCCCGGCAGGGATGTCAGGGTCTTCGTGATAGGCGGCAAGGTAGTGGGCTCAGCCTACAAGTACAGGGCGCAGGGGAACTGGAAGACGAATGTCGCCCAAGGTGGTCGAATGACCGACGAGCCCATCCCCAAAGACATCCTTGAACTCGGGATAAGGGCGACTAAGGTGATGGGCCTCGACTACGCGGGCGTGGACGTGATGGAGTCTCCTGAAGGTCCGGTCATCCTCGAGGTGAACGGCGCACCCGGGTGGCAGGCACTGAACAAGGCCGTCGAAATAAACGTCTCAGATGAGATAGTGAGGTACGCGGAGAGTCTCGTTGATGGCTGAGAGCCTCGCCAGGATACCCATTAGGGTGAAGATAGTCGACGTGGGTGAGGCTTTAGGAGAGCTCAACAGGCTAACAGCCCCCCTAACCGTAGGAAACATAATGAAGCGCCTGCCAATAAATGGGAGGACGACGCCAGCACAGGGCTGCGTCTCAATACTCCTCGGACTCAAGAAGGGCGTCGAGAAGCCCGTAACAAAGGTCGATGCGGGGACGATTGCCTTTTGGCCAAGAGCCGGAGCCCTCTGCATATACACCGAAGACACTAAATTGTATAGCCCCGTCAACAAGGTCGGCGTAATAACGTCTAACCTTGAAATCTTAAGGAACCTTAGGAGCGGCTCGAGGATAATAATAGAGGCCGCCTAGTTGTGCTTCGCCAGTGCGTAGACTTTCAGGTTGCTGCTCTGGGAGACTAGGTCGATCTGCCCCTTACCCCTCAGCTCCTCCAGCATCTTCTTGGCGACACTCGTCTTCAGGTTGAACTGGCTCGCGACCGCTGGAGGTGTGATCGCCTTCATCTTCTTCAGGGCGTCCATGACCTCCGGGCTTCCGGCGTCCGGGATGTCGAGGGAGCCGACGATCTTCTCCTTCTTCTTCTCCTCCTTCTTCTCGCCCTCGGTCTCCTGGGCCTTCTCCATCTTCCTCAGGCTTTTCTTGCCGGGCATTCTGTTTCATGGAAAAGACGCTGGGGCGCATTGATAAAGTTGACGCCTACGACATGAGGGGCCTAGAGTTCACTTCTTCACCTTAACGAGGCTGAGCCTCAGACTGTAAGCCCCTATTTCGAAGGTACCCTTGAAGGCGTCTTCGGGCGGTTCGCTGGGGTCGAGGGCTTCGCTGAGCGTCTCCGCCCTTATGTAGTCAGCCTCCTCCTGAAACACCTCAACGATCTCCGGGTCAGCCTGGTAGTACGTCAAGATGTCGTCGTCTATGTCGAAGTTAGCCTCCTTCCTGAGGGACTGTATCCTCCTGACGATGTCTCTCGCGAGCCCCTCGGCGCTGAGCTCGTCCGTTATTGTGGTGCACACGCCGACGAGGAGGCCGTCCCCCTCCATCACCGAGTAGCCCTCCCTGGGGGCTGACTCTATTTCGACCTCGTCTGGGAGGATCTCTATGTCGGTGCCCTCTACGCTGACTGTGACCGGCTTGCCCTCGGCGAACTTCTCAGCCTCCTCTTGGCTCAGCGCCCTCACCGCTTCCGCTACCTTCACGAAAAGCCTCCCGTGCTTTCGCCCAAGCAGCCTCGGCACCGGCTTAACTGTGCGGCTCTCAAGGATGCTGCGGTCCGACGTGATCTCAAGATCCTTGACGTTGAGCTCCTCACGTATCAGGTCAGACACCCTATCGAGCCTGTCGAAGGAGTCTGGGGTCGTGATCACGATCGCCTCTTGAAGAGGCTGCCTGAGCTTTATCCCGGTCCTGCTCCTCGCCGATCTCCCAAGGCCACTGACGGTTATCGCCAGATCCATGTCGGCGATGAGTTCCTCGTCCACGAGCCCGGCGTCGCAGGTCGGCCAGTCGCAGTGGTGAACACTCTCCGGCGCCCCCTTCTCGGCGACCCTGATCAGCCTCTGATACATCGCCTCCGAGAGGTGGGGCGTCACAGGCGCCATGAGCAGAGTCAGTGTCCTGAGGCAGGCATATAGGGTCGAGTAGGCGGCCCTCTTCTCGTCGTCGGCCTCGGTCTTCCAGAACCTCCTCCTACTCCTCCGGATATACCACTTCGACAGAAGATCGACGAACCGTTCGATCTCCTGTGTCACGCTGTAGACGTCATAGTTCTCAAGGGACTCCGTGCTTCTCTTCACGAGTATGTTGAGCTTCGCGAGTATCCACCTGTCGAGGGGGGATAACTCCGCTGGTCTCTGCTCCGGCGCCCACTTGTCGAGGTTGGCATAGATGGTGAAGAAGTTGTATACGTTGAGGAGCGTCATGAAGAAGAGACGCCTGACCTCGCCCGCCTTCGTGTAGCCGAAGAGGACGTCGTTCTCAGGGCGGGCCGTGCAGTATATCCACCTTATCATGTCGGCGCCCATGTTCTCCACGGCGTCGTCGAACCAGATGGCTGTGCCCCAACTCTTGTGCATCTCGCGGCCGTCCTCGGCGAGGACGTTGCCGTGGCCCAGGCAGACCCTGTACGGCGTCCGCCTTTCGAGGATGGTGCTCATCGCGAGCATGCTGTAGAACCAGTTCCTGAATTGTCCGGGGAATGACTCGGTGATGAAATCGGCCGGGAACCACTTCTCCCAGTAAGCCTTGTTTTGCCGGTACTGCAAGGTGGAGTACGCCACTATGCCGGCGTCAAGCCAGGGGTTACCGACGTCCGGCACCCTCGACGCAAGTCCGCCGCACCTCCCGCACCTGATCTTCACGGCGTCTATGTAGGGCTTATGGGGACTGTGGCCCTCGAACTCGTCCCATCCCTCTGCGGCCCGCTCCCTGAGCTCCTCGCGGCTGCCGACGACGTCGAACCACCCACAGTCGCAGACCCATATGGGGAGGGCTAGGCCCCAGTAACGTTTCTTGCTTATCATCCAGTCGTCCATGTTACGGAGCCAGTCGATTTCACGCTTCAGGCCGAACTCCGGTATCCAGTGCACCTGGCTGGCGGACTCCATTATCTGGAAGCGGAGGTTAACATCCTTCTCCTCCCGCGTGACCTCCTCGAGGG
>Ga0315280_10004573_pt1 | contig 20326 bp, 24 predicted proteins | sample YL17G06_40_MG_FD_203697 | JGI IMG/M metagenome (GOLD analysis project Ga0315280, IMG submission 203697) | Sediment microbial communities from Yellowstone Lake, YNP, Wyoming, USA - YL17G06_40 | ecosystem: Environmental > Aquatic > Freshwater > Lake > Sediment | place: USA: Wyoming | collected... | reverse complement strand
CGATTTCTCAGATATTCAGAAATCGAGTCAAGATGAATATTAATAGAAATCCCCCAAGGCTAAAAGCAAAAGCAACGGCAGGCGGTGTTTCTTCATGGGCTGCTGGGAGAAGGTCGCTAGCACCCAAGTACAGAAATCCTCCTGCGAAGAATGGCAATAGGTACACAAGATACTCTGGTGATAGGGTCACGAACTGCGACAGGATTGCTCCCAGCACTGGGGCCACTGCGTCTAAGAGCAACATCCGCAGAGAGGACTTCAAGGTATTGCCAGAATGCAGCATCACCGTGACGATGTTTATGCCATCGGGAAAGTCGTGGGCAATGACTGCTAGTGATACAATGACGCCAGCATGGAAAGTGAAGTGAAAACCGATGCCGATAGCAAAACCATCTACGAAACTGTGTGCCGAGAGCTCACCTGCTCCAAGCCAACCACCTTGGGAATGACGAATGTTCTTCCACGAATCACCTACGAGGACTCTCCTAACCGAGAAGAAGCGTTCCATGATGTAGAGAAAGATGAATCCTAAGCCTGTTACGTAGAATATGTTTGCAGCCGAAGCGTTGATTTGTGCAGCAAGTCCTAAGGTGGCTGGCAGCAGGTTAAAAATGGGGACGGCAACCAGGACACCGCCAGCAAAGGCTGCAATGATACCAAATCTGTGCCTGTATCTGGCGGCAACAAAGCCACCCAAGAGTGTCGCCGAGAAGGTTACTACACTGAGAACAATAGCATAGAGATTCATTTTGACTAGTCAGCCCAAATGTGAGAGGTGTCCCCAGGTATTGTACCCATAACCTCAGCTTGGATACAAAGGGTAGGCAGTCTTCAGTTCCGCCAAGGCCGTCAAGTAGTCCCAAATGGCCTCTTAGGTTTCAAGGCAGTCTGATTCTACTCCGGAATTAAGCACCAGCATTGGGGCAGATCCCAGGGGCGTTGAGGATGCATTGTGGTGCAGCAGTGAAGGATCGAATCTACGTTGGGGACAGCCTGAGGTTCTACAGGGCACGGCTTGGATAAGTGCCTTGGCCCTCACAGGTTGCCATCGTCCTTCCACTGTGGTAGAGTCGCACTCTGCAAGAGGATGTCCAACATACTCTCTAAGATGTGTCTACCATGCTTGAGAGACTTCGACTGATATTACTCCATGCTGAGACTGTTTCAATACTTCTTGGGATGCTTGTGCTCGCTTGATATCTTCATGTATGAGGTGACCCCATGGCCAGTATCAGAAGCCGTGTTCTGTACCATCTCGTGAAGTACCAGGCGGAATTGAATCCCCCTCCGTCACCGCAGGAGCAGCGCCAGCAGGAGGAACTCGGTCGCAAGTTTGCGGCGCCGCGGGAAGTCAGTGTGCAGCGCACCACAATAGGCAGCTGTCATGCCGAGTGGCTGACGCCGCCCAATGCCGCCAAGGGCCGCGCCGTACTGTATCTCCACGGTGGTGGCTACGTCTCGGGATCATGCAATACACACCGCGCACTAGCAGCCAGGGTAGGCTTGGCTAGTGGAGTGGCAGTGCTGCTGCCAGAGTACCGGCTGGCACCCGAGCACCCGCATCCTGCCGCTCTGGAGGACGTCATAACAGTCTTCCATGCGTTGTCTGCTGATAGTGGCATTGTTCCTGGCAAAACCGTTATCGCAGGCGACTCGGCCGGTGGTGGTTTGGCACTGGCGACCACAGTCAAACTGCGCGATGAAGGAAAGCGACTGCCTGCCGGAGTGGTATGCATATCCCCATGGACTGACCTCACGGTGACTGGTGAGACGGTCACGACACGGGCGAAAGTCGACCCTGCAATCCGCACTGCTGAGAAGCTGAGAAGGTGGGCGGCCTGCTACGCCAACGGCCAGGACTTGCGCAATCCGTACATCTCGCCTGCTTTCGCGGAGATGCATGGACTGCCACCGTTGTTGATTCAGGTAGGTGATTACGAAATACTGCTGAGTGATTCTCTGACAGTGGCGCGGCAAGCCCATGAAGTCGGGGTGAATGTAACGCTAGAGATAGCTCCAAGGATGTGGCACTGCTACCAAGTTCTTGCGGGCCTAATGCCGGAAGCACGGGCCGCGATCCAGCGGATAGGGGTGTTCGTGAAGGCCCGACTTGATCAGTAGAAGCCAGATGCCACATAGCCTGAAGTTCTACAAGGCCGCCAACTCGCGGCCATGCGCGGTCACCACTTGCCAGGAAGGCAAGCGATCGCAGTGCCCCTCGTCGCGTACGTCGTGCGACCGTCTTTGCCACTGCCGACGAGGGACTGGATAAGGGAGACAGCACTGATGCTCAAGGCCATCTGCCCTTCGTATCCAGGCCGAGTTTGAGGTGGTAGAATGATCGGGTCAGGCCGCAGGAGTACATCACCGTTCACAGTATCGGGGTACGGAGTCAGGGTGGAGGCCTTTCTGAGAAGTCCGAAGGAGGTGCCATGCGCGATCTATCATTCTTCCAGCAGGTTGAGCACATCGAGAGCAAATGGCGGGACGGTACAATTCGACTGCCCATCTTCTACTACGACGTGACCACTGTTGTAGCCGGTTTCCTCACCCCCCTCAACAAAGTGCGGGCGCTGCTGCCGTCTCCGCGCATGAAGCCGCTGCAGGCCACACCATGGCATGCCGTGACCACTATCGTTTGCTTCGAGTACCGCGATAGCGACATCGGACCTTACAACGAAGTGGCCATCGCCTTCCCCATCACCATAGACAGGCCGGCTCCGATGCTGACTGGCCTGCTGCGCCACGTAGCCGAAGGTCCGCTAGCCTACGTCCATCACCTGCCGGTGACTACCGAACCGGCGTACCATGCCGGCGTAGATTTCTATAACTACCCCAAGTTCATCGCCAAAATAGACTTCCAGCGTGGTGACAGCCGGATTTCCTGCCGCCTGGCAGAAGGTGACCGGCACATCCTGACCCTGTCTGCGAGCCAACTCCCCGTGAGATCCTTCGATCACTGGCGTTTTCATGGCATCACGACGCGCAACGACCGCATTCTTCGCAGCGAGATCATCATCAATGTGCGGCGCCAGGCCATTTCCCGGGGAGGCGGCAACGTGAAGCTGGAACTGGGTGACCATCCCATTGCCCAGGAGCTGCGAGGCCTGAGGCTGGGCCGAGTGATACACTTCCAATACATGCCGGAAAACCAGGCCATCCTTACCCCCGTCCTGGAGACCTATTCAAGCACCAAGTAGACAGCAGGGAAGCTGCTACAGGCTGGAGTTGGCCGGTTCCCTCTGGCCAACCCAAACCCAAGGAGAAACAGGGTGGTTACCGAATACCGACCGCTCCCGCTGGCCGAGGCCTACCCCGGCCTTCAGTTGATCAGGCGTTCCGCACCTGGGTACGTGGAGAAGCTGGAGAGGGTGCAAACAGAGGCACGCGATTTCGCCCGCCGCCACATCGACCCCGAGGCACTGAACATAGACGCGCGCATCGCCGAGCAGCCCGACTACTTCCCGTGGGAGGTCGTGGCTTATGCCGCGGAATACGGGTACCTGAGCTTCATAGTGCCCAGGATGATTGGTGGTGGAGGCCAAACCTCGCTGGCCATATCCATCCTCCTGGAGGAACTGTCCGCTCACTGTGCGGGCATCGCCAATATCATAGGCGCCCATTCCCTGGGCCTGGCTCCACTTGCCGCCGGTGGATATGACATGCAGAAGTACTACCGGTTCCTTCAAGATACGGTGCGTGGCGAACACGAAGGCCGCCCGGTGCTGTGGGCCTTTGCTATTACCGAACCCAGCGGTGGCTCGGATATCGAGGACGCCGACGAAGTCGACAACATCGGAAGCATTACGCAGGCTCGCCGTGCTAATGGCGGCTACGTGCTAAACGGGCGCAAGGTCTTCATCTCCAACGGCAGTGTCGCTCGCTACATCTCTGTCTACGCCGCTATGGACAGGGCCAAGCCTCGCGAATCCATGATCGCTCTGGTGGTGCCTAACGACGCGCCGGGCTTCTCCGTGGCCCGGGTGGAGCACAAGATGGGACAGCGAGCCAGCCCGGCAGCCGAACTGGCCTTTGATGAAGTCTATGTGCCGGATACGCACCGCCTGGGCGCCGAAGGCGATGGCATGGTCCAGATGGAGGGAGTGCTCAGCGGCTCCAGAAGCCCCGTCGGAGCCATAGCCACCGGCACAGCCCGCGGTGCACTCGAGCGGGCCTGGTCCTACGCTGCCAACAAGGTAATAGGACATCATCGCCTCATAGAGGAGCAGTGGGTCCAGATCGCCTTGGCGGATATGGCAGCGGAGATACACGCTGCCCGTCAAGCTTACTACATGTCAGCGATGCTGCTCGATCTGAGTAATCCCCTCCTGGCCCTGGGCATTTCCGGGCGGGGCGGTGTCGGGAGGCTTATCGACGGAATGCTTTCCGCCGTCATGGACCAGGCCCCGGTGAAGGCGTTGGCTACACAGCCAGCCATTAACAAAGCTATCGCGGCGCACTTCTCCGAGAAGGACACACCTTCCGTCTATCGCAGTCAGCATCTGCGCTCGGCCATGGCTTCGGCGGCCAAGCTCCTGGGGAGCGATGCCGCGATGTCGGTCAGTGCCCGGGCTCTCGACATCGCCGGGGCCGATGGCAGCCGCCACGAACTGGGGCTGGAGAAGTGCTTCCGCGATGCCAAGGTGACCCAGATCTACGAAGGGACGAACGAGATCAATCGGTTGAACCTCTACAAGAGACTTTCCCGGCTGGGGCAGCCGGTCCCCGGAGGGCAAGGTGACTAGCGAAGCGGAAAGCGCGCTCTGTGCCGCGGTCCGCGATTTTGGGAAGCGAACCCTCAGTGCCAGCGTGCTGAAGTTGGACGCTCAGGTTCAGCCGGAGCCGCCATGGGCAATGCTGTCACAAGCTGACGAACTGGGCCTCACTTTGGCGACAGCGCCACAGGAACTGGGAGGCGCAGAACTGGGTTTGCCAGGCGCGGCGCTGGTGGTGGAGGAACTGGCTGCAGTCTGCGCTGGTTTCGCCACAATCATTGCATCGTCGCTGCTGGGTATGGCCCCGCTTGTCCTGGCTGGTGACCTGGAGAAGGCCAAGGGATTGCTCGATATGCCTGGTGCCGCCGGAGCCACGTGCAAGGTAGCAGCGGTCGTCATGCCGGACATGGGACGGCCATCGGCTGTCACGGCGACAGGTCGTAGCGATGGTTACATCCTGAACGGCGCTGCACCCTTCGTATATAATGCCGGCGCAGCCTGGCTCTATGCGGTCCTTGCACCCACAGACCAAGGAGTGATGTGGCTGGCCGTGCCCTCTTCCACACCTGGGCTTGTCGCATCTGCGCCTATCCGCAAGCTGGGGTTGAACATCGTCTCTTGCCGTGATCTCCACTTTGAAGAGGTGCGCCTGGGTCCCGATATGGTGCTATCGCGTGGTGCTCAGGCTGAAGCGGTGCTGAGATGCATCGAAATCCAACGGCATCACCTTGTTGGGGCATCGGCCTTGGGATGCACGCGCGCCGCTCTCCGCGAGGCGGACAGCTACTCTAGCCAGCGCCGCCAAGGGGGGCAGATCATAGCCTATCATGATGCTGTCAAGAACCTCTTGGTGGACATTGAAATCGGGCTCGCTGCGGCGAGGGCCTTGCTTCAACAGTCTCTGGGGGCAGCGGACAGTATGGTGCTGTCTGTGCTCGCCCGCATTCTTGCTGCTGATGCAGCCTGCCAGGCGACGACAAGTGCTGTGCAAGTATTCGGGGGCTATGGATATACCAAGGACTTCGTTGTGGAGAAACTGATGCGGGACAGCCAGCAACTCGCCCTCATAGGTGGAAGCAATGGATGGCTGCGCGTGTGGGTCGCCCAGCAGCAGGAAACTGGTACGCCCTTGGCTTGATGCAGATGGAAGACCGCTGCTGCCCACCATGACTTCACCGGCACCCCCGGCTGAGCCCAGCCACGGTGTGCCAGGAAATCAAGGGGTCCGCTTTCGTGTCTGTAGGGGTTTCCCTGATTGACAAACGGCCGCGGCCAAGAATATTCTTGGCGCTGGTCGTGGGGAGGAATAACCACCTGGGCCTTGGGGGTGGCTCATGTGGAATCACAACCTACCTTCTCATTTGAGCTAGCAGGACGACCACGGCTCGGAAGTGGCCATCCAATGCAATTCTCGTCTCACGTCGGCGTGATCTGCCCCCTCGTTTCAGGTCCCAAGCAGGGTAATGCTGAGCTGCAGGAAGTCATAAAGGAGGTTTGGTCGACTATGGATCTCAAGGAACTGGAAGCCAGAATCAGAGTGCTAGAGGACATCGAGGCCATCAAGAAGCTCAAGGCTACCTACTGTTATCTGTGCGATGCCGGCTTGACTATCACGAAGAACCGAGATGAGTTGGTCTCGCATTTCACCAAGGACGCCAAGGTCGACTTTGGCCTGGGGCCGGAGTCGCAATTCCAGGGAACAGAAGGACTCAAGACCTTCTTCGGTACTGTTGTGGCCATGGGAGTAACGTTCTGCATGCACATGGTCCACAATCCCATCATTGAGGTCAAGGGTGACAGGGCGACGGGCAGGTGGTACTACGAGGCGCCTACCACTGATGCCGCCACGGGCAAGGCGCAGTGGATGGCGGGCACGTACATCGAGGAGTATGTCAGGGAGAAGGGCGAGTGGAAATTCTCGTACATAGGAACCAAGTGGAAGTACGTAACCCCCTATGACGAGGGCTGGGCCAAGAACCCGGGGGCGCTGCTGGCAATGGTGCCAAAAGACTAGGGAACGCGGAGGCTGCCGGAGCGGTCTTGGAGGGGAGAATGGGGACATACGGATATGCTGGAAGGATTCTGCGGGCGGACCTCTCATCACGCCACGCATCAACCGTGTCCACACTCGACTACTCTGAGAGGTTTCTGGGTGGCAGGGGAATAGCTGCCAAGATCTACTGGGATGAGGTGCCTCCTGAGGCCAACGCCTTCGACGCTGAAAACAGGCTTATAATCGTCACCGGGCCGCTCTGTGGAGTGCCCGCCATCGGCGGTTCACGATGGGAGGTCTGTGGGAAGGGGCCTGCCACCCCAGCACGGTTCTCCTACGGCAATCTGGGTGGACGGTGGGGAGCTGCGCTCAAGTTCGCCGGCTACGATGGCGTCATCGTTCAGGGCAAGTCAGAGCAGCCGGTGTATCTCTTCATTCATGACGATGCGGTCGAATTCAGGGACGCCTCCGGTCTGTGGGGCAAGGGTGCTATCGAGGCCAGGGAGACTCTGAAGAGCGAATTGGGAAGCTCGGTCAGAGTGGTGACCATTGGTCCCGCGGCTGAGAACATGGCGGTAATGGCTACCCTGCTGGCGGACAACGATGCCAGCGGTTCGGGTGGGCTGGGGGCAGTGATGGGCTCCAAGAAGCTGAAGGCCATCGTGGTGAGAGAGGGTGGAGAGGGCGTGAAGATCGCCCAGCCCGAGAAGCTGCGTGAGCTGACTGCGTATTACCGCGACCTGAGGCGATGCTTTCCCACCGATGGCTGGGAGTATCTCAGTCGGTGGTCCAGGGACCCCACGATGGAGCCGAGACTGATGCCCGGTCCCGAAATGAAGAAGGAGCCTTGCTATGGGTGTCTGGGCCGATGCGCTAGAAAGGTCTATGTTTCCAGCGATGGAAAGAAGGGAAAGTTCATATGACATTCCGCCTTCTTCTATCAACCGTGGGTTGATAAGTACTACGGCGAATGGAACGACGTGGCTTTTGGGGCCACCAAGCTCTGCGACAGCTATGGTCTGGATGCGGTGGCCATCGACTTGATGATCAGTTGGCTCCACCTGTGCCACCAGGCCGGCATACTGACCGACGAGAGCACCGGCATTCCCATATCGAGACTTGGAAGCGCAGAGTTCATAGAGACGCTGACGAGGAAGATCGCCCTGCGCGAGGGTTTCGGGGATCTTCTGGCTCAAGGGATTCACCGGGCTGCTGAGACGGTTGGTCCGGCGGCCAAAGAACAAGTGAGATTGGCCGGGCATCTGGCCGAGCCTGGATATCATCCCTACGGGCCGAGACTCTACAACACCAACGCCCTTCTCTATGCGATGGAACCCAGAATGCCGATACAGCAGGTCCACGAGATCGGCCTGATCATGGCCAAATGGTCGGCGGGCACCAGGGGGCTGACTGCCATCAACTCGGATGTGATCCGGGGCGTGGCCAGGAAGTTCTGGGGTGGGGAGATGGCTGCCGATTTCACCACCTGGGAAGGGAAGGCGCTGGCCACCAAGATGATCCAGGAACGGGAGTTCGTGGAAGCGAGCCTGATCCTCTGCAATTTCCTGTGGCCCATCACGGACTGCGATCACTCGCCGGACAAGGTGGGTGATCCGGGGCTGGAGAGCCGGATTCTGGCTGCTGTACTGGGGAACGGCATTGGAGAAAAAGAACTCTACAGGACAGGGGAGAGGATATTCAATCTGCAGAGGGCGATCCTGGTCAGAGAAGGGCACCGTGGCCGGCACTTCGACACTCTGCCCGACTATTTCTTCAATCTGCCGGTCAAGTACGATCAGGCCAATGCTGATTGCGTGGTACCCGGCAAGAGTGGGGAGGTCGTCTCGCGCAAGGGGGCGGTGGTTGACCGGAACGAGTTCGAGAGAATGAAAGACGAATACTATCAGTTGAGGGGGTGGGATCTGGCAACCGGACTCCAGACCGGTGAAGCCTTGGACAAGGTCGGCCTCTCGGATGTGGCGCAAGACTTGAACAAGAGAGGTCTTCTAGCGTAGCTAATACCTGAATGGGAGGTGTGAAGGGTGATTACCAGATATGACGAGATGTTCTGCCACCAAGTGGTGTCTACCTTCGACCAGCCCGGAACCAGCGCGCGGGAATGGACGGAGCGGGCCTGGATGCAGGTCCATGACATCGCCGGCACGGCCCACTTGGCCACCAGCTTCGGCTACTACCCGAACCGCAACGTCATGGACGCCTTCGTGGCCTTTGCCATTCAAGGCAAGACCGAGTATGTGGTCAGGGCCTCTCGTGAGCTCCGTCCCGAGATAGATGTATTCAAGGTTGGGCCTTTCTCCTATGAAGTTGTCGAATCTCTGAGGGCAGTGCGGTACAGACTGGGTGAGAACGAATACGGTCTGAGCTATGACATAACGGTGGAGGGCTACAGTCCGCTTGTTGAAGAGGACCCAGCCCAGTTCCAGGTCAGCCGGGGCAGAGTGAAGGAGCACATCAAGCGCATGGTGCAGGCAATACGGCCCACCGGCTGGATCAAGGCTGAGGGCAAGACATTCAAGCTGGACAAGGATGGCTGGGTGGGCGAGAGGGATCGCTCATGGGGCATCAGGCTGGCCGGTGCGGACTTCATCGAGACCGGTGTGCAGACTCCAGAACTGCCGGCTGGAATGTTGTTCAATTTTGCCCTGATGCAGTTCGATAAATGGGGCGCTACATACCACATCAGGGAGATATGGGATGACCAGCGCGGTTTCGTGAATCGGTGGCACTTCGGCGGCGGCCTCTTCTACCCATACGGCACCGACAAAGAGCCGCTTAAGCTGACTAGCGTGGACCACAACTACAAGTTCCGGGATGACATTCCTGAACAGGCACGGCGGTTTGCGGGAGGGAGCGTCAGCTTCACTGCCGTCGATGGCACCAAGAAAGAGATTTCGATACGCCCGGTCACCATCTGCTACCAAGCCCCGGCTGGCTATGGCGGCTTCTACAAGGACTTCATACATGGCAAATGGATGGGCGCCAAGTGGATGGACGGCCACAGATTTGACCTGAACGATCCACAGGTGATACGGGAGATTTGGGGATATTGCGACTACGGGTCGGAGTTCAAGTGCGGCCACGAGGTTGGCCATGGGACCGTTGAGTTGATGGTGGTGGGCAAGTATCCCAAGTACGGCTACCAGAGCTACTAGGCAAGGAGGTACAACATGCTTTCGCGTCAGGTGGAGCTTAGCGAACTGCAGGCCAAACTACTGGCCTGGCTTCAGAAGAAGATGCCTGATGCCAAGAGCTTGGCCATCTCAAACCTAGAGAGATCGGGGGCCGGTATCTCCAACGAGACCTTTCTCTTCAATCTGACCTGGCAGGAACACGGAAAGTCGCAATCAGAGGGTATGGTGCTGCGCTGCGCACCGAGGTCATTCCCGGTCTATCCGGACTATGACCTCAGCATTCAATTCCGCGTCATGAAGGCCCTTCACGGCTCAAAGGTTCCTGTTTCGCTGGTCCACTGGCTGGAACAGGACACCAAGGTTCTGGGCACCGCCTTCTACGTCATGAGGAAGATCGAAGGAGTCGTGCCGCCGGAGTTCCCGCCATATCATTCGTTCGGTGTCTACTTCGAGGCCACACCGGATAAACGGGCCAAGATGTGGTGGGCGGCCATTGAGGCCATGAGCCAGGTCCACAAGACTGACTGGGAGAAGCTGGGTCTGTCCTTCCTCAGTGCTCCGAAGGGCGGCACGGATCCCTTGGACCGTCAACTCGATTACTTCGAGAGGTATCTCAACTGGGCGAAGGACTCTCCCGAAGAGAAGCAGCCGATTCTGGAAGCCGCCTTGAAGTGGCTCAGAGAGAATCGCTACGTCCCGGCCCGCGTGACCCTTTGCTGGGGAGATGCCCGCATGCCTAATACCATGTTCGGTCCGGATGGGGATGTGGTGGCGCTGTTCGATTGGGAGATGGCCTTCCTGGGGGACCCACAGGCTGACCTAGCCTTCTTCCTGTTGCTAGACTGGGTGGACAGCGAAGGCTACGGCATTCCGCGACTGGAGGGTGCTCCGGGCAGGGATAAAACGGTGCAGCGCTACCAGGAACTCACGGGATGGAAGATAGATCAGCTTCCCTATAACGAAGTGTTCGCGGTCTTCCGGGCTGGCATCGTGATGCTCAAGGTGCTGAAGAACTTCAAGAAGCTCGGCGTGGCTATGGACCAGAAGGATGCCGAATCCAACAACCCCTGCACGCAGCGGTTGGCCAACCTGCTGGGTTTGCCCGCGCCGGGCGCTCCGGCCAGGCAGACCACCAGGGTTGAGGACATCACCGTCACCGTGCAGTTTCACCTGACGGGTGATGGCGGCTGTGACTGGTACGCAGTCTGCGAGAAGGGCACCGCCACCCGCCACGAGGGAATCGTGGGGAACCCCAACTGCACGCTCACGGCGTCGGCGTCAGACTGGGCAGCGATTCAGCGGGGCGAATTGGACCGCTTCAATGCGTGGACCGGCGGCAAGCTGAAGATAGATGGCGATATGACTTTGATGCTGCAGTTGGAGGAAGCCATCTCGAAGTTGACCCGGTGAGGGTTCTCAGGCAGCGCACGAAGCATGTGTTCGTGGCAGGTATCTGCCACGGTCAGTATTGCGGTCAAAGTCTCTCATCAAAGGAGGTTACATGGCTACTGATTTCGATGCGATTGTAGTAGGTGCCGGCCACAATGGACTCACTGCAGCCACTGTCCTGGCTAAGAACGGGCTTTCGGTACTGTGCGTCGAGAAGAACAATTGGCCGGGGGGCATGGCGGCCACCAAGGAGCTATTCAAGGGTTTCAAGCACAACGTGGGTGCGTGGGGCATGCTCGTCTTTCGAGATGAAATGCTGAAGCGACTTGAACTCGAGAAGTACGGCCTGAAGCTTCACCGGCCCCGCAGTTCGTATTGCACGTTCGGCGCACCGGAGGATGTGCCCTTCGTTGGGTATACGGACACAACCGAGATCACGGAACACCTGATGAAAGACCACGGGCCGGATGCCCTAGAAGGGCTGGCTGGGCTGTACAACTTCCTGCAAAAGTTCAAAGCCATGGTGGACAAGGATCTCTTCATGGAACCACGTCCCCTAGAGAGACTGATCTCCGAAGCTCCTGATGGCGAGACAAGGGGTATCCTTCTGAAGGTTTTCCACGGCAGGGCCATAGACATCATCCGTCAGTTCTTCCCTGACCCCACGAAGCACCGTATCATCCAGGCCTCACTCAGTGCTTCCGCCGTTGACGGGACCTATAAAAGCCCTTTCACGCCAGGCAGCGGGCTGTCGTTGGCATATCACTACTGTATGGGCGACGCCTATGACTTCCGCACCCCCAAAGGCGGGATTGGGGCTTTCTCGCAAGCTCTGGTTAGCGCGTTTGAGGACCATGGTGGCAAGATCCGTTATGGGTCTCCGGTCAAACGCCTTCTGATCGAGAAGGGAAGGGCTATGGGTGTACAACTCAAGGATGGGGAGAAGATCTCTGCCAAGGTCGTGCTGTCCAATATCGATGCCTACGCCACCTTCATCGGCTTGGTGGGTGAAGACCAGCTTCCTTCCGATTTCGTGCATGCGGTGAAGGAAATCGAATACCAGAACGGGTACATTCAGGTCCACATGACGCTCAAGGAGATGCCCGAGTTTACCGGCCATGTTGCCTTCGCCAACGAAAACAACATCCGCTGGATCATGGCCTATATTCCATCCCCGGAGTATCTGGCACGCTGCTGGGAGCAGTACCGGCAAGGCCAAGTCCCGGATGAGCCAGTGGCCTACTGCGGTTTCCCAAGTGTTCTGGACCCCAGCTTGGCACCAGCGGGCTACTACACTTGCACTCTCTTCTCCCAATACTTCCCGTTCGACGCCCCGCCGGGTAAACTCAAAGAGCTCAGCCGAGTGATGGCCGATCGGGCGATCGGCCAGATAGCGAAGTACGCACCCAATTTCCGGGCGGCGATCATGGACAGGGTCATCTTCACGCAGCAGTACTTCGGGAGTACTTACGGGGCCACTCGGGGTGACTATGCCAACGGCTTAATACATCCCGGGCAGATGTGGGACAACCGGCCCGTGCCTGGCTGGGGAGGCTACGCCACACCCATCAAGAACCTCTACATGTGCGGTTCTGCCTGTCATCCCGGTCCGGGCATTACCTGCGTACCAGGCTGGAACAGCGCGCACCGCGTTCTAGAGGACTGGAAGAAGTAGACCAGCCGGGCTTGGTGTTTCCAGGTCAGATAAGTTTAGGAATAGCCAACACCCTTTGGAGAGCCACTCTTCGTTTCGGGTGGAGTCCTTTCCTCCTTGGTCTTCCAGTGCGCTCAACACACGAGCACCGGCGGATTCCCGCCCAGAGATCGAAATCGTCTGGGCGTGCATCTGAGATCACTTCCACTATGATTGTTTTCTGCCCCCAGCGTCATCCGCGGGCTGTGACCATATGCCTGGAAATCAAGGAGTCGCGTTTCCGTGCTCAAAGAGCCTGATTTTTCGGTTTACGACCCCTTGCCTGGCCTACGCCCCTCAACGCTCGTGCATGTCAGGCAACAGGTCGATCCCTGTGAGCACACTTCGGTGCCCCCTGGGCGTCATTAAAGCGATTTCCGGGCCGCTCTGCGTTGTCTCTGATCCGCGCCTCGGTGAGTATTGCCCAGTCTGAACTTCTTCAAATCCATCTTGTCCATCGGCGAGAACTTCCTGTGCTGAACCCTCACATGCGCCGATGCTAAGTTGACATAACGTCGGACCATTTCCAGAGTAGTGTGACCAAGGATCTGCTGTAGGGTGAAGACATCTCCACCGTTGAGTAAATAGTTCGTAGCGAAGGTGTGACGACAAAGATATGGATGCAGCCGCTTCACTCCTGACATCCGACCGAGCCTGCCTATCATCAGCTGTACGGCATTACCGCTCATGACTGTGCCCTGTAGCGTCAAGAACAGGTTGTCCTCGGTCGCATTGATGGCATTATCGCTGTGTAGGCATTGCCAAGGACAGCCGCTGGTATGCCAAGAATTGCGGTGGGTATTCTTAGGAGAGGAACCTTGTCCCACAGCCAAGACAGCCCTAGCAAAGGCCCCAAGAATAGAACCATCCATATGAAACTGATGGGAAGCAGGAACACTCCGAAAGTAATCGTCCCGAGACAACCAAGAACGAAGGTGGAAACAACTTGGAGAGGCAGAACAACCCAAACTGTCACGCTTATGAGAAAGTCAACGGTCTTGTTTGCCCACACGAAGTCATCCTTTCTTTGGCCCAAGCCCGGAAGACTCTGGGTATGACTAGTCTTGCCCTGACCTAGCTGTGACTACTGGAATGACATGTGCGTGGATTGTGCCTAGGATAGTGCCAGCCTATGGAGGCTGTCAACATGAGCGTGCACATGGAGGGGGTTATTCTGAACTCCTATAAGGCACGACTAGACTTTGGTCGACTTGAAGGGCCAAGCAGTTGCCATGTCCGCCGCCTCATCTACTTCCTGCATCTCGACTTTCGTGTAGTCCTCACCATCCCAGTGCACAGCATAGTGCCTCTTGACGGGTGCGAAATTGTCACCATATATGACGATTTGCAGTCTGTAGTCGCCAGGCTCTAGGAACAGCGGGATGCCTCGTGGATCTGCATGCGTTGCATAAGAGAGCAGGGCGAAACCTTCAATAGTATAGAACACGTTGAGGTCAACTACCCTGCCTTGGGCAATATCAAGAGGCTCCAGCCCTTTCTCAATCGGGGCAATAGCCCACCTAAGCGTCACAGGATCGTGGCTCTTGTCAACGCTTCCGTCACGTAGTCTCACCTCGTTCAGCACTCCTTGGCATCTCAATGCTTGTCTATTGCCAACGTTCTGCACCCGCAAACGCAGCCAGAAGGCTCTTTGCAGTCCCATCGCCTGGCCAGTCTTGGGGTCCTGCCATGCGACAAGCGTCTTTCGGCATATTGGCTCCTCCAGACTGAATTTTACCTCAAGTCTTGGTGTGAAGATCAAGCCGTGGAGCCACTCTCCATAGATGACTCCTAGGAGTGCGACGAAGGATATCACGAGCGATGCTATTGCGTATGGGTCGATAGTGCCTCTCCTAGCTGCTGATTAGCGGCACTGCGGCTGCGTTCTGCGACTTCCTCTGCGCCATTATACCACCCCAATCTCAGCTTGGATACAGAGAGTATGCAGCCTTCAGTCTGCCTCAAGGCCGCCAGATGATCCCAAATGGCTGCTCAGATACTAAGGTAGTGTGTTTCTACTCCTGAATATTGCGCCAGCATTTAGGCAGAGCCTAGGAGCGTTGAGGAAGCGTTGTATTGCAGCAAGAAGAAGTCAAGTTACCTTGAGGACGGGCTGGAGTTCCACAGGGTGCTGATGGACCATGACACCTTGGAACTCATACCCCAAGAAATGCTACGTACGCTCCCGGAATCAAGAGGGCAGTTGGATTTCGATATTGAGAGCATGCCCGTCAGCCACAATCGAGAGGGTCTTTGCCAGAATGGTGGCGACATTGCCTGGAAGGTTTACCTCAACTCTGAGTTCCTTCTTGTGATCTCTGAACCCAAACCAAATGGTCCCGTCGTTTGACTTCCAGACGGAGAGAATCTCAGCCGTGAGAGTGTTGCTGAACTGCTTTCGTGATGAATATGCTACTCTGCCGCTCACCTGATTGGCCATCTAACCCCCCTTATCTCTCTGATCGAAGTTCACATCTTGCATGCGACATTATACCTTGCCAGCCTCAGCTTGGATACAGAGAGCATGCAGCCTTCAGTCTCTCCAAGGCCCCCAAGTGCTCCTAAATGGCCTCTTGGGTATCAACGCTATGTGATTCTACCCGTCAATATTGCGCCAGCATCTAGGCGCATCCTAGGCGCTTTGAGGATGCATTGCAGTACAACAAGGAGCAATGAAGGCCACCTGACGCTTCCACATGGTGCCGGTCAAGCAGGCTACTACTGCATTGTGCCTGGTGAGAAGTCGTAACACTTCTGCGAGCAGAAGATCTTCACTTGTCGATGACTTCAAATCCCCGTCCCCTATTCAACGTCAGCAATACGTACAGGGGAAGAAGTGCTCCTATGGTGCTATATATTGGGAACAATACCACTGCCTGTGGCATAGTCTTTGTGCGTCTAGCTCCTACGATAAAGAAACTCAGAGAGAAGAGGAAACACGACAGAATTATCAGGTCTATGGTAGCGAAACCAGAAGACGATCTGCCGCTGATGAAAAGAAATGGGACCAAGATCCATGCGAGAACGCCTAAAGAACCCAGACTCCAAGTCACCATTCGAATCGACACCAGAACCCTAGACAGCAGAGGAAACTTCGGCAGTATGGATGCGAGCCCTAAGTACCATCTGCGTCGTTGCTTCCAGAAATCGCCTATAGAGTGTGGAGATAGAATAGATATCTCTGTACTTGACCTAAAGAACTTGGTCCCCTCTCCTGCACTTATGCCAAATTCAGCATCTTCCGCAATGCTTGTTATGTCCTTCCAATACCGCTTGAGAATATCTCCTCTAACTAACATCCCTTCGCCGTGCATACCAAACACCGGCTTCCCTAGCAAGTAGTTAAGAGCTAGACCTAGTGAGAACCTATCATCAGCGCACCTCAGGTTGTCACACAGGTGCGGAATAAGCGCCCGTCCTCTCCTTGGCACCAAGATGCAGTTCCCCAACAACCTGCCTTCTTTGTCATACCTAGCTACATCATATTGAAATCTGTTATCCAAAGGATAACTATCATCATCCAGAAACATGTACCAACGGTTTTCGTCAGCTATGTTCTGAGCAAACCACCAAATTGCCCGTCCTTTGGCCTTACCACCAATCCACTCTTTAGGAACCAAAAGAACAATAAGCCCGGCTGATCTGGCAAAGTGAATTACTTTCTCAGAGGCATCTGCTTCAGTCAGAAGGTAGACCTTCCCGTTTGACAGGTTAACGGTCTTTTCGACCACTACGGACAAAGCACTGAGCAACCTCTCGTCGCCTAGGGTAGTTATGACGACATCAACGGTCTTTCTATGTTCTGCACCAGACTTATTACTACTCATCAACCTGTATATCCTCTGAGTGCGACATTATACCAGCCTGACCACAGCCTGGATACAAACAAGAAGGGTGGACATCTCTGCCCGGACCGCTTTGGCCGTTGGTTTTATCAGCGTTGAGAGTTGAGAAGAGTCCCTGAAACAGCCTCTTGTTGGTTCCGACTTGGAGCGATCACCTGTTCCGAGTGTTTTGTGTCAGGCGATAGTGATTCTTCCTCTGGGGTGTCTTCCAGAGCATCCTCGACGAAAGAGGACCATGACCTCCAGAACTTGAACACCATCTCGCCGAGAGATGGCAGCCTCGCATACGTATCAAGGTCATCTTTCATCACGGCAATCCTCATTGTGTAGGCTTTCCACATGCGGTGCATGAAGAGAATCCCCGCTAGACACCAAACCACCGCGAATACATTGGCTGCGGTCTCCATATTGCTCCCCGGCGATGTCGTTTCTAGGAATGAGTCGCTCTCAACGATTATACCAGCCTCATCCTCAGCTTGGATACAGGGGTGGACAGCCTGGAGTTCTACAGGCTTGCTGTAGGGTGAAGCTCGGAATATGCTTAGGATTACCGAGATGAAGGCACTCTAGACTCTAGAAGGAGGTCTCAGACAATGACACTGCGCTGGCTTTCGTGCGGGACAGAGAGCTCGCACATAGTAGGAACCTGCCCTAACTGCTTCGCCACTCAAGGTGGTTTGCTTCTGGGAACAGCTGCTGCTGGGTATGCCGGCAGAATTACTGCCAAGTGCGTCGACTGCGGTATGTCTGTGGACTACTACGTCGATTCCACCATAGAGAAGATCTGGAAGTTGGATCCAGTGGAGTCGAAGAGAGTCCCTTTGGAGCAGTGACTTGCGGAAGAGGCGAAAAGTACCGCAGTGTGGTCTAGGTGAAAGAGCCTCATACCTTGGCCGCTATTTGCGATCAGTGCGCTAAGAAATGCTTGGAGTTGCTCTAAGGGCCACGATCTCTGCCTAAAGTATTGTGAGGCACAGTGGTCTTCATAACCCTATGGCTGCCACGTCAGTTGCTGCGCCGTCCCCTGACAACTGTACCAGCCCAACCTCGGATTGGATACAGAGGGTAGGCTGAGGCTCCATAAAGGCAATGGTAGTCTAGCGGTAGAGGGTTTCAACACATCCACAGTCGATGTTGAGTGCGCTACGCAGCCAGATCAGGAGAGTCCACGCAAGCTGCCAATGCCCTTGATGTAGTACTTACCCATAACCCCATCACTGACCTGTGTGATCCGGAAGACGAGTTCCATCCCCCCTTGCATGTGCAGTGTGAATCGGTCATGGCTGGACAAGTATTGCTCACCTTTGTCAATCTCTATCTCACCCCCAAGCGGCTCGGTTTCTATGGAGTACTTCACTGTTGACAGGTGTTGGCCAAGCTGGGTGACCTCCCCTATTCCCTGATAGTTGCTCATCTGCGAACCTTCTCCGTGACCCAGCCCAGATATACCACGTAATCTTCGGCTGAGCAAGTACCCATCATGCATGCCATCTCGTGGTCAACCTCAGCTTGGATACAGAACCTATGCAGTCTTCAGTTCCACCAAGACCGCCAAGTGATCCCAAATGGCCTCTTGGATATGGAAGCGATGTGTTTCTACTGCTGAATATTGCGCCAGCTTTTAGGCGCATCCTAGTGATCTCGTGGCGACTGCGCTGTGCCAGGGACGTGAAAGTGGCGGCAGTGAAAGCCGGTTCTCTTGCATATTGGTGGAGTCCCTCAAAGCGGCTATGGGCTTCCCTCTTGTTTCAGCTTGGACTGAAGTGCTTGTTGGATTCGCTCTTGAAGTAACTCAATGATGGCCTCATTGGCAGCTCCAGTCATCAGATCAGACAGTGCTTTTGCAAGCTCAGCAATCACGGGTTGAGCTTGCTTTATGGCATCGTCGGCGGTTTTTCGTATGACTTCCTGCATCGCCACGTAAGTCGCTCCTGCCTTCGCCGTCTTGGCTATGTCCTCTATTCTCGCTTCATCGAGAACTTGCCTAGCCACAGTGTCCACTGCTGTCTGAATGGTCGTCTGCATTTCGGCCCAATACCTATCCCAACTGGAGGATACTTGGCTCCGCAACTGCTGTTTCATCGCTTCTTTAGCCATCTCCCTAGCCTTCCAGATATCATCCACTGTAGCCCCTCCGTAACGATTAAGTGGCTACAGCATAATGTGTGACTACACTATCTTGCAAGAGAACCTGAAAGCCGCAAGGGTTGCGTGCGCTGTTTGGTGGGGCTAGAGCGTCGCCGTTACACTCACTATGCGCGATACGATATCCAATTATCGCTTGAGTCGGGTTGAGTGTTTCTGTCATGAGGCACACAAAGGATCCTGAGTCCCGGGTGGCATGTCGCCTTTTGCATCAAGTACTCTCTCAGTCCCCGATAGAAATCGCGCATGTGCTGATCACGAAAGTCCAGTTGGACGAAGTTCAAGAAATAGGCATTCCCTACCGCATTCTGCGGATCCGTGAGCTTCTCAATGTCCCAGTCCGCCCTGCCGCCGATGTCAGTACTTCTGTTCACCCACGTCTTGACCTCCACAGCAATCACCACTTGCACATGGGGTAGGTAAACGTCCCAGTCAGCCCAGGGAGGCAGTTCTCTGACGACGCGGGCCGTGACGGAGGTAGGGTCCAGTACCACCAAGTCATAGTGTCCTCTACTGAATGCCTTCTGCCCTTTTTCTCTATACGTGGCCCGGGTTGGGAACTCCGCCCGAATTGGCTCAGTTCCGTAGTCCTTCAAGAACACAGGGTCCTGTTTCAGATAATGGAAGAGGTACCAGTGCATATCCCTTTCGTTCCAGAACTTGGCGGGTTGAGCTTGAACATCAGCGACGAGGTGGGCAATAGCCCTATCCATGGCCTCCAAGAACTCCTTCTCCATGTCATGCCCCTTAGATCTGGCAGAGCCGACTAGTCCCACCTGACTGCCCTAGTAGCCGCTCAATGAGACGGAAGTCATGGTCCTTGAACTTCCTCTGAACGTCAGCGCGACTGATGCGAGGAGAGTGGTGTTTGTACTTGTGAGTTATGAGCTCGCTTGCCTTTGCCCCAGGTAGGAAATACAGCTCAGGTTTCTGTTTGGGGTCCTTGCCAAGACGAACTAGGGCCACGACAGAATTCTTGCCGGAGCTGAACTCATGGGCAACTAGCCAATCATAGCCGGAATATGTAGCTTTAACCTGTATGTTGACCCCTTTCCCAGATGCAGCCACAGCAATCATGTCGAAAATCTTCGCCCTGCCTATCGTGATGCCTATGTCGTATCCCAAGCGAGACAGGACGAATGCCACATAGTACTCTCCTGCTAGACCTCTCTGCTGACTGTCTGGTTTCCCCATACTTATCCTCCTGAACTTCTCCAGCCATTGTACCAGCCCAACCTCAGCCTGGATACAGGGGGCACCGACGACCATCTGTTGGACAACCCGCTTGAGAGCCTTGACGCCATCAGGAATAGTGCTACGATGACAGATGTTCTCGGGTGGTCAAACCAGCTAGAAGAGGCTTATCCGCCAGAGCAAAAAAGTAGGATTGATAC